>Ga0101944_10002940_pt1 | contig 25463 bp, 18 predicted proteins | sample DewCreD2012metaG_FD_75245 | JGI IMG/M metagenome (GOLD analysis project Ga0101944, IMG submission 75245) | Hot spring sediment bacterial and archeal communities from British Columbia, Canada, to study Microbial Dark Matter (Phase II) - Dewar... ... | reverse complement strand
GGCGAACTGTTTTGCGGGTGGGTAGACACGGTCCTGGCTCCTTCACGTCGCGGCCGTCGCGGGACGCTCTTGGGCGGGCTCTGTCGGAGTCGGCTCCACCGGGCGGAGATGGCCCGAGGCCGCATACCGCTGCCGCAGCGCTACGCGGGCCGCTTCGATGTCCGCGCGAACCGCCTCTTCGGAACGGTCCTGCAGCATGGCGATCTCCGCCAGATCATAATCTTCCAGGGCGCTGAGCAGCAGGGCCTGACGCTGGAGCGGGGGCAGGTCCTTCAGCCCCTCGAAAAGCTGCTGCCGCTGTTCTTCCGCCTCCAGGGCGTCCCATGCCTCCGTCCCTTGCGAACCGGGCAACAGCTCTTCCAGCGTCAGCGACTCGTCGTAGCCCAAGAGGGCCTGCCACCAGGGCTGTTCGAGCACTTCTGGCTTCTCGGCCTGCCCCGCCTCGCCCCGCTCCTGGAGCGAGACGCGCGGCTGCGGCTTCTTTTCGACCCACTGCCGCAGCACCTCGTGCAACAGGTCGGTCAGCCATACGGCCAGCGGCCAGCGCACAGGACGCTGGGGCATCCGCTGCCAGGCGAGCTGCACGACCTCGTCCAAGAGGTCCCCCACACTCAGCTCGCCGCGATCGAGTACCCCTTCCATTTCCAGGAGCCGCAGCTCCCGCCGGGCATGGTCCCGCAAGAACTCGATCTGCGGACGCAAAAGCTGGAAGAAATCTTCCCACCGTCCCACCTCCTGGTCGCGTTGCAGCAGTGGGCCGGCCGCACTGAGATCGGACCGGGCCCGCTGCTTGCGGCGATAGACGTAATCCCGCCGAACACGCTCCTGATGCCGCTTCAGGTCGGACACCAGCGTGTCTGCCAGGCGGTCGATCAGCACTTGGGGATCGGGGTCGCTGTCTTCGGCCACGACCGTGCCCGTCGGCAGGTGGACCACCGCCCGCCCCTCGAAAAACGGCTTTTGCTGGGGCCGCGCATGGGCATGCAGCGTCAGGCGGACCTCCTGCTGATCGGGGCGATACAGCCGCAGCAGCTTCTGGATCCGCGGCAGTTTCTTCTCCCAGTAACTCTCCACGCTGCGGCGGATCGCCTCGTCGCAACCCACCAGCACGATATGTTGACTCATCCGCGTGTCATCTCCTCCTGGGGTTTGGGTCGCCCCTCCGTGCCCGCCCAAGCTCGCATCTGCTGGAGCGACCAAGGACATTCGAGCAGCACACAGCAGCCCGCACCCCTCGCCACGGCCCGCACCGCAGGCCCTCGCTGAATGCCGTGCACTCTCACGGATAGCTCGATCCGCGGGCACATTTTACCATATACGGAGGAGGGTGCGGGTTAGTTCATGCCGGGAACGTGGCGAACGTTCTGGCGCCCGGCTCTCGCGCCGCTTCCCGAGGAGCCATGCGATGCGTCCTTCGGCCAAGGACTCCTTCGTCCGCAAGAGTCGTCAGCCTTTGGGTGGTTTCACCCTCGTCGAGCTGTTGGTCGTGATCGCCATCATCGGCGTCTTGGTGGCGCTTTTGCTGCCGGCCGTCCAATCCGCCCGTGAGGCGGCTCGGCGGATGTCGTGCGCCAACAACCTCAAGCAGCTCAGCCTGGGCTTGCACAACTACGAGAACAGCCACGGCACGCTGCCGCCCTCGGGCATCGACTCCAACCAGATGTCGTGGGTCGTCCTGATGCTGCCGTTCATCGAGCAGCAGAACCTGTACAGCCAATTCAATTTCAACCAGGGGAACTGGGCCGCCCTGAACCGGATCACCATCGTGCGCGGCGTCCGTATCAAAGCGCTGATCTGCCCCGGCTTGACGGCCCGGCAAGACAGCTACTCGCTCTTCGGCGGCGAGGAAGATGTTTCCGCGTTGCACTACCACGCCGTGCTCGGCCCCAACGGGCCCAACGGCTTCGGCGGCAACCAGCCGTATCTCACCCTGGGCAACGACCAGGGGTTCGGCATGTGCGCGATCCAGGGGGCGTTCGGCCGCTCGCAGCTCGTCGGTGGCAACGTGGTGCCTTTGGCCAACCCGCTGCGCACGTTCACCGACGGGACCTCCAACACGCTTTTGCTGGGCGAATTCGCCTGGCCCAAATACCCGTACTGGCGGCCCTGGACCCGCGGCTACTACACCGACACGCGGGGCACGCTGCTATTAGCCAGCAAAAACGTGAAAAACCCGATCAACTCGAAAATCGCCGACTTCTGGAACGACGGGTCGTTCGGCAGCACCCACCCCACCGGAACGCACTTCTCCCGGGCCGATGGTTCCGTGCAGTTCCTGCGGCAGACGATCGACATGCCGACCTATCGAGCGCTGGCCAGCCGCGATGGTGGAGAGTCGATCACGGCCGATTAAACCCGCGCGGACCGCCGGCGAGGATGCCGCCCGGCGCGGCACTCGTGCGTTCAAGTCGCAGCCCGGCGGTCCACAGCCACCGCCTCGAGGCGTCGCCGCACGAGCCTCCCCGGCACCGGCGCCAAGATCCGATCGACCAGGAGCGATGCCCGTATGTTCGTCAGACGTTGTTTGCCCGGCCGACGGCGCGATGGGTGGCTGCTGATGGCCGCTTTCGCGCTCGTGGTGGGCTGTAGCCGCGGCGAGCGGCTGTACCACGTGGCCGGCAACGTGACCTTCGCCGGCAAGCCGGTGCCCAAGGGCACGATCGTCTTCGAGCCCGATACCTCCCGTGGCAATCAAGGCTCGGCCGGCTTCGCCCAGATCGTCGACGGCCACTACGATACCCGCGTGGGGGAGGGCAAAGGGACGGTCGGTGGGCCCCACCTGGTGCGGATCCTGGGGCTGGACGGCATCCCGCGCGGCGAGCTGGTCAATGGCTCGCCCCTCTTCCCCGAATACAACACCACGGCCGACCTGCCCAAGCAAGACACCACGCTCGATTTCGCGGTGCCCACGCGCCGCGCGGCGAACCCTTGATCCAAGCCGCGCGTGCTGCGACAGGTTCCAGCGGCACCGCCCGCCCGAAGCGGCTTGTTGCAAGCACCTGGGCACGTCCCGGGGGCGGTGGCGAATCCACGCCGGACCAACCCCCTACTTGTCGTCCCGCTCGAACAGGATGCTGATCGACTGGTCGTGGTGGATGCGTTTGATCGCCTCGGCCAACAGCGGCGCCACGGAGAGCACGCGAATCTGGGGGATCATTTTTTCGGGAGGCAGCGGGATTGTATCGGTGATCCCCAGCAGATGGATCGGCGACTGCCGGATGCGCTCGATCGCCTGCCCGCACAAGACACCGTGCGTGACCGCGACGTAGATTTCCCGCGCCCCGGCTTCCTTCAGTTTCGCCGCCGCCCCGGTGATCGAACCGCCCGTGGTGACCATGTCGTCGAACATGATGCACACCATCCCCGCGACGGAGCGACCGATGATGTGCTCCTGCCGCGTCTCCAGCGGCGTGTCGCGACGCTTGTCGACGATGGCCAGCCCGGCCCCCAGCCGCTTGGCATGGCCCAGCGCCCGTTTGATGCTACCGACATCCGGGCTGACCACCACCCGCTCGTCCGGCGAGAACCCGAGCGACTCGACAAACTCGTTGAGCACCGGGGCCGCGTAGAGGTTGTCCACCGGCACATCGAAAAAGCCCTGGATCTGCGGCGAGTGCAGGTCCATCGTCAGCACGCGGTCGGCTCCGGCCCGCGTGATCAGGTTGGCCACCAGCTTCGCGGAGATCGGCACCCGCCCCTCATCCTTGCGATCCTGCCGGGCATAGCCGAAATAGGGAATCACCGTCGTGATCCGTGCCGCGCTGGCCCGCTTGCAACTGTCGATCATGATCAACAGTTCCAGCAGGTTGTCGTTGACCGGCGGACAGGTCGGCTGAATCAGAAACACGTCCCGGCCACGAATATCTTCCTCGATCTTGCAGTAGTTCTCCCCGTCGGGGAACTTGCCGGGCGTCACCTCGCCCAGCGGCAGGTGGAGGAATTCGCAAATCGCCTTCGCCAGAGGGCGATTGGCCTGTCCGCTGAAAATCTTCAGTTCACGCATGACGCTCGCTGTCGCTCGCACGTCGCCCGCTCGACCGGTGGCGGCGGACCGCAACCCCCAAGGTCCGCCGCAGTCCCCCGTTCGAGGTCAGGACGAGGCACCAGAAAAAGGCCCGTAGCCGAGCCTATGCATCTCGGCCTCGACCCATTGTAATTCCTCGGGCGTGTTGATGCTCAGGGCCTCGCACGACTGAAGGATCGGCAACGCGTCGACCACGCGCCCAGCCGCCTTCAGCAAGCCGGGACAGTCGGTCAGGTAGTACTCCCGCTGGCGATTGTCGTTCCGCAGATGATCCAGCGCCCAGCACAAGTCGGCGGCGTTGAAGACGTAGGTGCTCATGTTGACCTCCGTGATCTGCCGCTGCACCGGCGTGGCATCTTTTTCCTCGACAATCCCCACGAAGGCGCCCTGCTCGTCGCGGACAATCCGGCCCAGGCCGCGCGGGTCGGCCTTGTGCAGCGTCCCGAGCAGACATGCCGGCCGCCGCTGGGCAAAATGGCTCAAAAGAGCTTGAACCGAGGACGCTTGCAGCAAGGGGGAGTCACCCGCCACCACCACCACCGGCCCCTGGTGACGCGCCAGCAGCGGCTGGGCCATCTTCACCGCGTGCCCTGTCCCCAGGCGCTCGCTCTGCAGCACGAACGACACCCCCTCGCGGCCCGCCAGATGCCCCTCGACCAGCTCGGCACGGTAGCCCACGACCACGATCACCCGGCGGATCGCCGCCTGCTGCAAGGCGTCCAGCACGTAGTCAATCATCGGCCGGCCAAGCACCGGCACGAGCACCTTGGGCAAGTCGGACTTCATCCGCGTGCCCAGGCCGGCCGCCAACACGACCCCCAGCGGTGTATCCATCTTAAACTCGTTTTTATTTACTACATACCATTTTAGGGGAAAAAATGTAACACTCCTTTGCGGTTGGCCGCCGCTCCAACCCCAAAATGGCCCCCGTTCAGGATAGCTCGGTTCAGGATAGCTTACCTACTCCTGCGTGGCAGGTTGGGGTATGCGGCAGACCGCAGGCAGTCCCTGCCGGAGCGACATGCTGCGTAAGTCGTTTCCCAGTAATAGGATATGGTCGATGGCGGCGGCGACGAACCGCCAACAAGAGTGGTAAATGTCACTGTTTTTCATTTTTTCTCTTATCGCTACATCAAGGGTCCGCAGCGCGGGATACCCGTGAGCAGCTTCCGCACGCCGCACGTTCGCATTTTTTGACCTAGCTTTCCACGAGCGGGCGTGGAAGCGCTCGTGCGGCAGACGCGCGTTTTCGTGACAAGCGGCATGCGTCGGTGGGCAAACGATCGGCGGCGGACGCCGTGGAGCTTCGTCGGCAGAGTGGCGCAGCGAACGCGCGGCCCCGTCCGCAACCCCGCCCACCGCGGCGCCCGTCTCCTTCAGGCCGCAAACCCTGCCGAGGCATCATGCCTTACCCGGCGGGTGCCCACGGTGCTTACGTCATTTTTTGACATTTCGTGAAGAAGATTCAAGAAACGATTGACGAGTTGGCGGCTCGGTGTTCTAACAAAGGCCATCGCAGCCGCCTGCGTCCCAGCGAGGTCGGTTCCATGCGTCACGGAAAATGGACAATCGCGACGGTCGGAATGGTCGCTGCGGCCCTTGGGGCCTTCTGCGGTCAGGCAGCCGACTATCGCGGAATGCCGGCCGGGTGGCCGCACTACGCAGCACCTGCAACGAACCTGCCGCCGGCGATGGGCTCGCCATCGCTGGGGGGCGTCGTGGTCGCGGCGCGGCCGGCCAGCCTGTCCGCCGGCGCCGTGGCCTACGTCGTGCCCGTGGCGTATGGGGCGCCGGTGCGCTATGTGGCCGCGCCGTCCGGCTACGGGTACGGCTACGCGCCGCCCGTCGCGACCTATCGCCCGGCCCCCGTCGTGGCCTATCTGCCCGTGGCCAGCGGCTCCACGCCGGGCAATGCCTATGTGGCCAGCACCTACGGCACCACGGCACGCTACGCCTCGTATGCTGTGACGCCTGCCGGTTTTGGTTCCAACGGCAGCGAGGCGGCGGCCTACTACGGTCAGCCGACGCCTGTGAACTATGTCCCGCCGCAGTTCGTCTATCGCACGACCTATGCCGCCGTTCCGGTGTACCTCTATCGCCCGGTGACGGTCTACGACCCCGCTACGGGGCAGCCCACGACGTGCCTGCAGCCGAGCACAACCACTCAGTGCCAGCCGCAGCGGCACCGCTGGTTTTCGTGGCTGCACCCGGCCACCTGGTTCGGCCGCGCCGGGTGCGGGGCCAGCTCTTCCCAGCCGCCGGCCGCGACGACGACTTATTGCGCCAGCGGAGCCTGTCAGGGCGTCCCCAGTTCGTGCGGGGCGTCAAGCTGCGGACAACCGTACTACCGCGCGCCGCCAGCCACGCCGGCCATCCCGTCGGTCCCCGCCCCCGGCACGACCGTCACACCGCCTGCGACGACCATCCCCTCCATTCCACGGGGGACGATCATTCCGCCCGCAGGCACGACGATCCCGCCGCCGCCCACCCGCGTTCCCTCCGGAGCCAGTGGGCTGTCGCCGGCCGATCTGCCTCCGCGGCTTAGCCCGGGGACGACCGTCACCCCCGCGCCAGGCGGCACGTTCACGCCGCAGCCGGGCAGCGTCCCGTCCGCGCCGAGCACCGCGCCTCCCGCGACCGGCCAACCGCCCACGACGGTTCCGGGCGGTAGCTTCCCCACGACACCTTCGACCACGCCACCTTCGGGATTCGGCAGCGGCTTCGGCTCGGGAGCTTTCTATGCACCTGGGGCCTCGGGGACAGGCAGCCTTAACGCCAGTTCGCCAGGCGTGTGGGGGCCGTCATCGCCCGCCGTCGGAACCGTCAGCGGTCGGACCGTGGGCCGTGCCGGAGTGCTGGAGTCGAGCGACGAAGCGGCTGCCGGCCGTCTAGCTCCAAGCCCCCCCGGCGTGATCCGCGCTCCAGAGCTGGGTCCGGCGCTTCCCGAAGGGGTGCGAACCCTGCCCGATCTGGACGCCCCGCAAACACCGCGACCGGCAAGTCGTGCCCCGCAGCTCATCGACCCGCGGGATAAAATGGCTCTGCTTCGCATCGACCCGCGCTGGGCCGTGGTGCCGGCTCGCTGGCCGACTCGATCCTCCGCCCGCGGCGATGTTGCGACCGCCCAATGGGCCAGCACGTCGCAGCCCCGTCCGACGCAGCAGCTCTCGCTCCATCAATCTCGCCAAGCCGCGTCCGACTCGTCCGCCACCGCGCCCCGCGCATCGGTCACCATGACGGCAACTCCTCCCGCAGCGACGGCCACGGCCGAGCTGTACGATGACCGCGGCTGGCGTCCCGCCGCAGGCTTTTGAGCCGCAGGCGGAGACGATCCACGGCGGAAGATCGCTCGACGGCCGCGTCTTGCGGGCATTCTTGGGCACGCGGTTGACAGTTTGTGCAAGCGCGGGTGCGTGCCATGCCGCGTGTTCCAAAGCGCACGCACCGTTTCGCAGTTATCCGGGCAACGTCGTGCGGTACACTGCGGTTTGATTGCTCGCCGTCAGCCGAGCGATTCCACTTTCGGAGGCGCCTCGGGAAGTGGCGGCTCGTCGGCGGATTCCTGTTCAAGAGGTGGCGGCGGGCTGTGCGGATACAAACCCACCCATTCCCCGCCCAAGGCGTCGTCGTGCCAAAGCAGCCAACTTCGTGCCGGCACGCGCTGCGCGGACGCCCAGCCGCGCAGCGGCGTCGCTGCCGCCATCGGGTCGGTCAGCGCCAGCTCGACATAGTGGTAGCGCAAACCGCTCCCCTCGCCCCAGACACAGCCCACCTGGGCCTCTCGCAGCACAGCATCGCAGCGAGCAGCCAGCTCGGTCGACGACCCGAAGCCCGGCAGCAGCAGATCGCCGGCAAATTCGGGCTTCTCGATTTTCAGGTAGCCGAACACTTCCCCATGCCGCGAGTGGCAGGCCGACATGAACGGCTGGCTGCTGTGGGTGGCGTGGAATAACTCCAGATCGCGGGTGCTGGCTTGCACCAGATCGCCCCACTCCGGGTAGTCGGGTGCCGGCGGAGGAGGTGGCAGTGTCACGGGGCTTGGCACCGTCTGGCGCACCCGTTCGGCCACGGGCTGCCAAGGAAGCTGCTGCTGGTAAGTGCGGATCAAAGAGACCACCACCGCCTGGGCATGGGCCAGCGGCAGAAGCTGGTACTCGCCCGCTTGCGAAGGCTCGATCGCTGTGATCTGACCGACCCACGCATCCAGCACCTGTTCCCCCAGGATCGCTTCTGTGACCAGCCATGCCTGCTCCGTCAGCGCATCGCTCGCGCGGTGCGCCAGACCGGGGAAAAAGTAATGGAGGTCGATTTTCCGTCCCGGAGCCGGCCGAACGGCGAGAAGGGTGCCCGTTACATCGACCCCTGCCCGGTTCCAAACCCAGCGAGCCGCTTGCTCAACCAATTCCGCCGGGCGGTAGATCAAGAATTGCCATCCCAGCAGCGTCGGCGCTCGCTGCAAGAGGGTCTGCAGCAATGGCCGCAGGCGGCGGTCTCCCTCCGTGGTCACGACCAGTCGATGCACGGCCGCAGCCCCACCGGTCGCGGCAGGAGCTGGGAGCAGCTCCCAGACCAGACGGCGGTCGATCGCCAGCAACCACTTGTCGAAGAAGGCGTCCGCATCCCAGTCCAACGAACCGCTCGCAAATGCTGCCAAATGACTGGCATTTTGCTGGAAGGCTTGCCACCAGGTGTCGATGGCCGCCAGCGTCCGCTGGACATATGCCGATTCCTCAGGATTCTGGGGATCCACAAAAAGCCAGCGCATAGGTAGCCAATCAGCCGAGGAAGGAAAGGGCGGCGGAGCGGGACGCCTAGCAGGCGTATCGATCAGGCACATCTTAAAGTCGTGCCGCCCCGGGTTGAAGCTGCAAGCGACTTGGGACGCTGGTGTGATGCCCCGCGACAGACCAAGGCGCTGACGGTCACCGTCGGCACACTAGGTGCGTCCAACGTCGATCGCCGACGGGCAGAGTTGATCCAAGACCAATCTGGTCAAGCACTTAGAAGTTATATTGGAAATCGCTCAGGCACAGCGATCGGCAAAACCCCGTCAAAGAAAAGCCACCCACAAGCCCTCAGGAGGATAGCTCACGAGCTGGCGGCGGCGTCGACCCCTGTTTGACGCATCTTGGCCCGGGCACGGGACAGGGTCGGCCCGATACTATTGAGCGGCATGCCCGTCTGGTCGCTAATCTCCTGATAGCTCTTGCCTTCCAGATGGTACAGGCGCACGATTTGAGCCTCGTCGTGACTCAACTCGCCGAGCAATCGCTCAATTTCCTCTCGATTTTGTAGCCGATCCTCAACGGACGAGTTGCGGTCTTCGAGCTGGGCGATTTCGTTGCCAGCCGCCGACGCCGGGACGATACGACGTTTCAAAATTTCCTTGACCACGACCCGCCTAGCCACCACTGTGAGGTATGTTGCTAAGCTGCTTTGTCCACGAAACCGCCGCAGGACCGCGAAATCGTCGGCCAGAATGGCGATGAACACCTCCGAGGCGAGGTCTTCGAGGTCGTGCTGCGTGATGGCGATCGAGCGGGTTTGGGCCGTGTGATGGATGACGTGCACCACCAGCCCTAAAAATCGGTCGACAAAATCTTCCCAGGCGTGCGGCTGGCGGGCCAGGCACCGCTGAAGAATCTGGCGGTCAATTTCTGACAGCGCCACGGCGGTCCCTTCACGTGCTGTAAGTGACCGAACACTCGGGCGATGCCCCGAGGAATCGCTCCAATCCTGGAATTTCCGATATTTTACGTTGACCCTGCAAGCAAGACAAGCGCAATGTAGCGCGGCAATCCGCCGATTGCCCTCGCGGTCGGCCTCGGCTGCTCGTTCGCAGCGTCCGTTCTCACACTAGACCACAGTCCGGTGCGGCGGCCGTTTGTCGGCTGCATCCACCTTTTGCTAGCGGTTCGCCTTGCGCGCCGTTGGTCATGGAACCGTCAGTCAGCGTCGCGGCCAACGAGCAGCTCGGCAAATCGCGTCCTTCAGCCCCAATGTTCAGAACTTGCGCTCCAGCAGGCGTTGATTGGCCTGGAGCGGGCCGTAGGTCGGTTCGAGCTTCAGCCCCTGCTGGATGAGCTGTGCTGCGAAGCCTACTTCGCCGCGCCGCCAGCTTGCCACCGCCCAATTGTTGAGGCCGGCCAGATAGTTTTGCCGGGCGTCGCCATCGGTTGGATCGAGCGTCAGGCTCATCGACAACAGACCCAGGGCGGCTGAGTATTGACCCGCCTGCAATCGATCGACAGCACGGTTGTAGTAGAAACGCCCTAGGAACTGCCGAGGGGTCAAACGGCGCGCTGGAGGCTGACACGACGTTGTGCTCTTGTCCCCAGGCAGGCTGCCGGGTGCATCGGAGGTTTCATCCGGCGCTGGACGCGCGACGAGGATACTTTTTACGGGCGGCGCCCCAGGCTCGCAAGGAACTAGTCCGCGATCCGTCCGCAGTTTCAGGTACGCATGCCCCGGTCGTGCCCAGATCTCCATGGTCATGCCGGCGGCTTGCCCCAGATCAAAGAAGAGTGCGACGGAGGTGAGACAGTTGTAGCTGCCGCGCTCCAGCGTCAGCCGCAGGTCGCTGGCAGTGCGGACGTATACGCCCTTCAAAATGTCTTCGTGCAACAGCGCGTGTAGACGGGCCGCACGATGTTCCGCCGGTGCATGCAAGACAGCATGCACGATCCGCTCTCGCCGCAGTGCATATTCGCCTGTCCACCGCGCCAGTTCCTGCGCATCCTCGACCCCGCTGGCGACCAGGGCTGCCTCAAAGAAGTTCCACCCGGCGGGCCAATCGCTTCCTACGGCCTCACAGGCCGCCGCGAGCTTGGCGCTAAGCGGGCCGGCCGCGCAAACAATTGGGGGCATCCGCCCGTCGCATGCTGAAGTGCCGCCGCAAGTCGTCGCTTCTGCGAGTCTGGATGCCGGCAGGCCAGCCGTCTGACCGAAGCCAGCCTTGCCGTGCACCGCGACCAGCACCCAGCTTGCCACCAGGAGCACCAGCAAGCGAAGGTGCGTCAAAACGCGATGCTCCTTTCGCCGAACTCGCCGTCCCGAAGCCATGGTTATATTCCGCCGCTGCACCAGCACGTTCAAACGTGCCCGATGATTGGCCGGCAGGCGAGCGGGACAAGCCGCCAGAAGAGCACCCTACAGCCCCGTCACCGCTCCAAAGTGCGCATCATGACGAACGTGCAGGCAGTAACGGCAGGACAGGCCGTGGCCGCGGACACTGCGTGGGAGAGGACAAGGAAAAACACGACATTTTCTACGGGGAGCTTGTTTTTTTCGTGCATCAAAGGGCAGCCGCCGTTCCCCCCTGCGTCCTGCGGCTTGCCTGTCTGGCTACCTTTTACCTCCGCGGCGTACAATGAGCCGTGCCCGACGTGGCACCCTTCCCAAGCCCTCGCCCTATCCGTCCGCTGCGGAACACCGCCCGGCACCTGGCTTGAACGTCTTCAACTCCATTCCCCGAGGATCTGGCACCATGCGGCTTTTGATCCGACGATGTGCCGCCGCCACTCGATTTTGGGTATTTATCCTTTGCACTGCGACAGGATGCCAGCCGCGCACGAGCCCAATGCCCCAGCCCTCGGGCGCAAATACTCCCGCAACTACCAGTCGTGCGGCTGCCAGCCCGGAAACGATAGCGACAGCGACGCACGCGACAGATGACGCAGCAGCCGCGATCCCGCAAAAGTTGCCAGGACAGAGTGTTGCGAATAACCCTCCCGCAGACCCGCTTGCGGCGGAGCATCCGCTCGGGACGACTGTGCCTGGTGAAAACGCCTCCCCCGCAGCGAGCGCCGCGGTCGAGCCTGCTCGGGCGGACACGGGACATCGGGCGGACCGCAAGGGTTCCACCGGTCTTGCCTTCCGGCCCTCCGAGGGCAACTCCTCTCCCAACCCGTCAACCGGTCTGTCGGAAACTGCGTCCCCACCCGCATCGGTCGGGACCGCCAGCGATACCACCACCCCGCCGCGATCCCCCAACAACGCTCCTAACGCCGGGCGCAGCAAGCCGCCGCCAGCCGACCGCACGCCTCGTCGGCCGGCTGAAGCGGAAAAAATTACGTTTGAAGATTTGAATCTAGGTCTCCAGCCGGACGTGGTCTTCCGGCCGTTCATGCTCAGCGACCGGGTACGCGAGCTGGACGGCAAACGGGTGAGCCTTGTGGGCTACATGCACCCTGGGGTGGCGTCCGCCCGGGGCATTCACGAATTCGTGCTGCTGAGGAACAAGGAGTGCAAATTCGGTCCGGGCGGTCAGGCGGACCATCTGGCTCAGGTCTATCTGCGCAAAGGAGAAACGACCAACTTCACCCCTGGAGCAGTCAAGGTCGAAGGAACACTGCGGATCGAGCCGTTCCAGGGGCCGGACGGCAACACCTGGTCGATTTATCGCATGGAAGATGCCCAGATTCGTTGAAATGCGCTTGGGCTGGCAGAGGACGCTCGGTACATTGCTGCGATAGAGGCATGGCTGCCGCGACCGCTGGCAAGGAACAAGAAACGGCCGCGAGTGGCAGGAGACTGCGACCCGCGGCCTGTTTGGTTTTCGGCGCTAGAATTGCCTAGCGAGTGCGAGCGCTGTGCCGTGCGCACGTGGGCGCTACGCAGCCTTACTTCGCCGAGGATTGCCCGGCCGCGGCAGGTTGGAACTTCGGTGCTGGCTTCTGTTCCGTGCCAAGGGTCGCAGAAACCGGCGTAACCTCAGTTCCCTTCTCTGCCGCGGTCTTTTTTTGCGCCAGTTGAGCAGCGGCCTGCTTTTCCTGCTCAAGGTAGGAGGCGATCTGCTCTTCCATCTCCCCATCCTCGGGGGAGGCATTGCCGTACACGCCTACGAAGTAGGCGACCCCATTGGGACCGATCGCGTAGCCGAAGCCGGCATCCGTCGTGTTACTAACGATCGAGGCATAGTGGGCGCCGCTGGCCTGCCACATGTTGAAAGCTGTGTTCACATCGCCGCCCATCGCGATGTTTTCCCGTACGCCGCCGGTGAACCCGTACTTGTAGGCCCGCCCCTGCGGCCCGCCGTTGGTGTAGTGACTGAACTGGCCAGTCCGCGCCATGTAATTGGCATGGTCCTGGGCGGCGGCCGTCAGGGCCGGGTTCATCCGATGCGGCGGCAACCCCACCCGACGCCGGATCAAGTTGTTTTTCACCAGCATGCTGAACAGGGTCGGGTGACGATGAAGCGGCCGGACCTGCATAGGTGCAGGACTGGCATAGCCGGAGCCGCGACTGCTGCCGGCCTCCAGCTCACTGCCTGGATCCGGCCGTGCGGCGTACTCGTCGGCCGCCAAAGCCGACGTACACCACAGAGCCATGAGGAACGCGGTTCTGCTCATTCCATTTCCTCCGTGACAACGAGGTCGAGGTGCCCTCGGGACCACGTGGTCCCGTCGGTGCGAACTGGGGCAAGCTGGCCCAAGTTTGCCGGGGCGTTTATGGGCATCCCGCAACCGTTTTTCAAGCCCCCGAAGTCCCGGACGAGCAGAAATAACCACCCAAAAGAGTGGTTTTCAATGGCAAATTAATCCCAAAACGAGAAAGTTGGGGCATCTAGTGAAGATAGAAAAACGCTAGCAACACGGCCGCTAGCAGACATGCCCCAGGCTCAGCGGGCAGGCAGACGCGCAGAAAAACCGCTGAAGCGACCGCGAGATTCCTGTTCCCGCCGCGGAATCGGCGGTTCGCGCACCATGCCCCTCTCCACGCATCCGAGCCGCCGTGGATCGGCGCGGCGCGCTAAGGCACAGCGACGCTCATGGCGTGCCGCCCGCTTCCAGTCGCTTCAGCAGCTCGATCAGCCCAGGCTCGGCGACCCCGCGGGCCCCGCGTCCCTCCTGGTCGATCCGTTGATCGACGTCAGCCTGAATCTGCTCCAGATCGGCATCCCAGTAGCGGATGCGCTCTTCCGCCGGCGGAGCGGAAAGCGGCCGGACCAGCCGGAAACCGACGCTCAAAGCCGGCTGGCTGGTAAACCACCATGGACTTTGTGGGAAATTGGGGTCCTCCTCACGCCAGTCGTCGTCGTCGCTCTTGCGTCGAGCCGCTGACCGGCAGCCGGCCGCGTCATCCTCGAAACCGCCCCCTCGCACCACCCGTGGGTACAGCTTCGTCGGCCAAGCGATCGCATCCTTCCAATCGACGACGCCCCGACCTTTGAGCCGCTCGTAACCGTCCTTGGTGTACTCGTCGAGCACCCACTCGCCCACGTTGCCGTGCATGTCGAACAGCCCCCAGGCGTTTGGATTCTTTTGGCCGACAGGATGGGTCCGCTCTTCGGAGTTTTCCGCGTACCAGGCATACTCGCCAAGCTGGCTGGGATCATCTCCGAAGTGGTACGCAGTGCGGCTGCCGGCCCGGCAGGCATATTCCCACTCGGCCTCGGTCGGCAGGCGGAAGAACAGGCCTGTGATCCCGCTCAGCCATTTGCTGTACTGCTTGGCGGCGAACTGGCTCATGGTCGAGGCCGGCAAGTCCGGCTCGGAACCGAGCTTGAAGGTGAATGTGGGGTCGTACAGGCTGGAAGGGGCTGTGACGACCCAGAGTTTGGTCTTCTCGGTGATCGGCTGAGCCTTGGCCGCCGTGAGCTTTTTGAAAGGCTCGTACAGGGCCATGTATCGCTTGTATTCGTTCCACGTCACTTCGTGGCTGGCCATCCAGAACGGCTCGATCCGCACCTCGATTTGCGGCCCTTCGTCCGGTCGGCGACCCGCTTCGTCGGGCGGACTGCCAAGGAAAAACGTGCCGCCAGGAATGGGCTGCATCTCGAACGACACGTCCGTTCCCGGAATCGTCTGCCGGTAAGGCACCATGTAGCCGCGGTCGGTCTGGACGTACCGCCCGCTGGCCGGCCGCTCTGCCACCAGTCCTGGGGGGAGCGCCGACTCCTGGGCTTCCATTCCGCGAAGCGCCAGGCTCGCGAGCGCTAAGAACATCGTGCCGAAAAAATATTTTCGCGACATGGTTGTACCAAGAACCGTCAACAGAGCTAAACAAAAAGCATAGAAATAATTGGAAAGTAACTGCGTTCGATTCTAGCGTGGGATGCCCTGGCCACGATAGGGTATGACCGACGCAGTTTTTGTGGGAACTGACGGTTCTGGCACGCTCACATAGTCTATCCCGACGGTTTTCACCCGGCGCAAAGCCGCGAAGCAGGAAAGCTACCGCAGAACTCCGTGGCCGACGATCGGTGGTCGCCGAACGGCCCGAAGGCTTGCGGGGCTATCAATTTTCTGGTTTTCTCTAATTTGCACACCTGCAAGAAGAAGTGTCTGTTCGCGCGGAGATTGGGAACGAGGGAAAAGTTTGCGGCCTGGCTCGCCGATACCTGAGTGCAGCGCGCCGACGACGGCTGCGCTGGCGGGGCGTGCCACCCCACCGACTTACCCTATCGCGTCCATACACGGGCCATGCGCGGCGAACAGGAAACGACCATCCGTCCGTCCGGCTCGGTTCCCGTTGCGGGACGGCGTTCCGATAGCAGCGACGACTGGGTCTTGGCTCAGCGGCTGGCCGCATTGCCTCCCTACGCCCGCAGTTTATTGCGCATTCGGGTCACGGTGCTCGTCACACTGGCTACCACACGTCTGCCAGTGCGTCGGGTGATGGAGATCGCTCCGGGAACGATCCTGCATTTGAACAAGCCGTGCGACGAGCCGCTGACACTCTGTGTGGGAGGCTGCGAGATCGCCGTGGGCGAGACGGTGAAAGTGGGCGAGAAGTTCGGATTGCGAATCTCCTCGATGCTGATGCCGCGGGAAAAGTTCGAGCCGGTCAAACCGCCCTCTCGCTCGTAAGATTTTCAGGACGCCCCGCCCAGGCGTCACAAAGTCCCGTGCCCCGCCGATGCCTCGCACCGCGCCACACCCCCCATACCTTCGGGGAATTTGCTAGCTCTTTGCTCCGATTTCCCGTAGTTTGTCGCGCCGCTTGGCCGTTCGCCGAAGCGCCTGGATTTTGGACCACAGGTGCCCTGGCCGCTCGAAGAAGTCGCCGGCGACCTCGGATGCCTGGGGGTCGTCAGCGCGATGGCGCGGTACACTAGCCGCCGGTGCGGGACTCGACGTGCGACATCGGCAGCGGGCATCACGCCCAAGCGGCCCTCTCGCAAGAAAGGGAAGGAGAATGCGCCATGACGACGATTGAACCTCGCAGCCATGCGTCGTGGCTGGCACCCACCGTGGCGGTTCGCAACAAGCAGCCTGTGCAGCGCGGCCTGCCGCTGGCAGCGTTGGCCTGGCTGGCGGCGTGGGCTTGGGTCGCCACGGCGGCGGCTCAGGAACCCGATCTGATCCTGCACCATGGCAAGATCGTGACGGCGGATGCGAACTTCACGCTCGCGCAGGCGATCGCCATCGACGGCGAGCGGATCGTGAAGGTCGGCACGAACGACGAGGTGCTGGCGCTGAAGGGGCCCGGCACAAAGCTGGTCGACCTGGAGGGCAAATGCGTCCTGCCCGGGCTGATCGACAGTCACACCCACCCGACCAGCGCCGCGCTGCACGAATTCGACCACCCGATTCCCGACATGGAGTCGATCGCCGACGTGCTCGAGTACATCAAGTCGCGGGCCGCGGTGGTTCCGGAAGGACAGTGGATCGTTGTGCGGCAGGTGTTCATCACGCGTCTGAGGGAGCAGCGTTATCCGACCCGGGCGGAGCTGGACGCGGCCGCTCCACGGCATCCGGTCGTGTTTTCCACCGGGCCGGACGCGATGCTCAACACGCTGGCCTTGAAGGAAAATGGGATCGACCGCGACTACCGGCCGATGGGAGCGGGCGTGGTGGAAAAAGACCCGACCACCGGCGAGCTGACCGGGCTGGTGCGGGCGCTGTCGATCAAGACGGGCACCAGCGGCCGCTCGGCCACGCCGGCCCAGCGGCGGGACCGCCTCGCCGCCCTGTTTGCCGACTACAACTCGGTGGGCCTGACCTGCGTGGCCGACCGCAATGCCTCCTCCAGCGCCCTGGAAGACTACCAGCAGCTTCGCCGCGAAGGCCGGCTGAGCGTGCGGATGATGATCTCGCACGGGGTGAACGCCGGCAGCCGGCTGGAGACGATCCGTCAGCAGATCGCCCAGATTGCCGCCCACCCGCTGCGCCAGCCCGACCCTCTGCTGCGGATCATCGGCATCAAGTGCTTTCTGGATGGCGGCATGCTCACCGGCAGTGCCTACATGCGCGCGCCGTGGGGAGTGAGCGACATCTACCTGATCCGCGACCCGCAATACCGCGGCGTGCTGATGATCGAGCCGGAAAAGCTGGTCGAGATCGTGCGGGCGGCGGCCGAAGCGGGCTTGCAGTTCACCGCCCACAGCGTGGGAGACGGCGCCATCCACACCTTGCTGGGTGCCTACGCCGAGGTGAGCCGCAGCATGCCGCTGCGGGCCACGCGCCCCTGCATCACGCATTGCAACTTCCTCACTGCCGAGGCGATCGAGCAGATGGCCCAGCTCGGCGTGGTCGCCGACATCCAGCCGGCCTGGCTGTACCTGGATGCCCGCACGCTCACCGCCCAGTTCGGACGCGAGCGCCTGCGTTACTTCCAGCCGCTGAAAACGCTGGCGGAGCGCGGGGTGATCGTGGGAGGCGGCTCCGACCACATGCAGAAGATCGGCGCCTTAAGGAGCATCAACCCCTATCATCCGTTTCTGGGGATGTGGGTCACCCTGACCCGCCAGGCCCGCTGGTTTGAAGGAGCCTTGAACCCGCACGAAGCGCTCAGCCGCCAGCAAGCGATCCGGTTCTACACCTGGAACAACGCCTACCTGCTCTTCCTGGAAGACCAGATCGGCTCGCTGGAAGCGGGGAAGCTGGCCGACCTGATCGTGCTGGACCGCGACCTCTTGACCTGTCCGGTCGATGATGTCCGCCAGGTGCGCGTGCTGGCGACCTACCTCGGCGGCCGGCAGGTGTATCCCTGACCCCGCGGGGGCATCCGTGCCCGGCAAGGCGAGGCATCCGCCCCGCGCTGTGCCGCCGCACGATCGACCCGCGATACGACCAGACGAGCGTCGGCGATGAGGAAACCACGAAGCGGTGGCGGCTGGCGGGCGATCCTGTACGCCCTGCAAAAGTCGCGGCAGATGGGCGGGTGGTACCGCGCCTGGCAGGCGCTGCGCAGCCGCAACGCCTGCAAGACCTGCGCGCTGGGCATGGGCGGCCAGCGGGGCGGCATGGTCAACGAACTGGGCCGCTTCCCCGAAGTCTGCAAAAAGTCGCTGCAAGCGATGGCCGCCGACATGCAGCCGGCCATCCCCCGCGAGTTCTGGAGCACCTGGAGCCTGCCGCAGCTTCAGGCCCTTTCCCCGCGCGCCCTGGAAGCGTCGGGCCGGCTGGTCGATCCGGTGCTGTACGAAGCGGGCGCCCGCCACTACCGGCCGATCTCCTGGGACGACGCGCTGGAGCGGGTCACGCGCAGCCTGGCAGCCGCCGCACCGGACGAAACGTTCTGGTACTTCAGCGGGCGCTCCAGCAACGAGGCCGGCTTCCTGTTGCAGCTTCTGGCCCGCCTGTACGGTACCAACCACGTCAACAATTGCAGCTTCTATTGCCACCAGGCCAGCGGCGTAGGGCTGCAATCGTCGGTGGGCACCGGCACGGCCACCCTCCAACTCGACGACGTCGAACAGGCCGACCTCGTGCTGCTGATCGGGGGAAACCCGGCCAGCAACCACCCGCGGCTGATGACCACCTTGATGCACATCCGCCGGCGGGGCGGACAGGTCATCGTGATCAACCCCGTGGTCGAGACGGGGCTGGTGCGCTTCCGCGTGCCGTCCGACCCGTGGAGCCTGCTGTTCGGGACGCGGATCGCCACCCTCTACGTCCAGCCGCACATCGGCGGCGATTTGGCCCTGCTAACCGGCGTGGCCAAGCGGGTATTCGAGCTGGGCGCCGCCGACGAGCGGTTCCTGCGCGAGCACTGCACAGGGTACGAAGCATGGCGGCAGCACGTGGCGAGCCTTTCGTGGGACACGATCGTCGCCCACAGCGGCGTCTTGTACGAGCAGATCGACGCCATCGCCCAGCGCTATGCGGCCTCCCGCAATGCCGTCTTCGCCTGGACGATGGGCATCACCCATCATGCTCACGGGGTCGCGAATGTCCAGGCGATTGCGAACCTGGCTTTGCAGCGGGGAATGGTGGGCCGGCCGGGCGCGGGGCTGCTCCCGATCCGCGGGCATTCCAATGTGCAGGGGATCGGCAGCGTGGGCGTGACGCCGCGGCTGAAGGAGGCGATTTTTTCAGCCCTGCAGCGGGAATTGGGGGTGCGACTGCCCACCACGCCAGGCAAGGACACGCTGGCTTGCCTGGAGGCGGCCCACGCCGGGCAGTTCCGGGTGGGCGTGTGCCTGGGAGGCAACCTGTACGGGGCCACCCCGGACGCCGTGTTCGCGTCGCAAGCCCTGGGACGCCTGGAGCTTTTGGTCTATCTGAACACCACCCTCAACACCGGTCATGCCCACGGCCTGGCCCGGCAGACGCTGATTTTGCCGGTGCTGGCCCGCGATGAGGAACCGCAGCCGACCACGCAGGAGTCGATGTTCAATTATGTGCGGCTCAGCGATGGGGGCCCGGCTCGCCACGCCGGTCCGCGCAGCGAAGTCGAGGTGATTTCCGAACTGGGACGACGCCTGGCGGCCACCGCTGCTGCGGACCATCCGTTGCGGGTCCTGGATTGGGAGTCGCTACGCAAGACGGGCAATATCCGGGCCGCGATCGCCCGCGTCGTTCCAGGGTTGGAGAAACTCGCCGAGATCGACCGCACCCGGCAGGAGTTCTACATCGCGGGGCGGATTCTGCACGAGCCGCGCTTCCCCACCCCCGACGGCCGGGCCGTCCTGCACGTGCACGAACTGCCCAGCCTGGCGCAGCCAGACGACGCCTTGCGGCTGATGACCGTCCGCAGCGAAGGGCAATTCAACACGGTGGTGTACGAGGAAGAAGACCTGTATCGCGGCCAGGAGCGGCGCGACGTAATCCTCGTCCATCCGGACGATCTGAAACGGCTGGGGCTGGTGCACGATCAGCTCGTGACGGTCCGCAGCAGCGCGGGCAGCATGGCTCCCATCCGCGTGCGGGCCTTTCCCGAGATCAGCCCGGGCAACGCGCTGATGTACTATCCTGAGGCGAACCTCCTCGTGCCGCGGAACGCCGACCCGCTCTCCCGCACGCCCGCTTTCAGAAACGTGCTCGTCCGGCTGGAACCGATCCTTCCGTCGAGCCCGTCGCCGCCGGACACCGCGCAACCTGCGGCCTCGTGAGGGGTTGGTGATCCCGACCATGGGCCGGGCCGGCTCGGGCTAGGCCGCGGCCTGGTACGCCGCCCCGCCTACGCAGAGACTTCGGCGCTCGCGGCTGCGTCCGCACCGTGCCGTCGTGCGTGCTGTGTGCACGGCATGCGGCGGGGCCCGTCATTCGAGCTGCACCGGCACGCCGTCGTCGCGGCGGGCCAGAAAGCCCAGGGTGGTCAGATCGATCGTGACCCGGATCGGCCGCACGCTGCCGTCGCCGAACACGAACTGGCAGATGCCCGGATGCCAGCTCCCGAAGCGGCTCATGTTCCCGGTCTGGTTCGGATTGCGGATCAGCGGGTCCCCCACGCCGGCCTTCTTGAAGGACGAGCCGTGGTCGCCGTTATAGATCGATCCTTCGCCGTTCAGTTCCTGGACCGAGACGTGCTTCTCGCCCAGAAATAATGTATTGCTCAGACCATCCATGATCATGCTGATGCGCATCGGCTTGCCCTTATACCAGAAGGGACCGTTGGCGGCATTCGCCTGGGTATACAATACGCCGCTGAACGTTCCTCCCTCATAATAGTCGTTCGTGCCATCCCGCGTGCCGGAGTTGGCACCATAATCGGAAACGCCGCCCGGCACGTGCGGCCCCGTGGTACCCTGCAGGATGTCGAGCTGGCTGCCCGGCAAATTGCGGCTGACCTGCGGGGGCTTCCGCCGCGTGGGGCAGGTCATCACGTGCAACGTCGGCAGGCGGGCCGCATCGTTCTGCTGATAATATTGCTTGCTCATATCCCACTGGGCGAACTGCCCCTGCTGTTCGAGATACGGCAACAGCAGCACGGCCCACGTCTCACGCGTATCCAGCCGCGTGTAAGGGATGTATTTGTACGTATCTTCGAAGTTGGCGATCGCCAGACCGAGCTGCCGCAGATGGCTGGAACACTGCGTGCGGCGCGAGGCTTCCCGCGCCGACTGCACCGCCGGCAACAAGAGCGCCACCAGCACTCCGATGATCGCGATCACCACCAACAGCTCCACCAATGTAAACGCCGCACACGACGCATGCCGGCGGGTCAATCCGCTCGTGCGTGCCATTCTCTTGACCCCTTGCTATTGTCCTGGTCTGCCTCGTCTCGCCTCGCGAGAACGCCCCTGGCCGTCTCCATGCCCTCCGAAGACGCACGCACCTTTTGCGACCACGGTAGGCACGGACGCGGCCCCCTGCCTGCACCTCGAAAGCCTCTCGCTGCCCGCAGGATCAGTGTAGCCGATCGGTATGCGCTCTGCCAGCAAAAGTCGCGACATGGCGACCTGGCGGACCTCCGGGTACGGCTGCCCCGAGGACCGCCCCACCGGAATAGCCTCTCCCCGCGGCTGCCGATCGAGCTCCCGCAGCCGCCGCCCCGACAAGCCCCAGGCGGAGAGGCCCGCCCGCGCCTGAAAACTCAACCTAGAACCGATGCCCGCGCTGCGGCCCGTTCCGCGTCAAGGTGAGCACCTCCGGCCCCGACTCGGTCATCAGGATCGTGTGCTCGAACTGCGCCGAAAGCCCCCCATCCTTGGTCCGCACCGTCCAGCCGTCTTTCTTGCTCTGCACCGTCTCTTTCGAGCCGGTGTTGATCATCGGCTCGATGGTGAAGCACAGCCCCGGTTCCAGGCGCTGCCGACGCCCCTCGGGGGTGGGGGTGTGCGGAATCGTGGGCGGCTGATGAAACTGCCGGCCAATCCCATGTCCGACATATTCTTCCACCACGCTGAAGCCTTGCTTGCGCGCGTGCCGGACGATCACCTCGCCAATATCGGCGACCCGGCAGTTGGGACGCAGCACGTCGATCGCCAGCCACAGGCAGTCGAACGCGCACTGCACGACCCGCCGGGCCAGTTCCGACGGCTCTCCGATCAGGAACGTCTCGCTGGAATCGCCATGCCAGCCGCCGACGATCGTCGTCAAGTCGACGTTCACGATATCCCCGTCCTTCAGGACGTAATCGCTGGGGATGCCGTGGCAGATCACGTCGTTGACGCTGGTGCAGCAACTTGCCGGGAAGGGCCCCGCGTGCCCGTGGTAGCCGAGCTGGGCCGGAATGTGCCCATGGTCGCGGGTGTACGTCTCGACCAGCCGATCGATGTCACGCGTGGTGATTCCCGGCCGGATGAACGCCCGCACCACGTCCATGAGCTGGGCATTGAACCGGCCTGCCTCGCGCATCGCTTGTCGTTCGGCAGGTCCCAGGAGCAGTCGACGGCGGTTGTAGAGCATAGAGAAGGGTCCCTGTTCCTACCCAACAATAGCGGGGTACTGCCCCGTCGGCAACCCGCCTCGCCCGGATGCGCTCCCGGCCGAAAAGAGAAATTGCGGCGATCGGGAAAACAGGATGAAATGGAACACCAGGGTAATCTCGGTAACATCTTCCGGCCTGCTCGCGAGCTTGACCCGCCCACCGTCGCAGCGTATAGTCAAGCAAGCTGCCCGGCAGATGGTCCGGGACACCTCCGGGACACCCAAGCGCGGAGTTTTTTCTGTGCGCAGCGGCCTGCTGACCCTCGTGTTGCTTACGCTGACCGCGACCAGGCGGTAGGGGCGGGCACGCTGCGGCCGAATCGATCCGACCACCGTGACCCCGACGCCTGGCTGGCGGTCGGGGTTTTTTGTTTTCCGTGACGCGTGAGGCGTTGTGTTGGCGATGGCGTGGATGTACGGGCTGACTGATCCGAGGCGACTGCATGGCGGACTGGCCGCGGCGCAGCTCGGAGCTGCGCGCGGACCGCACGGGGCCTGGCGGTCGCGGGGCGGGCTGTGGCTTCGCGGGCCGGCTCAGGCCGGCCACTGGCAGCTTGCGTCGCTGGATCGCCCGTTCCCCTGAACTTCTGGAAAGCCTCGACCGATGACCTCGACGATCGACAGTGAAGCTTTGCGGCGGATTCTGATTTTCGACACGACGCTGCGCGACGGCGAGCAGTCGCCGGGTTGCAGCATGAACCTTCAGGAAAAGCTGGAGATCGCCCAGGCGCTGGTCGACCTGGGGGTGGACATCATCGAAGCCGGCTTTCCGATCGCCTCCCCGGGCGACTTCGAGGCGGTCCGCGAAATCGCCGACACGATCCGGGGGGCGACGATCTGCGGGCTGGCTCGCTGCAACGACGCCGACATCGACCGAGCGTGGGAAGCGCTGAAGCGTGCCCCGCGTCCGCGAATCCATGTGTTCCTGGCGACCAGCGCCATCCATCGCGAGTTCAAATTGAAGATGACGCGCGAGGAGATCATCGAGCGGGCCGTGCAAGGCGTGCGCCGCGCGGTGCGGTACTGCGACGATGTCGAGTTCTCGCCGGAGGATGCCGCCCGCACCGAGCGTGATTTCCTGTGCCAGGTGGTCGAGGCGGCCATCGCGGCGGGGGCCACCACCATCAACATCCCCGACACTGTGGGCTATGCCACCCCCCGCGAGTATGGCGAAACGATCGCCCTGCTGAAGCATCGGGTGCCGAACATCGACCGGGCGGTGCTCAGCACCCACTGCCACAACGACCTGGGGCTGGCGGTGGCCAACAGCCTGGCTGCCGTGGAGAACGGCGCCGGCCAGATCGAGTGCACGATCAACGGGATCGGCGAGCGGGCCGGCAACTGCGCGCTGGAAGAAGTGGTGATGGCGATCAAGACGCGGGCCGACTATTACCGCTGCATGACCGGCATCCACACCCAGCGGCTGGTGCCGACCAGCCGGCTGGTCTCGTCGATCACCGGCGTGCAGGTGCAGCGGAACAAGGCGATCGTGGGACGCAACGCCTTCGCGCATGAGGCGGGCATCCATCAGGATGGCCTGCTCAAGGAGCGGCGGACGTACGAGATCATGCGGCCGGAGGATGTGGGCTGGAGCAAGACCGACCTGGTGCTGGGCAAGCACAGCGGCCGGGCCGCCCTGGCCGACCGGGCTAAGGCGCTGGGCTATCAGCTCACCGGCGAGCAACTCCAGCACGTGTTCGAGGAGTTCAAGAAGCTGGCCGACAAGAAGAAGGATATCTACGACGGCGACATCATCGCCCTGATCGAGCAGCGGATCCATGGCGAGCCGGCGGAAGGGGAATGGCAGCTCGTGGCGTTCGAGGTCACCAGCGGCACCGGGCACAAGCCGCGGGCGCGGCTGACGCTCCGCCGCGGCGAGCAGGAGTTCACCGAGGACGTCTCCGACGGCGATGGACCGATCGACGCGGCCTTCCTGGCCACCGAGAAGATCACCGGGCTGAAGCTGCGGTGCATCGACTACCAGGTCCGCAGCGCCACGCTGGGCCACGACGCCCTGGGCGAGGTGAGCCTGACGGTCGAGTACGGCGGACAGACGTTCCGCGGCCGGGGCGTCTCCACCGACACGGTCGAGGCGACGGTGCAGGCGATCCTCAGCGCCGTCAACCGGATCGCGCTGACGGCCGGGCGGTGCTAGCAGCCTGCATGCCACCGGTTTCCTGCGCTGTACTCCCGGAGGCAGTCACGCGCTGCGGGGCAGCGCATGCCAGGCTGGGAACGTGCGGCCCCGCACGGCGAAACGCGACGCCATGCCCAGCGAAAAGACACGAGCGATCGTCCTGCGGGTCGTGCCGTTCAGCGAGTCGAGCTGCGTGCTGACCCTGTTTACCGAGGACTTCGGCAAGCTCAGCGCCCTGGCCAAGGGCGCCTGGCGGCCGAAAGGGCCGTTCGAGGGCGCTCTTGACCTCTTGGCGCTGGTTCGCATAGTGTTCGTCCACAAGTCGTCGGAGGCCCTCGACCTGCTCACGGAAGCCCGCTTGGAGCGTCGCTTCCGCGCAGCGCAACGCGACCTGACGCGGCTGTACGGCGGTTATTACGTAGCGGAACTGCTCTTGGAGCTGACCGAACCAGGCGACGTGCACCGGGAGTTGTTCGCCGTGGCCGACCAGACCCTGCAAGCCCTCGACCAGGACGCCCCGGTGGCCCCCACGCTGCTGGCCTTCGAGCTGACCGCGCTGCGGCATCTGGGGCACGCCCCGCTGTTGGACCGCTGTGCGGCCTGCGACCGGCCGCTGGCGGTCCCCGCGGGCGAAGGTGGCCGGGTCGCCTTGGGGCTCTTGGCCGGCGGCGTGCTCTGCCCGGCGTGCCGCGGGGGCCGGCGGGCAGTGGTCAGCTTAAGCGCGCAGGCCTGGCAGTGGCTGGCTCGACTGTCCGCCGCCAGG
>Ga0101944_10002937_pt1 | contig 25469 bp, 19 predicted proteins | sample DewCreD2012metaG_FD_75245 | JGI IMG/M metagenome (GOLD analysis project Ga0101944, IMG submission 75245) | Hot spring sediment bacterial and archeal communities from British Columbia, Canada, to study Microbial Dark Matter (Phase II) - Dewar... ... | reverse complement strand
GTTCCTTGGTTTCTTTACTCATATCGTTGTGCATCTTGGGTAACACCGACTTCTGGCACAACGACCTATTCACATAAATCGGTCACCCCACCTTGGGTAACAATCTTTTTGGCGCAGATCGCCCGCGCGCACGGCCTGATGAATTAACTTTCCAGAGCTCCGCGCACGCTTCATGCTGGTGCGCATGTCTGGCGTCATTGCCATTGTCGGCCGGCCCAACGTCGGCAAATCAGCCTTGTTTAATCGCCTGGCTGGCCGGCGCATTGCCATTGTTCATGACGAGCCGGGGGTCACGCGCGATCGCCTCAGCGTCGAAGCCGAGTGGCGAGGCCATCGCTTCACGCTGGTGGATACGGGCGGCATCGGTTTGTTGCGCGGCGAAAAGACCGGCGATGAAATCGTCGAAGCCGCCTACGCTCAGGTCACCGCCGCCATCGAATCCGCTCAGCTCATACTGCTGGTGGTGGATGTGCAGTCCGGCCTGACGCCTTTGGACACCGAGGTCGCCGCCCGCCTGCGCGCCGCCGGCAAGCCGGTGATCGTTGCCGCCAACAAAGCCGATAATGAGAGGAAGGACTTGGAAGCGGTGGAATTTGCCGCGCTGGGCTTCGAGGCGGTCCTGCCCGTTTCCGCTCTCCAAGACCGGGGCATTGCTCAGTTAATGGACCTGGCTTGCCAGCGCCTGGCCGCCTTATGCCCAGCCGACGTCGCCAACGCCAGCGCGGTGGCCTCCGCGTCCGCCGCCAATGATTTCAAAATCGCCATCGTTGGGCGGCCCAACGTCGGCAAATCTTCCTTGATTAACGCCCTAACCCGTTCCAACCGGGTCATTGTCAGCACTCTGCCCGGCACCACCCGCGACTCGGTGGATGTCCCCCTGCAGATTGAAGCGAACGGCTTGCGCGACCAGTTTTTGCTGATTGACACCGCCGGCATCCGCAAGAAAAGGCGGGTTGACGATTCGGTGGAGTTTTTTAGCGTCACCCGCGCCGAGCAATCCATTGCCCGCTGCGACCTGGCGGTCCTGGTCATGGACGCCGAAAGCGGGATTACCGAGCAGGACAAGAAAATCGCCGATCTCATTGCCAAACATCGCAAGGCCTGCCTGATGGTCATCAACAAGTGGGACTTGGCTGAGGTCCCCGCTCCGCCCCGACCAACGGGCCGCCCACCCAGGTCTCGCGACGCCGGGAATCCCCTCGCCAAATATGCGGACTGGGTGCGCCAGCGCATGTTTTTTCTGGCGCACGCGCCCGTCATCTTTGCCTCGGCCAAGACCGGCCACAATCTCGAACAACTCTTGGAAGCGGTCCGCTATGTGCGCGCCCAACTGCGGCAGAAAATCCCCACCGCCCTGTTGAACCGGGTGCTCACGCAAGCGGTCGAGCAGCGGCAGCCGGTCAGCCGCCAGGGGCATCGTCTGCGGCTCTATTACGCCACCCAGGTCAGTCAAGCGCCGCCAACGTTCCTCCTCTTTGTGAACCGCAAGGAGCTTTTCTCCCCCAATTACGAAAAATACCTCGCCGATGGCCTTCGCAAAGCCTTTGGCTACGAAGGGTGTCCGATGGTTTTACTGCCCCGCTCCCGCCCCAAAACCATCCCCTCCTTGCTGACCCGCGGCAAGAAAAAGCACCCCGCCAGCCGCCTGCGGCGCGCCAAGGACGACTAACGACCAAACCATCCTGCGATAAGTGTTGTCAACCTGGATTCCGCAGTTGGAAAAGAGCGGGGAAGTTGGAAACCACAGATGAACAACGATGCACACCGATGCTGAACAGAAATGGCCTTCACCCGCCGGGTGCAAGCCTCTGCATTCGCAAATCTTTGGTATCCGTGTCCATCCGTGTTTATCCGTGGTTGAACTGCGGTTTTTAGGGTCAATGGCTGCGAATAGGGCCCATTGCGACCGCCAGTATTCCTGGGACATAGGGAGATAAATTGGCGACCCTACCGGGAATCGAACCCGGGCTACCACCGTGAAAGGGTGGTGTCCTAACCGCTAGACCATAGGGTCGTTCGCCGCCGCAATTTTAACCGTCTTCGGCCGGCCTTGTCACGCGGTTTTTCCGCGCCAAAAATTGGTGGGTTGGCTGGGACTCGAACCCAGGACCAACGGCTTAAAAGGCCGCTGCTCTACCGACTGAGCTACCAACCCCGCAAAAACGGGGGGCAAACCTAAACCGCTCCTTCATCCGGCGCAAGCAATTATTGAATTTTTACAAAAAATGGTCCGCCTGTAACCGCAACTCGGTTGCATCTGGTTGGTTCCTCGAGGTTTCCCGCCCCATCAATCCCCTGGCTGTAGGAGCCGACGTAAGGAGGCTCAAATTTACCCCCGGGCGTGACCGCTATGATGCAGAGCCTCCTCACGTCGGCTCCGACGCGCTTCAGGGGCGACAAGGCGCGAAACCGGATGCAAGCCTCTGCTTCCGAAAGCCTTTGGTATCTGTGTTCATCTGTGTTTATCCGTGGTTGAGCCGCGGTTTTTAGGTTAGAGCCTGTCCCAAAAGTGGGTGTTTGGCAAACGACGTTCGCGGCGTTGAAGCGGGCGCAGGGAATTTTAACGCCAAGTCGCAGAGCCGCAGAGCCGCAAAGATGAAGTTGATGGTTGGGAGAAGGGGATTTTATTTCTCGGCGACTTTGCGCCTCCGCGTCTTTGCGTTTGGCCGGCTGAACTTGTGCCGGCGCTGGCGCGCGTCCGCAAGCGCCCTTCACATTAACACCCCGCTTCAGCGGGGTGGCCGGCGTCCGGGAACGCAACTCAACGGTTTTAACCGTTTCAGGCTGCGCGTGGCGCAAGCGGCGTGCGATCTCCGCAAGGTCTTGGAGTGGCCTTGGGACTTGGCTATTTCGTTTGCGGGCGTTTCTATAGACATGCCGCCCCTAACGGGGCTTTGCACCGCGGATTGCTTTTTCATCCACCACCCTCTGTCGGTTTGAAAATGTATCGCTCGTCGTGAACCACATCGAACTTTTTCAAAAACGCCAGATATTCGTCCCGGAAGGTCGTTTTCGCATGGTGGCTTTCCTGATTCTGAATGTAACGGATCACCGGCGCCAGTTGCGAATGAGAATATGAAAAGGCCCCAAATCCCTCCTGCCAATTGAAACGGCCCAGCACCCAGCGGCTGCGGTTGACGAAATTGCTCGCACCGGCCTTGATAGCCGCAACCAGTTTTGAGAGGGCGATATCCGGTTTTAGACCAATCAGAATGTGGGTGTGGTCCGGCATGCAATGGATCGCGAGCAATTTTTGCCCCTGCGCCGTAACGATGCCGGTGATGTATTTCTGGAGTTCTTCCTTGTGCTCCGAGCGGATGAGGTTCTGACGCCCCTCGACCGCAAACACGACCTGAATGTAAATTTGGCTGTAGGTGTTGGCCATGGCTGTCTCGATGTTTTTTTGTAGAAATGGTTGGCTTTCAGGATGGTCTTTGTCCAGCGTTTAGTATGCGATGCCATGCCTATCCCGTAGGGGTGGCATGTTTGACGAGGATGTTTTCGCCCGAACCAGGCCCAAACGCACATCGTTTTGCCCATCCGCAATCGTGCGGTTTGCGGCAATCATGTCGTCCCTACGGGACTTGCCAATTTCGTTTGCGGGCGTTTCTATAGACATGCCGCCCCGAGCGGGGCTGCAATTCTGCTGGCGATCCGGTGCGTTATTTTTGCGTCCTGCGAGGCGGCGTAAAATCCCGTAGGGATGACCTGTTTGTAGAACCAGCGACCGCAGAAAAAAACAAACCCCGTAGGGGTGGCATGATTGATGATTACGATCACACCCAGACGCGGCCAGAATGCGTTCGCCCGGGAACTGCGGCTCCACAGCGACCGCCTGCAGCAGCACCGCCACCGGCCGGCGCAGCAGTTGATCGAGTTCATGGGTTCGGAAGTGCTGCGGGAATGCCAGCAAGGTAGAGGTCAAACCATAGTTGGCGGATGGCAGAAGAAACGGTTAAAACCGTTGTAATACTTTCTCGAACCGGCCCACCCCCTGGCTGAAGCCAGGGGTTAATGGGCGGCGGGGGATTTGGTCGCCGCCCCGGTAGAGCGGCGGGAGAAACGGTTAAAACCGTTGCGATGTTTTCCTGGTCCGGCCCACCCCCTGGCTGAAGCCAGGGGTTAATAAGACCGTTGAGAAACTCCGGCAGGCGTACGGCACCTGGCTGAAGCCAGGGGTAAATGGGCGGCGGGGGATTTGGTCGCTCAGCGCTGTATGGTGAGCCGCCAAGGAGCGCAAAACGCGCAAAAACCAATGCGTTGATGGAGGCCAGCAGGGAAAACGAAGGGCGGAAAACGGCGGGGGCCAAATCGCTTAACTGGCAGCCAGATCGTTGGCTTACTGATGAGTGCTTGGAGACGACACGCGCCCCCTCACCCTGCCCTCTCCCCCCAAGGGGGGAGAGGGAGAACGTCGCGCATGATGACAAATTGTGTATCGCATCCCGGAGACTATACAGTAAACCCATCCTGCTCGCCGCCTCGCCGGCTTCGCCCGCCGGTGAACCTTCCCGAAAAAATTAGTTGCCGCCGGCCCGGCTGACGGGGAAACTACCGGGCAAACATTATGAAAAAAGAGCTGGCCGCGCGGTTCACGGTTTCCCTGCCGCCCAAACTTTTGCAACAACTGGACGCCCTGGTGCGCGCCAAAGGCTTCAACAACCGCTCGCAAGCCGTTGCCGACATGATCCGCGACCGGTTGGTGGACCATTTCCAGGAGCATCCCACCCGGGAAATCGCCGGCACCATAACGCTGGTCTATGATCACCATCGCCCGCATCTCCAGGAAGCCATGACTGGTTTTCAACACGACCACCATCATTCGATTATTTCGACCATGCATGTCCACCTGGACCATCACAATTGCCTGGAAGTGCTGGTCGTCAAAGGGCGGGCGGCGGAACTAAAGCACATGGCCGAGCGACTGCTGGCCATCAAGGGGCTGAAGCACGGCAAATTTACCATCACCACGACGGGCAAAGACCTGCCGGGTTGAGGCGGCGGAGCGCAACGGTCGGGAACCACCCCACCCGTCGCCGATCCACTCGGCCTTCGACGGGAATAAGCGCCTTTCCTGGAAGGAGAGCAACCGCTGACCGATCACTTCAGCGAAATCCTCAGAAACTCCCACGTCGAGTTGACGCCGGAGGACGTAGTGGTTTCACTGGACTCCTGGCGGGGCGACCGGTTGTGGCTTGGCTTTCAAGCCGTGCTTGACTGAAACCGCTCACGGCAAGGCATCGGTGTTTCACTGGAATACATTGTTTCAACATCCGTTGAAACCGGCCATTCCAATGCAACTGGTTCCGCCCAACCAGGGCCGTGGCGCTACGACTCCAGCTTGCGATAGAACTCCCTGGGTGTGACGACCTCCACACCGAAGGGCTTTTCCAGCGCCAACAAATCCTTGTCCTTGGTCACAATGAACTCGGCCTGGCTGGCCAGGGCACAAGCGAGAAATGGGTCATCCTTGGCGTCCCGACTGCGGCGCTTGCCCAAGAGAGCAGGTTCCACCAGCAGGGCCACACGCTCGATCCAGTCCAGAAAGGGGGCAGGGTCTTTGTCAGGACACTCCCGGCGTCCGATCCGAGTCGCCAAGGTTCGATACTCGTCGAGGATGTCCGCCGTGACGGCCAGGCGGCATTTCCGTCGCGCCAATAACACAAAGCATCGCCGGTCTTCGCTCCTGGGCCAGAACGCCGCCGAGACCACGACGTTTGTGTCCACGACGACGATCACCCTTTTTGCCTCCGGTTTTCAACCCGGTATTTCGTGATCTCGTCTTGGATGACAGCCTCATCCTCCGCCGTGATAGGCCGAGTGCGTCGTCCCGCATCCAGTGCCTTGAACACTGCCGCCAGTTCGGCTTCGGTTGGCTCCGGCACGGGGGTCACGTAGAAACCCTCCCCGACCTCGGTGATCCGCAGAGAGGTTCCTGGCCGGATACGCTTGCGCTCGCACATGGCCTTCGGCAACACCACTTGGCGCTTCGTGGTCACTGTAATCGTCGTCGTCACACTCGTAAGATTATCCTACGCCTTGATGCCGTCAAGCTCAGCTTGCCGCGAGATGCCGGTAGAACGCCGCCCTGGAAATCCGCGGGGTCTTGCAGAGGTCCAACTGGCTCTGGTCGGCGTCTTGTAGATCGAAACGACGCTCGACCCGCGCTTCATGCGGACTGGAAAACACACCCGCTTCATGAACGCTCCGCGTTTGGATCGTTAAGAAAGCGGGCGCAAAGCTGTCATGAAACTGTTATGAAAAACCCTTTGCGAGAAAAATCACCTTCGTAAGCGGTTGATATTGAGGGTAATAATATGGAGCGAGCGAAGGGATTCGAACCCTCGACATTCACCTTGGCAAGGTGACGCTCTACCAGACTGAGCTACGCTCGCTTCCAACAACGGGGTGAGTTTGCCTTAAGCCCGATTTGATTGCAAGCCCTGTTTTTTATTTTTCCCGGCGCCTCTGAAGCGGCGGGTTGCGCCTGAGTTTGCGGCTAATTCCCGCCGGGCTTGCGGAAATGCGCCCAAACACCATAGTTGACCTCCGTCTGGTCCGTGCGGGGCCGGATGATTTCAAATTCCTTGATGCCCAAAGCGCGCAGGTGGCCGCGGAGTTGCTCCATCGCGTCGCCCGCCTCGTATTTGGGGACCTTGTCGCCTTGGTTGGCGCGCACCTGCCTGGCCACTTCCAGCGGCAGGTTGGGGGAAAAACCGCGGCCAATAAAGGCGTTCCCGCCCGGTTTCAGCACCCGGTAGATTTCCGCCAACGCCGCTTGGGGATCGGCCCAAAACGGCATGGACCCGCGGGAAACCACCAAGTCGGCGTAGCCGTCCCGAAAAGGCAGATGGTGAACGTCGGCAAACACCAGGCCCACCCGGCCGGCGCAATCATTGGTCAGCGCGTTGCGGAAAAAGGCCTCCGCATGAAAGGTGTTAATGTCGGTGTTGATCCAATAAAATCCCGGCGCGCGCCGGCTCAGTTCCATCACCAAGCTGCCCGGACCGCCGCCGATGTCCACCCCGATCCCGCTTTGATTGGTCAGGCAATACTTTTGCACGATGAATTCCGCCAGGTAAGGATATACCGGCGCCAGGTTGGTCCGCGCCACCCCGCTCATCGCCCAGGCCGCTTCACGGCTGAACCGGGCGAAATCGGGGCGCGTCAAGGGCGCGTTTTCGGCGGTTTCGCCACGCGAGGCGAACGCCCAGGCGGTCCAGCAAATCAATAAAGCGACAGCGGCTCTGTTCATGTTCAGTTCAAGGATTAAGTTTCCATTCAAGGAGGATGGTGGTGTCCGAAGCCACCGGCCGCCCGTTTTCCCGCGCCGGCTGGAACCGCAAAGTGCGCGCCAGCCGCAAGGCGGCGCCATCAAAAGTGCCGCTTGGCGAGCTTTCCAGTATTTTGCTCTCCGCCACCCGGCCGCTCGCGTCCACGCGCAATTGCAAGCGGGTGACGCCGGTCACGGCTTTGACGCGGGCCGCCCAGGGATAATACCGGGATAAATCCGGGGGGCGCAACAAGCTGGCGCCGCTGGTCAGGAAACCTTCAACCGGCGCTTCCTGGCCGCCGGCGCCGCCTCGGTCTTCACCATTTGATGCACTGGGCGGGCGACCCTGGCTAGGTTCCACGGTGGTATCCATACTCGCGGCGGGACCGCCGGCACCGGCCTTCGGTTCGTCCGTGGCTGTGCCTGGGACATCAGATTGGGCCGGCACGGGAAGCGGGAGAATGGGGGCAGGCTCTGGTTCCGCCGCCAGTGGACGCGCAGCAATCGCTTCGGATAAAGGTTGGGAGGCCACAGGTTCAGGAATTGGCAGCGGCTCCGGCAGCGGCTTTGGGGCCGGCAGCGGCTCCGGCGGGGGTGATTTGAAGTTGGCAGGCGCCGGGGGCGCCACGAGTTCGATGGTTTCCGGGGGACGTTTGGACTGCGGCTGGGCGGGTCCAGGCTCGGGATGGGCAAAAACCTTGAGCGTTGCCACTTGCTGCGGGGAGCGTGGAACTCCCGGCGACCCGGTGAACCGTCGTTCGGCAACCAGGACAGGCTGGGTCCGCGCGAGGCTGGCCAGCAGGCCCGGATTTGAGCGGGGCCAAGTCTGACTAAAGGCCAGGTAGCCCGCACCTAAGGCGGCGTGCAACAACAAAGAAGCTAACAACGGCAGGAGCATGGGGTTGCCGCCCCCGCGCTCCGCCGTAGTGCCCCACTGAACCGGTTGTTTCGTATCCGCCAGCAACACTAAAACTTCAGGCTCAAGCCCCCTTTAAGAAACAATCCCTGACTGGGGTAGCCAACCACAGTCGAGTATTTTTCGTTCGTTAGGTTGTCCGCGCCCAGGTAAATCCGGTGCTGCCGTTTTTTGCCCAGGTAATAATTTAGAACCGCATTGATTTCCAGGTAATCCCCCAGGTCCACCGGGCGGGCGCCCGCCGGCAGAAAGCGATCGTTTTCATACAGGCCGACATGCCGGGCCAGCAGGACGACTTCCCAGCGGCGGAGCAGATAGGAGATTCCCCCACCCAGCAGCACATCCGGAACTTCCGGGTCGTCACGCCAGCGCCCGTTCACTTCCCGGCGTGTCGTCATTAGAACGCCGTTGGCGAAAACCTGGAGGCCGCTGTCGAACCGCCGGGTTCTAATATCCAATTCCACGCCCAAATTTTGCGCGTCGCTGTTTTCATAGAGCACAAACGGGACGCCGTTGACGAGAACGGAGGCGTTTTTAGGCAGGGGCGCGTCCTTTTGCGCGACGAAAAAACCGCTTAAAACGACTTCGCCAAACTGCGGCCAAACGGCTTTGACGCCCAAATCGTATTTCCATCGCGTTTCGGTTGCGGGCCTTTCCAAGGCGGCGGTGAGCATGCCAGGCTGGCTGGCAATTTGGCCCCAGGTAAAATTGGCGTGCAAGGACAGCGGGCCGCCCAGCTCAAATTTCCCGCCCAAACCAAGCGTGTGCAAGGGGTCCTCCCATTCGTTCCGCACTTTCACCGCGGCGATGCCGGCCGTGCTGCCCTCGACATGGAAGCCGCCGAATTCACCAATGTAAGTCTGGCTGAACCGATAGCCCGCGTTAAGCGTCAGCCGCCCGAATTTATGCTCGTCGGCCACGGTGGCGGCAAAGGTGTCAAGATCGCCGCGGTTGCCCACGTAAAATCGCTTGCCGGTGGGCGTTTCCCAATGATTATACATGCCGGAAAATCTGAGGTTGTTATTTTCCGAAAGATTGAGGCTTTGGGTCAGGCGCAGGCCGCACTCGGTGTCTTTTTCCAAGCGGTCCGCCGCGCCCTCCTGATGGTGCAGATTCCGGCGGTTGGCATAGTGCATGACGGCTTCCGTCGCCGCGCGGTCGTCCACTTCATAGCGCGCCTTGCCGATGAGGAAATAATAGGTCATGGGATCATAACTCTCGCGCCGCTGCCGCAAGGTGGCCATCGCCGGCGGGTCGGCGAGTTGGAACTCGCGGTCGCCACGCATCGCATAACCGATCAGGCTCAACTGCAAGCGGGGTGTTGCCTGGAACAACAGGCGTCCGTAGGCGTCCATCACGTTTTCCCGGCCGTTTTTATCGCCGGGTCCATCGCTATGATGATGCCCCAGGCCCAGCCCATAGGAGCCGCGGGCAAAGGCGCCGCCGTGGCCGAACTGGTTGATGGTGGTGTTGAACCGGCCGTATTCGGCATGATAATGAGTCTCCGGTTGCAGATAAGTGTGCGGCACGATGTTGATGTTGCCCGCCTGGCCGCCGGGGCTTAGCAGCAAGTCGCCGCTGGACCGGGTCAATTCCAACCGCTCCACAAAAGCGGCGTTCATGAAAAAGGAGGCCTCGGTGAAATCCCGAAACCAGGCGCCATCCACCAGGTAACCGGGATAGGGGTAACGCTGGCCCCGCAACGAGAACAACTGTTTCTCTTTGCGTCCCCGCGCTTCGGTCCACGCCCCGGGAGCGTATTTCATCGCGTCCATGATGGAGTAGGAGTTCAACCACTCGATCTCCTGCCGCCCGATGATGGTCGTCGCGGTTTCCAGGCCGGGCGATTCGGTCAGCGGCCGCTGCCATAGATCGCGCGGCGGCAGCGCGGTAAATATGGATTTGTCCCCTTGTTCCACCGCCGGTTTTTCGCCGAGGATGGTGATGACCTCTTCCCGGTTGGTTTGGCTGGCGTTGATATTTGGCTCGGCCGCGCCGGACGACAGCGCGAGGCCGCCGAAGACCAGCGCCGCCAAGGCAACGCCACAGTTGTGTTTTCCTGATGAGTGCTTGGGATAAACGACCCGCGCCCCCTCATCCTGCCCTCTCCCCCCAAAGGGGGAGAGACTTCCCCGAAAATTGGTTTCGCGCCTTGCCACCCCTGAACCGCGTAGGAGCCGACGTAAGGAGGCTCTGATTTCATAGCCATCACGCCCGGGCACAAATTTGAGCCTCCTTACGTCGGCTCCTACAACCAGGGGGTTCATGCGGAAGGAGAACGTCGCGCTCGGTGACAAATGGTGTATGACTTCCCGGAGACTATACAGTATAGGCATGATCATTTGACTCGGTTTATTTTTTTACCCCCATCGCCAAGGCATAAAGCATTCGGTTATTGCTGGCGATAAAGCCCGTGGTTTCGGAGATCACCAACCCCTGGCAGGACCCCAACGCGTCGCGCGTCCAGACTAATTGCCCGGTGGCGGCGTCCAGTCCCAAAATGCGCGCCTGTTCCGCCGCATCCACCAGGAAAACTTTGTCATCCTTAAATTGCAGGGAACCGCATCCGCCAACATGCACCCACCACAGAGGGCGGCCCGTGGCCGCATCATAGGCGCTCAGGTCTTGGGCGCGCAGAAAAACTCTACCTTGATGGTAACGCAGGCGAACTGGCGCCTCGACCTTCCGGGTCCACAAAACTTCGGGCTTTTGCGCGTCAACGGCGCATAACACCCCGCCCCCGCCGGCCCCCCGATAGGCGACAAGGATTTTGTCATCCGCGCTTTCGAGGATTGGCCGGCCCAAACCCGCCACCTCGGCCCCCGCCGGCAACGTCAAAGACCAGTGCGCCGCCCCGGTATCCAAACGCAAGGCGCGCAACCGGCGGCCATCGGCCGCGTAAACGGTGTGTCCCTGAATTAACGGCGCGGAAACCGATCCCTTGGTTTCCAGATTGTTTCGCCAACGCAACGCGCCCGTTTCGGCATCCAACGACACTATTTGATTGCCTTCCGTCCAGCATACGCCTCCGGACATGGCGGCGAGCGTGGAGGGTGGCGCTCCCGGACGCCCCGCTTCACGATGGCGCCACAAGGTTCGACCGGTGGCCGCCTCCAGGGCGAGGCACTCCCATTCCAGCCCGTCCTGGGAACCGAGCACAAAAACCTTGCCGTCGTGCCTGGCCATTCGGCATTTGGAGAAGCGGGTTTGGCTGGTCCAAATGGTTGTCCCGGTTAGCGCATTGAGCCCCGCAACCTGCTGGCGCTCGCTCTGCCCGCGCGCCACCACCAAAACACCGCCAAAACGGAGGGGATAATCGTCGGTCATCACTTTTAGCGGATTGACTTCCCCGGTCTGCCATAGCGCCGCCGTGAGGACCGTCGCGGAGTCGCGGGTATCCGTGCGGAACGCCAGCCAGCCTATGCCCGCCAGCACCGCCAACAGAACGGCCATTCTGGCCGCCCGCCACGTCCGACGGCGCCAGCATTCCCTCCGGCGCGCGGCGGCGATCTCCGCCCGCACCCGGGGCCACATGTCCTCCAATGTTGGCTCGCGTTTCATCCACTCCCGCAACCCCAAAAAGACCGGGGTCTATGCTCTAGTTACGTTTGCCGGGGGAAAAAAGGGACAAAAAATTGCGGCCGTGAGAAAACGGCTCAGCGGCTGTGCCCGATGAATTACAAGAGGCAAGGCCCCTGCTCGCCGGCGCCCGGCTTCTTATGATTGTCGCAGCAGCGCCCGCAGACGCAGCACCCGCTTTTTGGCCGCCTCGAAGGAACAGCCGAGACGCTCGCCCAGCTCCTTGAACGTCAAACCGTCCAGATAACGCAGGCGCAGCAGGCGCCCCTCGCGCTGGGGCAGCGCGGCCAGGCATTCCAGAAGTTCCGCGCGCCTATCCGCCTCCGCTCCGCCCGCGGCTTCGGACGGCTGGTTTGCCGCCAGAAATCTGAGCAGCCGGTTCTGGCGGGTTTCGCGCCGGTGCAGATCATCGCAAGCATGGCGCAACACCGCAAAAAACCACGGCGCAAAGGGCCGCGCCGGATCATAGCGCCGCCGGTGGCGCACGAGCCGGATCAAGGTTTCCTGCACCGCGTCCTGCGCCAGATGCTCATCCCCCAAACGCTCTTTGGCCCGGCGCAAGGCGGACGCGTGGAAACGCGACGCCAGCGCGCGAAACACCTCCTCATCCAGCGACTCGCAAAATCGCCGCATGAGCTCCTCATCGGTTATCTCGTCAACCTCAAAACGGGGCACTTCCCGAGTCTAGCCCGCTGGCGAACCGTCCGTCAACCCCCATCCCGCCATTGCCCGCGCCGAGCCAAAAAAATTTCTGGCCAAACGCCGTTTTTTTGCGTAGCAATTCACGGCTTTGAGGAAATCACCGGCCGGCTCCGGCGCAAAACCGCGCCATTCCAACCGGAGCGCGGGCGATCCCCCAATGCCCGAAAGAGAACAACGACACGATATAAAACATGACGGAAGCTCCGACGAAAAACAAACGGCTCCTCGCCTGGGTCGAGGAGATGGCCAAATTATGCCAACCCGCCCGCGTCCATTGGTGCGACGGCTCGCAGACCGAGTATGACCAATTATGCGGGCAGTTGGCAGCGCAAGGCACGTTTACCAAGCTGAATGAGCAGAAGCGCCCGGGCTCCTTCCTGGCGCGTTCGCATCCCAGCGACGTGGCGCGCGTGGAGGACCGCACTTTCATTTGCTCCCGCACCAAGGAAGAAGCCGGCCCCAACAACAACTGGAGCGAACCGCTGGAAATGAAGCAACGGCTGCTGGGGATGTTCAGCGGCTGCATGGCGGGCCGCACCATGTATGTGATCCCCTTCAGCATGGGACCGCTCTCCTCGCCCATTCGCAAAATCGGCGTGGAAATCACCGACTCCGCCTACGTGGTCGTCAACATGCGCATCATGACCCGGGTGGGAAGCGCGGTGCTTGATTCCCTCGGCGACGGCGAGTATGTCCCGTGCCTGCACTCGGTGGGCGCGCCGTTGAAGCCCGGCCAGCCGGATGTTGCCTGGCCTTGCGAGCCCGATCCGGCCAGGAAATACATCGTCCATTTTCCCGATGAGCCTTCCATCTGGTCGTACGGGTCCGGTTACGGCGGCAACGCGCTGTTGGGGAAAAAATGCCTGGCCCTGCGGATCGCCTCGGTGGTGGCCCGGCGAGAGGGCTGGCTGGCCGAGCACATGCTGGTGCTGGGATTGACCTCGCCACAAGGCCGGAAGCACTATGTGGCGGCGGCTTTTCCCAGCGCTTGCGGCAAAACCAACCTCGCCATGATGCAGCCGAGTCTGCCCGGCTGGCAGGTGAATTGCCTGGGCGACGATATCGCGTGGATTCGCCGGGGTGCCGATGGCCGGCTTTACGCGATGAACCCCGAGACCGGCTTTTTTGGCGTGGCCCCCGGCACGTCGCGCAAATCCAACCCCAACGCGGTCGCCAGCATCGGGCGGAACACCATCTTCACCAATGTCGCCTTGACGCCCGACCGGGATGTGTGGTGGGAGGAAATGGGCGTGCCAGCGCCCGAGCGGGCGGTGGACTGGCAGGGGAACGAGTGGACCCCGGGCGCCGGCAGGAAGGCGGCTCACCCCAATTCCCGCTTCACCGCGCCGGCGGCGCAATGCCCGGTGATTGATCCCAACTGGCAAAACCCCGAAGGCGTGCCGCTCTCGGCCATTTTGTTTGGCGGCCGGCGCCCCTCGACCATTCCTTTGGTGAACGAGGCCTTTAATTGGGAGCACGGGGTTTTTCTGGGATCGGGCTGCGGGTCCGAAACCACCGCCGCCGCGCTCGGCAAGGCGGGAGTCCTGCGGCGGGACCCCTTTGCCATGCTCCCCTTCTGCGGTTACAACATGGCTGATTACTTCGCCCATTGGCTCTCTTTCGCCCAGCGCGGCGACCGTTCCCAACTGCCGAAAATTTATTTCGTCAACTGGTTCCGCAAAAGTCCCGAGGACCGCTGGCTGTGGCCCGGCTACGGCGAAAACAGCCGGGTGCTCAAGTGGATTTGCGAGCGGGTCGAGGGCGTCGGCCAGGCGGTGGCCACTCCCATCGGGAACCTGCCCGCGCCGAACTCGCTGGATCTTTCCGGATTGGACCTCGACAAGAGCGACTTGGAGCAGTTGCTCTCGGTGGACATCCCCGGCTGGAAAGCGGAGGCGGATAACATTGAGGAATACTATCAGACCTACGGGGAGCGGCTGCCGTCCGCGCTCCGGGATGAACTCACGCTTTTGCGCCAGCGGCTGTCCCAAGCGTGACCGCCGCCGGGCCTCGCCAGCCCGCGGGTCGCCTGCCGATCCGCGGGCTTTCTTTTTGCGCGCTTGGAATTTGCCCCGGCCTGGGTTAGCGTGCGCCCGCGCTCCCTCACCGCCGCGCCAAAGCCGGTGAGGCAAGCCGGGCACGGATGAGGACTTTGCATCTATACCTGACCCGTCAGGCCCTGGCCACGTCGCTCATGACGGTGGCCGTGTTCACCTTTGTCCTGCTGCTGGGAAACGTGGTGCGCGAAATTTTTCTTCTGCTGCTGAACCGCCAGGCGACACTGACGGTGATTGGCACCGCCATGGTCCTGCTGATCCCGTACGTCCTCGTCTTTGCCCTGCCCATGGGCTTGTTGACCGCCATGCTGCTGACTTTTGGCCGCCTCAGCGCCGACCAGGAATTAATCGCCATGCGCGGAGGGGGGATTTCCCTGCTTTCCCTGGTGTCGCCGGTTCTGCTGCTGGCGCTGGGGTTTGGCGGGGTTTGCGCGTTCATCAACCTCTACCTGGCGCCCACTTGCCGCATGGCCTACAAGGACCTCGTTTATTCGCTCAGCGAGCGGCAGGCCTCCGCCGCTTTGGCCGAAGGCCGTTTCGTCAAGGACATCCCCGGTTACATTATTTACGCCGGGAAATTCAAGGACGGTGTTTTTCACGACCTGCTGATCTCGCAATTGGACACCAATGGCGAAGTGCGGCTGAACTTGCGGGCGGCCTGCGGCTCGCTTGTTCGACAGGAAGGACACAACCAGTATCTCCTGCGCCTCCAGGAAACCAGCGGGGCCATGCTTGAACGGGGCGCCTGGCAGCCGCTGCCCTATGCGGGCGAATGGGAATACCCCTTGACCATGCCCAAAATCAGGACGCGCGACCCGAAGTTAAACGAAATGACCTTCTTCCAATTGCGCGAGGAATACCGGCAGCTCGAAAGAGCCTTCCAACCGCATCACTCCGCCAACCCGGACGATCCCCTCGCGGAGCGCGAAGCCCGGCGGGCTTTCTTGAAGATGGTTTCGCCCGTGCGGGTGCAGATGCACCACCAGGTCGCCTTTTCCTTTGCCTGCCTCGGTTTCACCCTGATCAGCATCCCGCTGGGCATTCGCGGCCACCGCAAGGAAACCAGCGTCGGCGTGGCCATCAGCCTGTTGTTGATCCTGGTCTATTACAGTTTTTTTATCATGGCCCAGGCGCTGGCGGCCCGCGCCCAATTTTATCCGCACCTGCTCTGCTGGTTTCCCAATTTGTTGTTTCAACTGGCGGGGGCCATCCTGCTTTGGCGGGTTAACCGCCAGTAACCGGCAAACGCAGGCGGATGACTGAAACCAAACGACCATGAGCACCCAACGACGATTTTACCTGCTTTGCTTCTGCCTGGCCGCCCTCGCGGCGGGTGGCGCGGCCAATAATCCCAACACCGACTGGTTCAGCAAAGCCGGCTACGGCGTCTTCGTGCATTACCTGAACGAGGTCCAGAACGATCCCGCCACCGTCCAGAGCTTGGGGCGCAGGACTTCCTGGGACGAGTGCGTGCGCGAGTTCGATGCGAGCCGGTTTGCCAACGCAATGGCCGAGGCCGGGGCGGGGTATGTCATCTTCACGATGCACCAACGCACCCGCCATTTCATCGCGCCGAACATCACCTTCGACCGGATCACCGGCTATAAGCCCGGCGAGGCCTGCGCGACGCGCGATCTGGTCGCCGATCTTTACGATGCGCTGCATTCCAAAGGCATACCGTTAATGCTATACTGGACGGGGAACGGTCCCTGTACCGACGCAAAGGCCAACGCGGCCATGGGCTGGCAAACGCCCATCGCCAAAGAGTGGCTGCTCAAATGGGCGGCCATCACCGAGGAATACGCGCTGCGCTACGGGGATAAAGTCGCCGGCTGGTGGGTGGACGGCTGCTATTTCAAACACGGGGACCTGCGCTACGACGACGAAAAGCTCGGCATCCTGGCCCGCGCGCTCAAGGTGGGGAATCCCCGGCGCATCATCGCCCTGAATCCTGGGGTGGAAATGACCGCTTACTCGCGGCACGAGGATTTCATTGCCGGCGAACAAAACCAGTTCCACACGCGGCCCGTGCAGCGCTGGCTCAACGGCGAGCAGTGGCACATCCTCTCCTACTTGGGCGCGGACCGCCACGGCAACTACCTCGGGGCCGGCTGGTGCCAGCCGGGCGTGCGCTACACCAAGCAGGAAATGGCCGAGTATATTTTCGACGTGAACCAGGTCGGCGGCGTGGTTTCCATTGATGTCCTCCTCTTCCGCGATGGCTCGCTCGACCGCTCGCAGTTGGAGGTTTTGAAATCGCTGCGCCCGGCGCTGGCGACGATGAAAGCCCGCCCGCCGGTTCCGCCGGGAAACCTGGCGTTTCGCAAGCCCGCCCGGCTGCTGAGCCTCGATGGAACGCACGAATTGCCCGTCAATGGCGCGGGTTTGCGCCTGCCGCGCTATGGCGTGGATGGCGACCCGAAGACCTCCGCGCTGGCCGCCAACGAATGGCCGTGGAGTTACGAAGTGGATTTGCTCGAGCCCCGAACCGTGCGCCGGATCAAGGTTACGTTCGCCAAAAACGGCTTCGCCACCGAACTGCGCCTGCTGCTAAGCGCCGACGGCAAGACTTGGAAAACCGTCGCCTCCGCCGGCAACCTGGATGGCTCGCCTTACGCGGTAGAATTCCCTCCCGAAAAAGCGCAGTGGATCCGGGTGGGCGCGCTCAAGCCGAACGGGCCGGACCAGAAAGGGGCCCAGATGGCGGTGGCCGAGTTGGAAGTTTATGAATAAGAACACTTCAAAGATCAGAATGCTTCCGCTGCTTGGGGCAACTCTCGGTCTTTTGGCTTGGGAATTGCCTGCCGAAACTAATTGGTATGCGCGCAGTTTTTTCCTGCTGCACCTGGACCACCATACCACGGATAAAATGGAGGTGGGCCGGGATGCCGACCCGGCTGAGACCGCCCGGCTCATTAACCAGGTCAAGCCGGATGTCATTCAAATCCACGCCAAGGGCAATCCCGGCTGGACGACCTATCCCACAAAAATCGGCCATGCGCCGCCCAAACTGGCGCGCGATGTGATGCAAGTCTGGACCGACCTGGCCCGCAGCAACGGCTATGCCTTTTCCGCCTACTATAACCTCGGGCGCGACCGGGAAATCATGAAGCGCCGCCCGGAATGGAACCGCGTGCGGGCGGACGGCACGCCCCATGACAACATGCTCTGTTATCATTCGGGAGTGGCGGAGCATTACCTGTGGCCGATGATTGATGAGATCATGGACCGCTACCGGCCTGGTGGTTTCTGGTTCGACGGCTCCTGCTTCACGGTGATGAACTGCTACTGCGCGAAATGCCGTGAGCGATTTCGCCGGGAACAAAAGCTGGAGGCCCCCAAGAATTCCCAACAGCCCGGCTGGGCGGCCTACAAGGAAATGCAGCGGCAAATCTACCGGGAGTTTTGTACCCAAACCGCCGCGCGCATCAAGCGGCGCGACCCCGCCTGCCTGGTGGCCATCAACTGGGCTTACGCCTTGCGCATGCCCGAGGAACCGCCGCCCGGCGTGGACTACTTCACCGGCGACCATGGCAGCCTGGTGGACGATCTGGCGCCCGACGCCATCTGGTATGACTCCCAAGGCCGGCCTTTTGACCTGATGACCACGGTGCATTACTGGGATTCGAGCGGCCAGCACAACAAACCGGCCCACCAACTCGAACAGGAAATGGCCATCATCATTTCACACGGCGGGCGCTACTTTGCCTGGGACAATCCGACCCCCGAGTCCGGCCTCAAGCCTGAGCGCTACGAGCTGATGGCCCGCGTGGTTGCGCCGTTTCTGCGCGCTCGCCAACCGTGGTGCCTGAACAGCCACGCGGCGCCCGATATTTCCCTCTTCCACGGCGCGGCGGCCCATTACGCCGCCAGCGCCAACAGCCCGGCCGCCTTTCCCCGGCAAAATCCGTCCCTGCTGGCCGCGTGCGATGGTTTGCGCCGTCTGCATCTCACGCCGGAGATGGTCTCCGACCGCCGGCTGGAACAAGGCGACATTCGCGGGCGCCTCCTGCTTTTGGAAGACACCGCGGTGCTAACGGAAACCAACCGCCGAGCCTTGCGGCGCCATGTCGAGAAAGGGGGGCGGGTGCTGCTGACCGGCCAGGCAGCGGCCGCATGGCAACTGGAAAAAACCAAGGCCGCGGCCGCAAGCGCGCTTGTTCGGCAAAACCTGGGCCAAGGTGAAATAATCTGCCTGCCGCAGCCGCTTTTTGCGGAAAGCGCCGCCTTGCCGTCGACTAAAGCGGCGAACCTTCTTGAACAGCTTTTGCCCCCAACCGAGCGTGAACTGACCACGGACGCTCCGGCCACGGTGGAGGTATTGTTGCGCTCAAGAGGCGATGAAAAATTCCTGCATTTGGTCAACCTCGCGCCCGGCAAACGCGAACGCGATCCCAAGGCAAAAGCCTTTGTGAACCTGCACATCACCGAACTGCCGCCGGCGCCCGCCTGTCGCGTTTCCGTGAGGTTGGCGCGGCGCCCCAACTCCGTTACCCTCCAGCCCCAGAACCAGGCCATCGCCAACTGGACCTGGGAGGCCGGCCGGCTGAATCTCGCGCTGCCGGCGTTTGCCACCCACCAAATGGCGGTCATCAAGTAATCGAAGCCATGGCCTTCCATAGACTGCTTCCTCTATTCCTGTGGCTGGCGACGGTGAACGGCTTGGTTGCGGCGGACACCCTGTTGTTGGCCGACAAAGGCCTGGCCCGGCTAAGCGTTGTCATCTCCACCAGCGCCTCCGAGTCCACCAAGTCCGTGGCAGCCGAATTGGCCGATTATCTCGGCCGCATCAGTGGCGCCTCATTCAAAGTAACCACCGGCGACGGCTCCCAAGGAATCGTGCTGGGCACATTGGCCGAATTTCCCAATCCTTCGCTCGCTCGGCCGCTGGAGATTAGAAACACCTTCGACGGCCGCGAGGCGTTCGCCATCCGCACGGAAAAGCAACGCCTGCTATTGATTGGCTCGACCGACCTTGGCGCGTCGCACGCCGCTTTCCGGCTGTTGGAGCACCTGGGCTGCCGTTGGTTTTTCCCCGCGCGCGAATGGGAGGTGCTTCCCCGGCTGCCCAACCTGGCAATTTCGCTGAATGAGACGGACCGGCCCCGCATTCTCGCCCGGCGCATCTGGTATGGTTACGGCAACTTTTCCGATCGCGGCCATCCAACTGGAGCCAACGCATCGCAGGATTACCGGGCCTGGGCGCGGCACAATTGCATGGCGAGTTCGTTTTCGGTGAATGCCGGCCACGCCTGGCAAACCATCATTGCCGCCAACCGAAAAACCTTCCAAGAACACCCTGAATATCTCGCCCTGGTGAAAGGCGAGCGGAAAGGGGAACAACTCTGCGTCAGCCATCCCGAGGTGCGCCGGCTGGCCGTGAAATGGGCGCTGGATTTTCTGCAAAAGCATCCGGAGCGCGACATGGTGTCCATGGAATGTTCCGATGGCGGCGGACAGTGCGAGTGCGAGCCGTGTGTCCGCATGGGCAATGTTTCCGACCGTGTGTTTGGCCTGGCCAACGAAGTCGCCACAGCAGTGGCGGCCCAATATCCGGGAAAAATGGTCGGCTGCCTGGCCTACAACGAGCACAGCGAGCCGCCGCGCTTTCCGCTGGAACCCAACGTCCATGTGCAACTTACCGCCGGTTTTACGCGCGGGGCATACACCTTCGATCAGTTGGCGGAATTGTGGCCGCAGAAATGCCGGAACCTGGGTTTCTACGAATACTTCAGCGTCTGGCTTTGGGACTTCGACAAGCTGCCGGGCGGCAAGGGCGCCAATATCCCGCGCCTGCGGGAATCCATCCAACGCTATGCGCGTTTGGGCGCCACCAGTTTGGATGCCGAAAGCGGCAACAACTGGGGCGTGCATGGCCTTGGCTATTACGTGGCCAACAAGCTGATGTGGAACCCCGACGCCGATGTGGAGGCTTTGCGAACCGATTTCTTTGAAAATGCCTTCGGGTCCGCCGCGCCGGCGATGAGCCGGTATTACGACCGCTGGGCGCCGGAAAAGCAGCCCCTGATAAGTCGCGGCTTGATTGGGGAAATGTTTCGCGACCTGGCAGAGGCCGAATCCCTGGCCAAAGACCAGCCGCGGGTGTTGGCCCGGCTCGACCACCTCCGGCATTACCTCCGCTATGTCCACCTTCGCTGGCTGCTGGATCACGAGAAGGACAAGGCGATACAAAAGGAATTGACGGAGGCCATCCTCACCCTGGCCTATCGCACCCGCTACGAATACATGAACCATTGGGAAGCCATGCGGCAGTCATTCTCTGCCGAGGCCGCCAAAAAGTTCAACGAACCCGGCTGGCTGCTTGGCAGCAAGGACCCCAAGCCTTGGGCGCTTGATCAGCCGGTGACCCGCGCCGAAACTTGGCAGTGGTTCAGCGAGGGACTGGAGTATTTCCAGCCCACGCCGGTAACGGAGGTTATCTTCAACTACCAAGACCTGGCGCCGGCGTCTTTTCCCGCCGCCCAATCGTTGCCGCTAACCCAGGCTTTTCAGCGCTCGCAGCGATACGCGCTGGCCAGCTTGAAAGGGGAGCCGATTGAGTTGGAGATTACCGTGGGTACCATCGCCTGGTATCGCGACCGGGCCGACGCCACTTGGACGCTCAAGAATGCCCAAGGCAAGGTGGCGGCCCAAGGGCGGCAAAAACTGGATGGCAACCCACACAAGCTGACGCTGCCCGTTCCTGTCGCCGGCGCTTACTTTTTCACGTGCGATGATTCCTCCGCCGGCTGGCGAATCCAAGTGCCGGCGGGAAGGCCGGCGGTTTGGCTGCCCGTCCGCGGCTCGCGCATCCTGCCGCTGGGGCAGCTCGCCGAGCGCTTTTTCTACGTGCCCCGCGGCACCCGGCAGGTGCAGTTGTTTTATTCCGGCGCCCCCGTCAAAATCCTCGGCGCCCGCCGGCAGGTCCTGGCGGAGGTGAAAACCAGCGACGAGATTGTTTCCATCCCGGTGCCGGAAAATGAGGATGGCCGGGTCTGGAGCCTGTCGCCGGCCTCCTACAGCCAACTTTGGTTTTTCAACGTCCCCAACCTGCTGGCCGCGTCACCAGACGCTTTCCTGCTGCCGCGCGAATTCATGGGGAAGGACCAATCCCCTGCCCTTCCCGCCGACCCCGCCAAGCCCCACCCCTAATCTTGACTCCACTCGCGGCTGCGCCTAAACAGAAGCGCAATGAGATTGCGAATGACCACTGCCATCGCCGGAAATGGCGCAAGCAACCGGTGCAAGTCGCGCGTCCTGCTGGCGCTAATGCTGTTGGCCGGATTGGGCGCCAACGCCGCCGAACCACGCCACGTCTCGGGAATATACCCGCATTTGGCCACTTTTAACGAGGAGGGCGAGTGCGGCACCGGCGCGGTGGCGCCGTGGGCGGACCGCCTTTGGGTCGTCAGCTACGCGCCGCACAAGCCCAAAGGCTCGACGGACAAGCTCTACGAAATCACCCCGGACCTGCGGCAGATCATCCGGCCCGAGAGCATTGGCGGCACCCCGGCCAACCGCATGATCCACCGCGAGTCCCAGCAGTTGTTCATCGGGCCTTACGCCATTGACGCGCAAGGCAAGGTCCGAGTGATACCCTATGATAAAATGTTTGGCCGGCCCACCGGCAACGCCCGCAACCTCTTCGATCCGGCGGGGAAAATATACTGCGCGACCATGGAGGAAGGATTTTACGAAATTGATGTCAAGACGCTCGAGGTGACTGAACTGTGGGCCGACGAGCAGGTAAAGCAAGGTCGCCACGCCGATTTGCCGGGTTATCATGGGAAAGGCTTTTACTCCGGCCAAGGGCGCATGATCTATGCCAATAACGGCGAGCATGGCCGGGAGGCACAGACCCGGCCTGATGTCCCCTCCGGCTGCCTCGCTGAGTGGGACGGCAGGGCGGAGAAATGGACCATCGTCCGCCGCAACCAGTTCACCGAGGTGACCGGGCCGGGGGGGATTTACGGCAATGCCCATCCGGAAACAGACCCGGTCTGGTCCATTGGCTGGGACCATCGCTCGCTGATCCTGATGTGCCTTGACCAAGGCCAATGGCAGGCCTGGCGCCTGCCCAAGGCCTCGCACACTTACGATGGCGCCCACGGCTGGAACACCGAATGGCCGCGCATCCGCGACATCGGCGAGGAAAGCCTGCTGATGACCATGCACGGTTTGTTCTGGCGGTTCCCCAAAACTTTTTCGGCGTCCGCCTCCGCGGGCCTCGCGCCGCGCAGCTCCTATCTCAAAGTCATTGGCGATTTTTGCCGCTGGAACGACCGTCTGGTGATGGGTTGCGACGACACCGCCAAAAGCGAGTTCCTCAACAAGCGCAAGGCCAAGGGGGCGCTGGCCGGCCCCGGCAAATCGCAGTCAAACCTCTGGTTTGTCGAGCCGGCGCGCCTGGATCAACTCGGTCCCGCGCTGGGCCGCGGCGCGGTCTGGCTGAACGAAGAGGTCAAGGCCGGCGCGCCCTCGGAGCCTTTTTTGTTCTCCGGGTTCGCGCACCGCGCGCTGCACCTGGCGCAGGACAGCGCCGAGCCGGTCACCTTCAGTCTCGAGGTGGACGCCAAAGGCAACGGCGACTGGAAACCGCTGCGCTCCGTTCAAGTGCCGGCGAATGGTTATTTCCTGACCGAGTTCAACCCCGCCGAGACGGGGGCCTGGATTCGCCTCAAGGCCGGCCGGGACTGCGCCAAGGCCACCGCCTTTTTCCAATATCGCAACGCCGACCCGCGCGGGACCGAACCCGCAAAAATGTTTGACGGCCTCGCCCGCCCCGGCGAGGCCAAAGTCAACGGCGGTCTGCTGCTGACGCGCGGCGCCGATTTTCGCAACCTGCGCTTTGTCGCCAGCGACGCCTCGGGAGAACTGGGTTGCTACGACCTCGAAGCGGACTTGCGGCTGGTCCGCAAGGACGACCCGCAAGGGTTGGAATGGACCAGGAAGAACGCCGCCATCCCGCGCGATATTTTAACTGTGGATTCGGCCTCCGTCCTTTACGTGGACGATGCCGGAAAGCGTTGGCGGCTGCCCAAGGGCGACCCGGCGTTTGACCAGCCCGGGCCGCTCGGCGACGAGCGCATTTGCCGCGAGGTCTGCACCGAGCGCGACCTCTTCAACGCGCACGGCACCTTTTACGAATTGCCGGCCGAAAACGCCGGCGGCTTCGCCAAGGTCCGCCCCATAACCACGCACAACCGGCGCATCAAAGACTATGCCTCCTACCGGGGCATGCTGGTCCTCAGCGGCCTCCGCGCCGACGCGCCCCTGGACAATCCGCATCTTATCCGCTCCGACGATGGCAAATGCGCGTTGTGGGTGGGCGTGGTGGACGATCTTTGGCAATTGGGCAAGCCGCGTGGCAAAGGTGGCCCTTGGAACCAAACCGCCGTAAGGGCGGGCGTGCCGTCGGATGCCTACTTGATGACCGGCTACGATCAAAAGCGCCTGACCCTCTCACACAGCTCCGCCGAAACGGTGCGGTTCCGCCTGGAAGCGGACCTGAGCGGCAATGGCCAGTGGGTGGCCTGCCGGGAATTGGCCGTGGAAGCCGGCAAACCGCTGGAATACCGCTTTCCCGCTGCCTTCGCCGCGTATTGGGTGCGGTTGAGCACCGACAAGGACACCATCGCCAGCGCCACGTTCGTTTATGAGTGATCCAAGGGCAGAGGACGGCGAAAGTCAGCGACCTCCGGCATAGCAAGAGGCTTGAAAGAATGTGAACCACTCAAAGTGGTTCGTTGTCATGCCTTTAGGCGAAAAGGGGGGCTTGGGGTTATCGGGAGCCTCACGTTCCGGCTAAAGCCGGGACAACAAGCAGCGTAGTTCGTTGTCCCGCCTTTAGGCGGAAAAGGGGGCGCGGGGTTGTCGGGAGCCTCACGTTCCGGCTAAAGCCGGGACAACAAGCGGCGCGGTTCGTTGTCCCGCCTTTAGGCGGAAAGGAGGGCGCGGGGTTGTCGGGAGCCTCGCGTTCCGGCTAAAGCCGGGACAATAAGCAACGTGGTTCGTTGTCCCGCCTTTAGGCGGAAAAGGGAGCGCGGGGTTGTCGGGAGCCTCACGTTCCGGCTAAAGCCGGGACAACAAGCTGCGTGGTTCGTTGTCCCGCCTTCAGGCGGAAATGGGGGGCGTGAGGTTATCGGGAGCCTTGCATTCCGGCTAAAGCCGGGACAACAAACAGCGTGGTTCGTTGTCCCGCCTTCAGGCGGAAAAGGGGGCGCGGGGTTGTCGGGAGCCTCGCGTTCCGGCTAAAGCCGGGACAACAAGCGGCGTGGTTCGTTGTCCCGCCTTTAGGCGGAAAGGAGGGCGCGGGGTTTTTCGGAAGGCTTCCGTTCCGGCTAAAGCCGGGACAACAAGCAGCGTGGTTCGTTGTCCCGCCTTTAGGCGGAAAAAGGGGCGTGGGGTTTTCGAGAGCCTCGCGTTCCGGCTAAAGCCGGGACAACAAGCGGCGCGGTTCGTTGTCCCGCCTTTAGGCGGAAAAAGGGGCGTGGGGTTTTCGAGAGCCTCACGTTCCGGCTAAAGCCGGGACAACAAACAAAGCCGGGACAACCAACCTCCTTAACGTCGGCGACGTTGACAACGCCTTTGTTGAGCTGGGAGATGATGCCTGGATTTATTTGCGACAAACCTTTCATGTATTTCACCGTACGAATTTTTTGAAAATGCTTGCCCCAATCTTGCTCAGGGGGCATTTTGATGGGTAATGACCTTGCCAGTCCGAAAAGTCCCCTGTGCACTAGGCGGAAAATCGGTCGGCAAAAACCAATGCAACAAAGTGATAAAATGAAGAAAAACCTTTTCAATCACCTGCTAGTATCGTAACACATATATTACGAAACATAATGCCGTGATAATTTTCTATCGGCGTCCTGGCGCGTAAACTTCCATTCAATGCAACAACGTTCGTCATTCCGCCGCTTTTCCCAAGCGCCCACCTCTG
>Ga0101944_10002936_pt1 | contig 25478 bp, 18 predicted proteins | sample DewCreD2012metaG_FD_75245 | JGI IMG/M metagenome (GOLD analysis project Ga0101944, IMG submission 75245) | Hot spring sediment bacterial and archeal communities from British Columbia, Canada, to study Microbial Dark Matter (Phase II) - Dewar... ... | reverse complement strand
CCCAGTCGCCCACCGAAATGCATTGCATCATGGAGATGGCCAACGCCCAGTTCCGCCTCCGCCGCGTCCGCGGCATGGAAGCCGACCTCATCCAGATCCTCATCACCCGCGAGCTGCCCTCCCGCAGCCTCTCGAACGGCGAAATGCAGGCCCAGGCCTTCCGCACCCTCGCCGACACTTCGAACGCCCTCCAGCTGCTGCAGCGCTATGAAGTCATGTTCCGCCGCCAGTACGAGCGCGCCCTGAGATTGCTTTGGGAACACCGCGACCGCCTGCGCGAACCGGCCTCGCACACCACGCCCCGCCGCCGCCGGCGCGGCACGTCTCCCGATCTCCTCTCGCCCGACGATTTCCCGCCCTCGTTGCTGGACTTCCCGCCGCCCTCCCCAGCCGATTTCCCCTCAGCCCCGGCAACGGACTTCTCCTCGCTGTTGCCCAGCAGCTGCCTCCCGCCCGCGCCCCCTCCCGCCCTGGAACCCGCTGCCCCGCCACACCCTCCAAAACCCCAAAACACAAAATTGCGAAACGAACCGAAACCCGCCGCATCCTGTTCGAAGAAAGCCGCTTCCTCCTCTCCGCCCTCTCGCGCCAGCCGCCCCCTGCCCTCCCGCCCGCCGGAAAGCAGGATCCATCCTCAAACCCCGCCTCAACCCGCCGCTCTCCCCGCTCCAGCCGAAACACGAATTTTGCGGAACGAACCGAAGCCCGGGCCGCGCCCCCACCGGAGCCGCCCGGCGCAGCCCCCCAGCCACGGTTCCGGGCGGGTTCTCTGCCGCGAGCGAACCGCGACGAAGACCTGCGAGAGCGAGCGGTCCCCACGATATTCCCCTCGCCCCCGCGCGGCGTCGGCACCCCACCCGTTCCCCCTCCCGCTCCGGAACCCGCTGCCCCGGAACGCCCGCCAAAATGCAAAATCACCATTTTGCGAAACGAACCGAAACCGCCCCGGCAGCACGAGCGGAGCAACCCTGCCGGCATGCGGGCAGCCCGCAGCGCTGCGGCCCGGCGGTTGTCAAACCGCCCAACCCATCGGCACGCCTTCGATCGGGCACGCAGCACGTACTCGGCCGGTTCCCCCGCGCCGCCCTCGCCCGGAAGGCGATCGTCAACGATGCGGCCCGCATCATCCTCAGCCCCCGGCCCGCCGCGGCGCGTGCAGACCATAAAACATTTTCCGCCGATTCTGTTGACGCGCGCCCCGTTCGCGATTAGGATGTCCGTAGGGACGGTTTTCCCCCATGGCGACAGCCGCGGCACAGCCACAGCCCGTGGAGATCCCCGACAAACTCTATTTCCGCATCGGCGAGGTCAGCCGCATCACGGGCGTCAAGCCTTCCGTACTGCGCTTCTGGGAGACCGAGTTCCCGCAGCTGCACCCGAAGAAGTCCGGCACCAACCAGCGCCTCTACCGCCGCAAGGACGTCGAAACGGTGCTCGCCATCAAGCACCTGCTGTGGGAGAAGCGCTTCACCATTGAAGGCGCCCGCGCCGCGCTTGCCGAGCAGCGCCAGGCGCGCCGTCAGGAGCGCGCCGTGCCGCCTGCCTTGGAAGCGCCGCAGGCGCCGCCTGCCGAACCGGCACGCCCCCCTGTTCACCTCCTCCAGCGCCACCTTTTCGCGCCCGACCCCGAGCGCGCCGCCGCCGTCCTCGACCGCGTCCGCAACGAACTCCGCGCCGTCCTCGACCTCCTGTCCACCTGAAAAGGGGACAGGAACACAATTCCCCTTTTCCGCCGGTACCTGCTCCTGCCGGGTGCACTGACCTGAGACACGCGCGTCCGGGCCGCGCCGTCAGGCGCAATCCGCGGCCATCGGCGCGGCAACGCCTCCCAGGGCCGCTTCGCTCGCCGCTCTGAACCACGCCGCCCGCCGCCTGCGGCCCCCGCTCACCCCCGCTGCTTCTTCTCCAGCTCTCTCAGAACCGCCTCCGTGACCGCCGCGATCAGCTCATCCGTCACTGCCGCCGGACGGTCCGGTCCAGCCGCTGCATTCGGAACCGTCGTGATCGCCCCCGGTCGCTCCGGCATATCGCACACCGGACAGCTGTTTCCCTCCAGCCTTGCGTCGGGCAGCCCCAGCCTCTGCTTGATTGCCAGAAGGTCCTCGGCCTTGTCTGGAGGGATGTGCGACAGCGGCGCGCCCAGCTGTTGCGCCAGCATCAGAGTCCAGCAGTAGGTGTCCACCACTTCGGCATACCACTCGGCATGCGTCACCGTGTCCGCCCAGCACACGATCCCGTGGTTGGCCAGCAGCACCGTGTTATGCGTCTTCACAAACGGCAGCACCGTCTCGGCGAACTTCTTCGTCCCCGGCGTCTCGTACGGCGAGAGAGCCACTTTCCCGATGAACACCTCGTACTCGGGAATGATGCACGTCGGCGGAACACGCCCCGTGATCGCGTACGCCGTCGCGTGCGGCGGATGGCAGTGCACCACCGCCCGCGCCTCCGGCACCGCCTTGTAAATCTCCAGATGGAGCAGGATCTCGCTCGTGCGCGCCCTGCCCCCCGCCAGCTGCTTGCCGTCCAGGTCCACCAGGCACAGATCAGCCGGCGTCAGGTCCGCCTTGCTGCACAGCGTCGGCGTGCACAGCACCGCGTCGTCCCGCAGCCGGTAGCTGATGTTGCCCCCGTTGCCGTCCACGTACATCCGCTGCCACAGCTTGCGTCCCACTGCGCAGATCTCTTCCTTGAATGGCTGCGCCTCGGCGGAATTCAGCAGCGCCTCCCAACCGTCGCCCCCCTCGCGCCCGCACAGCCGCAGTCCGTGCCGCGCCACCGCCTCCGCCGCCTCAGGCGTCAGCATCGCGCCGGGCTGCAGCAGCAGCTCCACGACGCCCGCGCGCGCCGCATCTTCCACGTCCTGCGCCGTGATGATCCGGTGCCGGCTCAGATCCCTCCGGCTCATGAGCGAACCTCTCTCCAACCTTGCATCATGCTCGGAAACCGCTCCTTCAGAGAATCCTCAACGCCCCTGCCCCCAGGGCGATCTGCCGCTCGCGCGTGAACGTCAGCGCCGTCGTCACGCCTTCCCCCGTCGGCGTCGCGATCGAATAGCTCAGATATCCCGGCGCTCCCGAACCCAGCGCCGCCACGCACGGCGCATTGTGCACGAACAGCGTCGTGTTCATCGCCCGCGCCATCTTCGTCACGTGGTTCAGGTTCCGCGAGTGGATCATCGCCGTGTGCCGGAAACCCCGCTCCGCTTTCACCGCCGCGCGGATCGCATCATCCACATCCTTCACCTTCACCACCGGCACGAACGGCATCATCTGCTCTTCCTGCACGAAGACATGATCCTCCTGCGTCTCGCCGAACAGCAGTTCCGTTCCCGGCGGAACCTCGACGCCCGCCGCCCGCGCCAGAACAGCCACGTCCTTGCCGATCAGATCCTTCTTCAGATGCCCGTGCGCGCAGCCCTTGCCGTCATGCTCGAGATCGAACGCCGCCCGCGTCAGCCGCTCGATGGCGTCGTGCTTCAGCTCGAACGCCCTCGCCCGCCGCATCGCCGCCATGAACGCATCAAACACCGCCGCCACCACGAACACTTCTTTCTCGCCGATGCAGAGCAGGTTGTTATCGAATCCCGCCCCCAACACCACCGACCGCGCCGCCAGATCGAGATCCGCCGTCTCATCCACCACCACCGGCGGATTGCCCGGTCCTGCCGCAATGACGCGCTTGCCGTGTTTCATCGCCGCGCGCACCACCGCCGGCCCTCCGGTCACGCACAGCAGCGCGATCTTCGGGTGCCGGAACACCTCCTCCGCCGTGCGGATGCTCGCCGTTGCGCACATCGTCAGCGCATTCCGCACGCCCGTCGCCTCCGCGATCGCGCGGTTGAAGTGCTGCAGCGCGCGCATGGCGATCCTCGCGCCCGCCGGATGCGGGCTGAACACCGCCGCGTTGCCCGCGGCCAGCACGTTGATCGCGTTGGAAGCCAGCGTCGGCGCCGAATGCGTCGCCGGCAGCACCATTCCCACAACGCCCCACGGCGCCCGCTCGATCAGGCACATCCCGTCTTTGTCCGTCCGCGCCTTCGCCTCCAGCGCCTCCACGCCCGGAACATTCCGGATGATCCGCAGCTTTTCGATCTTGTGGTCGAGCCGCCCCAGCCCTGTTTCTTCCAGTTCCAGCCGCCCCCACTCCTCTGCGTGCCGCGAGCACAGGTCCTTGATCAGGTCGACAATCCGCCCGCGTTCAGACAGGCTCATCGCGGCGATCTTCGGCTGCGCTTCGGCCGCCGCTTCCGCCGCCTCATCCACCGTCGCGAACACTCCGTCGCCCGAAGCAGGCGCCGCCGGCTCAGGCGCGCGCGCGCCGCCGTCCCTGCCCGGAACCCGCCCCTCCAGCCGCGCCAGCACCTCGCGCGCAATCTCGGCAACCAGTTTCTCCTGCTCGCTCGTCATCCGGTTCGCTCCCGCGCGCCCGGCTGCTTCCCGTTCGCGCGCTTCTTTCTATTCTGCGACAACCGGCTGACAAAAGGCGCAGCAGGCCGAACGCGCTCTCAGAAGGCCAGTTTCAGCAGCTCCCGGCTCCGGAGTCAGGCCGGCGCACCACGGCCGATCCGCATTTTCCAGTGATCCGCACTGCGTCTCAGCGCCGCAATGGCCTGCGCCGAGTCCAGCCGTCACTCGTACCGCAGCGCTTCCACCGGATCCAGATTCGCCGCCTTCATCGCGGGCCAGGTGCCGAAGAACACTCCCACGCCCACGGAAACCAGCAACCCCATCCCCACCGCCCAGCCTGGCATCGGCGCCGCCAGCGCGGGCACCAGCTTGCCCACAAGCATTGTCACCAGCGCCGCGAAAACGATCCCCGCCAGCCCGCCAATTCCCGCCAGCGTCACCGCTTCCGTCAGGAACTGCACCACGATGTCGAACTTCCTCGCCCCGATCGCCTTCCGCACGCCGATCTCTTTCGTCCGCTCGGTCACCGACACCAGCATGATGTTCATCACCCCGATGCCGCCCACCATCAGCCCCAGGCTTGCCAGCGCGATCGACACCAGCACCACCATGCTCAGAATGCTGTCCAGCCGCTTGATGATCTGATCCGTCGTCGACAGGCCGAAATCGTCGGGCAGTCCCGGCGGCGTCTTCCTCACCCGCCTCAGCAGTTGCCGGATCTCCTCATAGGCTTCCTCCCGCATGCCCGGCCGCGCCTTCGACACCAGGATCAGCCGCTCTTCGGTGGGAAACCGCAGCCGCGCCGTTTCGTACGGGATCACGATCTGCATGTCCTGCCCGTTCTGGCCGAAGAATCCTCCCTTGGCCTCTGCGAACACGCCCAGCACCGTGTATTCGGCCCCCGCCACCGTGATCGTCCGGCCCACCGCGTTGCCATCGGGAAACAGCGCCTGCTTCACCAGCGGCCCGATCACGCACACCCGCGCCGCGCGGGCTTCTTCCTGCGGCGTGTAGACGCGGCCTTCGGCCAGCTCCCGCGGCTGGATCTCAAACGCATTGGCGCTGAAACCCACCAGCATCAGATTGTCCGTCTCGTAGCCGGGCACTTTCGCCGTCAGCAATCCGCTGGTTTCCGATGAAATGAACAGTTCCAGCGCCACGTCCTCCACCGCCCGGACGCTCTCTTTGATCAGTGCCGCATATTCGGGAATGATCGGCTTGCGCTTCAGCTCTTTGGGCGAGCCCGGCGCATTCGGGTCGCGGTCGAAACGGTTCAGGAAAATGTTGTCCGGCCCGAATTCGGCAAAAAACGTGACAATGCCCTGCCGCAAACCGCTTGTGATGCTGCCGATGGTGACCACCGTGCAGATGCCGATGACGATGCCGAGAATCGTCAGCGCGCTGCGGAACCGGTGGCTCCATACCGCATCCACCGCCATCTGGATGTTCTCCCGCAACTCAACGTGGACCCGCATGGCCTTACTCCGCCCTCAGCGCCTCCACGGGATCCATCCTTGCCGCCTTCCGCGCCGGATACATCCCCGAAAGAATCCCCGTCAACGTCGACACGACCAGAGCCAGCAGGATGTAGGGCAGAGTCACGCGCAGTTCAACCCCTGCGATCAGGCTTCCGATTTTGGCCGCCACGGCTGCGCCGATCAGCCCGATCATGCCTCCCGTCACCGCCAGAAACACGGCCTCCAGCAGGAACTGCAGCAGCAGATCGCTCTGCCGCGCTCCGATGGACTTGCGGATTCCGATCTCCCGCGTACGCTCTGTCACCGACACCAGCATGATGTTCATGATCACCACCCCGCCCACGACCAGCGAGATGGCGGTCACCGGAACCACCGCAGCAGTGATGATGCCGAGGATCCGCTCGATGAACTCGCGGATTGCGTCCGGCGTCAGCGTATCGAAGTTGTCCGGCTTGCCGGGCTGAGCCTTGTACCGCGTGCGCAGCGCCGCCCGCGTGAGATCCAGCGCTTCTTCAAGAGTCAGGCCCGACTCCGGACGCGCCCGCGCGAACAGCACCATGTTCCGCTCCGGTCCGTAGAGGCGCCCGAACACCGTCGCCGGAATGAACGCCACATTGTCCTGCGACTGCCCGCCCACGCTGCCGATCTTCTCCTGCACGCCGATCACCGTGAAGTCCATCCCGGAGATCCGCAACGTCTGCCCCAGCGGCGTCACGTCCGCGAAGAAAAACTGCCGCACGTCCTCGCCGATGATCGCCACGGGCGACCTGGCAGCCTCCTCCTGCGGAGTGAAGAACCGCCCTTCGCTCAGGCTGAAATCGCGGATCTCCGCCATTTCGCTGGAGACGCCGACGATGTTGGTGGCTTCAAGAATCCGGTTGTCCCGCTTCAGATCCTCGACGCGGAACCGGTACGGACTGTACAGGATCTGCTCGCCGGTGACCGTCTTCAGATATTGGTAATCCTCTTCGCGGATCGGCTTGTTGTACCTGAGCTTCTCGATCCGTTCGCGCCGCGACAGCCTTCCCCTCTGCAGCAGCTGTCCCACCTGGAAGCTCTCGCTGCCCAGCACTTTCGACGTCGACTGCTCGGCGTAGTTGCCGAGCCCGTCGATCGCCGCCCCCACCAGCACGACGCTGCCCACGCCGATGATGACGCCCAGCAGGGTCAGGAAACTGCGCAGCTTGTGCGCCCGCAGGCTGGCGAAGGCCAGCGCCGCCGCCGTCTGGACCGTATACAGAAACCGCATGGGGCCTTCTATTTCAACATGATTGGATTCACGCCTGCCTGCAAGGATGCAAAAGGCCAGAGTACACTGGGAGGCGCGGCGCGATGCCGCGCCTCCCTCCGCCGCCCGGGCGCAGATCCGGCATCGAGGGCGAGCCATGAAAGTCCACCCAGACAACAGGCGCGAATCTTCCGAACGGCTGGTTGTCTGGAAGGCCGACGGCGAGCCCTGCCGCGTCGTCTGCTCGACAGCAGTTCTTGAAAATATCCGCCGCCAGTGCGTGCTCGCCGCGCGCGGACCGGTTCCCCTCGGAATTGGCGGCGCGCTGCTCGGGAGCTTCTCCGGCGGCGAATACCTGATCCGTCAGTGGCACCAGATCCCCTGCCGGTATCAGCGCGGACCGTCGTTTCTGCTCACGAAGGAGGAAGTCGGCGGGCTGAAGGAGTTTCTCATGCGCCTGCCCGAGCGCACGGCCGACGGGCAGGACTCCCTGATCGGCTGGTTCGTCTCGCATCCCTTCCGGGGCGCGGAAATCCGGGATGACGAGATCAGCCTGCACCAGCGCTTCTTCCGCTCCAGCGATCTGTTCCTGCTCATCGAAGTCCATCCCGACGGGGCGCTGGAAGTGACGGTTCACCGGGGTGCAAGGCCGCTGCAGCCCATCTGGCGCATCGTTCCTTCCTACATCTCGCCTAAGGACCGCTCTCTCCCGGAGACCCCCACCGTCGTTCCACCCGCGCCGCGCGCCCCGGACGTCGCCGACAGGGACGACGGGCCCTCGCCAGCCAGCCCGGAACAGAAACAGCCAGTCCCGAAAGGACCGCTGATTCTCGCGGTTTCCGCTCTTGCTGTCATCCTGGCCGTCTTCATCTGGACCCGGCCCGCCAGCGGTCCGCCGCCAGCCCCTCCGCCTCCCCCGCCCCAGCCCCTGATCACTCTGTCGCTGCGCGTCCAGCGCCAGCCGGACGGCTTCCTGATCCGCTGGAACCCTGTCGATCCGGCTCTCGCCCCAGCCCGCCAGACCCTGCTCCGCATCAGCGAGGGGCCGAAAACCACCGAGCACGCCCTTTCACAAGCCGAGCTCCGGGCCGGCAGCCTCCTCCACAAGTCCGCCGCATCCGCCATCGAAGTGGAAATGCGCGCAGAACTGCCTGACGGCCGCGTCCTTTCGGAGAAAGTTCTCTACGGCCAATAGCGCTTCGAATCCGCCGGTTTTCCCGCCCGAAAAAAATTGTGCACCTGCCGGGCCGGCCTGGCAATCCCATTTAGCGTGACGGACGGCATCCGCCGCCCGGAATGAAATCGAATCGAAATCTCAGAGGGGAACCATGAAAAAGATCCTGTCCGTGATCGCTCTGGCGATTTTCGCCGTGACCGCAGCGCCGGCGGCCGACATCGTCGACACCGCCGTCAGCGCCGGCAGCTTCAAGACGCTTGTGAAAGCTGTTCAGGCTGCCGGCCTCGTGGACACGCTGAAGGGGCCTGGCCCGTTCACCGTGTTCGCTCCCACCGATGAGGCGTTCGCCAAGCTGCCTGCCGGCACGCTCGAATCGCTTCTCGCCAACCCCGAGCAGCTCAAGAAGGTGCTGACCTACCACGTCGTTGCGGGCAAGGTCATGGCTTCCGACGTCGTCAAGCTGAGCGAGGCCAAGACCGTGCAGGGCAGCGCCGCCAAGATCAAGGTCTCGGGCGGCGCCGTCATGATCGACAACGCGAAGGTCGTCAAGACCGACATCGCCTGCGACAACGGCGTGATTCACGTGATCGACACCGTCATCCTGCCCAAGGAGAAGAAGTACTGAGCCGGGCTCCTCACGCCCGTCAATCCACTCCGGCCGCCGGAATCCGGCGGCCTTTTTCTTTTCCGCAGAGAACAACTCCGCCACCCGCATCGTAAGATGTGAGAGAGAATCCACACCGAGGTTGACCATCCCATGCGCTGGATCCGCACCTTTCTCGCTCTGTCCGTGTTCGCTGCGGCCTGTTTCGGTTCCGATGCCGCCGGCCGGTGGAAGCTCGTGGCCAACGCTCCTGACGGCAATGCGTACAACGTCACGCTGGTCGTCAAAGACGAAGGCGGCAAGTTGACGGGCGTTCTCGACAGCGACCGCGGCCAGATGCCGCTGGCCAACGTCTCCTACGCGAACGGGGAGCTCCGTTTCGATCTCATGCTCGACATGGGCCCCATTCCATTCCGCCTGAAGATCGACGGCGACAAAGCGACCGGCACGCTCACGGCTCCGGACGGCAGCACCGGATCCGTCACGGGGCAGCGCGAAGCCTCCGCCCAGCCCGCGCAGGCTGCCGGCAAGTGGGAGATCCTCGCCACCGATCCCGACGGCACGCAGCGCCGCGCCACGCTGGACCTGAAACAGAACGGGGGTCAGCTCGCCGGCTCGATCGCCATGGACTCCGGCGACACGCTGCCTCTTGCCTCCGTCAAGATCAGCGGGGACACGATCAGCTTCCGGATCTCCATCGGCGAGGGCGACGTCGTCGTCTCGGGCAAGATCGCCGGCGATACGGTGTCGGGCGAATACACCATTCCCACGGGCGAAAAAGGCAAGTTCACCGGCAGGCGAGCCGGCTCCGCTTCGCTCACCGGGAAATGGAACGTCGTCGCCCGCGATGCCGAGGGCAATTCAATGCGCGCCACCCTGGATCTGAAGGCCGACGGCGGCCGCCTCACCGGGGCCATCATCACCGAAAGCGGCGACTCCGCTCCGCTGGTCGACGGCAAGGTCGAGGGCGATTCGTTCAGCTTCAAGATCTACACCGGCGACGGCAACATCGAGGTGAAAGGCAGGCTCGACGGCGGCAAGGTCGCCGGCGAGTACACAACGCCCAACGGAAGCAAGGGGACCTACACCGCCACCCGGAGCTGATCCGTTCCCATCCTGATTCGCCGGAAGGGCCGCGGCGAGCGATGCCGCGGCCCTCGGCGTTTCGCGCCCTTCAGTCCGCCGCGGTGATCGAGTCCACCCGCAGAATCCCCGTCTTTTCGTAAAACACGCCGCGGATTTTCACCTTCTTCGCCGCGAATTTCTCCGGCGTCTTCTGGTCGCTGAGCACCATCATCTTTCCTTTGTCATCGATCAGGGCGTACTTCCACTTCCCGCTCTTCACGCACTCCCGCACGCACTTCTCGTCGGGCTGGATCCCCATGTGCGCGTGATCGGCGCCGCACATCGTGTCGGTGATCACGCCCCTGTACTCTTTCACCGGCCCCTGCGCGAGCAGGAGGCAGGGCACGGCCATCCACAGCAGTCTCTTCATTTCGCACTCTCCTTTTCTTCATGCAGCAGTTTGAGGCCCCGTTGGGCTTCGAGGCGCAGCCACAGCCGTTCGTACTGCTCCGGCTGGAGGCTTCGCCGCAATTGGAACTCGAAAATCTCTCCCGCGCCCGCCGCCGTGAGCGAGAAGTGCAGCGGTCCGGAACTGGAGATCAGTGCGATGTCAGAGTCGCGCCACGTGCAGGACTCGCCGGGCTTGTCCGCCGCGAACACCACGCGGTCCTCGTAGACGCGCAACACGCCCAGAACGCCGCCCGCCCCCCTCACCCGCTTGGCCGGCAGCTCCCACTCGAGCTTCGCCCCCGGCGCCGCCAGCCTTGCCACGAATCGCGCGTCCGTGGCCGTGCGCAGAAGCTCGTAGACCGGGACAAGATCCGGCCTGCCGTCGAGCAGGAACTCGTATTCGATGTCGGCGCCCAGCCGCAGCCGGCTGTCGCGGTACGTGCGCACGCGCACCCGGCGGTCGTCGCCGATCTCCAGCCGCTGGATGTCGGCCCACGTCCAGCGCCAGGCGTGCGGCTCCTTTTTCGCTCCGATCTGCCGGAACGCCGCGCCGTCGGCGTCCAGCGTCAGAATGCCGGCGCAGCCTTTCCGCCAGTGATTGTGCCGCGCCGGAAAATCCAGCGCCGCCGCCGGCCAGGCCAGCATGAAGAGAACAATTACGCCGAAACCTGTTTTTTCACTTCCGCGTGCCATTTCCACACCTCGTAAATCGCCGGATAGACCAGCAGCTCCAGCAGGAACGACGTCGCCACGCCGCCCACCATCGGCGCCGCGATCCGCTTCATGACGTCCGCTCCCGCGCCTGTGGCCCACATCAGCGGCATCAGCCCGGCGAACATCGTCGCCACCGTCATGAACTTCGGCCGGATCCGCTTGACCGCCCCATGCACGACGGCCTCGCGCAGCTCGGCCGCATTGCGCAGCCGCCCGGCGCGCTTCGCCTCCTCGTAAGCCAGGTCCAGATACAGCAGCATGAACACGCCCGTCTCGGCGTCCACGCCCAGCAGCGCAATCAGCCCCACCCACACGCCGATGCTCATGTTGTAGCCGAGCCAGTGGAGCAGCCAGACCGCGCCGACGGCGGAAAACGGCACCGCCAGCAGCACGATGGCGGTCTTCACCCACGACCGCGTGTTCAGATACAGCAGCAGCAGGATGACTGCCAGCACCGCGGGCAGCACGAATTTCAGCCTCTCCCGCACTCTCTCCATCGCCTCGTACTGGCCGCTCCACTCCAGCCAGTAACCGGGCGGCGTCTGCAGCTTTTCGCGCAGATGCGCTTTCGCCCGCTCGACGTAGGAGCCGATGTCGCTGCCTTCGATGTCGATGAAGACATAGCCCGCCAGCATTCCGTTTTCGTTGCGGATCATTCCCGGCCCGCTGACGATCTTTACTTCGGCGAGCTCGCGCACGGGCACAAACGAGCGCCCGTCGAAGACCGGCATCAGCGCCTCCCGCAGCGCCGCCAGGTCCTCGCGGTAGCCGCGGAAGTAGCGCACGTTCACGGGATAGCGCTCGCGGCCTTCGACGGTGACGGTCACGTTGTCGCCGCCGATGGCGTTCATCACCAGCATCTGCGCGTCGTCGATGGTCAGGCCGTAGCGCGCCAGCGCTTCGCGTTTCCACACGAAGTCGAGATAGTAGCCGCCGGTGACGCGCTCGGCATAGACGCTGCGCGTGCCGGCCAGCGGCTTGAGCAGTTCTTCGATCCGCAGCCCGATCCGCTCGATTTCGTTCAGATCGCGGCCGTAGATCTTGATCCCCGCGGGCGTGCGGATGCCGGTGGTGAGCATGTCGATCCGCGCCTTGATCGGCATCGTCCACGCGTTCGACACGCCCGGCAGCGACAGCTTTTCGTGCATCTCCTCCACCAGCCGCTGCTGGGTCATTCCGGGCCGCCACTGCGAGGGCGGCTTCAGCAGGATCACCGTTTCGAACATCGACAGCGGCGCCGGATCCGTGGGCGTCTCGGCGCGTCCCGCCTTGCCGAAGACCAGCTCCACTTCCGGAAACTCCTTCAGCAGCCGGTCCTGCACCTGAAGCAGCCGCCCCGCCTCCGTGATATTCAGCCCGGGCATCGTCACCGGCATGTAGAACAGCGAGCCTTCATCAAGCGGCGGCATGAACTCGCTGCCCAGGCGGAGAAAGACGGGCACGGTCAGCACGACGAGCGCCACGGCGCCGCCGATCACCCAATACCGGTGCCGCAGCGACCACCGGCACGCCGGCTCATAGAGAGCGATCAGCACGCGGCTGACGGGGTGCTTATCTTCGGAATGAATCTTTCCGATCAGCGCCGCCGTCGCCAGCCGCGCCAGCCACCGCGGGCGGAAGCGGAATTCGCGCAACTGCGTGAACAGGATGCGGACCGCCGGATCGAGCGTGATGGCCAACAGGGCGGCGGCGATCATCGACAGGTTTTTCGTCCAGGCCAGCGGCCTGAACAGCCTGCCTTCCTGCGCCTCCAGAGCCAGCACGGGCACGAAGGACACGGCGATCACCAGGAGCGCATAGAAGCTGGGCCCGCCGACTTCTTTCACCGCGGCGATCACCACGCCGCGCGCCTCGCCTGGCCGTCCATCGCGCTCCCACTGCTCGAGCTTCTTGTGCGTCTGCTCTACCACGACGATGGCCGCATCGACCATCGCGCCAATCGCGATGGCGATGCCGCCGAGCGACATGATGTTCGCGTTGATGCCCATGGCCCGCATCGGCACGAACGTGATGAGCACGGCCACGGGAATCGTCAGGATGGGGATGATGGCGCTCGGCAGATGCCACAGGAAAATGAGGATCACCAGCGACACGACCAGCAGTTCTTCCGTCAGCGCGCGCTTCAGCGTGCCGATGGAGCGGAGGATCAGGTCGCTGCGGTCGTATGTGGCGACGATCTCCACCCCTTCGGGCAGCGCGGGCTTCAGCTCCTCGAGCCGCTGCTTCACGCGGTCGATCACGCGCAGGGCGTTTTCTCCGTCGCGCATGATGACGATGCCCGCGGCCACTTCGCCCTGGCCGTTGAGGTCCGCCACGCCGCGCCGGAGGTCGGGCCCCAGCGTCACGCGCCCCACATCGCGCACGCGCACGGGCACGCCATTGTCGCTCAGTCTCAGCACGACTTCTTCGAGGTCCCGTGTGGAGCGCGCATAGCCGCGGCCGCGGATCATGTATTCCGCGCCCGCCATCTCGATCAGGCGCCCGCCGGTGTCGTTGTTGGAGGCGCGCACGGCCGCCACCACGCGGTCGATGGTCAGGCCGTAGGCGCGCAGCCGCTGCGGATCCACCTGCACCTGGTACTGCCGCACGAAACCGCCGAGCGGCGCCACCTCGGCCACGCCGGGCACGCTCCTGAGCCCGTAGCGCATGGTCCAGTCCTGCAGGCTGCGCAGCTCGGCAAGCGAGCGCCTGCCCGTGCGGTCGACGAGCGCGTACTGAAACACCCAGCCGAGGCCAGTGGCGTCCGGCCCCAGTTCTGTCTGCACTCCCTGCGGCAGCTTCGGCAGCACCGCGGAGAGATACTCAAGCACGCGCGAGCGCGCCCAGTAGATGTCGGTGCCGTCTTCAAAGATCACATAGACGAAGCTGTAGCCGAAATCCGAAAAGCCGCGCACGTCGCGCACTTTCGGCGCGCCGAGCATGGCCGCGACGATCGGGTAGGTGACCTGGTCCTCGAGGATGTCCGGCGAGCGGTCCCAGCGGCTGTAAATGATGACCTGGGTATCGCTGAGGTCCGGAATGGCGTCGAGCGCGATGGATTGCATCGACTGCCATCCGGCGAGAGCCAGGAACGCCGCCAGAAGGGCCACCAGAAGGCGGTTGCGGGCGCTGAATTCGATGATTCTGTCGATCATCGCGCGCCGCTCCTCAACCGGCTCTCGCTGTCGACGAGAAACGCGCCGCTGGCGGCGACCCGTTCTCCGGCCTTCAGTCCGTCGAGAATTTCCACCCATCCGGCGCCGCGCCCGCCTGCGGCGACGCGCCGCGGCGCGAACAGGCCGGGTTCTTTCTCGACGTACACGATCTGCTCGAAGCCGCGGTCGATCAGCGCTTCTTCCGGCACGGCGACGCGCGCCGCGCGGGCGCGGCCGAATTCGACCTGCACGAACAGGTCGGGTCTCAGAGTGAGATCCGGGTTGTCGAGCTCAAGCCGCAGGTCGAGCGTGCGCGACTGCGCGTCGGCGCGCGGCTGGACCTGCGTCACCACGGCCGGGCGCCGCAGGCCCGGCGCGAAGCTGGCCGTGATCACCGCGCGCGAGCCTTCGCGCACGGCGCCGAGTTCGGGCTCGGGGACCGAGGCGAGCACCCACACGCGGCTCAGATCGGCGAGTTTGTAGAGATCCATTCCGGGCCGGACCATCTGGCCCGCGTAGGCGTTGCGCTCGAGGATGAAGCCGGCGGCGGGCGCGCGCACCGGGACCGAGCGCACGGGTTCGCCCGTGCGCTCGATTTCTTCGAGGATGGCGGGCTCGAGCGCGAAGTGATGTTCGAGCCGCTGGCGGGCGGCGCGCAGCATCGTTTCAGCGGCATCCGGCGCGCCGGCGACGGCGGCGCGCGCGAGGTCCGCGCGGGCTCTGCGGGCGAGGAGATATTCGCGCTGCGTGGCGTACAGCTCCGGGCTGTAGAGTGTCAGCAGCGTTTCGCCCTCGCGCACGAGGCGGCCGGCGAAGTCGGCGCGGACTTCCCGGACCCATCCTTCCAGGCGCGTTTCGACGCGGAAGATGCGGCGCTCGTCGGGGGCGACGCGGCCGGTGACGATGAGCGGCTCGCCGAGCGTGCGGGGCGCGGCTTCCACCGTGCCGACGCCCATCAGGCGGAGCTTTTCGGGCGCGGCCATCACGGCGGCTGCCGAGTCCTCTTCATACACCGGCTGGAGTTCGTTGCCGGTTTCGGGATTGAAGCCCGGATGATCGCTGCGGAAGGCCGGATCGGCCGGGTCGCGATAGTACAAAATGCGGCCTTTCTGTTCCTGGACGGCGGACGCGGACTGCTCTGGTTCCTCGCCGGGGACGAGCTTCATGCCGCAGATGGGGCAGTCGCCCGCGCGGTCCGAGCGGACCTGGGGGTGCATGGGGCAGTGGAAGCCCTTCTTCTGATCCTCTTTTCCATGGCGGTGGAGCCATCCGGGCAGCGGGACTTCGCGCGCGAGCCAGCCGGCCGCGAAGCCTGCGCCGAGCAGCAGCAGAATGGCGATGGTGCGCCGCATGGGGTCAGTCCTCCTCGAGCAGGACCGCGCCGGTCAACTCTTCCAGCCGGACGAGGGCCAGATGATAATCGCGCAGCGCCGTGTGGTAGTTCTCTTCTGCGTCGAGCAGGGCGCGGGCCTGTTCGAGCACCTCGGAGAATGCGCCGCGGCCCGCTTCATATCCGGCAAGCGCCGCCTCCAGAGCCAGCGCCGTCTGCGGAACGAGCGTCGTGGAGTAGATCCGCAGGAGACGCCAGGCGGCGCCCGCAGCGAGCCACTCGTCCTTGATGCGGAACAGCAGGGCGTTGCCCGTGGCTTGGTAGCTGCGGCGCGCGGCTTCCGCTTCATGCGCCTGTTCGGCGACGGCGGCGCGCTGGCGCGAGCGGGTGAAGAACGGCAGCGGAAGATCGACGCGCGCCTCGAACATCGGCGGCATGCCGCCCATGTTCGAGTAGCCGGCCGCGATGGTGATGTCGGGCACGGCCTCTTTGCGGGCGAGCCGGAGGGCGATTTCCGTGCGGCGGATCGCATGGCGCTGCGCGGCGATGACAGGCGACCAGAGGCGGGCGCGCTCGTAGAGCTGTTCGAGGGAAAAGAGGGCCTCGCGGGGCTCGGAGGAGACCGGCTTCGGGATTCCGGTCTCCAGCGGCCGCGCCAGCAGGGCGTTGATCTCGGCCTCGCTGCGGCGCCGCTGCTGTTCAAGCGAGGCCTGTCTGGCCTCGAGCAGCGTCAGCCGTGCCTGCGCCTCGATCAGCTCTTTCTGCATGCCCTGGCCGGCCTGATAGCGGGCGGAGGCGAGCTCGAAGAGACGGTCGAGCAGGGCGCGGCTGCGGGCGAGCACATCGAGCATGGCGTAAGAGTGATCGAGCTCGTACCAGGCGGCTTTGAGACGCGAGATGACAGAGACCTGGACGGCCTGATACTCCTGTCCGGCGGCGCCCGCTTCTTCGAGCGCGATCTGGCGGCGCAGGCCGCGCTTGCCGGGAGCGGGCAGGGTCTGCGAGGCCATGAAGCCGGCGCGCGCCATCGGTTCGCGGCCGAGACCCTGCCCCGGCAGCGGCCCGCCGATGCTCGTGTAGCCGAGGGAAAACATCGGATCCGGGAGGCTGGCGGCCTGCACAGGGCGCTGGCGGGCGGCCTCGAGCTTTTTGCGCGCGGCGAGAATCTCGGGGTTGCGCGCGAGGGCCTCCTCGATCAGGCGCGCGAGTCCGCCTGAGCCGTCCTGGGCCATGAGAAAAGCGAACAGGAATGTTTGAAACATATGATCCACCTCCTGTGCGTGAATTCAGGGACAGGAACACGATTCCCTTCTTTTCTGCGTCTCGCCGGGCCGGCATGCGGACTGGCGCATGAGCGCCGGAGCCGGCGCGCGGCAGCCGGGCGGGGCGGCGCAACATGGATTGCAGCGCGCTGCGATCCAGGTGTTCGCTGCGCCAGGGCGCCTCCAGGCGCACAGGCAGGGCAGGGCCGTGCGCACTTCCGGCCGCCGGGAGGCGGTGGATCAGATTCTCAGGGGAACAGCAGCCGGGGGCGGGGATTGCGGAGGCGGGCGGTCCTCGGGGAGGACGGCCAGGGCGCGTTCGACCGGCTGCGCGCGGTGACCGGGCTGCAGCGCAGCAATGGCATCCGACTGCCAGTCCGGAGAGAACGACTCTTTCGCCTTTTCAATGGCATCGAAGCCTGCGGGCATCCATGAGCATGACTTCACGGGACTGCTCTGTTTCGGCTTCGGGCAGCAGTCGTGGCCGCAGTGCGATTTGGGCTCTTCCTTGGGAGCACAGTTGCGGCACGGCGCGCCGAGCATGGCGGCGGCGATGCCAATGACTGCGAGGAAACGTGCCCAGCTCCGGATCACAATTCTTGTCCTCAGAATACAGCAAAACGGGCGGAGTGCAAAGCGGACCTCGCACGGACGGCCTGGCATCGGGCCGCTGAAACAGCCGGGCAAACCCGTGGCGAGGCGTGCCTTTTCCCCGCGAAGGCGGTGCGTTCCGTTTCCGGGGGGGGCTTTTCATTGAAATGCAATATTTCTGAAACGGGACGGTCACGGACGGTTGCTAGCGTGAGAGTCATGCAGACGCATCGTCTATTAGTTTGTCTGGCGGCAGCCCTGCTGCTGGTGGCCGCAGCCGCCATGGGGCAAGTGGACCGGAGCCGGCTGAACGGGCAGGTTCTGGATGAGTCAGGGGCTTCAATTCCGGGCGCCATGGTGAAGATCAGCAACCCGGCGACCGGTTTCATCCGCGAAGCGGAGACGTCGAGCGAAGGGTTTTACGATTTTCCTGCCGTGCCGGTGGGCACATACGAAGTGCAGGTGACGAAGGACGGGTTTGCGCCCGCGCGGACGACAGGCGTGGTGCTGGCCGTCGGGCAACAGCGGACGCTGAACGTGAAGATGCAGGTGAGCACGGTGGCGACGCAGATCGAGATTCAGGCCGATGCGACGCCGCTGGAACAGACGTCTGCGGACCTGGGTTCGGTGGTGGGTTTCCGCCAGATCAAGGACATTCCGATCAACGGGCGGAACTGGAGCTTTCTGATGGCGCTGGCGCCGGGGGCGATCAACACGGGCGACGGGACGCAGAACTCGATCCGTTTCTTCGGCCGCTACCGCGACGAGAATTACTGGACGTTCGACGGGGTGGACGCGACGGGTATCAAGGACCCGCGGCAGGAAGGCGGACTGCGGCTGGTGATCTCGCTGGATTCGATCTCCGAGTTCAAGGTGAACTCGTCGAGCTACACGGCGGAGACCGGCACGAGCGCGGGCGCGCAGATCAACCTGGTGTCGCGCGCGGGCACGAATGATTTTCACGGCGGGGTGTTCTGGTTTGTGCGCAACGACCGGTTTGACGCGCGGCGGCCGTTCGATCCGAGCGACAACCCGGATTTCCGGCTGAATCAGTTCGGCGGGAACCTGGGCGGGCCGATCCGGAGGGACCGGACGTTCTTCTTCGTGAACTACGAAGGGCTGCAGCAGCGGCTGGGGCAGGCGGCGGTGAACGGGCTGGTGCCGAGCGCGCTGCTGCGTCAGCGCGTGGCGCAGACGTCGCCGGCGCTGGCCAACGTGGTGAACGCGTTTCCCGTGGGGCAGGAAGCGACGAGCGATCCTCTGGTGAACCGCTACACGGGCGTGTTCCGCAACCGCTGGGAAGAGAACGCGGGCACGGTGCGGATCGACCACCGGCTGAATTCCAATCATCTGCTGTTTTTCCGGTTCAACACGACGGACGGCTCGTTCAACGACCGGCGTTCGGGTCTGCTGGAGTACCGCGAGAGCTACGTCCGTCCGACGAATGCGACGGCGCAGTGGCAGGCGGTGCTGTCGCCGCGGATCGTGAACGATTTCAAGTTCGGCTTCAACCGGAGCGCGCTGACGCGGCCGCAGTTTGGCGTTCTGCCGGAGGCGTTCACGATTCCGGGACTGACGACGACGCAGGCCTCGACATCGATTTATGAGAAGCCGAACTCGTGGACGTACGCCGACAATGTGAGCTGGCAGCTGGGGCGCCACACGCTGAAGTTCGGCGGCGAGGCGCGGCGGATCCAGCTGAATGCGGGCGATGACGGAAGCGTGTCGGTGCGCTACGCCAACATGGATGCGTTCATCAACAACCGGGTGGACCGTTTTGAAGTGGCGGGCGTGCTGCCGATGTTCGGAGGGCGCCGCACGTTGTGGCAGGGCTACGTGCAGGACGAGTGGCGCGCATTGAAGAACCTGACGCTGAGCCTCGGGGCGCGCTACGAGTACTACACGGTGATGACGGAAGTGAACGGGCGCGGGCGCGTGTTCGATGAGATCCGCTGCGCGGGCTGGTGCCCGCAGGGCTCGCCGTGGTACTTCCCCGACCGGAACAACTTCGCGCCGCGTTTCGGGTTCGCCTGGGGCATGACGCAGAAGACGGTGCTGAGGGGCGGCTATGGCATCTACTACGGACCGGGGCAGCAGGACGACGTGACGGCGGCGGTGGACAGCGAACCGGAGCGGTTCCAGCTGACGGGGGCTCAGCGCCCCGGGCTGGCGTACCCGATCGCGCCGTTCCTGAGCGAGGCCCGTTCGCAGGGAGCGCAGCCGCGGGCGTTGCAGCGCGACCGGCGCGATTTTTATTCGCAGCAGTGGAGCCTGTCGATCCAGCGTGAGCTGCCAGCGGCGTTCGTGTTCCAGACGGCGTATGTGGGCAACCGGGGCTCGAAGCTGTTCGGGCGCGACCGCGTGAACACGTTCATTCCGGGCACGACCGTGCGGCCGCTGCCGGCCTTCGCCGACGTGGACCGCAAGGTGAACTACAACAACAACACGTTCCACGGCTGGCAGAACTCGCTCCAGCGGAACTTCACGCGGGGCTGGCTGTTCCAGCTGCAGTACATGTACTCGAAGGCGATCGACGACAACGCGGGCTCGGGCGACGGGGCGGAGATCATGATCGCGTCCTGCCGGCGGTGCGAGCGCGCGGTGTCGGACTTCGACATCCGGCACACGGCGACGATCAACTCGGTGTACGAGCTGCCTTTCGGGCCGGGCCGGGCATTCGGTCCGAAGTCGGGCTTCGCCGGGCGGCTGCTGGAAGGCTGGGATCTGTCGGGCGTGTTCACGGCGCGCACGGGCCGGCCGGTGAACGTGATCCTGGACCGGGCCACGGCCGATGTGCCGGACGGCAATGCGCGCGGCCAGCGGCCGAACCTGACGGGCGCGCCGCTATACCCGGACACGAAGACGCCGGACCTGTGGATCAACCGGGCGGCGTTCGCCGCGCCTGCGCGCGGGACCTGGGGTTTCGCTCCCCGGAACCTGCTGCGCGCGCCCGGGCTGTGGCAGGCGGACGTGGCGCTGAACAAGCGGACGCGGCTGGGCGAGCAGTGGTCGGTGGACTTCCGCGCGGAGGCGTTCAACCTGTTCAACCGTTCGCAGTTCGGCTCGCCTGTGAACAACTGGTCGCGTGCGGACTTCGGGCAGATCCGCTCGACGGCGAACGACGGAGCGACGGGGTTCGGCACGAGCCGCATGCTGCAATTCATGCTGCGCGTGAACTTCTAGCAACATCACCCTGGCTGCGGCAGAGCGCCCGCCGCGGGGCTCCGGGGCCCTGCGGCGGGCGCGGCGCATCAGGGCCGTCATAATGAGGGAAGGATGTTTCAAACGTTACGATGGCTTCCCGTTTGCGTGATGGCGGCGGCAGCCGCCGTCTGGCTGCCCGGACCGGTGCGGGTGCAGCCGGCGGTGATGACGGAGAGCGCGGGCGACGACGCGGACGATCCGTCCGTGTGGGTGCATCCGAAGGATCCCGCCCGGAGCCTGGTGATCGGGACGAACAAGGCGGCGGCGCCGCGGGGCGCGCTGGTGGTGTTCGGGCTCGACGGCAAAGTGCGGCAGCGGATCGAGGGGCTGGACCGGCCGAACAACGTGGATGTGGAGTACGGGCTGAGGCTGGGCGGGCGGCGCGCGGACATCGCGGTGACGACGGAGCGCTACCAGAAGCGGCTGCGCGTGTTCCGGATCGACGAAAAAACAGGAACGCTGGAAGATGTTTCGTCGGGCGGCGGCATACCGGTGCTTGAGGGGCGCGAGGGCCGCGGCCGCGAGCCGATGGGCATTGCGCTCTACCGGCGGCCGCGCGACGGGGCGGTGTTCGCCATCGTCTCGCCGAAAGAAGGGCCGGTGGAAGGATACCTGGAGCAGTACAGGCTGATGGACGATGGAACGGGAAAGGTGAAGGGGGAAAAGGTGCGCGAGTTCGGGATCTTTTCCGGCGCAGGCGAGATTGAAGCCGTGGCCGTGGACGACGAGCTGGGCTACGTATACTACGCCGATGAAGACGTCGGGCTGCGGAAATACCATGCGGATCCGGACCATCCGATGGCGCGGCGGGAGCTGGCGTTTTTCGGGCGCGAGGGCTATCTGGGGAACCGCGAGGGGCTGGCGATTTATGCGACAGGGAAGGGCAAAGGGTTCCTGATCTCGACAGATCAGGTGAAGGGCAACAGCCGCTATCTGCTCTACCGGCGCGAGGGGACGGCTGCCGACCCGAACGACCACAGCGAAGTGATCGCGGTGATCGAAGGCGGCGCGGATTCCACAGACGGAATCGAAGCGGTGTCCCGTCCGCTGGGGCGCAGTTTCCCGCGCGGGCTGCTGGCGGCGATGAACAGTGCGGGGAAGAACTTCTTCTTTTACAACTGGACCGATGTGGAAGCCGCCATGGGGCGGCGGTGATCAGTCGTATTCCCTGACGGGCTCGCGCGGAGAGAGGCCATCGGGATCGTTGAGGCGAGCGCCGGGCGGAGGCGGGACGTCGCCCCTGAGCAGGGGGTCGTTGGTTTCGCGCATCCACTGTTCGAGCAGGCCGCGCCAGTATTCCGCTTCTTCTGGATATTGGGCGAGGACGTTGCGCGACTCGGAAGGATCGAAGATCAGGTCATAGAGAGCTTCGCCGTCGACCGGGCGCTGGCGCCAGCCGTGTTCGAGCCAGACGGACTTGCTGGGACCGTCGTCGCAGTTGGGGAGCACGGGCGTGCGCTTCGAACCGAAGCGGCGGACGTAGGACCAGCGGCGGGAACGGATGGAGCGCTGGGGTTCGTAGGCGGCGTGGAAGGTTACCTCGCCGGTGAGCCAATCCCGGATCTCGTTCTTCCCGCCGCGGATCAGGGGCAGGAGCGAGCGGCCCTGGAGCCATGCCGGTTTCGGGACGCCCGCCACGTCGCAGATCGTCGGAAACAGATCCATCTGCGAGACGAGCGCGTCCGAGACCCTGCCGCCCGCAAATCCGCCGGGTCCGCGCATCATGAGCATGACGCCCATGCCGTGGACGTTGAGATTGCACTTCATGTCCGGGAAGGCGATGCCGTGGTCTGTGGTGACGATGACGAGAGTGCTGGCGGCGAGACCGGAGCGCTCGAGGGCTTCGAGAACAGCGCCCATGGAGGCGTCGAGCACGCGCGCGGAGGCGTGAAACGCAGCCATGTCCTGCCTCGTTTCTGGCGTGTCCGGCAGAGGGGCGGGCGGCAGGATGTAGCGGGGATCGTCCTGCGGACCGGGGACGGGGAATTCGCGGTGCGTTTCGAAGAAGCCGCAGGAGAGGAAGAAGGGCTGTTTCGGGCGGGAGAGGAGGAACCCGGCGGCGGCGCCGGCGACATCGGGGCCGCGGCTGGATTTCGGCTTGAGGACGTTCTCATAGCCGAGTTCGGGGACGCGGCCGGCTGCCGTTTCATGCTGAATGCCGGACAGGGCGGTCAGGTAGCCCTGGCTGCGCAGATAGTTTGCGAGATGGCGCGAGGGGTCGTTCAGTGAAAAACCGCGGTGGGCGAGGCCGAGCATGCCGCAGGAGTGCGGCGCCATGCCGGTGAGCAGCGCTGCGCGGGAAGGCGAGCAGGTGGGCGCGGCGTCGAAGGCGTGGCGGAACAGGACGCCTTCCGAGGCGAACTTCTGCAGCTGCGGCGTCGGAACCGCGTAGCCGTAAGGCTGGATGCAGCGTCCGGTGTCATGAGAGTGCAGGTACAGGATGTTGACGTGCGAAGACTGGGCCGTTGTGCGGATTGCGGGTGCAGCTGCAAGAACCTGGCGGCGGGATATCGGACAGGGCATGGGGAACAGGTTCTCCCGGGTCTTCCCTGTCTATCAAACGGCCGGGCCCGGGGGCAACGCACGGAAACTTCAGCGAATGTTTGAAACAAAAACAGGGCCGGATGGGCGATCGCTGCTGCGTTTTCCCGGGCCGCGTCCGCCTGGACGCACCGCTCCATCGAAAATCGCCCGCTCCGCTGAGGAAGGGTTGGCGGCCGCTTGCTCCCGCGGCCTGCGGCCGCTTCGCCCGCGGCTCGGCACCCGAGGGCGACTTGCCGTCATGCTGACGCGGCCCGGGCGAACACGGTTGGAATGCAGCCCTCGGCCAGGCCGAGGGAAAATCCGTTGCCAAGGCCGAGGGGAAACCCGCAGGCGGAGCGCAGCTCTTCCGGGACGCTTCAGGTCCGCCGCGTCCGGCGCAGGATGGCGTGCCGGGGCAGTCCACAGGAGACGCCCCGGCCACGCGCGGGATTGCAAATCTATTTCGCCTTGAGCGTGACTTCATTTGACACAGCCCGGCATCCCGCCGGGCTGTCCTTGTCTTTCACATTGAGATAGACCGCCCGCATGGAAAACGGAACGTTTCCGGGACTCTTCACCTCCGCCCTGATATGGGCCAGAGCGGGGCAAAAATAGTCCTGCCCGTCCGGCTTCCCCGGCGCGAGAGTGGCCTGGACGGTCACCCTGCCTTTTCCGAGGCAGACCGTCTCCAGGTTTGGCTCGTACGAGGGGGTGAAACACTCCCCGGCAAGGAGCACAGTCAAGGGGCAATACAACACGTCGAGATCATGGTCCACGTAGAACGTGCGGAGCGCACCTGTTGGATTGATTCTGTAAATCAGTCCGGGATCCAGCGGTCCCACGCCCACAAGGCCATCCGGTCCCATCCACAGGAGATACCAGTTGCCCGGCGGCAGCGGAATGAAACACGTCCCCGGCGGGCGGTTCGGATCCGAACACAGCGGCGGCTGACCCCAGACGCACAGGGAGCACAAAAGAACAGCCAGAATGCAAACGCGAAACATGGCGATTCCTCCTGTCAGGTTTGTCGGACAGCGGGCAGCGAAGGCGCGCCGCCCCTCGCGGCGGCAGCTTCCCGCATGCTCTGGCCGTTCTGTTGTGTTGTTCCCAGTTCACGTCCGGGACGGGAGAAATTTCTGCCCTCTTGAAGCCTCCCCCGGAACATCGTTCGGGAATGAAGGGCGAATCAGCCCGGACTGCAGGGCCAGAAGCCAGCCTGAATATAGGACGGGGCTTCCGGCAATTCAAGCGTTTTCCGCTTCCACCCGTTCCTGCCGAACTCCACCGGCGATGTCCTTCCCGGTTTGAAGGCTGGCAGGCGCAGCTCCGTCCAAGCCGTCAACGTTCGAGCGGCTCGAGTCACGGGCGCCGCCTGAGCCACTCCGGCGCCTGCGGGCACCGCAGCACCGGGTACACGTCCCGGTCCGGCTCGGCGTAAGGAGAGCGCTGATACAGCCACTGCAGCCGCGCCCGCGGACTGGAGGCGAAGGCAGAGTCCGCTTTCAGTTTTTCTTCGAATTCCGCCCGTAATTGAGCATTCATCTCCAGCATTTTCCGGGCGAACGGCTCGAAAACAAACTCGCTGAAGTACTCTTTCTGCTCGAAGACCGGCAGGAAAAAGCCCCACCGGACGGCGGAATCCGGCGCCTCGGGCTCCAGCAGGTGCATGGCGACCTTGCCCGCCCGCTGCGCCACAGGCACGTAAACGCTGCCGGCCGGAATCGTGCGGCGCACCTTCGCCGGCGAGACGGCGAACGAAATCACGCGGAAGCGCCCCTCGAACGGCGCCGCGGCGAAGCGGACATCGGAAAACTGCAGCGTCCCGAATTCGCCTTCGGCGGGCTGTTCGAGCGGGATCATTGCCACGCCATGCAGGGCCAACAATTCGATGATTTCCGGCCACTCGCGCGGCACGATGTAGCCGTGCGGGGCGGGCGGGGCCACTTTCGGGGCGAGCGTGCGCACGAGCGTCACCTGCTGATCCGACTTTTCGCCCGTGTAGCGCGCCACCGCGCCGCCGCTCACGGGGCTGGGAACCTGCTCCGCCTTCATGCCCCGCAGCACATAGGGCTCGCCCTCTCCCGCAGGCGTCCCTTCGAGGAACACGGGCGTTCCCGGCGCCACAGCCGCCTGCAGGCGGTCGGCTTCCAGAGAAGCCCGGCGCAGCGCGGCGGCTGTTTCCGCCACGCGGTCCAGCGAGGCGCGCATGATGTCGTAGTGCGACCAGACGCGCGTGCGGAAAGACTTGAGGCTGTGCGTTTCGACGAGCAGAGCGGCGCGGTTCTGCGCCGCCGCATAGCCGGTCGAGTAGC
>Ga0101944_10002935_pt1 | contig 25483 bp, 15 predicted proteins | sample DewCreD2012metaG_FD_75245 | JGI IMG/M metagenome (GOLD analysis project Ga0101944, IMG submission 75245) | Hot spring sediment bacterial and archeal communities from British Columbia, Canada, to study Microbial Dark Matter (Phase II) - Dewar... ... | reverse complement strand
GCAAAATAGCCTGCTGGAGCGGAATGATGTGCGCCTGCACGCGGGGCAGGTCGCCGGGCAAATCAAATCGGACATGAATGGATTGAGCCTGGAAGAGCGGAGACAGGGTTTCACGAGCCGGGCGCAGTAATTCGCGCAGTTCCACTTTTTCAAGCGGATAGGTTTTCTTGAGCCAATCAATTTCCTGCTGCACCTGGTCGGGCGTGTCCGGCTCGTCATCGGCTTCGTCTCCATTCCAATCGAGAACAATTCGGCGAGAAGCGGCCATCGCTTCGGCCAACGCGCGCAAGGCCTGACTTTCGAGCCGCTGTAAGTGGCGCAGGCTGAGGGCCATATCACTGGCGACTTCTTTCTGTCCCATTTGCTCGATGAAGCGGTAGGTTAGCAGGTCGTAATAACGCTGGGCGTTGGAATTGGCCGGGACTGACTCGACAGGACGGAGGGCAGCAATGGTCTCCATCAACAAACCGCGCAAGCCCGCCACCGGGTCATCGAAAGGAGGCATGCCAAGCAGGGCGGGCAACGGGTTATGGCGCAGTTCCACCGGGTCATACAGGTATTGCAAGGCGCGGCGCAGCGCGCGGGTGAGACCAGGACCAGAGAGCGGGGGTGTCATGTCGTGTTTATGTCATCCAAATGGCGCAGGCAGGCACACAAGCCAGTTCAAAAAGATTATAACATTGCTAAAGGAATAGCCTTTTCATCGTTTATCATCGAGATATGATCCATCTAACCGATACCCCCTCCCAAGAAAAAAAGAGATGGCCTTTCACAAAGGCGATTTCCCTGTCTGCCGCTCTGGCGCGCTTCTTGCGCGATTTGCAGAAAAACGGCGCTTTTCTGTTAATGAGCCTGCCCGGCTTTTTGCTGGTGATTGTGTTTAGTTATCTTCCCATGCCCGGCATCATCATTGCATTCAAAAATTTCAAAGCCAATCTGGGCCTATGGAATAGCCCCTGGGTTGGCTTTAAGAACTTCGAGTTCCTGTTTGCAACCGATATTGCCTGGCGCATCACCTACAACACGATTTTCCTGAATAGTATTTTTATCTTTACCAGCATCCTCGGTTCGCTGGGGTTGGCCTTGCTGCTCAACGAGGTGCGCATCAAGTGGCTGGCTCGCTTCTATCAATCGGCAGTGTTCTTCCCATACTTTGTCTCATGGGTGATTGTGGGCTTGTTTGGTTTTGCCATCCTGAATTACGACAACGGCCTGATGAACGTTACGCTGGAGCGATTGGGCTACGAGCGCGTGGACTGGTATAAAACGCCATCTTACTGGCCTGCCATTTTGACCATCACGAATCTGTGGAAAGGCGCGGGATACTGGAGCATCGTCTACCTGGCGGCGATGATGGGCATCAGCCCGGATTATTACGAAGCCGCTGAATTGGATGGAGCCAGCCGCTGGCAGCAAATCACGCGAATTACGTTACCGCTGATTACGCCTCTCATCATTATCAACTTCTTGCTTTCGGTTGGTCGGATTTTCTTTGCTGATTTTGGCATGTTCTATTACGTCACCCGCGATAGTTCATTACTTTATCCGACGACAGATGTGATTGACACTTATGTTTTCCGCGCTTTGCGCAGGCTCGGTGATTTTGGCATGGCAGGCGCGGCGGGGCTGTACCAATCACTTGTCGGCTTCCTGACCATCCTGTTTGCCAATTGGGTTGTCAAGCGCGTTGACCCCGAAAAAAGCATATTCTAGGAGAGAGCGCTATGCCAACCCGCCGCCAGACCTATCGCCCCTTTTCTTTCTACCGCTTTTCGCGGAATGTCTCTCAGATTTTCATCAATGCCATCTTGCTTTTGATTAGTTTTATCTTCCTTCTGCCGCTCATCGTTGTCATTTCAGCATCCTTGAGCGACGAACAGACCCTGGCGAAGCATGGTTACTCGCTCCTGCCGCAAAATTTCAGCCTGGCTGCTTACGAATACCTGTTTTTAGCACCCGACCGGCTCTTACGCGCGTATTCCGTCACCATCTTTGTAACCGTGACTGGCACGCTGCTCGGCTTGTTGGTCATGTCCATGCTCGCTTACGCGCTTTCGCGGCCTGAATTCAAGTGGCGAAAACCGTTTTCCTTCATGCTGATATTCACCATGTTGTTCAGCGGCGGATTGGTGCCAACCTATCTGCTGATTACCCAGGTTTTACAACTCAAAGACAATATTCTGGTGCTTATCCTGCCTTACCTGGTGATTCCCTGGTTCGTCTTTATCCTGCGCTCGTTTTTTGCAGGCCTGCCTCAGGAATTAATCGAGGTCGCGCGGGTGGACGGCGCAAGTGAGTGGCGCATCTTCTTTCAAATCGTCCTGCCGCTTTCCACTCCCGCGCTGGCAACGGTGGGACTGTTCATGATACTGATTTATTGGAATGACTGGTGGTTGTCGCTTCTTTACATCAATAATCCTAACCTGTTTCCGTTGCAATACCTGCTCTTTTCCATCATGCGCAACGCCGAGTTTCTGACATCCAACAGCAATACCGGTTTGCTGATGGGCGTCGAACTCCCCACCCAAACTCTGCGCATGGCAATGGTTGTCGTAGCGATGGGCCCAATCGCTACCGCGTTCCTGGCTCTACAGAAGTACTTCATTCGCGGCGCGCTGATAGGAAGTCTTAAAGGTTGAACCAAGGAGGCCTCTCGTAGATACTCGCTCTCTCGTTTGCGCAACGCCCATTCAATTTCAAAATCTCAAGAAGGAGAAAACCATGTCTCGCAACACACTTATCTTACGCCTCGCGTCGCTTACACTGCTGGCGGCCATTCTTATGGCAGCCTGTGCTCCCGCTGCTACTCCTACGACCGCCCCCGCGGTTGATGCTCCTGCCGCTACGAAAGCCCCTGCTGCCACTGCAACTGAGCCCAAGCCCGAAGCGCCGGTGGAAATTTCTTACACCTACCCCGGAGGCATTCCCAGCGACCTGGCCTCGGTCGAAGCCGCGCTGAGCGAAGTGACCCTGGCGAAATTCAACGCCACCGTCAAACTCAACCCGGTGGATTGGGGCGCCTATACCGACAAAGTCAACCTGATGGTCGCCGCCGGGGAAGCCTGTGATGTATTGTTCGTTGCTCCCTGGATGAACCCATCCTATACCCAACTGGTTGCCAACGGCGCGCTTTATCCGCTCAATGACATTCTTGAAACCGCCGCGCCTGAACTGGTCAAGTCCATGCCAGCCGGCGCATTCGACGCCACTAAAATTGAAGGCAAAATCTACGGCGTGCCGAACCAGCAAATTTGGTCCAAGCCCTTTGGTCCGGTCGTCCGAACCGACCTGGCTGACAAATACGGTTTCGATGTAACAAAAATCACCAAACTGGATGACCTGGAAGTCTTCCTGGCCGCAGTCAAAGAGGGCGAACCGGATATTTATCCTGCCGCTGGCGGTGCTTTCACCAACGAATATTTTGGATGGGACCCAGTTGTGACCCAGGATGCCGGCGTGGTTGTCAGGTTCGATGACAAATCCCTGACCGTGTTCAACGGCTATGACACGCCCGAATTCAAGGCCCATGTTGAACTCATGCGCAAGTGGTACGTTGCCGGATATTTCCCGCGTGACCTCGTTCCAGGCGAAGATTTCAACAACGTCTGGAAAGCCGGAAAAGTTGGCGCGTCACTCCTCGAAGTTGTTCAACCCAACCTGTCTGCCACCTGGCTCAACAGCCGCGGCTTCAATGTCTATGCCAAAGCCCTGGCGCCCAACTTCACCTCGACCGGCTCGATTACCGCCACCATGAACGCCGTCTGCCAATCTTCCAAGAATCCGGAAAAGGCGCTCATGTTCTTGAGCCTGCTCAACACCGACCCGGCGTTTTACAATACCCTCGCCAAAGGCGTGGAAGGCAAGCACTGGGTTTGGGTGGATCAATCTGCCAAAATCATCGGCGCTGGCCCTGAAAAGGATTCCTACAACCCCGGCGCGGACTGGATGTTCGGCAACACCTTCAACGCTTACTACACAGACGCCGACTCCGCCAAAATTCAGCAGGAAACTGCGGCCATCAATGCCGCCGCTGTGCCTTCGGTTGCAATGGGCTTTACATTCAACCCCGAACCTGTCAAAAACGAACTGGCCCAGGTGACTGCGGTTGTAACCGAACGTGGCCGCCCCTTGTTCAATGGCGAAGTTGACCCCGCCACTGCCCTGCCAGAGTTCCTCCAGGCCCTCAAAGATGCCGGCATTGACAAAATCATCGCCGAAGCCCAGGCACAGTTGAACGCCTTCGCAGGTAAGTAGTAACTTCCCTCCAAGTCCCGAAAGGTTTATCAGACCTTTCGGGGCTGCCATCCTGACGGGCGCGCGCAATCCAACCGACTGTGCGCGCCCGGATTTTTACCTGACAATGAAACCACCTTCTACTTGGTCCACTTGGGATGTGCGCTGTATCAACGCCGTGATGAAACTGCCAGAAATGGCAGAAGTTCGCATCGCCGTATACGACAGCCAGAAACACACGTTTGGCGATGAATTGCGCTGGGAGTCGTTGGCGCAGCTTGGCGCGCATGCGCTCGATGGCAGTTATTCGCTGGTCACGCTCAAATACCGCGAGGCCGTTTTCACGCTCGAATTTGCCGCCGATGGGGATTTGTTTGTCTACAAAATCATCCCCGAAACAACCGCGCCTTATTTGCATTTTTTCATCACCGGCTTGTTCCGCTGGAACGCGCCGGGCAGCATCGAGCGCACGCTTTCCAACGAAATTATTTTCAAAAGCGATTCGGTTTTCACCATTTCCGTCCTTGGCAAAGTCTCGCTGTTGCCAATCAATGCCCAGCACCAGGGCATTCTGGTCAGCGGAACACAGACCACCTACATCCGCTGCAACCACCAATGGACACCTGGCGAAATGGACGCCTTCCTGGCATCCAAACGTGTCGAATGGCAAGCGCGCGCCCTGACCGGCGGCGGGATGTTACAAGACGCGCCGCAAGCCATGATTCGCGGCATCCTTTGGAACACCATTTACGAACCCATCAAGGCCCGGCTTTGCACGCCTGTCACCCGCGAGTGGTGCATCATCCTGCCAGAGCGTCCCTGGTTCGGCTCGTATGTCCTGTTCATCTGGGATACCTGTTTCAATGCCCTGATTGCTGCCGGGCAAGACCAGGAACTTGCCTATCGCCAGATTCGCAGCCTGCTCGAAGGCATGGTGGGTGGCATGATTCCCATGCTCGACTCAGAAGTCAACGTGTATGCCGACCGTTCTCAACCGCCGGTAGGGGCATTTGCCACCCTGAAACTCTACCACCAGTTCGGCGATGTAGATTTCCTATCTGAAGTGTTCGAGCGGCTGCTGAGTTGGCATCGCTGGTGGATTCCAAACCGTGACCGCAACGGCGACGGCCTGCTCGAATGGGGCACCGACCTGCCCGTCACCCACACCGATTACCAGGGCTATTTGGATGTCGCCAAATGCGAATCGGGGCTGGATAATTCGCCGATGTACGACGACACCACATTTGACCCCGATTTACATACCATGCGGCTGGCAGATGTGGGTCTGAACGCCCTCTACGCGCTCGACGCCTGGGCCCTGGCAGAGATTGCGCATGTCCTTTCCTTGACGCAAATCGAAGCCGAACTACGCGCCGAATATGCCGCCTTTGGCGAACGAATTAACCGCGAATTGTGGAACGAACCGCTCGGCATATACTGCAACAAACACTGGGATGGGCGGCTGAGCGAAACCCTCAGCCCGACCTGCTTTTACCCCATGCTGGCGGGCATCGCCCCCCCAGAACGCGCCGCGCGAATGGTGAACGAACACCTGCTCAACCCAGATGAATTTTGGGGCGAATTTGCCCTGCCTGCCAGCCCTAAAAACCACCCATCGTTTGCTGATAACGACTACTGGCGCGGGCGTATCTGGGCGCCTACCAATTATCTTGTCTATGAAGGGTTGAAGCGCTACGATTTTCCTGAAGTCAGTCGTTTCCTTGCGCGCAAAAGTCTCGCGTTGTTTTTGCGGGAATGGCAGCAGGAGAGCCACATCCATGAAAACTACAATACCCTGACAGGCGACGGCGACGATGTTCCCAACGCCGACCCGGTTTACACCTGGGGGGGCTTGCTGGGGCTGATTGGCATGAGCGAACTGGCGCATGTGCGGCTGGATGGTGGATTGGACTTCGGCGTGCTGGATGGCGAACCCGCTTCCCTGCGCAATTTCCACGCCCTGGGCGGCGCCTACCGAATCGACTCCACTGCCAGCGGTCTGACCGTTGAACGGAGCGACTCCCTGCTGATTCAGACGCGCGCCCCGGCGCGGGTCACGCGCTTCCGCCAGGACGCGGGGACGATTTCTTTCGCCATTGAAACTGCCTCGAAAACGGGAACCCTCACGGTGAAGGTCCCTGCCAGCGTGCATATGCTCGATTTAACGGTAAACGGTTTGCGGGTCGTAAGAACCGCGCAGGAAAATGAAACGGTGGAGATTCCGCTTGGATAGTGGAACAAGTATCCGCATGAACAAAATCCCGCTTCTCCTGTTTTTGATGATTTTTTTTCTGGGCGCATGTGCTTCCCCAGCCAGTGAACCCATGCTGCATGTCAGCGTGACTGGCAACGACGAGAACGGCGATGGGTCGCTGCTCAAACCCTGGCGCACCATCCAGCGCTGCGCCGAGGCTGCCCAACCCGGTGACGTGTGCGCTATCCACGCGGGTACATACCGCGAGACGGTGCGCCCGGCGCGTTCTGGTGAACCAGGGAAGCCTATCCGGTTTGTGGCGTACAATGACGAAACGGTCACCATAAGCGGCGCGGATGTGGTGACCGGCTGGGCGCGCGTGGATGACAATATCTACGCAGCCCAGGTGGATTGGACGCTGGGGCGCGGCAAAGACCAGGTGTTTGCGAATGGCGCGGCGCTGGTCGAAGCGCGTTACCCTAACCAGGCAGAGAACTTGTGGGCATATCCTGTTGATGGGCTGTCGCCGCTTTGGCTGCCGCGCATGAGTTTTGCTTCCAATGCCAGGCACACCGACGATGAAGACCGTTATCGCTTTACATCACAAGACCTGACCCAGCCCGCCGATTTTTGGAAAGGCGGCATGTATGTAGGCTGGCACTATTGGGGCTGGTCGGCTGAGACGGGTATCATTGAATCGTCAGCGCCGGGCGGCTTCCTGCTGGCGCCCGATTCGGTCAGCAAGCGTTGGTTTTGTACTTACCGCGCCTGTTATGCGCCCTGGTATCCCGACAACGGGCGCGGCGTTATCGTCGGCGCGCCAAACGCGCTCGATAGCGCGAGGGAATGGATTCTGACTGACGGGACGCTCAAAGCCTGGTTTCCCAATAACTCGGACCCAAACAGTCTCACCGTCGAAGTGAAGCGTCGTCAGCTGGCATTCGACCTGCGCGAACGGTCTTACATCGAAATAAGCGGGCTGAATATTTTTGCCGCGTCAGTGACAATGGCGCAAAGCGCGCATAATGTGATTGACCATTGCCAGTTTGAGTATGTTTCGCATTTTACGCTCATTGCTGACGGGCGCGAAGGCTGGGTGGATGAAAAAGACGGCATGTTCGATTCGTCCGTTCCGGCTCAGGGCCTGGTGGGCATTTATATAGGCGGCGAGGAGAACGTCATCCAAAATTCCGTCATCCGTTACAGCGCGGGGGCCGGGCTGATTTTGCAAGGCAATCGTCACCTCGTCTATAACAATCTCATCGAGCAGGTTTCGTATGCTGGCACTTATCTGAGCGCTCTCTTTATTACTTATGACCCTATCCTTGACCCTGCGCCCGATGACCAGCGCGGCGGGCATATCATTTCTTTCAACACGCTGCGAATTGCGGGACGCTCGCTCGTTCACATCAATGGTCTGGGCAGCGCGCCCGACCTGAGCGCAGCCACCCGCTACGACGCGCTGACCATCACCCACAACGAAATTGCGGATGGAATGTTGCTCAGCAACGACGGCGGACTTGTGTATGGCTATGGCGTATCGCTCGGCACAAGCGAATCTCCGTCTCAACTGGCTTATAACGTTATCCATGACTCTTACAACCCGATGGGCGGTTTGGTCTTTTGGGACAATGGCGTCTGGAATATCCACAACCACCACAATATTTTATGGGGCGGCGAAAAGGAGTATGCCTACAATCCGCCCGGCGATGAGCGGATTTGGAAGGACAATCATTTCAAGAAAGATTGGAGCGGGACGCAAACCCTGACCGATTCCGACTTCCCTGGCGGGCGTTTCGCCTTTGGCTTTGGCGCCGCGCCCCAGCCCGCCCCGGCTCTCCCTACCCTCACGCCTGTCCCGGCGGTTCCCAATATTGTTTTGGAAGCCGAATCATTTTCCGCTCAAAACGGCATTCAGGAGATGGGCGCGTTCGTTGGCGGGTGCGACGATGGCGATTGGCTGGCATTCGAGAACATTTACTTTGCTTCGGGCTATGCCACCCTCAAAATGCGCGCTATCATCCCTGTCTCGAATGCGGGTCAAACAGTGGAAGCGCGGCTTGACAGCCCTGAAGGCGAAAAGATTGGCGAGTTCATTACTCTTGCTCCCGAACAATCGGGCGAATATGTTCATCAGTCCATTGCGCTTGCTCCGGTAAGCGGCACGCATACGCTTTACATTGTCTGCCGCGGCGCGGGGCGCATTGGCGGCTTCGATTGGTTCCGGCTCGAAGGCGGTTTCGGCGCAACGGCTACTCCCGCGCCCCAGGCGGTCAATCTCGCGCTCAAACGCCCTGTCACAGTCTCCAGTCTCGATGAGACCGGTTCGAGTGCCGATTGGGCGGTAGATGGCAACCTGCGCACCCGCTGGACCAGTCTCGCTTTTGTTGACCCGCAATGGATTGTGATAGACCTGGGAGAACGCCGCCAAATTGCGCGGGTCATTCTGCGTTGGGAAGCGGCTTACGCGCGCGGCTACCGCATCCAGGTCAGCGACAATCCCAATAGCGGATGGGAGGATATTTACGTCGAAACCAAAGGCAACGGCGAGGTAGACGACATTCAGGGTTTGAACGCTGCCGGACGCTATCTTCGCATCTATGGCGAACAACGCGGCTCCAAATGGGGCTACTCACTTTGGGAAGTGGAAGTGTATGACCCGGAAAGTGCCGCTCTGGTGAAATAAAAGGACCACTTATGATGGACTGGTACGCCACCTACATCCCCAACCCAAACGCGGAGAACAACCCATTCCGCAAATCAGCCCCACAAACAGCGGCTCTCCCCAATTTTATGGAGATAAAAAATTTGCTGCCCCAACCTTTTTGGGCGGGGCATGATTCCGCGCTTGCCTGTTACTGGAAGGTTTGGGAAATTGCTTTTCGCAACCTGAAACTGCCCACGCCTGAAAATGGTTTCGTCTCTCCGTATATTGACACTGCCTTTAACGGCAACCTGTTTATGTGGGATTCGGCGTTCATCCTGATGTTCTGCCGTTACGCCAGCCGCGCCTTCAACTTCCAACAAACGCTCGATAATTTTTACTGCAAACAACATCCCGATGGCTTTATCTGCCGCGAAATCCGCGAGAGTGACGGCAGCGATTGTTTCAATCGCTTCGACCCGCCCGCCACCGGGCCCGAAGTGCTGCCCTGGGCAGAATGGGAATACTATCTCAACTTTGGCGACCGCGCCCGGCTCGAAAAAGTATTCCCCGCCCTGCTGGCATATCACCAATGGATGAAACATTACCGTACCTGGCAAGACGGCACCTACTGGGCAACCGGTTGGGCGTGCGGCATGGATAACCAGCCCCGTCTCTCCGTCCATCGCGGCCTGAAGGCAGGTGATGGGCCTGTTGAATGGTGGGACCATGACCACATGACCTGGGTAGACGCCAGTTTTCAGGCATTGTTTGCGGCGCGTATCCTGGCGCGCATGGCAGATGAGTTGGGGTCTCACGAAGGCAGCCGCTTGCGCGAAGAGTACAACCGGCTGCTTGCAACCCTGAATATCTCCCTGTGGAACGACTCGGCCGCCTTCTATTTCGACCGCTTCGCCGATGGCAGTCTTTCTACGGTGAAAACCATCGGCGCGTACTGGGCGCTGCTGGCAGGTGAGATTCCGCCAGAGCGTTTGCCGGGCTTCATCGCCCATCTCGAAAATGAATCTGAATTCAATCGCCTGCACCGCGTCCCAACGCTCTCTGCCGACCACCCAGATTACAACCCGCAGGGCGGCTATTGGCGCGGTTCAGTTTGGGCGCCCACCAATTACATGATTCTGCGCGGGCTGACCGCCCACCGCCTGCATGACCTGGCGCATGAAATTGGCGTGAATCACCACGAAAATGTGACGCGCGTCTTCGAGCAAACCGGCACGCTTTGGGAAAATTATGCTCCCGATTCACCAGAACGCGGCAGTACCTCCGCCGGGGATTTCGTTGGATGGACGGGACTGCCGCCAGTAGCCGTGCTATTTGAATACGTCTTTGGCCTGCGCCCAAGTGTGCCTGACCGTCGGCTGGTGTGGGATGTGCGCCTGCTCGATGAATTTGGCGTCTATAACTATCCCTTTGGCGCAAATGGCAGGCTCGATTTGCGCTGCGCCCCCCGCCGCAATGCGGATGAAAAACCGAACGTGACGATTAAATCCAATCTGCCGCTCACTGTTGAGCTGCTTTGGGCGGGCGGAAGCGAGATGATGGAAATAGGGGTCGGTGAATAGATGACAACGATTTCTCTTTCCGGTAACTGGGATTTTTGCCCGCTAATTGACCCCAACGCCCCTGCCTCGCTCCCGCCTGAATTGGCGTATGAGCCGGTTCCGTTTCGCGTACCGTCGTCGTGGCGCTGGGTGATGGATGAACGCTTCGATTTCCAACCGTATGACCTGTTCGAGTATCCGCGCCACTGGAACAATTTCCCCGCCGCCTTCCTGCGCAAACAATTCAGCCTGAATTTTCAGCCGGGCGAACGGATATGGCTCACTTTTCAGGGCGTGCTTCAGCGCTGGGGTTGTTGGGTGAATGGCGTCAGGCAGGGGGAACTGATTTCGGAATCTTTTTTGCCGGTCACTTTCGATATTACCGAAGCCATCCGCCCCCGCGAAAACGAACTCATCGTCTGGTGCGGGGCGTGGGAAAAAATTTCCACCCCGGCAGGAATGCGGCTGACCAACCCCAACGGTTCGTGGTTTGCCGAACTGGCGCGCGGTATCTGGCAGGATGTGACCATCGAGACCCGCCCGGCAGGTTCCATAACGGATGTGGCGGTGCGCACGTCCACCCGCAGGGGGGAGATACAGGTTGAGATAACGGCGGCAAATTTCACCGGGAGTCCGCTCCGCGCTGAAGTGGCAGCCGAAATTTTCGATAACGGAATCAACGTTGGGGACTTCGAGCCGCTCGATATAACGCTCCATCCCCACGAAAAAAACGTATTCAGCCTGGCAATGGCATGGAAGGACGCGATTCGCTGGTCGCCTGCCAATCCACATTTGTACGAGTTACGAGTCGCTCTCACCCCCAACCCCCCTCTCGCCTCGGGCGAGGGGCATGGGGTGAGGGCGCGCTTCGGCTTCCGCGAAGTTTGGTTCGATGAGCATATTTTTTATCTCAACGGCGCGCGCGTTAACCTGCGCGGCGACGCCTGGCATTACCAGGGCTTTGCCTGCCAATCGCGTGAGTATGCCCGCGCCTGGTTCGAGAGGGTCAAAGCGGCAGGCGGGAATTTCGTGCGCCTGCACGCCCAACCATACCCGGAATTTTTCCTGGATGTTGCCGATGAGATGGGCATGTTGGTTGTGGATGAGAGCGCCATCTACGGCTCGTCCAAAACCACCGCGTCCGATGACCCGGCGTTTCTGGAGAATTGCCGCGCCCACCTCGAGCGGCTCGTCCGGCGCGATAGAAACCATCCGAGCGTCGTCATGTGGAGTATGCAAAATGAAATGCGCTGGGTGGACGGACGCGAAGGCTACCGTAACGCCATGCCTGCGCTGACCGCCGCCATGCGCGCGCTCGACCCGACGCGCCCCATCGTTTACGACGGCGATAAACACCTTGCGCCGCCCGAATGGTGCGAAGCCTTTAGCCTGCACTACAACATTGATGGCACGGTGGACGGCTGGGATAGGAGCAAGCCGCTCTTGTTTGGCGAACATGGCGCGTTTCATTACGTTTCGCCGCAGGTCAGCGCCGATATAGGCGGGCAGGGCGCGTATCTCAGTTTTGAGCGCGCCATTCAAAGTATCGGCGAGAACGAGCGTTTGTTTATCGAGTATGCCCGCCGCCGCGAAGTGACCGGTCTGACGCCCTTCAACCTGGTCAATTACGCCCATTGGACGCTGCCGCCCCGCCACATTGTCACTCTCGCGGCTGGCGCTGCGCCGCGTCCCAACCCGGCGTTCGAGCCGCTTGCCGCTGCCTTTGCGCCTATCACCATTTTGCCCAACGAACTGAACACCGTGTTTTACAGCGGCAGGGTCTTGCGGTCTTTCAGTCTCTTCAACGATACGGAAAAGGAGACGCGCGCCCGCCTGACGTGGACTCTCGCTGCCCCTGAGGGTGAGTTTGCTCAAGGGGAAATGCGCTTCACGCACGCCCCCGGCTGCTGCGTTGCCGTTAAGCAATGGTTCAACTTCCCCGAAGGCGATTCAACGCTGACCTTCAGCCTGTTCCACGACGATGAACTGGTCTGCGTCCGGGCATTTTCATACAAGGCAGTTTCCCAAAAGAATATCGCGGAACGCGCTTCAAATATATCCGGCGCGGTTCGATACGGTTTTTACGGTTCGGATAAAAATCTGCGCCAGGTCACTCAATTGGTCCCTGCCACCCGGCTGGAAGCCGTTACCCCTGATACTCTGCGCGGGGTGGATGTGCTTGTGCTGGGCGAAAAACTGCGGCTCAATGCCGAATCCATCGCTCCCGCGTTGGATGAGTTTGTGCGCGCAGGCGGGTCTTTGCTGGTGCTGGAGCAGGACGAACTGACCTTTGGGGAACTAACACTTTCAGGACGCAAATTCTTTATCGCGCACCCCAACCCCGAAAACCACCCCATTTTCGATGGGCTGACTGCCGCCGACTTGCGCTTCTGGACCCCCGACAATCCCCATGCCGACCACTGGCGCGGGTTGGTCAACAACGCCTTCATCAAGCCGGTGGATGGAGATGTAGAAACCCTGCTCGAATGCGCCGAAGGCGCGTTTGGCTGGGGCGGCTTGCTCTGGACTCCGCTGGTCAGTTACCGGTTGGGCCGAGGGCGCGCCATTTTTTGCCAGGTTGCTCTCGGCGAGTATTTTGAGTCCGCGCCACAGGCGGTAATCTTGCTTGGCAATCTGTTGAAGTTTGCGGGCGAAAAAGCGGCAGATTTTCGGGCTCAGTCCGCAAATGATATTGTCTGCCGTCTGACTGCGGAGACAATTGAACGCGCCCGCGCAGGGGAAACGCTGGTCATCCAACCGCTCGAACCGGCAGATGAACCTACTCTGAATAAATTGCTCGGCGTGAATGCCGTCATTCTGGAGTCAGATACCTACCAATTGGCGCAATCCAACCTTCGACCTTCAACGTTTCAACCCTTCCACAACATTTCCGCCCACGACCTGTTCCACATCGAGCGCGTCACCTATACCCCCAAGACCTACAGCAACCGGGTCATTGCCCGGCACGCCATCCAGATTCCCAGCGCAATTCCCCTATTGACCGATGTTCACAACCCGTGGCGCGACTTTTTCATCAACGGCATGGATGGCGAGTGGCTCAAGATGGCTGTCGCCACGCAATGCCACGACAGCGCCGCTGAATTCACGCCGCGCGCCTATGCCGTGTTCCTGCCAATCGGCAGGGGCGGGTTGGTGTTTTGCCAGATTTTGCCAGAGATGGAAAATCCCAAAATCAGGCGCATTTACAACCGGCTCTATGCCAACCTGGGCGCAAAGGTAGATTGCGACCTGTTCACCCGCTTTACGCCGGTCTGTTCACGCGGTATTCCGGCAATGATGGGTCTGGCGCGTCTGGCGCACCAGGACGAAACCGCCATGCGGGAATATTTTTCAGCGCCAGGGTACGCGCTCAATCATCTGGGCGAAGGCGTTTTTGGCTGGATGTTGCGCCTGGAAGCGCAACATGGCGTCATCTGTATTCCCGATAGCGCCAACCAAACCTGGTTCCTGACCGTATTCATTGAATCAGACATCAACCGTGACCCGTCTCAGCGCGCGAGCGGGGAACTGCCAGACCCAAGCATTGTCCCTGACCTGTGGGTGAATGCCAACTGCCCGGTGACGGTCATTCTGAATGGGCAGACCCTGCTCGAAAACGGGATAGCGGCTGCGGGTGGGTTGAACGTGGGCGATGCCCTGCTTCAGCGCGGATTAAATCGCCTGGCGTTCATCTGCCGCGGCGGCGCGCAAGACATCCAAATCTCCGCCTGGCTATTGAGCAAACTCGGCGAAGCGGTGACAGGAATTCACACTCACTTGACGCTGGATTAGCAGCCAGGAGTATTCATGAAACCAATCACAGCCATTCTCATCGGCGCGGGACAGCGAGGCCTGGAAGCATTTGGCGGCTACGCGCTCAAATACCCGCAAAAAATCCGCTTTGTCGCGGTGGCAGAGCCAAACGACCAGCGCCGCGCTTTATTCGCGCGTCAGCACGCGATTGCGCCTGAAAACCAATTCGAGAGTTGGGAGCCGCTGCTGGCAAAACCAAAATTTGCCGATGCCGCGCTGGTTTGCACGCTCGATAACCAGCATACTGCGCCTACGCTTGCTGCGCTGGCACAGGGCTACGACATCCTGCTTGAAAAGCCAATGGCAACCACGCTCGCCGAATGCCAGCAAATTGTCCGCGCCGCCGAGCAAGCCGGGCGGCAAATGCTGGTGGCGCACGGTTTGCGCTATACGGAACATTTTTCGCTGATGCGCAAAATCATCCAATCGGGAGAGTTGGGGGAAATCATCAACATTGACCACCGCGAGAACGTTTCGTACTGGCACATGGCGCACAGTTATGTGCGCGGCAACTGGCGCAACCTGGCCGAAAGTTCGCCGATGATTTTGGCAAAGTGCTGCCATGACCTGGATATTTTGGTCTGGATATTGGATGACACTTGCCGGGCGATGAGCAGCGTGGGCAATCTCAAGCACTACCGCCCCCAAAATGCCCCCGCTGGCGCGCCCAAATACTGCGTGGAAGGCTGTCCCGCTGCTGAAACCTGTCCATTCTACGCGCCGATGATTTATGCTGATTACATTCCCCTGCGCCGCAACATTGCCGAAAGCGCCGATGGCTTACTGGCCCTGGCAAGCCGCTTGCAATTACGCGCCCCGGCGCTGGTCAAGGCAATTGGCGTCATTGAGCCGACCTTCCGCGCCGTGAGCGCATACCGCGCCTGGCCGGGCAACCTGGTTTCGCCTGATGGGGCGCGCGAGCATATCCTGGAAAATCTCAAGACCAGCCCCTATGGCCGCTGCGTCTATCATTGCGATAATGATGTGGTGGACCATCAGGTGGTCAATATGGAATTCAAAAGCGGCGCCTCAGTTACACTGACCATGCACGGACACTCGCACGACGAAGGACGCACCACGCGTATTCAGGGTTCACGCGGCGAGTTGTACGCCGAGTTTCTGATGGCAGGTTCGTGGGTAGAAATCCGCAATCACCGCACGGGACGCCGCCAGCGATTCAACACTACTTTCCGCGAATCATCCGGGCATGGCGGCGGAGATGAGTTCCTGATGGAAAACTTCCTCCGCGTTGTAAGGGGCGATTCGTCTGCTGCGCTCACCACCCCGCGCCTGTCGCTCGAAAGTCACCTGATGGCCTTCGCCGCTGAAGATGCCCGGCTGGGGCAAACGGTGGTGAATCTGGATGATTACCGGTTAGGCTGTGATTGATTCATTAGACCTTGCAAAATTAGTTCAGAGAGCGCTTTTGAGTTCAAGGTTATGAATAGCCGTGATAGAGTTGAAGCGCAGCGCAAATCATTTCCACCGATTTTGGTAACGTTCAATCAGAATGCGAAATATCTTCAATCGGCGAATCACGTTTTCCACAAGATGCGCTCATGTGATAATTTGCGATTACTGCGTTTCTGCTCTTTCGTGAGCGGATGCAGTTTGGACTTCTTTGCAGGTGTTTCAGAATTTTTGTGCCAATCTTTCAACCCTTGGTACCCAGCATCAGCCAGACAGCGAGCTTGTGGTGCTAATCTCAACTGTGCTTTTTGCGTATGCCGCTTCTTGTGCCGCTGTAGTGCCGTTTTTATCTTTTTTTCCCTGGCACCGTTCGACAGTGGAGTGCGCGTTCAATCGGCTGTTCGGTCGCATCAATCAGGATGACATCGATCAGCGTATCACTTGCTTGCAAAACTTTTTTGCCCAGAAAATTGTATCCTTTCAAAAAAGAGTGGCTACCCAAGAGAAGGGAAGTTGAGTAAACTACAGCTTTGATGTTCGAGAACTCTGATCTCATCGCCTTTCAGGAAGAAAGTGTCCAGAAGTTGGTGAAGAGTTTACTCAACCAAATTGAGGAGCTATCTTCCAGTTTGCGAGATGCGCGCGTTGAGATTTAACAATTGCGCGATGAGAACAATCGGTTGAAAGGCGAACAGGGCAAACCCAAGGTCAAAACGAGTGTAGTGAAACCGGTCTAATAGAAGCACTCTTCGGAGAAAGAACGGCGCAAATCTCGGGAATGGCACAAACAGGGGAAGAAAGCCTATTTGGAGATTCACTGTACAGAAGCGATTTCCATTTAGCAGGAAACCCTGCCGAGAGATGTCGCTTTCAAGGGTTACACCGAAGCGGTGATTCAAGATATTGTGTTTCGCGCCGAAAATGTGCATTGTCGCAAAGAGAAATACTACTCGCCTTCCGAGCGCAAGACCTATTTGGCGAACATGCTATCTGGATGTAAAGACTCTCGTCCCAGCCTTGCGCTTTGGCGGCGGGATGACCGAGCTGAAGGTGCTTGAATTTCTTGGCTATGTGGGTATCCAGATTTCGCCAGCGTAAATTTCGAACCTGTTGGTCCACGGACAGACAGAATTTCACGCCGAAAGTGAGGCGGTGTTTGAAGCCGGGCTGAAGAGCAACCCACACCAACATCTTGACGATACGCCCACGCGGGTAAATTGGAAGAACCAAACCTGTCATATCGTCTGCAACCCGGTCTGATGCCTATGTCATTCGCTCGAGGGCCAAGATTTCGAGACCTGGGCCAATCTGAACTACCCCGGCGGCAATTAGCGACTCGGCGCATATTTTGTATATCGGCAAAAAGCCGAAGGAGAGACCATGAACCACACCTCTTTCGCCACCACCACGCGCGGCCTGAACCGCGACCTGCCGCCGATGCGGCTCTATGAACGCGCCAAGAAACTCGGCGTGTGGAATCCGTCTGAGATTGACCTGTCGAAAGACAAGGCCGATTGGGCGGCATTGACCGATGAGGAAAAAGACCTGCTCTGGCGGCTGCTAGGGATGTTCGTCTCCGGCGAGGAAGCCGTGACCCTCGACCTGCTGCCGCTCATCAGCGTCATCGCCGCTGAGGGGCGCATTGAGGAGGAGATGTATCTGACGACCTTCCTGTTCGAGGAAGCCAAACATACCGACTTTTTCCGCCGGTTTTTGGATGAAGTAGCCTTATTCCCCTCTCCCACCGGGAGATGGGCCGGGGGCGAGGGTCTCGACCGCTACCACGCCGAAAACTACCGTCACATCTTTTACGAAGCCCTGCCGGCGGCTCTGCTCGCGCTCAAAACCGACCCCTCGCCCGCCGCACAGATTCGGGCTTCGGTCACATACAACATGGTCGTGGAAGGCGTGTTAGCCGAAACCGGCTATCATGCCTTCTTCACTGCCTTGCAGCGCAAAAACCTGATGCCCGGCCTACGTAAAGGCATCTCCCTGCTGAAGCAAGATGAATCGCGCCACATTGCCTACGGCATTTATCTGCTCTCGCGCCTGGTGGCCGAACATCCCGACCTGTGGGACGAACTGCAAACGCAGATGAATGCCCTGTTGCCCTCCGCCATCGGCGTCATTGGCGATGCCTTCGCCGCTTACGAAGTGGTTCCGTTTGGGCTGGTGGAGGATGACTTCATCCAATACGCCATGACCCAGTTCAGCAAACGCGCCGAGCGGCTCGAAAAAGCGCGCGGGGCCAGCCTGGACGAAATCAACCGCGTCACCCAATCTGTTATCGAAAGAGACGATGCCTAAAACCTTTATAATCCACCAATCAACACCAATCTCCACGAATTTTTAATACCTTTTGTAAGGGTCTTGAAATAGGTGAACACAATACCCGGACACGGAATTCACAGGGTTGCGCGGAAAAACCGATTTGAGATACAGATTTGCCCTTGATTAGTGTCAATTCGTGCAGATTAGTGGACAAAACCCATGCCCATCCAACGCCCCACCTACCTCGCCTCGCGCCGCATTCACCCCAAAGTGCGCATTGATACCGCCCAGTTGCCAAACGGCGACATCATCGAACCGGTCATCCTCGAGTTCAGCGATTGGGCTGGTGTCATCGCCCTGACCAAAGCGCAGGAAGTGCTGCTCATTCGGCTGTACCGGCGCGGGGTAGATGACATCGTCTGGGAAATACCCGGCGGGATGATTGACCCCGGCGAGACCCCGCTCGAAGCCGCCCAGCGCGAATTGCTCGAAGAAACCGGCTATGGCGGCGGAACATTCATCGAACTGCCGGTCATCTCACCGAATGCTGATAACCACACCAATCGCTACCACCCCTTCCTGGCGCTGGAGGTGGAAAAACGCGGTGACCTGTCCGAAGAAGACATTCACCGCATCGAAGTCCACCCCATCCCGCTCGATGAAGTCATTCGCATGGCGCAGCGCGGCGAACTGCTGCAAGCCATGCAGGTCAGCGCCCTGTTTTTTGCGCTCTCGCGCCTGAATCGCATCGTCCCATGAACCCGCTGACCGCCCTCAAAGCCCTGCGCGAACTGGGGCCAACCGCCGTTGCGCTGAATGCGCTCTACAAACTGGGGTTGAAAACAGGCTATTTTCGCCTTCAGGAAAGACCAAAGATGAAAGATTCCCCTCTTTCCTCTTTGGTCTTTCTTTTCGACCTGCCCTCCCGCGACCAACTCCTTGCCGTGCTTGGCCCGGCTGGCCTGGAACAACTCACCGCCGAGGCCGATGAAGTTGTCGCCGGGAGATATCGCCCCTTCGGCGGCGAGCCAGTCGAAATCAACCTAACGCCGCCCTCTCCTCACGTCCACTGGACTGACCTCGAATCCAACCATCAACCATCAATCTTCGATATCAAACTTATCTGGGAGCCCGCCCGCTTTGGATGGGCCTTCACGCTGGGGCGCGCTTTTCACGCCACCGGCGACGAGACATACGCGCAAGCCTTCTGGCGTTATTTCGAGACCTTCCAGGCCGCCAACCCGCCTTATTTGGGGGAAAATTGGATGAACGGGCAGGAAGTCGGACTCCGTTTAATGGCTTTTACCTGGGCCGGGCAGGTTTTCCGTCAAGCGAAAGCAAGCACCCCCGAACGCCTCGCTGGCCTGGCCGCTTCGATTGGCATTCACGCCGCCCGAATCCCCGCTACCTTGCTGTATGCCCGCTCGCAGAACAACAATCATCTCCTCACCGAAGCCGCCGCGCTCTACACAGCAAGTTTGGCCCTGCCCGAACATCCCCTGGCCGCCCAATGGCAAGCAACTGGTACGAAATGGCTCAACTGGTGCTTCGAAAATCAAATAGACGAGAACGGTGAGTACATCCAGCATTCCACCAACTATCACCGGCTGATGCTGCAAACGGCGTTGTGGGTGTTCCATGTTGAACGTTCCAGGTTGAATATTCTGGCAACGAGCCCAACATTGAACCTTCGACATTCGAACTTGCAACTGGCTACACGCTGGCTGCTCTCGCTGCTTGATGTTGACTCTGGGGGAGTTCCGAATCTGGGCGCGAACGATGGCGCGTATATTTTCCCGCTGACAACTTTGCCTTTTTCAGATTTCCGCCCGGTCGCGGACGCCGCCGCGCGCGCCTTTCTTGGCTACGCGCTAACGCCAGGCCCCTGGGACGAGATGGCGCTCTGGTTTGGCCTGCCGCGCACCGAAAACCTGCTCGAAATCCCGCGCTACCACGGCAGCGACCACATTTACGCGCCCAACTCGTGGGGCTACCTGCGCGCCGCGCGTTACCGCTCACGCCCCTCGCACGCCGACCAACTGCACTTTGACCTGTGGTGGCGCGGCTTGAACATCACCCTCGACCCTGGCACTTATCACTACAACGCCCCCCCGCCCTGGGACAACGCCCTGACCTCGACTCTGGTACACAACACAGTCACGGTTGAGGGCCGGGAGCAGATGACCCGCGTCAGCCGGTTCCTGTATCTCGATTGGGCCGATGCCGCAGCGCAGGAACATTCCGCGAACGGCGCAAGTGTCATCCAGCGCGTTTCGGCCCAAACGGGGGCTTACGCCCGCCTGGGAATCCATCACAACCGCACTGTGACCGTTTCTGCCGATGAACGCTGGCTGGTGGAGGACGAACTGCTCAACCAGCGACAGGAAATGCGCGTCTTTCGGCTGCACTGGCTGCTACCCGATTGGGAGTGGGAGGTGGAGGAGCGAGGTTCGATATTCGAGATTGGGTTGAAGTCACCGCAGGGATGGGTGACGCTCCGGCTCAGTATTCAACCTTCAACGTTCCAACATTCAGCATCCCTCGTCCGCGCCGGGGAGGTGATGTGGGGTAATTTGGCCGATTGCCCACCGACGCGCGGCTGGTTCTCACCGACCTATAGCGTTAAAAATCCCGCGCTTTCGCTGGCGGTTGAAGTACAATCGGCGGAGACGGTTCGGTTTACGACAGAATTTAAATTCCCGACCATAGACGATGGACGATAGACCATAAAACCCGTCGTCCGCCGCCGATGGTCAATGGTCAGCCCATGCACATTCTCCTAATCCACCAGGCTTTTGCCGCGCTCGACGAACCGGGCGGAACACGACACCACGAACTGGCGCGTTTTCTCGTCTCGAAAGGCCACCAGGTGACGGTGATTGCCAGCCCGGTCAGTTATTTGACAGGCTCGGCCCTCACCCCCAGCCCCTCTCCCAAAAACGGACGAGAGGAGCGAGGGGTTCGGGTCATCCGCGCTTATACCTACAGCGCCCTGCACAAATCCTTTGTCCATCGCGTATTTGCGTTCCTCTCGTTCATGATTTCATCTTTCTTTGCCGGGCTGGGCGTTCAAAACGTAGATGTGGTTTGGGGCACCTCGCCGCCGATTTTTCAGGGCTGGACGGCCTGGCTGCTGGCGCGGCTGAAAGGGGCGAAGTTCCTGTTCGAGGTGCGCGACCTGTGGCCCGATTTTGCCATTGCGGTCGGGGTGCTGAAGAACCCGGTCCTGATCAAAATGTCGTTGTGGCTGGAGCGCTTCCTGTACCGGCGCGCCGACCAGGTGATGGTCAACAGCCCGGGGTATGTGGAACACGTTTCCAGCCGGGGCGCGCGGCGCGTCGAACTGATTCCAAACGGGGCCGACCCAGAGATGTTCAACCCGCTCGATTTAGGCAATCAATTTCGGGTTGCCAATCACCTGCAAAATAGATTCGTGGTCTTATATGCCGGAGCGCACGGCATTTCCAACGATTTGGAAGTCGTGTTAGAGGCCGCCGTTTTGCTGGCGCGGCGGCTCGATATTCACTTCGTGCTGCTCGGTGACGGCAAAGAGAAGGCCAATTTACAGGCCCGCGCCCGAGAGTTGGGGGTGCGGAATGTGACCTTCCTGCCGCCAGTGCCGAAAAGTGAAATGAGCGCGGCCCTGGCCGGGGCCGATGCCTGTCTTGCAATTTTGAAGCCGCTCGACGCGTACAAAACCACCTACCCCAACAAGGTCTTCGATTACATGGCCGCCGGAAGACCGGTGATTCTTGCCATTGATGGCGTTATCCGCAAGGTGGTCGAGGCGGCCGGCTGCGGCCTGTTCTGCGAGCCGGGCAACCCCCAGGCCCTGGCCGAGGCCGTGCTGAAACTGGCTGCAGACCGCGACGCAGCCCTGCGGATGGGGCTATCTGGCCGCGCCTACCTGGAACAGAACTTTAGCCGCGAGGGAATGGCTGAAAAATTGGAGAAGTTGCTGGTGGAATTATCGAAATGAAATACACTCCCCAACTCACCCGCGAAACCTGGCTGGCGCAGTGCCTGATTCTGCTGGTGACGGCCTGGAACCTGCAAGCCGCGCTGGCGTTCCTCCTCCAGCCGGAGCGGTTCGCCCCCGGTTTCATGCTCAGCGGTGCGCCGGGCGCGGCGGCGGTGCGCGGGGTGGGCGTCCTGTTCGTGATGTGGAACATTCCCTACCTGGTCGCGCTCTGGAATCCGCAAAAATATTTCCTGGCCCTGCAACTGGCAGTGGCGATGCAGGCGGTCGGCCTGGTAGGAGAGACCTGGATTCTTTCCACGCTGACAGCAGAATATGCCTTGCTGGCCGATTCTATTCGACGCTTCATCGCCTTCGACGCCGCCGGTTTGCTGCTGCTGCTTATCGCTTTGCTTATCATCCGAAAATCTACGCTGTAATCTCAGCGCGCATTCTTTTACGGAACCAAATCCCCCTCCACAGCGTCCAACGAGCAGAAATCCTTACTCGCCGCGCCCGGGCCGGGACGCCGAAAACCGGCCCGGACGCACCACTCTCGTGGAGGAAGCCATGAAATCACCCGCTCGAATCACATTTTTTAGCCTGTTGGCGGCTTCGTTCGCCCTGGTCGCCTGCGCAGGCGCGGCTACCCGCGCGCCCGAGCCCGCTGTCGAATACGAACAACCGGCAGCCCCCAGGGTCGAACCATACAGCCTGGATAGCGGCGCGCCCGCTGCCCCCGAAGCGCAGAAAAGCGCCGGGGAGAGTTTTGGCGCGCAAAACCAGAGCGATATGCCCGGCGCGGGGGTTGTCGTGCAAACCGGGGCCGATGCCCTGACCGCTGCTCAGACCGGCAACCGGATGGTCATCAAAAATGGGGAAATTCGCCTGCTGGTCGAGGATGCCGATAATGCCATTGACCGCGCCCTGCAAGTGGTCGGCGACCTGCGTGGATACATCATCTCCTCCCGCAGTTGGTACCAGACCGGGCCGGATGGCAAGAACTACAAATACGCCACCGTCACGATTGGCGTGCCAGCCGACCAGTTCGAGACCGCCCTGCGCCGCTTTCGGGCGATTGCCCTGCGCGTTTTGGATGAAAACGCCTCCGGCCAGGATGTCAGCGATGAGTACGTCGACCTGCAATCGCAGCTGGTCAATCTCGAAGCCACCCGCGACCGCATCCGCAAGTTTCTGGATGATGCCCAGAGCGTCGAAGAATCGCTGCGCGTCAACAACGAACTCTCGAAAATCGAAGCCGAAATCGAAAAGGTCAAGGGACGCATGAACTACCTCTCGAACCGCGCTGCTTTTTCGACCATTACTGTCACCTTCGAGCCAGATATCCCGCCCCTGCCGCCGACCCCCACCCGCACCCCCGTGCCGACCGCCACGCCCAAGCAATGGAATCCCGGCGAAACCGCCCAGGCAGCCACCAAAACCCTGACGAGCATTTACCAGGTGCTGGTTGAACTCGCCATCTGGATTTTCATCGTCATCGTCCCGCTGCTGGCCCCGCCTGCGCTGATTGCCTGGGGCATCTTCAAACTAGCGACCCGTAAAAAGACACAGGCTGTAAAATAAACCTCCCCAAATCAAAACCGGAGAAACGCTTCTCCGGTTTTGTGTAGATTGGGTTCGAAATCTAATAACCTGAACAAAAGCCTGCCAAGAAGTTCATCCTGCCCACACCTTGCCCGCCGGGACAATCTGTCGCGCCGGGACATCTGCCAGCAGCACCGCGCCATTGCCCACCCGCGCGCCCTCGCCAATTTTCAAGCCAATAATTGTTGTCACGCCCATCCCAACCAGGGCGCGCTCTCCAACGTGGACATGCCCGGCCAGCAGGCAGCCTGGCGCAATGTGGGAATATCGCCCAATTTCACAGTCGTGGGAAACCACGGCCCCGGTATTCACCATACACTTTTCATGCAAAACCGCCGACGAGCCGATGTAGGCATTGGCAAAAACCTGAACCCCATCTTCGAGGCGCGCCGAAGGCTCTACCGTTGCGCGCGGATGGCGCAGGATGGGGAAGGCAAAACCGTAACTTGTCAGCAACTCGAATAATTTCACCCGGATATCAATATTGATGATTCCGCCCACGCCATTGGCAGCAAGGAACACGCCCCGCTCCAGCAAACCCGGCAATACATCGCGCGTCCCCAGCACTGGCACGCTCAAAACCGATGTCCCGGTCAGGGCTGGGTTGTCATCCACGATTCCCACTACGCCAAACGCGCCAACGGCCTGAATCATCTCCAGCACTGCTTTGGCGTGTCCGCCTGCGCCGTAGAGCAGTATTTGGGCATTTGGTGATTTGGTGACGTCATTTGGTGATTTGGTGACGTCATTTGGTGATTGCGTGATAGATGGATTTTGTAATTGGGGAAGTTGGCGAATGAAAGATTCGGTAATCAACCGGTCGGTTGGCAGGCTGGAAAGGTCGAGGCCAAGTTGTTCCGCCAGGGCGCGGGCCGGTTTCGTCATCCGCAACCCCTCTGGCTGACCACTTACTGCTGGCTGGTCACTGCTAGATACTGAATACTGATTGCTGGATATTGACTCCAACGGCTCATCGGCCGTCTCGGTGAGATACGCCAACACCGCCCCCACCGAAAGCGTATCGCCCTCACTGGCAAGCAACCGCGCGAAACCACTCTCCGGCGATTCGACATCGCTAGCGGCCTTGGTCGTTTCGATGGTAAAGAGCAGGTCGCCTTTTTGTACTCGTTGACCATCCTTGATATGAATTTCCACCAGCCGGGCTTCCGGCTCATTGGCATTTAATAAGGGTACCAAAACTGGAATTAGTGGCATATTTTTCCTATTCCTTAACACAAATGGCTTGCTATTTTGGATAGTTTAACCCTATAATGGGACATCTACAAATTCACGGAGGAGAATGATATGGAATTTGGACGTGCTTTTTCTTATGCTTTTGAAGATTCCGAATGGCTCAAAAAAGTCGGAATCGCCGCCGTAGTGGTCTTAATCCCAATTGTTGGCGGTATCGTCCTGATGGGTTGGGCCCTGGAACTCATGCGGCGTGTTATCGCAGATGACCCGACACCCCTCCCTGATTGGAGTGACTTTGGGGGCTTCTTGAGCAAAGGCTTCAAAGCCTTTGTGGTCACCCTGGCCTATGCCCTGCCGGTCATCCTGGTCGTCATCTGTGGGCAGGTTGTTACGCTTGGTTCCACCGCTGCCCTGGGAGACAGCAATCCTGATGCCGCAAGCACTGTCGCCCTGATTGCCAGCATCTGCATGGGCTGCTTTGCGCTCATTTTTGGCATACTGGCTGGTCTGCTCATCCCACCTGCGCTGGGCAATCTGGCTAGCACGGGTGAATTGGGCGCGGCCTTCCGCTTTGGCGAGGTCTTTGGTCTGTTGCGCTC
>Ga0101944_10002933_pt1 | contig 25506 bp, 21 predicted proteins | sample DewCreD2012metaG_FD_75245 | JGI IMG/M metagenome (GOLD analysis project Ga0101944, IMG submission 75245) | Hot spring sediment bacterial and archeal communities from British Columbia, Canada, to study Microbial Dark Matter (Phase II) - Dewar... ... | reverse complement strand
AATGGCAGAGCACTCCAAGAAAGATATCCAAAATACGACTCCGATGGGTTGAGGCTACTTACCAGTGGTCAGAACCCATCACGTAAACTCGGAACAAAGTCTATTTTTTCGTCTATCGGGAGATACCGATAGACGAAAATACCCTCTGCCAAAGCCATCATATGGTATTGATGCGTTGTGGAATTGCCTTGGGGCAGAACATTTTTGTTTGTCGGTATCTCCCGACAAACAAAAACTTTTCTCTGTGCCCTCTGTGCCTCCGTGGTGAAAAACGCCGGCTAGCCAAGCAGGTCCTTTAAGGCGGTGCGGAGATCCGGGAAGGAGAAACGAAAACCCGCATCCAAAAGCCTTCTTGGCACAACCCTCTGCCCTTTCGAGAGCACGGAGCCGAATTCCCCGAAAACAAGGCTCATCACAAAACCCGGCACAGCGGGCATGAAGGTGGGTTTGCCCAGCACCTCACCGAGCGTTTTCGTCAACTCACGGTTCGTCACGGGACCAGGGGCGGTGCAATTCACCGCGCCCGAAATCTTCTTCTCCTTGATGAGATAGAGGAAAATGTCGACGAGATCCTGCTCATGAACCCATGAAAACCACTGGTTTCCGCTGCCCAGAGGACTTCCCATCCACCATTTGAAGGGAGCGATCATCTGCTGCAACGCCCCTCCTCGCCTGCCCAGCACGATGCCGAACCGCATGAGGGTCACGTAGACGCCGTGCTCCTTTGCTTTGAGAGCAGCCGCCTCCCACTCCTTGGACAGGTCAGCCAAATACCCTTCTCCGGAAGGGCTGCTTTCATCGAGCACCTCATCCTGGTGGAATCCGTAGTAGCCGACGGCAGAAGTGCTGAGGAGATGCGTGGCTTCACCCTTTCTCGCCGAAAGAGCTTCGACGAGATTCTGTGTTGTCTGAATCCGGCTTTCCCAGATGAGTTTCTTGGCCGTATCACTCCACCGCCTGAAGATCGAGGCTCCTGCGAGATTGATCACCACCTCTCGGTCGGCAACCCTTTCCTGCCAGGCACCTTTCTGCGTGGGATCGCCCTCGGCATAGGAAATGCCCTGAAGGGGTTCTGTCCGGCGCCTCAGACTGCGAGTCAGCACAGTGACCTCATGCCCTTCTTGAGCCAGCTTCCGACTGAGGGTGGTCCCTACAAAACCTGTTCCGCCGGTAATAAAGACCTTCATGATAGGCTCCTTTCAGCTCCCCAACGCAGACCATTGGAAACAACCATATCCCTGCGTCGCCCGACAGCCTCTGTAGGGGTGGGCTTTACGCCCATCCGAGGGAGGCGATAAACCACTCCCCTGCACCAAAGACGCTGCCTCCAGTGCCCTAGGCGGGCAGAGTATCTGGTATTTTAGTACAGTTTCATTCCGTCAATTCAGTTGCAGAAAAGAACCGTTCGGTCCAGGTCTTTTCGGATCCCGAAGCGGGTCAGGACGAAGTCGTATCGCACCGGGTCGCTAGGGGAAAGTTTTTTGAATGCCTCTGTAATTTCAATGGCCGTTCGCAGGTCCGCCTGCCGGCGCCTTGTGAGTCCCAGGCTCAGGGCGATGCGATGCATGTGGATATCCAGCGGAACAATCAGTTTTGAGGGAGGGACCCCATCCCACCCGCCTGGATCAACGTCGTCCCGTCTCACCATCCAGCGCAGAAAAAGGTTAAGCCTCTTACAGGCACTTCCCCTGCCCGGAGTCGGAATCAGGAAATCACATCCCTCAGGATATACCTTCTCCACAAAGGCCGAAAGCGCCGGAATCACGTTGCCATCACTGCGATGAAGCCGGGACATGAAACACTTCTGAAGAGAGCCGAACTTTTCAATGACCAGCCGCATCCCCCAGAGCATGCGGGCAAGGTCTTCCCCCGTGGTGAACCGGTGCTTGAAGTCACAGAAGACGGCTGCCATCCGGGTGAACGGCTCGTTGAGAACAAACGCTGAGGGGCAAGGCCCCATTTTAGCCAGGACCCGAGAAACGCTTTTCAGGATCTGCTTCACATTTCCGTAGGCCAAAGAGGATGCAAGGAGTCCGACGACCTCCATATCACGAGGATCGGGAAAGTCGTAGAGGAACTCCAGAGGGTCAGGGTGGACAAAGCAGCGGCGATTGTATTCGGAATAGAGAGCTTCAAGTCCTTCTCTTGAGCGAGGCGTACCTATTGAAAAACAGGACATATCACTTGCTCTTGTCTTCCAAGTAGAATCGCCACTTGCAGAACATGTCCGCGGGATGGGGATCAGGAGGCGCAAACACACATTCCGTCTGAATCCGCGGGTCTATTTCCTTGGCAAAGAAGTCAAACTCGCGCCGGTGCATCTCCTTGCAATCGTACTCCCCAAGATTTCTTTTGAGTCGCGCCTCCTGGGTGGCACAGGAAGGCACGGTGATCACGACCTCTTCCGGCGACTCATGGATCTGGTATCCGATGTGAATACACCACGGCCACAACCGGAGCGCTTTGATAAACCCTTCCAGACCCTTCTCCCTGATGTCGAAGCGGCTGACAAGGTCCTTGGCCGCCATTCCTGCGATCCGGCCCCACACGTCCTCGTTGATCCGCTCCGCCGTGGATTGACCGAACCGCTCGCCCACCTTGATGAACCAAAACGCATCCATGACCCGGTAATGCCATAGAAGGAACTCGATGTATTTCCTCAGATCCGGTTCCTTCATTTTCTCAAAAACAGAAAGATCCACAATTCAACTCCGTTGTCTCAAGCTGATTTCTCGGCCGCTTCGCTCCCTCGAAATGACAGGAAAAAGCAGGCACCCCAGGGCTACCCTCTGTCCTCGATGGGCACATAGTGCCTCGTGTTGAGTCCGGTGTAGATCTGGCGCGGACGGTGGAGCCTGCCCTCGGGATCGTCAATACTTTCTTTCCACTGGCTGATCCATCCCGGCAGACGCCCAATGGCAAACATCACCGTGAACATGTTCACCGGGATTCCCATGGCCCGCAGGACAATCCCACTGTAAAAATCCACATTCGGGTATAGGTGGTGATCAATAAAGTAAGGATCCTTCAGGGCGACCTCCTCCAGCTTCATGGCAATGTCGAGCAACGGATCATGGACCTTCAGCTTGGCGAGCACCTTGTCACAGACTTTCTTGATGATCTTGGCCCTGGGGTCATAGGTCTTGTAAACCCTGTGCCCGAAGCCTGACAGTCTGAAAGGGTCCTTCTTGTCCTTTGCCCTGGCAATGAAGGGAGCCACGTCCCCCCCGCTCTCCTGGATGGCCGTGAGCATTTCCACCACCGCCTGGTTCGCTCCGCCGTGGAGCGGTCCCCACAAGGCATTGACGCCCGCCGAGATGGCGGCATAGAGATTCACCCTCGAACTGCCCACCAGTCGGACGGCAGCGGTCGAACTGTTCTGTTCATGGTCCGCATGGAGAATCCAGAACACATTCAGGGCATGCACCACGTCCCGGTCCAGCTGATAGGGCATCACCGGGGAATCAAACATCATGTTCAGGAAATTCGCCGCATAGAGAAGATCCGGTCGAGGATAGACCACCTTGTGGCCTCTGGAAATCTTGTAGGACATGGCGGCCATGGTCCGCACCTTGGAGAGCAGCCTGGTCGTGGTCATGTTGATCTCTTCGTCATGGTCGGAGATTTCCGGGTAAAAGAAACGTAGAGCGTTCACCATGGAGGAAAGGATACCCATGGGATGGGCCCTTCTGGGAAAATTCTGGAAGAACTCCCGCATGTCCTCGTGGACCAGGGAATGGTCGTTGAGCATGACGGAAAACCGGGTCAACTCCTTGCGCGTGGGGAGTTCTCCGTTGATGAGCAGATAGGCTGTCTCGACAAAAGTAGAGTGTTCTGCCAGTTCTTCCACCGGGTAGCCCCGGTAACGGAGAATGCCCTTCTCGCCGTCCATAAAGGTGATGCTGCTCTTGCATGTGCCCGTGTTGGCTAGCCCCGGGTCATAGGTGATAAAGCCCGTTTGCTGGCGCAGCTTGGAAATATCGATAGCCCGCTCTCCCTCTGTGCCTATAATGACCGGAAATTCATAGGTTTTTCCATCAATCGTCAATTTGGCCGTCTCGCTCATTCACTTCTCCCTCCGTTTTTTGCTGGACAATTCCTTTACCATAGATTCAAGGCAATCAAAAGAGCAAAAGAAGACCGGAACCGCTGTGACCCCTCCCTATCCCCTCAGGCTGGCGGCGGGCAGGGTTGGGGGTGAAAAATCGGCAGTCAGGTCCATGCTGAATGCGGTTGGGGATGGTTTTCAGAGAAGGCAAGACAAGGGGAGGCTATTCTTTTATGGCTTCCTTCAACTTCAGGCGCTGGATCTTTCCTGAAGGCCCCTTGGGAAGGTCCTCCATGAACTTGATGACTTTCGGAGTTTTGAATTTGCCCAAATGCACTTCACAGTGGACCCGAAGCTCCTCTTCGGTCAGCGACTGGCCGGGCTTCAAGGTACAGCAGAGCATGATTTCCTCCCCGTATTTCTCGTCTGGGATGCCCACGGCCGCCGCTTGGAGAACTGCAGGGTGCTTGTAGCAAACTTCATCGATTTCCTTTGGAGCGATATTCTCTCCGCCCTTGATGATGAGTTCCTTGAGTCTGCCGGTGACATAAACGAATCCGTCCTGGTCCATGAACCCAAGGTCCCCGGTGTGAAACCAGCCGTCCGGTTCAAGCGCCTGTGCCGTTTGCTCCGGGGATTTGTAGTATCCTTTCATCACGTTGTCGCCGCGGATCATGATCTCGCCCTGAGTGCCGCGGGGCACTTCTTTTCCTTCGCGATCCACGATTTTTGCCTCATTCCCCACCGGCCGTCCCGGTGATCCGCATTTCCTCTTCGAGGGGTCCAGGGGGTTGGAAAACACCGGCGCCGCCGTTTCCGTCAGGCCCATGGTCTCCACAATGCCTATCTTGAACTTCTCCTCAAAGGCTTTCTGAAGGGCCGGGGGCAGCGGTGCAGAGGCGGATCGGCCGAAGCGAAGCTGTTCCAGATGATACCCTTTGCCCTCTGTCTCCGTCGCATTGGTCAGATAAGAAATGATCGTGGGAACCACGCTGAACCAGGTGCACCGGTACTTTGAAATGAGTTCCCAAAAATCCGATGTGCTGAACTTGTGAGGCATCACCACACTGCCGCCGCTGACGAGCGGGGCGACCGCCGTCACGACTTCTCCGTTAATATGGTAGAGGGGCAAGGAACACAGAGCCCTGTCCTCAGGGGTGAGCTCATGGGCCATGGCGGTGTAAAGACCGCCGGAAACCATGTTCTTGTGGGAGAGGATCGCTCCTTTCGGAAGCCCCGTGGTGCCTGACGTGTAAAGCAAGAGCGCATCATCCTCCTCGTCAATGTCGGGCAGGTCCAACGCAGCCAGATCCCCGTCCTTGGGGAAAATCCAAGGGCTGTCATTGTCGATTTCCATGAGTTCGATCTTGCGGGGAACAGCGCCGCATGCCTTTTCGAGCCTCTCGCGCTGGTCTTCGGTGAAGAAAACCAGCTTTGTGTCCGAGTGGTCGAGCACATATTCCAGCTGGGAAGGCTGTGCCAGCAGATTGAGAGGGGCGATGACAAAGCCCGAGTACATGGCGCCCAGGAAGATTTTCGTTGTCTGGTACCCGTTGCTCAGCATGAAGGAGATCTTGTCGCCCTTCCTGAAGCCCTTTTTCACCAACTGCTTGCCGAGCTCGAGGGAATCTTCCTTCAGTTGCGCATAAGTAAGGCTCAGCTCGGGCTCAGGAGCGATCAGGAACACCTTGTCAGGCTGCAGCTCAGCTCTCATGTCGATGTAATGTCGGATGGTTCGCATAGCTTTAGGTCCCTTCGGCATATCAGTCAATCTCTCACCACAGAGGCACAGAGGGGAGAGAAAGGGTGCCTCTGTGGTGATCAATTATCTTTTCCTCGCCACGGCCTTGAACGACTTGAGCATCGGGACTATCAGGGCGATGATGGTCACCGCCATCAGCACGCCGCTGATCGGTCTCCTGAAAAAGATGGTCCAGTCATTCTGAAAACTGATCATGGTGGTCATAAAGGAGGTCTCTGCCAGGGGCCCCAGGATGGTTCCGAGCACCAGGGGCGCGATAGGAAACTTGATCCTGTCGAAGAAGTACCCCACGACCCCGAAGGCCACCATGAGCCAGAGGTCGGAAATGCTGTTGCGGATGGACAGAGCGCCCACAAAGCAGAGAAGCATAATGTAAACGGAAACCACGGCTTCAGGAAAATCGAGGATTTTCACCAGGGGCTTGATGGCAATGTAGCCGACGACGCACATGAGCACGATGCCCAGAAACAGGGAGGCGAAGACCGTGTAGACCATGTTCGACGATGTGATGAAGACCTGCGGACCCGGTTGGATTCCGTGGAGCAGGAACGCTCCCAGGATCACTGCCGTGGCGCCGCTGCCCGGAACCCCCAGGGTCAGCAGAGGGATCATCGCCCCTCCCACCGACGCCGTGGCCGCCGCCTGCGGAGCGACAATGCCTTCAGGGATGCCGGAGCCCAGTTCCTTTCTTCTCTTGCCGTACTGCCCTTCCACGCCGTAGGTCACAAACGAAGCGATGGTTGCCCCTGCTCCGGGGACAAGCCCCACGATGTGACCCAAGATGGAACTCCTGAGGAACATGGCCTTCAGGCCCCTCAATTCCTTCCACCGGGGCAGGCTGGTTTTCATGGAGGCCACTTTCTCCACCGGCACCGTGCTGAAGCCTTCCCCAAGTCGCGTAAGGACCTCGCCCACACCATAGCAGCCCACCATCACGGTCAGAAACTCGATGCCGTCCATGAGGATGGGGTAGCCGAAAGCGAATCTCGGGGTCCCGTAAGTGGAATCCACGCCCACGGTCGAAATGAGAAGCCCCAGGAAAAGGCTGATGAAGGCGTTCGTCATGGAACCGCTTCCCAGGGACACCACACTCGTCAAGCCGAAAAGCACAATGGCGAAGTATTCCGGCGTGGAGAAGGTCAAAGCAAACTTGGCCACGGGTTGCGACAGGCTCACCATGATGGCCGCCGACAGGATTCCTCCGAAAAGGGCGGCATACAGCGTCCAGCCAAGAGCCTTGGCCGGCTGTCCCTGCCGGGCCATAGCATAGCCGTCCCAGAGAAGAGGCACATGGATCGGTTCGCCCGGGATCCTGAACAGAATGGAGGTGAAGGCTCCGCCATAAGTACCGGTGACGTACATGGCCGTGAGCAGAACAATCGCCGGAGTGACATCCATAGGATAGGTGAAGGGCAAAGCCAAGACCACGCCCATCACCAGGGTAAGTCCGGGCAGAACACCGACGATCAGCCCGAGGATGGTCCCCACCACAAGAAGGATGAGATTCACCGGCTGGAAACAGCCCACAAAACCGACAGCCAGGTTGTAGAGAATATCGACCATAGGAACTCCTTCCAATGGCTTCCCGACTATTTGCCCCCCATCAGGCTCAACACAAAAAACGTGACCGCTGAAAAAGGCTCCTGGCCGGGAGGCAGAGAAACATAGACGATCTTCATGAAAATCACGACCAGGACCAAGGTTCCGATCACGCTGTTGGCCAGGATGGCCCAGGTTTTCCGATAACGGCCGACGACCATGAAGAGGGCAAAATAAAGAAACGTGCAGATGACGAATCCCAGCGTGGTCACGAGATAGGCATAAGCGACGGTCATCAGAGTCCCGATGACCAGAAGTCCGGGATAGGTTTTCTTCTTGCTCTCACCCTTTTCGGACGCCTCCCCTGGCGGCTCCTTGGAGGGTGCGATTTTAAGGAAGAAGGCCGTCTTGATGATTTCGTAAAGGCAGGCGACCATGGTGAGGGCCAGCAGCATCTTGGGCCAGAAATCAGGGCCCAGATGACCGGCCTTGGCCGAAAAACGGAATTGCCCCGCAAGGTGATAGAAGTAAAGACTGACCAGCAAGATGATCACATAGGGAGCCATTCGTTTCACTTTTTCCACTACCATAGGAAAGGGTCACCTCCCAGCGCGTTGTTTGAATCTCGAAGGAACCGTGGGCTCTGGCGAGCCGAAGCCAAAAAGACACACGCTCTAGGCGGGCACGGTGGCCCGCCCTACATGGATCTTGAAGCCGGAGCGTTTTGTAGGGTCGGCCACTGTGCGGACCAAAAAGAGGATTGCCAGCTCTAAAGAGACCACACGCCCAGGTGCATGGCTCAAATCATGGACCGGCTCACTTCGGCTTTGCCGCCCACGTGGCTTTCATGGTCGCCAGTTCGGCCTCGATGAATTTGGCTGTGGCCTCGGCATCCATGTGGCTGTCTTCGGTGGCGAACTGCTCCTTCAGGAACGCCTTGTACTCCGGAGTGGCGGCGGCCTTCGCGAAGGCATCGGACAGAACTTTCACTTTGGCGGGGTCCGTGCCCCCTTTAACCACAATGGCACGGAACTGGGGAAGCCCTATGTCATAACCCAGTTCCTTGGAGCATGGGACATCTTTGAACGCTTCAAACCTCTTCGTGCCGAACATGATGATCGGCCGGATCTGCTTGCCCGTGAGATACTGCTGGACATCGCCGGCCTGCTCGTAGAGGGCATCCACGTGGCCTCCCAGGACCGACACGTACCTCTCGCTGGGCTTGGAATAGGGAACCTGGACGACCTTGACTCCTTTGCCTTCCAGGTAGGTCAGCGTGATATCATCCACGCTTCCGAATCCGAGGGTGGCTACCTTGAGTTTGCCGGGGTTGGCTTTGGCCTCCTTTTCAAAGTCGGCCCAGTTCTTGAAGCGGCTGTTGTCCGCTACAAAGAGGAAGGAGGGCGCAAGAATCATTCTCGCCACCGGCATGATGTCGCTCATCTTCCACGTGGCCTCTCCCGTGGCGAGCACGGCATGGGAGTCTGCAATATAAATGGCGATGGACTGGCCGTCCGCAGGAGCGGCGAGCAACTTGGTGATCCCTGTTCCACCCGTGGCGCCGGGTACGTTGATCACCGGGAGCGGAACATTGAGAATTTTTTCCAGAAGCACGGCGGATTTTCGGGCAAGTTGGTCGGCGCCTCCACCCGGACCCCACGGCACAATGTACTCGATGGCCCTGGAAGGATACTTGTCCTGAGCCATGGCGCCGGCTGAAAAGACCCCTCCTGCTGTGAAGATCACCGCTGCAAAAAGAACGATCGTTTTTCTCAACACGGTCCTCATGGATAGCCTCCTTCTAAAGAGTGATTGGGATCATTGAAAATACCTATACCCTATTTCAAAAGCCTCTTTGTTCTTATCCTGAAACTTGGGAATGATTTCAAGGATACTCTCAAGAACAATATCCTTTTCAAGCCCCTCCACCAGCTTTGCCATAACGCCGAGCACCAGGGTGTTGGAAAAAAGCGCGTTGTTGAAGTGTTTCATCGACAGGTCCTTGGCCGGGAAGGCCTTTTGCCTGCACTTGAGCCCTTCGTCGATTTCGGCCACAAAGGCCGGGTCGTAAACGATCGTGCCATAATCCGGCACCGTGTCCTTGAAGCGCTTGTATGCCGCTCCTGACAAAGCGACAAAGTAGTCGGGCGATTCGCACATGGGACTGTCAATGAGATCCTTGGACACCACCACCTGGCTTCTTACATAACCGCCGCGCATTTCTGTGCCGTGGCTCTTGAGCATGGTCACATGAAGCCCTTGCTTGACCGCCGCTTCCCCGACAATCTGCCCGAGCCGGACAACCCCCTGGCCGCCAAAGCCGCTTGCAACGATCTCGATTCTGTCTTTCATATCTTGCCTGTCCTCCTGATCTTGTCCACGGTGTCCCAAACCAGTTGGGAGAACTCGGTCCTTGAATTGCTCGCATCGTGCCACACGCCGGTGGCCCAAATGGTGTCCTCTTTTTCCTTTCCCAGGGGCGCGGCATGGGACTTGATCCACCGGTAAATGTTCACCTGGTTCCTGGACCCCAGTTCGCGGGAAGCGAAGTTGGTCGGACAGGGATAGGGCATGTGTACGAGGGAAAACCCCCTGTTGCGGATCGCTTTTTTTACGGTCTCCACGGCCTTCGCCCCGTCCATGGAAACATGACGGGCCAGAAAAGTCGCCCCCGCGCCTTTGAGGATGTGCATGACATCCAGACCTTCGCTCATGAGGTTATGTTCGAACATCCCATAGGGGCTGCTGTCCGTCTTGCTCCCCTGGGGCGTGGTCCAGCCGTATTGACCGCCTGTAGACTGGTACCCAAGGTTGTCATTGACGATCACCGTCATATCCGCATTGGAACGCGCTGCGTGGATCAGGTGGGTCAGCCCGATGCCGAAGGCATCCCCGTCGCCGACGGTCAGGATGATGTATTTTTCCGGAGGGAGAGCGATGCGCAGCCCTCTGGCAATGGCGTAAACCCGACCGTGGGTGCCGGCAAATCCGTCGCCCTTCCAGGTGGCAAAGGTTTGTCGCCCTGCACACCCTATGGAGGTTCCCCAAACGATGTCTTCAACCTTCAATCCCAGCTCGGCTATGGCCTGGACCACGATCTTGTGGTTCATGCCCAGCCCGCACCCTGAACAGGCCGTGCTCGGGATCTTCCTGGAGCGAAGGTATGTGGTCGTCAATTCGGATGATGCGTATTTCATTTACCAAGCCTCCAATTCCCAGCCCCTGCGAGCCAGGGGTTCGTTCTTGAGGATTTTGTCAAAGGTCCCTAAGAGGTCCGCCTGCGTGGGCAAATCTCCGCAGATTCCCAGGAAGTGAACCTCCGAATCCTTGGGCACAGCCCGTTGCACCTCTCTCACCAGCTGGCCGTCCCAGTTGAGTTCCACCACCAGGTACTTGGCCTTGGCCTTGAAGAGCTCGTCCGGGAAGGGCCACAGGTTGATGAGCCGCAGAGCCCCCACCTTCATGCCCTGGCTGCGGGCCCTGGCCACAGCCGTGTTCACCACCCGCGCCGGGGTTCCAAAAGAAACCACGATCAGATCCGGATCATCGCCCATGAACTTCTTGTCGTAGTGGTGTTTAAAAAGATCTCTGTGATTGCGGACCTTGTAAATGAGCCGGTATGCGTGCTTGTGATGGGCTTCGACCTCTTCGATGTCGTAGCCCTCCTCCGTAGGCGTCCAGTCCGAGCAGAGCGCCCCCGTGTTGTGACCCAGCACCACGGGCGGAATGTCGATCTCGTCCGTGGGCGGATAGAAGTCCGGGCCCTGATGGATTTTTCTGGGCCACACCCGGAATCCCATTTCCTTCATCTCTTCCTCGTTCTCGGGCACCGTGATGTCCTCGAATCCGTCGGTGATCAGCTGGTCGGCGAGCACGGTGACCGGCATACGAAACCGCTCGGCCAGGTAAAAAGCCTCCACGGTCATGGCCATACATTCCTGGGCCGAATGAGGGGCGAGCACGATGGTCTCGAAGTTTCCTCCCTGGGTGGGGTAGCGGGTCAGGTAAAACTCCCCTTGGCCCGGCGCTCCCGTGATTCCGCTCACCGGCCCGACCCGTCCTGAATTGAGAACGACCAGCGGGGTCTCACATCCGAGCGCCCAGCCGTAGGGGTCGGCGTAGAGAATGAACCCGGGCCCGGAAGTGGCGGTCATGGCCTTGAACCCTCCCAGGGCCGCGCCGATACACATGTGCATGGCCGCACACTCATCCTCGGCCTGTAGGTACACGCCGCCTTCCTGCGGAAGCCTGCGGCTCATGGCTTCGGCCAGTTCCGTGGCCGGCGTAATCGGGTACCCGGCAAAAAAACGGCACCCGGCAAGAATGGCTCCTTCAGTGATCGCGAAATTTCCGGTCTCCAAATATCGTTTCATGAATGCTTCCTCCTGATGCGTGCCTCTGGCCGCATCTAAAGTGAATCCGTGGAGCATGGGCGTCTTTTCTTTCGTTCCACGGCCGCCAGGGGCGGCCCAGTCTCACGGCCTGCTCATTTCAAGGAGTTACGGACGGGTGATGCCCGCCCGCTTCGCCTGCCGGCTCGCGACTGCGGCGGGCAGTGCCTCCCCCCTCGCTGTTCCCCTCGCGTTCGCTCGGGGCCATCGGGTCCCCCATTCCGTAACTCCATGAAATGAGGAAGGCCTCCCGCCAGTCTCTACAGAAAAGACGCCGACGCTCCACTCAAACCGCACTGTTGGCCGACGAAGAATCACTATCGTGCTTTCAGCACTCACGCGCTGACTTGTTTCACATCGATCGCAAAGTCCGGGCAGGCAAAGTAGCACTTGAAACACCCCACGCACCACTTGGACGACTTGACCTCCTGGGGCCTGTACCCCTTGGCGTTGAAGAACTCCGCAGGGGCAAAGGTGTTCACGCCGCAGACTTCTGCGCAGTACCCACACTCCTTGCAGTACTCTGTATTGAGGACCACTTCGAACCGCCGGGCATCGCAGTTCAAACAGCGGCGGGTCTCTGAGGCGATCTGGTCGTCCGTGAGACCCCGTTCGACCTGGCCGAACCCAGCGCTTCTGTCCTTCAGCTTCAGCAGAGGCATCGGACTCCGCGGGATGGCGTCTCCTGAGAATTCGGGGAGGCGCACTTCCTTTTCGGGTTTGGCCAGGATTTCCTCGATGTTCCCGTCGCCCCCGAGGTATTGATCCATGGCCGATGCCGCTTTCCTCCCTTGGGCAATGGCCTGGATGATGGAGGCAGGCCCGCTCACCACATCTCCTCCTGCAAAGATGCCCTGTTCAGCGGTGGAAAGATCCTTTGGGTTCGCTTCGATGCGGCCGGACTGTACCTTGATTCCCTTTTGCCCGCTCAAGTATCCAAGGTCGGCGGTCTGGCCCACGGCCAGGATGACGGTCTTTCCCTCTGTCTTCTTGGTGGTTTTTTCATCGTAGGTCGGATTGAACTTGCCCTCACGGTCGAACACGGAAGTGCACTTCATCAACTGAAGGCCGGTCACGGACGCTTCTCCGAGCACCTTTTTCGGCGCCCAGGAATTGTTGATCAAGACGCCCTCTTCTTCAGCAAGGCTGATTTCCCACTCATGAGCCGGCATCTCCTCTCGTTTTTCAAGACAGAAGAGGTGAACGTTTTTTGCACCCAGCCGCTTGGCCGTCAGGGCCACGTCGATCGCCACGTTCCCACCCCCGACCACAAGGACGTCTCCTCTCAGCTTTGAGGCTTTCCCGAGTTTCACATCCTTGAGGAAATCCCACCCCCAGAGAACGCCTTTCTTTTCCGTGCCTTTCAGGGGAATCCGGGCGCTCGCATTGGCCCCGCCCGCGAGAAAGATCGCATCATAGTCCGCCTTCAGCTGGTCCAGGGGGATGTCTTTGCCGATTGCGGTGTTGCCCTGAAACTTCACTCCCCATTCCAGGATGGACTGGATGTCCCGGTCCAGCCTTTTCTCCGGCAACCGGTAGTTCGGGATTCCATACCGGAGCATGCCGCCGGGCTTGGGAAAGGAATCAAAAAGCGTCACCTCGTGTCCCTTGGTGACAAGGTAATAGGCGGCGGTCAACCCGGCAGGCCCGGCACCCACGATGGCTACTTTTCTTCCGGTCTTCTTCGCCACCTTCTTTTTCTTCTTCCAGGCATCCTTGCCCCTGTCTACGGCCGCTCTCTTGATCGCCCGGATAGCAATGGGGTCTCCAAACTGCTTGTAGGCGCAGACCTCTTCGCATGGAGCAAAGCAGGCGTCTGCACACACCGTAGGCAGAGGCAGCTTTTCTCTCAGCACCGCCACCGCCTCATCGTATTTGCCGTCTCGCACCGCACGGATGTACCTGGGCACGTCCACTCCGGCAGGGCACGCCTCGGTACACCTTGGAACGATGAAATCCTTTCTCTGAACACGCACAGTCCCCATTATAGAATGGTCCTCCTTTGTGGATTGGAGCCTAAAGACAGAATTCGGTTTTGTCGCTTTCATCAAGAGAGCAATAACGATGCCAAGTCGGATTTCGTCGTAACCATTCGTCCGAATAAGGGAGAAGACAAATAATTATGCCATATTGCATAATGATATCAATTTGTTATTCCTGCTCCTCCTGGTGAAATAGCGGAGGAAGTGACGAGGGAAGACCCTTTTGAAGTGTCCGAAAATCAGGACATGTCCAATAACCCGGACAGTTTATAAGCCGAGCCCTTTACACTTCTCATAAAGGGTGGATCTGGAAATGCCCAGCAGCTTGGCGGTTCGCGCCATGTTGCCTTTTGTTTTTCTCAGGGCGTCGGTGATGAGCTCTTTCTCGAAGCAACTCATTTCGTCGAAAAGGGGTTTGGGGCTGGACGCCGACTCGCGGCGGCACCTTGTTTCAAAACTCCTGACTTCAAAGGGCAGTTGTTCCACATCGATCCTTTCACCCTCGGCAAGGCTCACCGCCCGTTCGATGACGCTCTTGAGTTCTCTCACGTTGCCGGGCCAGGAGTAGCCCTGGAGCATTCTCATGGCAGGGTCTGTGACCGCATAGGATGCCTTGCCCATGGATCGCAGGAAGTGATTCACCAGGGCGATCACGTCCTCCGGTCTCTCTGAAAGGGGCGGGATCTCAATCATCATGGTGTTGAGCCGATAGAAGAGGTCCTCGCGGAATTCCCCCCGATCCATCATGCTCCTCAGGTCTTTGTTGGTTGCAGCCACCAGCCTGAAATCCACCTCCACGCTTCGTATGCCGCCCAGCCTTTCGATGGTTTTCGTCTCCAGCACTCGCAGGATTTTCGACTGCGCGCCCTGGGGCAGATCCCCGATTTCGTCGAGGAAAAGAGTCCCCCTGTGAGCCAGTTCGATCCTCCCTGTTTTTCCCCTCTGCCTTGCGCCGGTAAAGGCGCCGGTTTCATAGCCGAACAGCTCGGACTCGAGCAAATCCTTGGGGATGGCCGCGCAGTTGACGCAGACAAAGGGTCCCGCTTTTCTCCCGCTCGCCATGTGAACCGCCTGCGCAAAAAGCTCCTTGCCCGTTCCGGTGGCTCCAACGATCAGCACCGCGGCATCCGTCTTTGCGTATTTCTCAGCCATTTTCTTGGCTTCGAGAAGGCGCTTGTTCTTGCCGACGATGGAGTCCAGGGTAAAGGTTGCGGAGAGCATGGAGTCGAGCCCTCTCTTGTAGAACTTGACCTCCTTCTCCAGAAGGTTCATCTTGGCCATCAACTCGTTGATCTCCGTGTAATCTTTGAAGATCGTCTGAAGGATGACGCCGATGGTCTCATTTCCTCTCTTGATAGGGATCCGGTTGACCAGAAGCGCAATGTCCGCCCTGAGGCTGCACTTTTGACCGATTTCCATTTCTCCGGACTGGAGAACCTCCGGAAGTCTGGATTCCGGAAAGAACTCCTTGATGTGTTTTCCGACCGCCTGATCTCTGTCCGTCTTGAGGAGATCCGCATAAAATCGATTCATGTAAAGAATCTTGCTCTCCTTGTTGCAGATAATGATTCCCGAATACACGTTATCCATCACGAGTCGGAGGGTTTCGACCAGCTCATCGAGTTCAGCGCCGGGCTGTCCCCCGCGACGGCGCAAACTCACTCCGGGCAGCCTGAGATAAAGGCCGTCGTCCTTCATGCACCTTCTGAGAGTTTCAACTTTTGCCATTTCCGTCCAAATCCCCTTCGACATCCTGGAGCGACATTTTCATTTTTAGGAAATTACCGGGAAGCCCCGGGGGTGTCAATCTAAAAGGGGCGGCAGGCAAGTGTCGCGTCACGCTATTCCCCTTCCAATGCTCATCCCTTTCCCCCTCCCCTAACCCCTCCCACCGAGGGACGGGAATCCAGAGCAACGATATAGAGTTTATTCCCCCTTGATGGGGGAGGCCAAAACCAGGTGGATGATACGCCAGGCTAAAGACCTCGAATCAGGAAAAAGATCCCTGTCACGGTTCCCATGACGCTCAGCGCCGGAAGAACAAGATAGCGGTAACTTCTGAGGAGGCTCGCCCCGTAATAGTCTTTTGTGACGAGGAAGCAGAGATGGACCGGCGACAGCATCATTCCCATGAACCCGAAAGTGAACGCCAGGGCTGCGGAGGACAGGTAGCCGGCAAGGCCTCCCTCCGGAAACATGGGGATGATGAGAGGGAAGGAGGTTCCTACAAAACCCACAGCAATTCCGGTGATGAACCCGGCGAGAAAAGGGAGAATCATGATCACCACGGAGACCGGGATTTGGTAGGCGAAGAGTTCCGAGCGAATCTGCAAAGCGGCCTGACTTTCCTTGAGCACTCCTTGAAAGATCATGATGGCCGCGATGAGAAGCAGAATAGGCACCGACGCTCGATCCAAGAACAACCCCCGGATCCTATCCGCTGGAAGATGATTGGATCCGGCGACCCATACCAGGGCTGCCACAAGCCTGGGCAGGATGGAAAGAGCGGGGGGGATGGCAAAACGAACCCCGAAAAGGGCAAGGCCGTTGGTCAGCGCAGCCTGAAACAGGATGAAAAAGATGATAATCAAGATCGGCAGGATTTCTCTCAGAAAACGACCAACGGCTTTCCACGAAATCTTTTCCGTTTCCTTTTGCTCAGTCCACCGTATGGGCCGAAGAATGAAAAGCGTACCGGCAAGAAGAGAAATCCCTGTCACCGGCGCCATGGTTGAAATGTAGATCCACGTCTCCACTTTCAGGAGAGCCAGGGCGAGAATGACTCCTGGAAAAATCGGCCACCAGTACTCCCAAATGTGGCGAAACCAGTAGTTGATGATCGTCTTCTGCTCCTTGTTGACGGGCAAGGCAGCCAAAGAGGCATCCACCATGGGCGCTGAAAAGAGAGCGCCTCCCGGCATGGGGAGCAGGCCGATCAGCGCTGTCATGACCGACCCCACGGTCCTGGGATCGCCCGAGAGACGGGAAAAGCTGGAAACGAGCCGCTCCATCTGGCCCGCCTCTTTCATGAGCTTGCTCAAGACCATAATGAGCCAGACGATCAGGAGGATGCCGATCGTTTGCAGGCTCATGGCGCTCGTCAACACGGCTCCAGCTAACGGATAGACGCCCAAGCCCATCCACAAACCCAGCACCACGGATCCCACAAAGAGCGACAAACTCAAGTGGAGGCGAAGCCTGTGGAGAAACAGGATCAAGCCGAAGATGATGAAAACCTTGAAGAGAACAGGAATGGCTTAGCTCCCCTGTATCAGTGATCAGGAATCAGTCACCCGTTATCAGTAAAAGAACACGGGAGATGGTAGAAAATGGTTGGCGTTAAATCAAACGAAATATGTTAAAGAAAAATCAAGTTTCCCCTCCCCACGCGGGAGGGGCAAGGGGAGGGGGATAGGTGGCCGACTTAATGTTTCAAAAATACCATTCGATTTCTCTTGCCCTCTTGCTCCTGTTCCTCCCCATTATATCTCCCCCCGCCCTCGCCTCCGACATTCTCCTGGATGACTACCAGCAAGGCATGAGCAAGAACTGGAAAGAAAAGTCTTTCAAGGGATCGACCCGCTACGAAGTCATTCAGGAAGACGGGCAGCGATTCATCAAAGCCACGAGCAATGCTTCGGCCTCGGCCCTCTATTACGAGATCGAGTTCGACCCCAGGGAATATCCCTTTCTGACGTGGCGCTGGAAGGTCAACAACATCCTGGTAAAGGGGGACGAACTCAAGAAAGAGGGTGATGACTACGCCGCAAGGGTCTACGTGGTTTTCCCTTCCGCCTTTTTCTGGAGGACCAAAGCGGTCAACTACATCTGGGCCAACAAGCTGCCACAAGGCCAGGCCGTGCCCAACCCCTTCACATCCAACGCCTGCATGATCGCCGTTGAGAGCGGTTCTGCTCGTGTGGGACAGTGGCTGGATGAAAAAAGGAACCTTCTCGAGGACTTTCGGAGGTGTTTCGGCGAAGACCCCGGAAAAGCCGGAGCGGTTGCCATCATGACGGACACCGACAATACCGGAGAGCAAGCCGTCGCCTGGTACGGCCCCATCCGGCTCCTATCAAAGGATCGGTAGGGATTAGCGGCTGGCCTGGCGCCTTTCGGTTTAAGGCGAAAAGGTCTTTTTGCAGAAGAGAAATTGATTTCTAAATCGCAAAAGGTGAGTTCGGGACCTGTGGTCGTCAAAGACTTAAGGCTAATCTTTGTCGTTTTTGGCTATATAAAACCATTTGGAATGATTGCTTTTCTTGGAAAGGCCGACAGTCTCTATGTCAAGTTTTTTATTTAACGCCTTCTCTTTTATACCCTTTTAGACAAAACCCTCTTCGCCCAACGGGTTACTTCAATGGCCTTGATGGAGTCGCCCTTCACATGCCCCAGACCTAGCGTCCTAGGTTCAACCTGCCTACGGTTCAGAGGCTTTCAATCGCAGAAATACTCACATTACTTTTATCATTCTCTTGGCGTCATCCAGGAAGTGCTTGAAGCTCCGATCTGTCTTCCCTACGGTGTAGAAATCCATTGCCTGGACGATTTCTTCTGCAAACTCGATCCCGCCGAGAGTGGCAGGGTATCCTGCAGCAGTGATCACACTTGCCAATGCTGTCTTGTAGTAATCGCGTTCACACTTCTTTCTGCCAACTCTCGGTTGTTTCCCAATCACCTTCGTAAACGCTGTCTTGTCAGCAAGGTACCATCGCTCAATGTGTGGATCAGGACAGGCAATGACAGCCCTCCCTCTCCAATGGCTTTCGATATTCTCTTCTATCTCCCGATGAGCAATATTGAAGGATTTGCAATTTGCATCAATCGCTACAATAAGGAGATCTGGCACCGGCGAGTTCATCAGTTCCCCGGAGAGTGCACTTCTCTGATAGAACTTCAGTTCCCTTAGGACTTTCCCATGGCCTCCTCTGGCAGTTCGAAGGCGTATTCTAACCCTTTTGTTCTCCTCGCGAGCTACACGGTGAATCACCGCTTTCAGAAACTCCTCGTGGGCACGGTCTTCCGCAAACAGGTCTATCGTCGTCTCATCACTCATCAATCAAGCCCCGAAGCAATAGACTCTCGAAAAGGTTATCTTCCGTACCATTTGCCAAGGCCTTAGCGATTTCGTTTTCTGTATAAAGAGGCCCAGGCGTTCTAAACGGTTCAATCCTGCTTCCAGATTCATCTTGCTTCACTCTCATGAGTGCGATTTCTTTAGGACGGGCCTCCTGTTTCCCGTAGATGGACCCGCACAAAAGTGGGGAATGGGTAGTCACAACCACCTGCCTTCCCTGAACTATCGCCAGGGAATAAAGAAGCTCCGCAATAAGCTCAAGCCTTCGGGGGTGTACCCCGTTTTCGGGTTCTTCAAATGCTAGGAGGGTACCTCCCCACGGATTTGCTGCTATTGCACAAAGGGCCATTACCCGGAGTGTCCCTTCTGAGATAATGCGCGATGAGAATTCCCTCCCATCCTGCTTGACGTTTATGTCAAGAACACCTCTTCGTTTGTCGAGATCAACGGTGATATCCTGCACGCTCGGGATAAGAGTTCTCAGCGTTCGCTTGACGGCTTCAAAATGCTTCTGGTTTTCAGCCTTCAGACGAAACAGGAATGGCGCGATAGAGTCCCCCAGCGTCCCGATATCGCGCACATCCGATGGCGGCTTCGCTTCACGCATCGCGACTCGTGGGTCAAGATAATAGGTTCGCCAGTCCGCCATCTCATATCGACATCGTTCAATAGCGCGATATTCAGTCCCACGAAAGCGGGGATCAGACACTATTGCATAGTTGAGCCCAACTGTTTCCCGTTGAGGGTTTGCAGGTTTACTCTTGCGTCGGATTCTGATCTGATCTTCCATTTTTTCAATCGAGGGGGCGCCCTTGATTTCACCTCTTTTGCTCAAGGCAGCCAGATACTCATCGCTTATGCTCAGGGCTCCGGAGCTTGGCTGGATTCTGACGGTAACTCGATATTTGTACTGCGCTTCCTTTCCCGTCTCAAGGTCTGCTTCAAATGTAAATTCCGCAGCGTCCTTGCTTAGCAGAGATGGGAGGCCGCCTTGAGGAAAAGCAAAAGCCTCGACAGGGTAACCACGGAGCGGTTCTGAAAATGCATCTGATAATGTTCGGCTCGTCGCTATGCGTGACAAAGCCAGCAAAGCATCAAGGAAATTGCTTTTGCCCGCCGCATTGGGTCCGAAAAGAACGACTAATCGAGGCAGATCGATCTCAACATGATTTAATGATTTGAAATTCTTAATTAGTATTCTCTTAAGCACAATCGCGCCCTCCTCTTGCCCGCGTCGCCAGCGCCCCAAGGCCACGATGGCTGCAGCAGGAAACCTTCTTTCCAAACACTCTCAAGGCTACACGTCTCAACAGGGATTGGCAAGCATCAGAAAATCCAATTCGCAACATGCGCCTCCATTGCATTTATCTCCCTTCCACGATCGCAATCTAATCCTTCGTCAACCCATAAAGACGATAGGCCCGCTCGTCAATATCTTGCTCCGCTCCAGCACGTCGGAAGCCCGACGTTACCGAACTGCTGCTTGCTGTTTCAGCCACTCCAATTCCCTGCCAAGCATCTGCGGATCTTTGCACACGTGAAAAGCCCTCCGGCCCAACTGCCCCCAGTTGTTCACTGCTGAAACCCAGCGGTTTGCAGCCTGGTGCTCGGCCCGGTCCTGATCATCGCCTTGTAATCTGGTCCGTGAATATCCTTTTCATATAGTCGTATTGTTCGCTTCGCTCCAGGAAGAGAATGTGCTTATCTGCAAAGCGCTGTCGGTCCCAGGTTCCGTCATCATAGCGTTGGCGCAGATCATTATACTTCGTTGCGGTAGTCCATTACCTTCTGATCGGGGCTGGATTTCCCTTTCTTTCTTGCCATGAGCCGCCTCCCTGGCTGTGCGTTACCTCACGTGGTTTCATGTTGACATTCAAGCCCAAGAAGCTATTATTCAGGCTGAACCGAGGATGAAATTCGGCTCCATGCCGTGTGAGAATCCGGCTAAGATCGGAAGCTCCTGTATCCCCGGTTTCCAACCTTTGTTGACCCTACGCTACCTTGATCCTTTCGCGAAAGTCCGGGAACCTTATTGTCACTTTTTCTTGGATCGAATCCTGATGCGATTTTCATCTACGATGGCGAGCCCGTGTTCGAGACGCTCCAGCAAACCGGAGCTCAACAACCGTTCTGCCGGTCCCCTCAAGGAAGCCCATCGCTGATCATGAAGCCGAAAAACGACAACACCCGCGTGCGACCCTACGGGATAAGCACGGATATCCCCAAAATCCGCATCAAAGGTCACAAGTAAACGATTTTCTTTTGTGGCGGTTTCCAAAACGTGGCGATCATCCTCTCCGGATAGGTTTTCCTCTGGTACCGTGGATACATTATGCCCCGCTGCCCGCATGAGGATGGCCATAGAAGAAGGCATATTCTCGTCGAGCTTGATTTTCATGCTGTGACTTCCGTATGCAACGGTTGCATCTCCTCCTCATGCGCAAGCCACGCCGCATAGCCCAGGGCAGCCCAAATATCTTCATTTTTGAGAGAAGGATATTCCTTCAGGATGGCCTTCGCGTCCTCACCCGCCTTGAGGTAATCGAGGATGACTGAAACCATGATCCTTGTGCCCTTGATGCATGGTTTCCCATGGCACACTTTGGGATCGATTGAAATCCGTTCTTGCCAATCCATCTTAGCCATTCTTGCCCTCCTTTCCTAGAAATGAGGTCAACAGTATGAAAAATACCAAATTTTTCAGCATTTCGCAAAACGGATCTGCTCTGGGCGCTAGAGCCGATGTACTATCTAACTGATGGAATACTTTTCAAGTAACCGGTCCATTCGAAAGTACTGGAGCAGGTCGAGGAACATTATCCTAGACAAGGGATCTGAGGAAAAGCCGAAGAGGTGGGAGGAACAGGAGCAATCGGAGCAGCCAAATCCCGGAACCGAACACTCCGAAACGCCGCTCATGGCCGCGACAATCTCGCACTCAAGATCGCTCCACTTCCGCCCCGTCAGAGATCAAAGGATTTCTTCATATCAATCTCTTCTTCTTTGTAGCCCACGGCGTACCCCTTGCCGTGAATTACGAGAAAAACCGTCATCCCTTCTTTCCACGCCTCGTCACAGAGAACTAATCTCCCATCCTTGAAATATACGATGCCGGGGCGGGATCTTGAACGGCTCGTCAAAGGACCGGCGTTCTCTCTTCCAGAGTGCTGATCGCGGGTGACCAGGATTTCAGTGACCGCGGCATCGGCCATGGACGCCTGGAACCGGACGGATTTCTCCCGGAGGGATTCCCATTTTGTCCGGGCAGGTCTGAGCGTTCTCAGGTATTGGACGGGAACCGCAAAGTTGAGCTCCTTGGAAAGATCGGCAAAAGCCGCAGCCACCCCGAGAACCTCGCCTTTGCGGTTCAACACAGGCGCACCGCTAAAACCGGCCGAGAGGGGAGCTGAAATCTGCAGGAGCTCCAGGTTGGCTGCTCTTTTGGAACCAAGGAATTGACCCGTTGAAAGTATCCTTTCCCAACGTGGGGACCGGCCGATGATGATCACCTCTTCCCCCTCCGTTGCCTTCAAGGCGTTTCCGATGGGGATAGGAGAGGTGTTCTTCAAAGAGGTCTTGGCCGCGAGCAAATCGCAACTGGGGTCATCGTTCAGGATATCCACCAGTTCCCCTTCCTGCTTGTCGCCCAACCGAACCATCGCCCTTGCCGCACCTTCAAGAACGTGGTGACTGGTGGCGATGACACCCTGCCGATCCACGAAAAACCCGCTCCCTGTCCGAAGAATCCTGTTTTCATGATCCAGGGCGATCACGGCAACGACCGATGTTTTATATTTCTCGGCCAGATGAGAGAGGGAGCCTTGGGAGAAGCCCTTCCCCTTCGATAGGAGCAGGAGGCAGACCGTGGAGAGGAGAAACAGGGAAACGAGGCGTGTCTTCATGATGTTACATATTCTCCCTCATTTTCCCGAAACGGTCAACCTAGGAGTTGACGATATCTCTCCACAAAAATATATTGTTTTCATGGAAACCGATGCCCTCGATAAGATCCTGGGACCTCAGGGTTCTCTTGCCGGAGCCATTGCGGGCTTTGAGTTTCGCCCCTCCCAGCTCCAGCTGGCCAAGCTGGTTCAAAAGGCGCTGAAGGAGAAATCCAAAGCCGTCATCGAAGCAGGAACAGGGACCGGCAAAACCCTGGGCTACCTCGTTCCTATGGTGCTTTCCGAAAAGAAAGTCGTCATTTCTACGGGCACCAAGAACCTTCAGGAACAGATCTTTCACAAGGATATTCCCCTCCTCTCCAAGGCGCTGGGCCGGGAAATCGATGCGGTCATGATGAAAGGGAGAAAGAATTATCTCTGCCGTTACCGCTTTGACCAGCATTTTCTTCAGCCTTTCCTGCTGAAAACGGAGTTCGGCGAGGTGAGAGGCCGTCTTCAGAAGTGGAGCGAGCGCTCGGAATCCGGCGATCGCGCAGAGCTGGATTGGCTCAAGGACGAGGACCCCCTGTGGGATTCCATCTCGTCCACTTCAGATCAGTGTCTGGGAGCCGACTGCATGTTCTACGAGGATTGCTTCCTCAACCGTCTCCGCCAGAGAGCGGCTGAAGCCCAGCTGATTGTAGTGAACCATCATCTGTTTTTCGCCGACCTCATGGTCAAGAAGCAGGGGTTTGGGGAGATCATCCCCCGGTTCCAGGCGGTGGTCTTTGACGAAGCCCACACCCTGGAAGACATTGCGACAACGTATTTCGGGAAAAGCTTCAGCACCAACCAGCTCCTGGACTTGGTAGGGGATGTGGAAAAGGAGATCGCCGATCTTACGGCGCAGGAAAAGAAAAAGGTGCGTAAACACCTGGAGTGGATCAAGGCCGGAGCCGAGCACCTTTGGGACCTCCTGCGTGCGGGCGACGAAAGAGGCCGCCTTGCAGAGGAGAGTCTTGAGGACCTCGAAAAAAGAGCTTGCCTGGAGATCAGGAAGGGTTTGCATTTCCTTTATGACCAGGCAGGCTTCTCGGAGGAGGGCCGCCCGGTCTTTCAATCTCTCGCGAACCGGGCCCAGGAACTGACGCAATCCATGGACAAAATCCTCGGCTCCTCCGATCCGGATTGGCTGAGGTGGTATGAACGGCGCAAAAAGACGGTGGTGCTTCATGCCTCCCCTCTGGATATCTCCCAAAGCATGAAAGATCTCCTTTATGAAAAGGCGGGAACCCTTGTCTTTACCTCTGCGACGCTTTCCACGCACGGCCACTTCGAGTACTTCCGCTCCCGGATGGGACTCCACGAGGGCATCCTGGAGGGCCTGTACCCGTCTCACTTCGATTTCGAATCCCATGCGCTGTTCTATGTTCCCAGGGATTTGCCTCCGCCCACGGATCCTCTGTTCCCCGCCAGCCTGTCCCGGCGAGTCTTGGACATCCTCGAAATAACGGCCGGCCGCGGCCTGGTGCTCTTCACCAGCCATCACAATCTCAATGCCGTGCACCGGCTTGTTCAAGGCCGGATTCCCTATACCCTTTTCAAACAGGGAGAAGCGCCCAAGTCTGTTCTGCTTGAGAAATTCCGCACCGACACCCACTCGGTGCTGCTCGCCACCGGTTCTTTCTGGCAGGGGGTGGATGTGCCTGGAGAGGCGCTCAGCTGCCTCATCGTGGACAAGCTTCCCTTCGATTCGCCGGGAGATCCGCTTGTGGCGGCGCGAATCGACAGGATTCGCACCCGGAACGGAAATCCCTTCATGGACTACCAGCTTCCTGCCGCGATCATCACGCTCAAGCAAGGGCTGGGCAGGCTGATCCGGAACAGCGCGGATCGGGGCGTGCTCTGCGTGCTCGATGTGAGGATGATGACGAGTCGTTACGGACGCTTCTTCTTCGAGAGTCTTCCGAGAATGCCTCTGGTTCACGATCTTCAAGCCATCCGCCGGTTTTTCGAGCCGCCCAAGTCAGTCCTCTCTGGATCCAATGCCGGCCTCTGATTTCAGTCACTGGGGAGCCCCGTCCAACGTTCTTGCTCCTGCAGGGGCAGGCTTTGCCCGCACGGCAGGCCCGAGGCATCCATTTCAAAGAGCTAAACTGTTACGGATAAACTCGGCATGATCAACCGATGGAACCGATGAGAAAAAAACACACGGAAACGTCTTCTTTGTGCGTTTTTTCTTTTATGTTCTGCGATCTTTTTGTTATACTTTTCATCGTTGGTGGTTCATAATGCCGATAAAGCCATGGAGACTCATCTCGAGTCAGCGAAACGAATCGTTCAAGATTTTCAATCTGCGCACGGACCGTGCCAGTTCGCCGCGAACAAATGAAGCGTATGATTTTTATGTTCTTGAATCGGCGGACTGGGTGAATGTGATTCCCCTCACGCCTCGCAAGGAGGTGGTGCTGATCCGGCAGTATCGACACGGCATTCGGGAAAGCACCCTCGAAATCCCAGGGGGGATCGTGGAAGAAAACGACTCGCCGGAGCAAGCCGCGAGTCGAGAGTTGATTGAGGAGACCGGCTACAAAGAGGCAGAGATGCAGTTGCTGGGGAGTGTTCATCCGAATCCCGCATTCCTGACCAACCGATGCTACACCTTTGTGGCCAAGGGCGTCTCCCCCGTGAAGGAGCAGGAACAGGACGAGAAGGAAGACATCGAGGTGTTGGTGAGGCCTCTGGCGCAAATTCCCGGCTTGATCCGGAACGGAGAAATCACCCACGCCCTGGTCCTGGCGGCCTTTTACCGGTTTTATATGGAAT
>Ga0101944_10002931_pt1 | contig 25522 bp, 26 predicted proteins | sample DewCreD2012metaG_FD_75245 | JGI IMG/M metagenome (GOLD analysis project Ga0101944, IMG submission 75245) | Hot spring sediment bacterial and archeal communities from British Columbia, Canada, to study Microbial Dark Matter (Phase II) - Dewar... ... | reverse complement strand
TGGGCCTGTCCATCGTCAAGGCGGTGGTGGAGGCGCACGGCGGGCAGGTGGGCGTGGACGACCGGCCGGGCGGCGGCTCGACGTTCTGGTTGACTCTCCCGCGAGGCAACGCCGCATGAAGATCCTGGTGGTGGACGACGACCGCGTGCTGGGCGACCTGGTGGCCTTCACGCTGCGGCGCGAGCAGTTCCAGGTGGTGCAGGCCTTCGACGGCGAGGCGGCGCTGGAGTGTTGGGAGCGTGAGCAGCCGGATCTGGTGGTGCTGGACGTCAACCTGCCCCGGCTGGACGGATTTGCGGTGTGCCGGACCATCCGCGAACGGTCGGACACGCCCGTGATCCTGCTCACGGTGCGGGCCGAGGACGACGACATCGTCCGCGGCCTGGGCCTGGGCGCCGACGACTATATGATTAAGCCCTTCAGCCCGCGCCAGCTGGTGGCGCGCGTGCAGGCCGTCCTGCGCCGCGTGGGCAAGGCGGCGGTCCCGGCCATCCGCCAGGTAGGGGCGCTGGCGCTGGACCCCGGCCGGCGCGAAGTGCGCTACGCGGACGGCCAGCCGGTGGCCCTCACCCCGCTGGAGAACCGCCTGCTGGATTACCTCATGCTCAACGCCGGGCACGTCCTGCCGATGGAGACCCTCATCGACCACGTCTGGGGCCCGGAGGGCGGCGACCGCGATATGTTGCGCCAGCTGGTGCGGCGGCTGCGCGGCAAGCTGACGGCGGCGGCGGGCGCGGCCAGCGATCGGGACTTTATCGAGACGGTGGCTGGTCTGGGTTACGGCCTGAGCCTCTGACGATTCCCCTACGCCCGTCCGTTGTCACAGCTTTATCACGGCGCCTTCACTGCCCTTGTCATCCGCTAACGTAGGCTGAAAGTGTGAGCGGGCAGCGCGACGTCGCTGTCCGTCGTCCTATGGAGCGCCCTAGCCTATGAAACCCCTCGCGCGCTGGAGCCTGAGCCGTTTGTTGCTGCTGTCGTTGCTGGCCGCGGGTTGCGCCGCATCGGCCGCCGCCACCGCGCCCGACCAGTCCGCCGTCACCGTCCGACTCGGCTACTTCCCCAACCTGACGCACGCCGTTGGCCTGGTCGGCGTGGCGCGCGGCGCCTTTCAGGCGGCTTTGGGCCCGGGGGCGACGCTGGAGGTGAAAACCTTTAACGCCGGCCCCTCGGTCATCGAGGCCATGTTCGCGGGCGAGATCGACCTGAGCTACATCGGCCCGAACCCGGCCATCAACGGCTACGTCAAGAGCAAAGGCGAGGCGCTGCGCATCCTGGCCGGCGCCACCAGCGCCGGCGCGCTCTTCATCGTCCGGCCGGAGGCCGGCATCCGCGTTCCGGAAGACCTGGCGGGCAAGAAGCTGGCCACCCCGCAACTGGGCAACACGCAGGACGTCGCCCTGCGCAGCTACCTTAAGGCGCACGGCCTGGAGACCGCCGACAAGGGCGGCGCGGTGGAGATCATCCCCACCCAGAACCCGGACATCCTCAGCCTCTTCAAGCAAGGCCAGATCGACGGCGCCTGGGTGCCGGAGCCGTGGGCCACGCGTCTGATCCAGGAGGCGGGCGGCCAGGTTTTTCTGGACGAGCGGACGCTGTGGCCGGGCGGCCAATTCGTCACCACGCACCTGATCGTGAGCAAGAAATTCCTGGATGAGCACCCGGACCTGGTGCAGGCCTTCCTGCGGGCGCACGTGGAGACGGTGCAATTCATCAACGCCAACCCGGACGACGCCAGGCAGATCGTCAACGCCGAGATCGAGCGCATCACCGCCAGGGCGTTGCCGCAGGCCGTGATCGACCAGGCCTTCACCCACCTGGAGATCACGTACGACCCGATCGCGTCGTCCCTGTTCAAATCCGCCGAGGACGCGTTCAGCCTCGGCTTCTTGGGCGAGACCCCGCCGGACCTGAGCGGCCTCTACGCGCTGGAGCCGCTCAACGCGATCCTGGCCGAGAAGGGGCTGGCGCCGGTGGCCGCCCCGTGAGGCGGCGCCGTGCACCGGTTTGAGCGCGAAGGCGCGTTTCCGGCGAGGGGAGACGGCGACATGAGCATGCTGGGCGCATTACCCTGGGCTGTGGGCCGATCGAAAGACCGAACGCAAGCCGGCGCGCTCAATTCCGCCTCCGGTCTGTCGCTGCGGCTCGAAGACGTCAGCCGCGTCTTCAGCCACCACGGGCAGACGGTGGCGGCCCTGACGTCCATCACGCTGGAGGTGGCGGCCGGCGAGTTCGTCTGCCTGCTCGGGCCGAGCGGCTGCGGCAAGTCCACCCTCCTGAACCTGATCGCGGGCCTGGATACCCCGACCACCGGCGCCATCCGGGTCGGCGGCCAGCCGGTGGAGGGGCCGGGCACCGACCGGGTGCTGCTCTTCCAGGAGGCCGCCCTGTTTCCGTGGCTGGACGTGCAGCGCAACGTCGAATTCGGCCTGAAGCAGGCCGGCCTCCCGCCCCAACAGCGCGCCGCCATCGCCCGGCAGTGGATCGAGCGCGTCAACCTGACCGGATTTGAGCGCCACTACGTCCATCAGCTTTCCGGCGGCATGCGCCAGCGCGTGGCCATCGCCCGCGCCCTGGCCATTGACCCGGCCATGCTGCTGATGGACGAGCCGTTCGGCGCCCTGGACGCCCTGACCCGCGACCGGCTGCATCAAGAGCTCGAGACGCTCTGGGCGGCCACCCGCAAGACCGTGATCTTCGTCACCCACAACGTGCGCGAGGCGGTGGCGCTGGGCGATCGTGTGCTGGTCTTCTCGCCGCGTCCGGGCCGCATCGTGGGCGAGTTCCACATCGACCTGCCGCGCCCGCGCTCGCTGGAGGACCCGGGGCTGGTGACGCGCACCGCCGAGGTCATGGCGGTACTGCGGGCGGCCGACGCTGATGAGCGCGCGCACGGAGGCCGCGGGCGATGAGCGCGCTGACCATGACCTCGCGGACGACCCCGGCCGCCGAGCGCGCCGACTGGCGCCCGTGGCTGCGCCGCGGCGTTTTCTACCTCGCCCTTCTGGCCGTGTGGGAGGGGCTGGCGCGCAGCGGCCTGTGGCCCGGCTACCTCTTCCCCGGTCCGCTTACCGTGCTGGGCGCGCTCTGGGACGGCCTGGCCAGCGGGTTGTTTGTGCGCGGCGCGCTCGCCAGTCTGCAACGCATCGTGATCGGCTACCTGATCTCGCTCGGGATCGGCACGCTGCTCGGCCTGCTGCTGGGCCGCATCCGCGTGCTGGATGAGACGCTGGGGTCGCTGGTGATGGGCCTGCAGGCGCTGCCGAGCGTGTGCTGGCTGCCGCTGGCCATCCTGTGGCTCGGCCTCAACGAGCGCGCCATCCTGTTCGTGGTGGTGATGGGCGCGCTGTTCTCCATCACGCTGGGCGTCGAGTCCGGCGTGAAGAACACGCCGCCGCACTACGTGCAGGCGGCGCGCAACCTGGGCGCCCGCGGCCCGGCGCTGTACACCGACGTGATCCTGCCGGCGGCCCTGCCGGCGGTGCTCAGCGGCCTCAAACAGGGCTGGTCGTTCGCCTGGCGCTCGCTGATGGCGGCCGAGCTGCTGTATTACACGCTCAGCCTGGGCAACCTGCTGCAGACCGGGCGCGACCTGAACGACGCCGCGCAGGTGATGGCCGTGATGGTGATGATCATCGCCGTGGGCGTGGCCGCCGACCAGCTGGTCTTCACGCCCCTGGAGCGCCGCACGCGCGAGCGCTGGGGCCTGCACCGCTAGCGGGCCGGCGCCCGTCCAGAAAAAAGAAACGCCCCCGGCCTGCGCCGGGGGCGTCGTCGTTGCCGGCCTTATGGCCGGGCCAGCTCGGCGTCGTGCAGAGACTCGAGGTAGCGCTCGGCGGCGATGGCCGCCTGACAGCCCTGGCCGGCGGACGAGATCGCCTGCTTGTAGATCGGGTCCATGATCTCGCCGGCCGCGAACACCCCGGGGACCGAAGTCTGCATGAACTTATCCACGATCAGGAAGCCCTGCGCGTCCATCGCCAGCTGGCCCTGGAAGAGCTGGCTGTTGGGGAAGTGGCCGACGAAGACGAAGACGCCGTCGGTCTCCCAGGTCTCGACGTTCCCGCTGGTGACGTGGCGCGCCTTCACGCGCTGGACCTTGCCGTCGCCCTCGATGCGGTCCAGCACCGTGTTATAGACGAACTGGATCTTGGGGTTGGCGAAGGCGCGCGCTTTGAGCGTCTCGCCGGCGCGCAGGGTGTCGCGGCGGTGGACGATGCGGACGCGGTCGGCGTACTTGGTCAGGAACAGGCCCTCCTGCAGGGCCGAATCGCCGCCGCCGACCACGATCACGTCCTTGTTCTTGAAAAAGAAGCCGTCGCAGGTGGCGCAGTAGCTGACGCCGCGGCCGATCAGTTCGGCCTCGCCCGGGATGCCCAGCCGTTTGGCCGAGGCCCCGGTGGCGATGATGACGGCGTCGGCCGCATACGCCTGGCTGTAGGTCTTCAGCCGGAACGGCCGGCCGTGGGTCAGGTCGACCTCGATCACCTCGTCGTACTCGATCCGGGCGCCGAACTTCTCGGCCTGGGCCTTCATCTTCTCGGTCAGGTCCGGGCCGAGGATGTTGTCGAAGCCGGGGAAGTTCTCGACGTCGCTGGTGATGGCGATCTGGCCGCCGAGCTGGTTGCCGGCGATGACCAGCGGGTTGAGGTTGGCGCGGGCGGCGTACAGGGCGGCGGTCAGCCCCGCCGGGCCCGAGCCGATGATGATCAGGGTTTCTGTCTGCATGGCAGCTCCTTAACGGCGCCGGGCGAGCCGGACGGCCCGCCACAGGCTTATTCTGCGCGGTTATGATTAGACGAAGACGAGCGGCCGGCGTTACACGGTCAATTCTCGTTCAGCGGGACCAGGACCGTGATGCGCGTGCCTTTGCCCTCGGCCGAGTCGACCTTGACGGCCCCGCTGAGCATGTCGGCGCGTTCGCGCATATTCACCAGGCCCAGGCTGCCGCGCCGGTCGTAGTCGGCGTCCACCGCGCCCACATTGAAGCCCACGCCGTCGTCCTGGATCTCCAGCGTCAGCATGTCGCGGCTGGCGCGCAGGCGCACCCAGATGTGCTCGGCCTGGGCGTGCTTGCGGGCGTTATTGACGGCCTCCTCGGTGATGTAGAACAGGACGCCCTGCTGGTTCTTCTCCAGCCGCTCCTCCACGGTCGGGTCGGCCTCGACGATGACGTTCTGGCCGTGCGTCTCGCGCATCTTCTCGGCCAGCTGCCGGAGCGCCGCCGTCAGGCCCTGGCTCTCCAGCACCAGCGGGCGCAGGGTGAAGAGCATGTGGCGGATTTCCTTGGTGGTGCGGCGCGCCAGGTCCTCCATTTTGAACAGCTCTTCGGCGGCGGCCTTGTCGTCGCGCTCGAGCAGGCGGCGGGCGAAGTTGGCGCGCATGGCCAGGGCGGCCACGGCCTGGGTCGGGCCGTCGTGCAGGTCGCGGGCCAGTTTCTTGTTGGCCTCCTCCTGCACCTCCACCAGCCGCTCCTTCTCCTGGCGCAGGTTCTGGTACAGGCGGGCGTTCTGCAGGGCGATGATGGCCTGGTTGACCATGGCGTTGAAGAACGCGCGCTGGTCCTCGTCGAAAAAATCGGGCTGGGGGTGGGCGTACAGCACCACGCCGTACGTCTCAAAGCCGACGCGCAGCGGCAGCGCCATCAGCGCCCGGCAGCTGCGGAAGCCCACGAACTGTTGCAGCTCCGGGTCGCGGTCCGGGTCCTGGATGACGGCCGGGTCGCCGCTGCGGATCACCTGGACCAGGACCCCTTCGCGGCCGGGGCAGACCACGCGGTTGTCGGCCGGCGGCAGGCGCCAGGCCGCGCCCACGTGCAATTGCTCTTCCTCAAACAGCAGCACGGCGCAGACCATCTCCGACGAGGTCAGCGGCTGGCCCTCGGCGCCGAGCGCGCCGAAATTGAGCGCGGCGTCCAGCACCTTTTCATAGTCCAGGGTGGCGGAGACCATCGAGGCCATGTCGTAGATGGCGCGGGCGTGTTTGCGCAGGCTCTGGGCCTGGCGGGCGCGCGCCTGTTGCTGCTGGCGGAACGCCAGCTGCAGGAGCCGGCGCAGCTGGGCGCCGATCATGCAGGCCACGCCGGTGGCCGGCAGGAGCAGGGCGGCCGTCACGCCCAGGCGGGCCAGGCCCTGGACGCGCGCCGCGCTGTCGACGGCGATGATGGCCGCCTGGCCGGCCAGGAACAGGGCGGCGGCGCCCAGAGCCGTGTACCAGCGGTGGCGCAGCGCCGCCGTCAGGCTGGGCAGCAGGCCGATCCAGATCAGCGGCCCGTGGGCGCCGCCCGTCGTCGCGAACAGGCTCCAGCTCAGCAGGAGGTCGGCGGTCAGCGAGGCGTACGGCACCGCCGGATGCCAGAACTCGAAGAACTCCATCAGGGTCAGGCCGATGTTGACCAACAGGATGACGGCCAGGACGGCGATGTCGACCGCGTCCGGCGGGGCGGCGCCCGGGCCGATGAACATCAACAGCGCGGCGGCGGCGACGATGAGCCAGCGCAGGTTGAACACCAACCAGTCGATGCGGTTGGTCTCGTGGTCACGGCGGACGGCCATAGGGTTAATGATACCGACTTTGGCCTCGGCGGCAAAGACGGCGCCGGAGGGCTAAAAAGAGACCACCGGGTGCTCCCCGGCGGCCTCAGGCGCATCGCTCGCTTGGGCGGTTTGGAGTGCGGCGGCCGTCAACTGCGTTTGCGGCCGGCCGGCTTGCGGGCCGCCGGGCGTTTGGCCGATTTGGCGGCCGCCCGGCCGGGGGGCGGCGCCTCCGCCGCCGGGCGCCGCAGCACCAGGCCCTCGGCGCCGGTCAGGCCGGTCTGCATGTCGTCCAGCAGCTCCCACCCGTCCGCGCCCAGGCGGTTGAGCACCGCCGGCAGGATCGGGTAGAGCATCTTGGCGTGCAGGATATCGAATTCCTCGTTGTAGCTGCGGAAGAGAGGCTCGGTGACTTCGACCGGCATCAACGGCTCGGTGTAATCGAACACCCGGTTGACGTACCACTTGGTGTCCGGACCGTTGCTCATGCGGGTCAGGATGCAGTATTCCCAGCGCGGTGCCATAGGCGGTGGTCTCCTTGAGGATGGTGAGCCGGAATGACTACAGGATACCGGGTTTGCGCCGGCGAGTCAAAAGAGCGGGCTCAACGCGCGACGGCGATGAAATCGTCGAACCAGACCTCGGCGTCGGGCTGTTCGAACGTGGACAGGAACAGGCCCACCTGGCCGGCGTCGAAGGTGTCATCCTGCACCGAAGCGATGACGGTCCCATCCACCGACAGGACCAGGTCGCCGCCGCCGCATTCCAACGCCAGCTGATAAGACTCGGCGCCGGTCGCGATGGCGTCGGAGATCAGCCACTGCTGGTTGGAGGCGTCGGTCAGGAAGAAGTCCTCGCCGGCCTGGGTGCGAATGATGGCGTAATAGCCGTTGACGTCGATGCCGGCGTAGTAGTAATTGTCGCCGTCCTGGTAGGCGCACATCAGGCCGAACGAGGCGTCCTCGGCGCCCGTGCTGCGGGCCGTCACCTCCACGCGCACGTTCGAGAGCGGCTCGGGCGAGGTGTCCCACGAGAACCAGTTGGTCTTGCTCGAGCGGAAGACGTATTGGCCGGCCTCGAACGACCGCGAGACCTCGCCGTCGTCGAACGGGCTCCAGCTGTCGAGCGGCGACTCGAAATCGTCCTGGAACAGCGCCTGCACCGCCGGGGTGGCGGTGGCGCCGCCGGCGGTCAGCAGTCCGAGCGCCGGCAGCCCCACGAAGATCAGGCCGCAACACAGCGCGGCCGCCACCGCGGCCCCGCCGCCGATGAGCAGCCAGTTGGGGCCGCTCTTGGCCGGCGCGGCCGGTCCGGCGGGCAGGCTGAAGGCTGACGCAGACGCCGCGCCGGCGGCGCCGCTTAGAGTGGGCCGGCGCACGGTGCTGGTCGGCTCTGGAGCGACGCTGGACGTGCTCCAGCTGCGGTCGCCGACCTCCGGCATGGCCTCGGTCGGCGCCTCCTCGTGGACGGCGGTCCCGACGCTGGGCGGCGTGGCCAGGGCCTCGGCCGCGGCGCGCGACAGGGCGCGGGCGAAGTCGCTGGCCGACGCGTAACGGTCGGCCGGGGTCTTGGAGAGCGCCTTGAGCACCGCCCGGTCCACCGCCTCGGGCAGGTCCGGGCGCAGATCGCGCAGCGGCCGCGGCGCTTCGCTGACGTGCTTGAAGATCACGCCCATCGGCGTGGTCGCCCGGAAGAGCTGGTGGCCGGTGAGGCACTGGTAGGCCACCACGCCCAGCGAGTACAGGTCGGAGCGGTGGTCGAGCGGGTCGCCGCGCGCCTGCTCCGGGCTCATGTAGTCCGGCGTGCCGATGATGCCGGTGCCGGTCAGGCTGGTGCTGGACTCGGTGGCCTTGGCGATGCCGAAGTCGGCCAGGTACGGGTTGTCGTGCTGGTCGAACAGGATGTTGTTGGGTTTGATGTCGCGGTGCAGGATGCCCTGTTTGTTGGCGAAATCCAGCGCCTGGGCCACCGCCGTGATGATGCGGACCGTCTCGTCGAGCGACAGCGAGCCGGCCTGGAGCCGGTCGGCCAGCGTGCCCCGGGTCATCAGCGGCATGACGATGTAGGGCATGCCGTGGGCCTCGCCGAAATCGTACAGCGGCAGGATCGACGGGTGGGTGAGCCGGGCCAGCGTGCGGGCCTCGTTCAGGAAGCGGGTGAGGAAGTGCGGGTCGGCCAGGAGCTCGGCCGGCAGGACCTTGACCGCCACCGAGCGGTCGATGGACGCCTGGTAGCCGAGGTAGACCGCCGCCATGCCGCCGCGGCCGAGCAACTCCTTGAGTTCGTAGGAGCCGAACTGCTTGCCGATCAGGGGGTCAGTGCTCATGGGCCCTTCCTTTGCAGCGGAGACACAGGGCTATTTTAGCAGACGGCCCGCCGCCGGCCGCGCCGGGGCGTTGTGTTTTTGTTTGCGGCGCGGCGCCGGGGGCGTCCTGCGTGAGGCCCGCTGTTTTGTGCTAGAATCCCCTCCACTCACCGCCGAGGGTAAACGCGCATGGTAGAAGTCACCATCGACAGCATCCGGGTCAGCCTGATGTCCCAACATCGCGTCGTCATCCTGAAGGACGTCGACAGCGAGCGCTACCTGCCCATCTGGATCGGGCCGTGCGAGGCCGACGCCATCACGGTCACCCTGCAGGAGGTGGAGGTGCCCCGGCCGCTGACGCATGACCTGCTCAAGAACGTCATCACGGAGATGGGCGGCGAGGTGGAGCACATCGTCATCTCCGAGCTGAAGAACGAGGTCTTTTACGCCCGGGTGGTCATGGAGGCCAACGGCCGCCACCTGGAGATCGACTCGCGCCCGTCGGACGCCCTGGCCCTGGCCGTCCGGCTGCGCGTCCCGGTGTACATTGAAGACGCGGTGATGGCCAAGGCCGCCGTCCAGCCGGAGGCGGAGGTCGAGGGCGAGGAGGCGGCCGCGACGCGGGGCAGCGAAGACAAGCTGGACGCGTTCAAGGATTTCCTGGATTCGCTGGACCTCGACGATCTGGGGGGCAAGGACAAGCCCGAGAACTGAGCGGGCGCCGCGTATCGAATGCGCAGGCCAGGCCAACGGTTGACGCCGGGCCTGGCCTTTTCGTCTGGCAGATTACCGCATGGCTGACAACGAGCTGGTCGATCTGGGATCGTCCGCCGACGGGGGGGCGCCCGCGGGCGGCCCCCCGTCCGTGCGCCCGGCCCTGTACTCGCTCGAGGCCGAGCAGGCCGTGCTCGGCTCGATCCTGATCAACCCGGACGCCTACTACGACGTCGCCGCCTTCCTTAAGCCGGAAGACTTCTACCTGATCAAGCACCGCTGGCTGTGGGACGCCTTCGTCCACCTGCACGACCAGCGCCAGCCGGTGGACGTGCTGACCGTCGCCAGGCTGCTGGAGGCGCGCAGCCAGCTGGACGAGGTCGGCGGGACGGCCTACCTGACGCAGCTGCTCAACACCGTCCCGTCGTCGCTCCACGCCGAGGCGTACGGCCGCCTCGTCCAGCGCGACAGCCTGCGCCGCAACCTGCTCGAGGCCGCCTCCCGGATCGCGCGGCTGGCCTACGACGAGGCGCGCGACATCCAGGAAGTGGTCGGCGAGGCCGAGACGGCCGTCTTCGCCGTCAGCGAGCAGCGCCTCAACAAGGACCTCAAGCACATCGGCGAGGTGCTCAGCGACTACTACAAGCAGGTGGAGTACCGCCTGGAGCACCAGGGCGAGCTGTTCGGCGTGCCCACCGGCTTCATCGACCTGGACAAGGTGCTGGGCGGCCTGCAGAAGTCGGACCTGCTGATCATCGCGGGCCGGCCGGGTTCGGGCAAGACCGGTTTCATGCTCAGCGTCGCCAAGAACGCGGCGCAGATCTACCGCAAGCGGGTGGCGATCTTCTCGCTGGAGATGGGCAACGAGCAGCTGGTGCAGCGCCTGATGTCCCAGGAGACCGGCATCGACTCCCAGCGGCTGCGCCTGGGCCAGCTCCGCGACGACGAGGTGCCGCTGTTCACCCAGGCCACCAACGTCTTGAGCGAGATCCCGATCTACCTGGACGACACGCCGGCCCTGACGCCCACGCAGCTGCGCGCCAAGTGCCGGCGCCTGGAGCAGGAGTACGGGCTGGACCTGGTGATCGTGGATTATCTTCAGCTCATGCAGGGCGACGGCCGCAACAAGGATAACCGCGTCCAAGAGGTCTCGCAGATTTCGCGCGGCCTCAAGCAGCTGGCGCGCGAGATCAACGTCCCGGTGCTGGCCGGCGCCCAGCTCTCGCGCGCCGTCGAGCAGCGCCAGGACAAGCGGCCGATGCTTTCGGATTTGCGCGAGAGCGGCAGTCTTGAACAGGATAGCGATATCGTCATGTTCATCCACCGCCCGGACCCGGAGAAGGAACCCGGCCGGCACGGCATCGCCGAGATCATCGTCGCCAAGCACCGCAACGGCCCGACGCATTCGGGCGTGGAGCTGGTGTTCTTGGAGAAACTCGCGAAATTCGAGAATGCGGCCAAAGTCGACTTGAGAGGGTATTAGCATTGACCTGACCCCTCCCCGGCCTCCCTTTCCCGCTCCTGTCCGAGGCGGGCAGAGGCGGGTGGCGGCGGGTGGGGTCAGGTGAGGTCCGGGCAACCATGCAAGGCTTCGCCGGTTTCCCCGATGGAAAGCTGAAGACGGTCCCGCTGCCGGAGCCGTTCTTCAGCGACCTGCTCCCGGCCATCGACCACCTGGGCGAGCTCAAGGTGACGCTCTACGCCTTCTGGCGCCTGAGCCTGATGGAGGGCCAGTACCGTTACCTGCGCCGCGAGGACCTGGCGCGCGATGAGCTGTTCCTGCGCGGGCTGTCGGCGTCGCCGCGCCAGGCGCAGGAGATCCTCGACGACGCCCTGGAGCGGGCCGAGGCGCGCGGCACGCTGCTGTACGTCTCCATCGAAGACGCCACCACCCGGCACGACCTGTACTTCGTCAACACGCCCAAGGGCCGCGAGGCGGTGGAGAAGCTGACGGCCGGCGAGTGGCGCCCGGACGACGCCCTGCAGGGCCATGTCACCCTCAGCCACGTGCGCTCCAACCTGTTCGTGCTCTACGAGCAGAACGTCGGCCCGCTCACGCCGCTCATCGCCGATGAGCTGCGCGACGCCATGGCCACCTATCCGGCCGAGTGGATCGAGGACGCCATCCGCATCGCGGTGCGCAACAACATCCGCAAGTGGAAGTACATCCTGGCCGTGTTGGACCGGATGCGGGCCGAGGGCCGCAACGTCCAGCCGGCCGCGGACCGCCCGCCGGACCTCAGCCGCTATGACGGCTACCTGGTGAACGACGATGACTGAACCCGCCGCCCCGCCCCGCCGCGTCGAAGCCGGCGTCGGCGACCCGGACTGTCCGCGCTGCCACGGCCTGGGCTACGTGCGCGAAGAGCTGCCGATCACGCACCCGAACTTTGGCAAGGTCCAGGTGTGCACCTGCCAGCTCCCGCATCTGGAATTGCGGCGCGCCGCCCAGCTCCGGGCGGACAGCAATATCGAGAGCCTGGCCGGCAAGACGTTCGAGAATTTCCTGGCCGACGGCGTCAGCCCGGACCCGGACATCCGCGCCACCGTGCGCGCCGCCTTCGACCGCTGCCGGGCTTTCGCCGAGAAGCCCGAGAACTGGCTGCTGCTGATCGGCACCTACGGCTGCGGCAAGACCCACCTGGCGGCCGCCATCGCCAACTACAGCCTGGCCCAGGGCCATCCGGCGCTCTTCCTGAACACGCCCGACCTGCTGGATTTCCTACGCGAGACCTTTGCGCCGCGGGCCGAGACCACCTACAACCAGCGCTTCGACGAGGTGCGCGACGCCCCGCTGCTCATCCTGGACGACCTGGGCACCGAAAGCCCGACGGCCTGGGCGGTGGAGAAGCTCTACCAGCTGCTCAACTATCGCTACAACGCCCATCTGCCCACCGTCATCACCACCAACCGGCGCATCGAGGACCTGGAGCCGCGCGTGGCCAGCCGCCTGAGCGACGCCGAGATCGTGGCCACCCTCAACATCCTGGCCCCGGACTTCCGCGCCGGCAAAACCAGCGTCGCCGCCGACGTGTCCACGCTGGCCCTGCACCGCGGCCAGACTTTCGAGACCTTCGACCACCGCGCCGACCTGACCGGCGACGCGCGCCAGCACTTCCTCAACGCCATCCGCGCCGCCCGCGAGTACGCCGACGACCCGCACGGCTGGTTCGTGCTGGTGGGGCCGTACGCCTCCGGCAAGACCCATCTGGCGGCCGCCATCGCCAACCACCGCGCCCAGTTCGGCAAACCCGTCATCTTTGTCACCTACCCGGACCTGATGGAATTGTTCCGGTCCGCCGGGCGCGAGCAGGACGAGCGCAACGCCAAGGCGCTGAGCCAGATCCGCGGCGTCGAACTGCTGGTGATCGACGACATCAGCACCCAGCTCAACACGGCCGGCTATTTCCGCGAGCGCTTCTTCCAGGTCTTCAACCAGCGCTTCGACGCCCGGCTCCCCACCGTGCTCACCACCGCCGCCGACGAGAAGGAGCTCGACCCGCGTATCAAGAGCCGCATCTTCCTGGCCGACGCCTGCCAGGTGCATGTGCTCAAGGTGGAGCCGTACCGCGGGAAGAGGAAGTCGGCGCGCAAACGCTGACGATGCCCGCCCGGCGGATCATCGCGCTCGGCTTCCTGGCCGCCCTGTTCGCCGGCTGCGCGCCGGCCCCGCTGGCGCCGCTGCCCACCCTCATCCCCACGCTCACGCCGATCCGCGTGGACGGGTCCGATCGGACCCCGGCGATCACGCCCACGCCCCTCATCGCGCCCGCTGAGCGCGCCTCGCCGGCGCCGTCCCCGAGCGGGGCCGCAGGCGCGGCGACTCCGGGGAGCGGCTCCGTCGTTCCCCTAAGCGAAACGCGGGGCGTTTCGCCGACCCCCCTCATCGCGCCGCCGCCCTCGGCCACGCCCTTCAGCCGGCTGGCGCCGCTGGCCTACATCCCGGCCGGCGAGTTCGTCATGGGCTCGCCCCCCGGCTCCGACCCGTACGCCGAGCGCTGGGAGCGCCCGGCGCATACGGTGACGCTGGCGGCGTTCTGGCTGGAGACGGTGGAGGTGAGCAATGCCCGCTATGCCCTGTGTGTCGAGGCCGGCGCATGCGGGCCGCCGCTCGAGCCGGGGTCGCGCACGCGCCCGGACTACTACGGCAACCCCGCCTTCGCCGACTACCCCGTGGTGAACGTCACCCACGCGCAGGCCATCAGCTACTGCGCCTGGGCCGGCGGCCGCCTGCCCACCGAGGCCGAGTGGGAGCGCGCGGCCCGCTTCCCGGACGGGCGCCTTTACCCGTGGGGCAATGACCTCGACCTCGGCCGCGGCCACTTCGGGCGCGGGGAGGGCAGCGACACCGAGCGCGTCGAGCTGTACGCCACGGGCGCCTCGGCGCTCGGCGTGCTCAACCTGGCCGGCAACGTCTGGGAGTGGGTGCTGGATTGGTACGACCCGGATTACTACGCCGTCTCGCCGGCGCAGAACCCGACCGGCCCGGAGGCCGGGACGGAGCGCGTGGCGCGCGGCGGCGCCTTCGCCACCGACCCGCAATTTGTGCGCGCCGCCAACCGCCTGGGCCGCGACCCGAACCGGGGCTACGATAATGTGGGCCTGCGCTGCGCGGTCAGCGCCCCGCCCCCCAACGCGCCGCTGTTGCCGACGCTGACGCCAGGCCCGTGAATTGAATTTAAAGAAGACGCCGGGGACCGCAAGGCGCCCCGGCGTTGGGTGATTGCAGCGTCGCGGCGTCCCAGCGGGACGCCGCGATGACATTATTCTTCTGCCTCCGCCGATTTCTCCTTCTTGTGCGCGGCGATGATCGGCTGGGTGATGTGGGCCGGGACGATGTCGTAGCGCTCGAACTCCATCGAGAACACGCCGCGGCCGCCCGTGATCGAGCGCAGGTCGGTGACGTAGCGCTGCACCTCGGCCAGCGGGACTTCGGCCGTGATGACGCTCTTGCCGCCCTCCTGGTTCATGCCCTGGACGCGCGCCCGGCGGGTGTTCAGGTCGCCCAGGACGTCGCCCATGTTGCCCTCCGGCACGGTCACCTGCAGGCGCATGATCGGCTCGAGCAGCACCGGGTTGGCGGCCTCCACCGCCTTCTTGAACGCCTCGCGCCCGGCCACCTCGAACGCGATCGGCTTGGAGTCCACCGGGTGCTCCTTGCCGTCGTAGACGATGACCTTCACGGCCGAGACCGGGTAGCCGGCGATGACGCCCTGTTCCATCACCGCCCGGATGCCCTTGTCGATGGGCGGCAGGTAGCTCTTGGACAGGTTCATGCCCACCAGTTCGTCCGTGAACTCATAGGTCTCGCCGTCGCGCAGCGGCTCGATGCGCAGGAAGACCTCGCCGAACTGGCCGGCGCCGCCGGTCTGCTTCTTGTGGCGATGGTGGCCTTCGGCTTTCTTCGTGATCGACTCGCGATACGGCACCTTGGGCAGGTCGACGGTCAGGCCCAGGCTGAACTTGGCCTCGGCGCGGCGCACGGCCACGTCGATATGCTGGTCGCCCATGCCCTCCAGGATGGTCTGCTTGGTGGCCGGCTCCTGCCGCCAGTGCAGGGTGGGGTCCTCCTCGCACAGGCGGGTGAGCGTCGGGCTGATCTTGGTCGAGTCGGCCTGGGTCTTGGGGTGGACGGCCACCGCGTACAGCGCGCGCGGATACTTGGGCGGGTCCACCGTGAGCGGCGCGGCCTTCTCGCCGAGCGAGTCGCCGGTCTGGGTGACGCTGAGTTTGGCCAGCACGCCGATGTCGCCGGCGTGCAGGTGCTTGACGCTGATCAGTTCCTTGCCGCGCGGCACATTGGCGCCGCCGGTGCGCTCCTCGGCCGACTTGGTGTGGTTCCAGACGCGGCCGTCGGCGTGCAGCACGCCGGAGAAGACGCGCACGTAGGTGAGCCGGCCGACGAACGGGTCGGCCGTGGTCTTCCAGACGTAGGCGCACAACGGGTCGGCGTCGTCGTTCCGGAGCGGCTGGTCGCCGGCCTTGCCGTGGGCGGTGGGCAGGCGCTCGGCCGGCGAGGGCGTGTAGCGCAGGATCGAATCGAGCAGCGGGATAATGCCGATGTTGGCGGCGCCGGAGGCCACGAAGACCGGCACGAACAGCCCGGCCTTGACGGCGTTGTGGAAGCCGTGGACGATCTCGTCCTGGGTGAGCTCCTCGCCGCCGAGATACTTCTCGATCAGGGCGTCGTCGCCCTCGGCGGCGGCCTCCATCAGCGCGGTGCGGGCCTTCGCCGCCGCGTCCTTGAGGTCGGCCGGGATGTCGGCGAGTTGATCGCCCTTGCCCAGGCGCGCCTTCATGGTCAGCAGGCCGACGACGCCCTTGAAAGCCGCCTGCTCGCCGATGGGCAGCTGCACCGGCACCAGCTTGGCTCGGAACGCCTCCTGGATCTGCGCCAGGGTGCGCGCGTAGTTGGCGTTCTCGCGGTCCAGCTTGTTGATGACCACGAAGCGCGGCAGCTTGTACTCGTCGGCGTAGTTCCAGACCAGCTCGGTGCCCACCTCCACCCCGGCCACCGCGTCGACCACGACGATGGCGGCCTCGCACACGTGCAGGGCGGACTTGACCTCGCCGACGAAGTCGGTGAAGCCGGGCGTGTCCAGAACGTTGATCTTGTGGTCGTGATACTCGATGGGGAGGACGGACGTGGAGATGGAGATCTTACGGCGGCGCTCTTCGTCTTCAAAATCGGACACGGTGGTGGCGTCTTCCACCCTGCCCAGCCGCGTCGTCACGCCGGTGTTGAAGAGGAAGGCCTCGGTCAGCGTGGTCTTGCCGGAGCCGCTGTGCCCGACGAGCGCGACGTTGCGGATTTTATCGGTTCCGTATTCTTTCATACGATCCAAAACCTCCAGGGTTGGATGATGTGGCGCACCAGGTTGGGTTGTCGGGCCGGGGCCGGCGGGTCGGGGCGAGCCGTCGGCTTGCCTGTACCGTTCGGCGCCCGGCGGTTCGTCGCGGTTTGGAGACGGCGGTCAGATCAGGCTTTGAAACAAGCGTCGGCGGGATGGTAACATGGGGGTACGGCATTGTCAACGAAACTTGAGCTTGTGCGCCGCGCGGCGGACTGAGCGCGGTGTGGAGGGCCGGTCGATGGTCGCCTTAAATCCCCTCAACCAATTCTCGTTTCTCATCCTGGCCGGCCTGGGACTGGGCGGGTTGCTGGCCGTGTTCTATCTCACCGGTTTCACCCGGCGCAAGGGGCTGGCGCTGGGCGTCGCGGCGCTGGCGCTGGCCGCCGTCTGGCTCAGTCTGCGCACCGGCGCCAGCCCGCTGCAGGACGCGGCTCAGGCGGAACTCGCCATCCGCAGCCCGCGCCAGCCGGTGCTGGTGGAGTTCTACTCCGACTATTGCGCGGGCTGCCTGGCCGCCAAACCCATCCTGGACGCCCTGGAACGCGAGCTGAAGGACGAGCTGACCGTCATCCGCCTGGATGTGGCCTCGGCTGTTGGCCGGCAACTGGGCGACGAGCTGGACCTGCGCGCGACGCCGACCTTCATCCTGTTCGACCGCTACGGGCGCGAAATCTGGCGGACGGTGGGGGAACTGGACGCCGCCGAGGTCCGGGCGGCGCTGGACAAGACGTGATGTTGCGGCGCCTGACGTTTGCGTGGAAATATCTCTCCCGCCCCCCGTGGGACTCCGGCATCCCGGCGCCGGAGCTGGTCCGCGCCGTCGCCGGCCGCGCGCCGGGCCGGGCGCTCGACCTCGGCTGCGGCACAGGCACCAACCTGCGCTACCTGGCCGAGCAGGGCTGGCAGGTCGCCGGCGTCGATTTCGTGCCGCGCGCCATCGCCCAGGCCCGGCGCAAGCTGCGCGGGTATGAGGCGCGGGCGGCGTTGTTCGTCGGCGACGTGACCCGCCTGGAGGCGCTGGCGCTCCCCGGCCCGTTCGACCTGGCGCTGGACATGGGCTGCTTCCACTCGCTCGATGACGCCGGACGCCGGCGCTACGTGGCCGGCCTGCAACGCTGGCTGGCGCCGGACAGTCAGTATCTGCTCTATGCCTTTCAGCCGGACCCGGACCGGGGTTTATGGGGGCTGACCCGAGAGCAGGTGATCGCCGCGTTCACGCCCGGGCTGACCCTCACCGGCTACGAGCCGGGCCAGGGCCGGCCGTCGGCGTGGTATTACTTCCGTCCATGCACATCCTCTTCCTCTTCTTAGACGGCGTCGGCCTGGGCGCGGATGATCCCGCGCACAACCCGTTCGCCGCGGCGCGAATGCCGCACCTGACCGGTCTGCTGGGCGGCCGCCGTCTGCTGGCCGACACGCCGCGCCTGGAGACCGGGCGCGCGCTCTTCATCCCCACCGACGCCTGCCTGGGCGTGGACGGCCCGCCGCAGTCGGCCACGGGCCAGGCGGCCATCCTCACCGGCCTGAACGCGCCGCTGTTGGCCGGCGGGCATTGGGGCCCGAAACCCAACCGCACCGTGGCCGAGATCATCGAGCGCGCCTCGCTCTTCCGAAGGCTTCGAGACCGAGGTCTCGAAGCCGGCTTGCTCAGCGGCTACCCGCCGCGCTATTTTGACGCCATCCAGTCCGGCCGGCGCAATTACTCAGCCGTGCCGCTGGCGGTGGTGGCCGGCGGCTACCCGCTCATGACCGTCGACGACATCCGCGCCGGGCAGGCCTTCAGCGCGGACTTCACGGGCGCGGGCTGGCGCCGCGAGTTGAAGATCACGGATGTCCCGGTCTACGACCCGCCGCAGGCGGGCCGCAGATTGGCCGAGGCCGCGCGCCGTTATCAATTTGCCTTCTTCGAACACTGGCTGACGGACTACGCCGGGCACCGCGGCGAGCTGGCCGACGCCGCGGCGCTGCTGGAGACGTTCGACGCGGTGCTGGGCGGCCTGCTGGCGGCCTGGGACGACGCGGCCGGGCTGATCGTGATCACGTCGGACCACGGCAATTTAGAGGACCTGAGCCATTCGCACCACACGCGCAACCCGGTGCCGACGATCATCGTCGGCCGTGAACGGGCCGCCTTCGCCGATGGCCTGCGCGACCTGACCGGTTTTGCGCCGGCGGTTTTGAGGCTGTTGGCGTAGGGGCGCGCCGCGGTGCGTCCCCTACGCCAACGCCCTACGCCCGCACCGTGTTGGGATCGATCACGTAGCGCCACCAATTGAGGGCCACGCCGTTGGCCGAGCCGGTGATGTGCGGGAAGCGCTTGAACCACCAGATGTGGTGGGCGCGCAGGTCGCCGTTCCCCCAATCCGAACAATCCATGATCCGGCCCTCGCCGCTCAGGTCCGGGAACTTCAGCCAGGTGTCGGCGCGGCTCATCACTTTGGTCTTGTTGCCCCAGTCGTAGTCGCGCTGGCTGTTGGGGGCGAAATGGACGATGCCGACCTCGGCCTGGCCGGGGTGGGTCTTGTCGTAGCGCGTGAAGCGCTCCCACAGGTTGGCGTCGCCGCGCGTAAAGCGGTAGGCGTGGCCGACGATGGACTCGGCCCGGTGGCCCATGTTCTCCAGCATCTCGCCGGCCCCGCGCTGGTAGTTGTAGCCCATGATGATGAAGCGCCGTTGCGCGCCGGCCACGCCCTCCAGCGCCGGCGCGTTGCAGAAGAAGGCGCCCGGCCCGGCCATGATCGACTCGTAGAAGCCGGCGTACGGGAACGCGAACAGCCAGACCTCGTCGATGGCGCCGCGGTTAACTTTATTCACAACGTCGAAGTCGGCCAGGATGCGGTGATAGTCCACCATATCCGGCTGATGGAAGCCGGCGTTCTGCCGGAAGCACTTCACGAACTCATCGCCGTCATAGACGAAACCGTCGGCCTTGGCCGGGAAACGGTCCACCTCCACCCGCTCGACCACCTGGAAATTGGCGTAGCCGTAGCTGCATTCCTTCAGGTCGGCGATGTGGCGCGGGATGAGGTCGTCCGGGTTGTTCCAGTTCAGGGCCTCGGACAGCTTGCGGCCGCCGGCCGACTGGATGCGCGGATTGAAGATCACGGCCAGGACCTTGCGCTGGACCGGCGCGGGCGTCCCGCCCACCGGCTCGTCGTCCGGCAGCAGGGCGTCCACGCCTTGCAGCACGCCGGCGGCCGCCTCGCGGACCTGGTCCGTCGCCTGTTTGAGGAGCTTGTCGAAATCCATGCGGCCTCCTTCGCTGACCGGGCGGTTAGACCGGCGGCCAGGGATAACTGCGCCCCGAGGCGGGCTGCGGGAAGCGGCGCGCGGCCAGCAGCCGGTCCACGCGGCGGCGCAGCGCGGCGACCTCCAGCGGGTCGAGCAGGGCGTTGAGCGCGGCCTTCAGGTCTTCGTCGCAGTCGAGTTTCTGGCGGAACGCCGCCACCTGCTCCAGCAGCGCCTCCGGGATCGGCTCGCCGGCAAAGTCCCAGATCACGGTCCGCAGTTTGTTCTGGACGTGGAAGCCGATGCCGTGGTCGATCAGCCACAGCCGGCCGGCGTGGTCCTTGAGCAGGTGCCCGCCCTTGCGGTCGGCGTTGTTGATGATCACGTCGAAGAGGGCCACGCGCCGCATCTGCGGGCGGTCCTCGTCGGCCAGGTTGAAGTAGTGGAAGTCCGGCTGGGCGTGGATGAAGTATTGCAGCGAGCCGGGGCCGTGCGGGCCGTCGCGGCGGAAGACCGTCGGCGGCACGAAGCGCCAGCCGAGCGCCTCGCTCACCCGATAGGCGGCCACCTCCCGGAAGGCGAGCGTGTTTTCGGGGAAATCCCAGAGCGGGCGCTCGCCCTTGATGGGCTTATAGACGGCGAGCACCTGGTCGTCGTCCCGGCCGACGCGCGCCAGGAAGGTGTAGTTGGAGCCGTAGGGCAGGAGCCCGTGCAGCGCCAGCGGACCGTCCTGCAGGAGGCGCAGGATGGCCTCGGCGCTGACGGGACGGGGCGATGGCGTGTCCGCCATGGGGTCAGTGCTTGTGGCCGTTGCTGCGCGGGCAGAAGTGGCCGCCGGGATCGATCGGCTGGCCGCACAAGCCGCAGATCGGGCGGCCCTGGCGGACGAGGGCCAGGCCGTGCTGGGAGAGCGCCAGCATCTGGGCGCGGGTGGCGAAGATGCGGGCCACGCCGGCCTCTTCCGGTTTGCGCTCCTCGGTGGTGATCTCCTGCGCCACCAGCACCATCAGGTCGCGGTCGGGGTCATAGCCCAGTCCCAGCTGGCCGACGCGGAAGGCCGGGTCCAGCGGCATCTGGAGCGCCATGCGGTCGGCGCGATAGGCCACCTCCGTCCGCTGCAGGTTCGGGAATTTTTCGTGCAGCTCGTCCATAAGCTGGGCGATGCTCTGGGCCAGCGCCTCCACCTGCAGTTTCTCGACGATCAGCGTCACGGTCGCGTTGCGGTCGGCGGCCTGCAGGTAGAACACGCGCTTGCCGGGCTGGCCGATGGCGCCCGTGGTGATGTGGGCCGCGGGGTTGACTTCGTAGACGGGACCGGACATGGTGCGTATTCCGTATAGCCTATTCCCGGCGGTCGATGCCGCCATCGGGAATACGCCCTACGCGACAGGCTTCACTTGTGCGTCTCAACACCGGTGTCGTTCAATTTTACCAAAACCGGCCGGCCGTGGCCGAGCTGGAGGGCGGTGATGGAGGCGGTGTTGATCATCAGCCGCTGAAACAGGTCGAGCGGCAGGCCCAGGTAGTGGGCGACGATCAGCTTGATCACGTCGCCGTGCGAGAAGGCGGCCACCAGACCCTTGGGGTGCGCGCGCGCGATCTGCTCCACGGCGTCCACGGCGCGGCTCTGCACGGCCCGGAACGTCTCGCCGTCCGGGAACTGCATCGCCGACGGCAGGCCCTGCACTGTGCGCCAGAGTTTGGTCCGGGCCAGGCGCTTTAGGCTCTGGCCCTGCCAGGCGCCGTACCGGACTTCGCCCAGCCCGTCCAGGAGGGTCACCGGCAACTGCTTCGCTTCCGCCAGCGGCGCGGCGGTCTCGCGGGCGCGTTGCAGCGGGCTGGAATAGATCGCCTTGAGCGGCGCGGCCTTGAGGCGCGCGGCCAGGGCCTGAGCCTGCTGGCGGCCGGCGGCGTTCAGGCCGACGCCGGGCGTCCAGCCGGCCAGCTTGCCTTTCTTCGTGTAGTCGTTCTCGCCGTGGCGGATAAGGAGGAGATGGGTCATGGCGTCTGCGGCCGCCGGCGTTTTAGGGCGCGGCGCTGCCGGCGCGCCCGATACGGCGCTTGATGGCCTGCGCCTCCTGTTCACTGAGTTCGGGCCGGGTGGTGGTCTCGGTCAGCCCGAGCGCCTGTTCCTGGGCGGCGCGCCAGCGGGCCAGGCGGTCTCTCACGGACGCCTCGTAGCCCTCGGCGGACGGGGAGTAGAAGTACGTGCCCAGCAGGGCCGTGGGCAGGTATTGCTGGCCGGCATGGTGGCCGGGCCGCTCGTGCGGATAGACATAGCCCTGGCCGTGGCCCAGGCCTTTGGCGTCGCGGTTGGCGTCCTGCAGGTGCCGGGGCACGTCCACCTTGCCTTCGGCCTCCACCGTCGCGTAGGCTTTGAAATACGCGCCGGCCGAGTTGGACTTGGGCGCGGTGGCCAGGTACAGCGTCGCCTCGACGATGGGATAGATGCCCTCCGGCATGCCCACGAACTCGAAGGCCTGCGCGGCGGCGTTGGCCACTACCAGGCCGAGGGGGTCGGCCAGGCCGATGTCCTCGCCGGCCAGGATCACCAGCCGGCGCAGGATGAAGCGCGGGCTCTCGCCGGCGTAGAGCATCTTGGCCAGCCAGTACAGGGCCGCGTCCGGGTCCGAGCCGCGCACGCTCTTGATGAAGGCGCTGATCGTGTCGTAGTGGGCGTCGCCGTCCTTGTCGTACAGCACCGCGCGGCGCTGGATGGACTCCTGGGCGACGTCGAGCGTGATGTGGACGACGCCGGCCTCGTCCGGGGCCGTGGTCTCCACGGCCAGCTCCAGGGCGTTGAGCAGGTTGCGGGCGTCGCCGCCGGCGATGTGGATGAGGTGGGCGGCCGCGTCGTCGTCGAGGGTTACGCGCCGCGCGCCGTAGCCGCGCTCGCGGTCGGTCAGGGCCGTCTCCAGGATGCGCTCGAGATCGGCTTCGGTCAGGGCCTTGAGCTGGAAGATGCGCGAGCGCGAGACCAGCGCGCCGATCACCTCGAAGTACGGGTTCTCGGTGGTGGCGCCGATCAGCAGGATGGTGCCGTCCTCGACGTGCGGCAGGAGCGCGTCCTGCTGGGCCTTGTTCCAGCGGTGGACCTCGTCCACGAACAGCGTGGTCTTCTGGCCGTGCAGCTTGCGGCGCTCCCTGGCTTCGGCCACCACGGCGCGCAGGTCGGCGATGCCGGCCAGCACGGCGTTGAGCGAGGTGAAATGGCTCTTCGTGGTGTTGGCGATGATCTGGGCCAGGGTGGTCTTGCCGGTGCCCGGCGGGCCCCAGAAGATGATGGATGAGAACAGCCGGTCGGCGGCGATGGCGCGGCGCAGGAGGCGGCCCTCGCCCACGATCTCTTCCTGCCCGATAAACTCGTCCAGCGTGCGCGGGCGCATCCGGGCGGCCAGGGGCGCTTCGCTCTGCATGCGCTCACGCAACGCGTGGTCAAACAGGTCCATGCCGGTCAGTTCTTCGTCAATTGATCCATCAAGTTTAGGGCCAACCGCTGAAACGTCGCCTTGAGCTGTTTGGGGTCCCAGGGCACCAGCATCATCACCGGCCAGCGCTCCGGCTCATCGGGGAAGTCAGCGGCCCGGTTCAAGGCGACGGCCAACCAATACAGGTCAAAGCCGGGGTCTTTTTTGGCTGCCAGTTCAAGCAACGGCTCGATGGGTTCGTGCTGCAAGAGGCAGTGGACATCGACGGCGTCGCGCGGCTCGGCGCGGCCGTAGTACGTGAGCAGTTTGTCGATCTTGAGATCCTGGAAATCGTTAACGCGCACGCCGTGCTCGGACAGAATCGGCGCCTCAAACCGGAAGGGCGAGTCCAGGGCCAGGTCTACTTTCAGGCTGCTCTGGCCGCGGGCGACGACGAACTCCGCGTAGCTGGCGAAACGACGCGTCACTGTGACCGTCAGCCCCAATGCCGCCAGCCGCTGCTCAAATTGAAACGACATCGGCAGGACCAGGCCGGCCTGGCCCGTGAAGAGGTCCAGATCAAACGACAGGCGATGGCCCAGGTAATACTCGGCCAGGGCCGTGCCGCCGGTGAGGTAAAACTGATCCTGGTCGGCCAGTTGCGCGAACTGCGCCAGGGTGTCCTTTTGTAAAGCGGAAAGGATACCTTTACCCTTCAGCACGGTGTTCAAAAAAGCGCTGCCAGAGCGAGTGGATCTCAGCCGGCAGTTGTAGCGCGTCCAGTTCCCGGAGAATTTCAGACAGGTCGAGCGTCTGAATATCGGACGCCCGGCCGTGCGAGAGGACCTGGCGCAGATACCAGCGGCGCTGGAACGGATCCCTCAGGTCCAGGCGTTCGGTGCTCCAGACAATGTGGCGGGGCGGGTGAAGAATAGCCATGGCGTCCTAAACCGTTGCGGGTACGCACCCAACACTGCCAGGCGGGTCCGCAAACGCCAGCACTAGGAGTATAGCATGGCGCCCCGGCGGGTCACATCCCAAAAGGGAGCCTTGGGCCTGCACTCCCCTGGCACTGCCGCCGCGCGGCAGCGCAGGGGCAAGTATGCGCTGTCCCGCGATCCCTGAGCCTGCGGCTCTGGGCCGCGGGATCGGGGACGCTCAAACGTGGCCGTCTCATCCCGTCGGGTCGGGGCTCGCGGCCCGCCTGCACCCGTTGCTGCGGATGCGGCGCGGGCGAACGGCGTGCAAATGTCAGCCCGTTACGAGAGTCCAGGGAACGGCGAGGATGTTCTCGTCCAGCCGCCGGATCTCCTGGCCGCTGTGGAGCAGCAGGCCGCCGGCGGTTTTCGGGTGCTCGGCCAGGAAGCGACGCAGGCCAGCCGCGTCGCTGTAGGTCGGCTGGTGAGTGAGTTTTGCTTCGATGGCCAGCACGCGCCGGCCGTGCTCCAGGATGAAATCAACCTCGACGCCAGTCTGTGTTCGCCAGAAGTAGAGCCGGCCGGGTGGCGTCATCAGCCGGGTCAGCACGCGCAGGTGATGGAAGACGAGGGTTTCGAAGTAAGCGCTGCACTCGCGCGCCGCGCGCAGACCGGCGACCTGAAAGTAGCCGGACAGGAACACCGCCAGGCCCGGATTGTTCCAATAGGCCTTGGGCGCCTTGAGCTTATCCACCATTCCCTGGCGGCCGGGTCACTCCTCCCAGATCGAGCCAAGCGACCAAACCGACATGGATTTCAGGCGGACCTCGCCCCGGCGGACAAAGAGGTCCAGCCCCAGGCTGTCTGGCCGCGTGGGATAGGCGCGGCCGACCAGGCCGGTGTGAGCGTTGGCGAATATCTCCAGGACCGATCGGTCCAGGAAAATGTGCAGCCGGAGTTCGCCCCGCTCGTCGAGGCTGAGCGGCGCCTCTTGAGTAGCGCGGTCCACCCCGGCGCTCAGGCTGGAGTCGTTGCGTTCCAGGATCAGGCGCCGCTCCGGTCCGTTATAGACCAGGCGCGTCTGCTCCTGGCCGTCCGGGGAACAGAGCATTTGCAGACCGAACTCGGCCGCGGGGTCCGGCTCGAAGACCGCCTCAATCTCCAGGCTGTCCCCCTGGAGGCCGTTGAGCCAGCCGCGCCGGCCGGGCGCCAGCCGGATCTCTTCAAAACGCCAGTGCCCCCGCCGCAAGGCTTTCAACTCCGCGACCGGTTCGAGGCGGAGGGCTCCTTCCGGCGTCAGGGAAAGGGCGATTGGCAGGGACATCACGCCGGCCCAGCCCGCTTCCCGGCAGGCCTCAGGCGAGCGCGCCTCCTTCAGCCAGCCCCACATCACCAGCCGGCCGTCGGCGAGGCGCAGGGCCAACGGCGCGTAGAAGGTCCGGCCGTGGACCAGGATGCCTTGTCGCGCCGGGTGGAACTGCCGGCCAGTATAGTCGCCCGTGTAGTAGACCGGGTAGAGCAGGTCCGTGGGCGCGGCCTGCACGGAGAAGAAGAGCAGATGCCG
>Ga0101944_10002928_pt1 | contig 25571 bp, 22 predicted proteins | sample DewCreD2012metaG_FD_75245 | JGI IMG/M metagenome (GOLD analysis project Ga0101944, IMG submission 75245) | Hot spring sediment bacterial and archeal communities from British Columbia, Canada, to study Microbial Dark Matter (Phase II) - Dewar... ... | reverse complement strand
TTCGGCATGAATCGGGTGAGGCAGCATGTCGAAAACCAATGGCCTCCTCTTAGCGGGTGTGGCCCTTGTCCAGCCTTACGAGGCCGGGCACATGAGTTCGTTTTCGGTTGCGCAAAACAGGCCAAGATCCCCTGGACGCCGTGATGGTTTCATGTCTCGGGGGTGGCGAGAACCATGCCCCCTTCGCCCGATTCCGCCACGACGGGCCTAACTTCCGGGGTGGTGACGACCATGCCCCCTTCGCCAGATTCCGCCACGGCATGTTCATCCCCAGGGACGGCGAAATCCCATCGTAAGGTATCGTGGATGTGCCCATCTTGTTCCATCGGTTGTATAACGCAGGATAGAAGGAGTATTCATGGCTGAAACAGATAAAGACGATTTGATCAGTATCATCGAAGAGGATAAAGAGGATCGATTTCCGACGAACTTGCCGGTGATGCCGGTTCGGGATATTGTCATTTATTCGGATATGCTGCTGCCGCTGTTCATCGGCAGGGAAAAATCCGTTCAGGCGGTGGAAGAGGCCGTCTCCAAAGATGGCTACCTCATGCTGTTGACCCAGAAGGATCAGACCCTCGAGAATCCCAAGCCCGATCAGCTCTACACCATCGGTACCGTCGGCCGGGTGCTTCGTATGCTCAAGCTTCCGGATGGTCGGATGAAAATCCTCGTTCAGGGGATGGCCAAGGCTCGGGTGATCAAGTTCATCAAGCGAAAAAGCTGGTACCGGGTTCAGGTGGAAATCCTGCCGGTCGTGAACCTGCCGGAATTGAACATCGAAGTGCAGGCCCTCATGCGGAACGTCAAAGAGAACAGTGCCAAGATCCTTTCGCTGAGGGGGGAGCTTACGGGAGAGGTCGGTGCCATCTTAGACAGCATCGACGATCCAGGAAAGCTTGCGGATCTCGTTGCATCGAATCTCCGCCTCAAGATCGAAGAATCCCAGATGATTCTCGAAATCGTCGATCCGGCCGAGCGCCTGAAAAAGGTCAACGAGCTTCTCTCTCGTGAAGTGGAGCTCTCTTCCATGCAGGCGAAAATTCAATCGAATGTCCGGGATGAAATCGTCAAGAACCAGCGGGATTATTTTCTTCGGGAGCAGATGCGGGCCATTCACCGCGAGCTTGGGGAAGGAGATGACCGGCTGCAGGAGATTGAGAACTACAAGAAACGGATCAAAAAGGCGAAGATGCCCGAGGCCGCGGAAAAGGAAGCCCTCGCCCAGCTCAAGCGGCTCGAGCAGATGCATCCAGAATCCGCCGAGTCGACGGTCATCCGGACCTATCTCGACTGGGTCGTCGACATGCCCTGGTCCAAGTCCTCCAAGGATCGGCTCGACGTCCGGGAAGCCAAGAAAGTCCTCGATGCCGGGCATTACGGCCTCGATAAGGTCAAGGACCGGATCCTCGAGTATTTGAGTGTCCGGAAACTCAATCCCGACATGAAGGGGCCGATTCTCTGTTTCGTCGGCCCTCCAGGGGTCGGGAAGACCTCGCTGGGCAAGGCCATCGCAAAGGCCATCCATCGGAAATTCATTCGGATTTCCCTTGGCGGTATTCGGGATGAAGCGGAAATCCGAGGGCATCGGCGAACCTATATCGGTGCCATGCCTGGACGCATTCTGCAGGGGATCAAACAGGCCGGCACCAACAATCCGGTTTTCATGATGGATGAAATCGACAAGATCGGTGCCGATTTCCGGGGTGATCCGTCGGCTGCCCTTTTGGAAGCCCTCGATCCGGAGCAAAACTCGGCATTCAGCGACCATTACCTGAACCTGACCTTCGACTTGTCGCATGTCATGTTCATCCTGACGGCGAACCTCACCGATCCCATTCCATCGGCGCTGCTGGACCGCATGGAGATCATCCACCTTTCCGGCTACACGACCGAGGAAAAGGTCGCCATCGCACAGTCCTATCTGCTGCCGCGACAGATCAAGGAAAACGGGCTCAAGGCCAAACAGATCCAATTTTCTCGGGAAGCCTTGCTCAAGATCATTACGGAGTACACCTTCGAGGCCGGAGTTCGGAACCTGGAGCGGGAGATTGCGGCTGTCTGCCGCAAGACAGCCAGAAAGATCGCAGAGGGAGCGACAGGTTCCTTCCCCATCACGCCGGAAAACCTCTCCGGATATCTGGGACCACCGAAGTATTATCCGGAAATGGATCAGGAGCCGAGTCAGATCGGACTTTCGACGGGGCTTGCCTGGACACAGGCGGGCGGGGAAGTCCTCTATGTGGAGGCGACGCTGATCGGCGGCAAAGGGGAATTGATCGTTACCGGTCAGGTGGGGGACGTCATGCAGGAAAGCGCACGTGCAGCGATGAGCTATGCCCGGGCGCATCTGGCGGAATACAACGTGGAGGAAAACATCTTCGAAAACCACGACATCCACATCCATGTTCCGGCGGGTGCCACTCCCAAGGATGGTCCGTCTGCAGGCATCGCCATGGCCACAGCTCTTGTCTCGGTGATCAGTCGAAGACCGGTACGCTCGGATGTGGCCATGACCGGTGAAATCACCCTGCGGGGTCGGGTGCTGCCCATCGGCGGTCTAAAGGAAAAAGCGCTCGGTGCGCTTCGTGCAGGGATTCAGACCCTGATCTTTCCGATCAAGAACCAGCGGGATCTTGAGGAAATCCCCGATTACGTGAAAGAAAAGATCCGGTTTGTTCCGGTGAAACACATGGATGAAGTGCTCGATCTGGCCTTGTGTGAAGCACAGCCGTCGGCTCCGTCGGAGAGTTCTTCCTCGGATGCTTCAGACGCGTCCCACAACGGTTCGGCGTCATGATCGTGCTGGGACTGGATACGGCCACACCGGCATGCAGTGTGGCCGTCGGAAACGAAACCGGGATTCTGTTCGAAATGCTGACCACGGTGGCCGAAACCCATTCAAAACATTTGTTGGGCATGGTGCGGCAGGTCTGTGCTTCGGCAGGGCTCGACTGGAGCGAAATCGACGCCTATGCCGTCACCGGGGGGCCGGGTTCGTTCACCGGTCTTCGGATCGGCATCAGTACGGTCAAGGGGCTTTGCTTCGCTCTTGGCAAACCCCTCGTGGCCGTATCGACACTGGAAGTGCTGGCGCATCAGGCATGCGGAGAAGACGGTGAGGTTCCCGGAAGCATCCTTTCGCTGATCAATGCCCGAAGAAGAGAAGTCTATGCCGGGTGGTACGTCAAGGATGCGGGTGGTCTGCTTCAATCCTTCGGACCGGCGCAGGCCGCTCCCATCGATCAGGTGATCGAGACGGCGCCGCTTCGTCCCTTTCGGGCGGTGGGAGACGGCGCCCTGCTGTACCGGGAAAGGATCGAGAGCGCCTACGGGAAAGCGGTGATCTGCCCGGATGCAACCATTCATGTGCCCCGGGCCTCGACATTGGTGCGCCTTGCGATACCGCGGCTTTTGGGTGGGAAGACGGTGGATGCAGCCTCCTTCACGCCGGAATACATCCGCAAACCGGATATCCGCCTGCCCAGGGAGGAGGGGGTGCAGGCGTAAAAACCCGTTGTACGCGCATCCTTTCTCTGATTTTATCGGTCGGTTACGGTCTCGTTTCGCGCCAGTTTGTACTGGAAACTGTCCGCAAGGGCCTGCCAGCTTGCCTCGATGATGTCCTCCGAAACGCCGATCGTGCTCCAGACATGGTCTTCGTCTCGGGATTCGATCGATACCCGTACCTTGGCTGCTGTGCCGAGCCTTCCGTCGATGACCCGCACCTTGAAATCCACCAGACGCATGCGGTCCAGGTTCGGATAGAATTTATCGAGGGCCTTGCGTAGGGCGTTGTCGAGTGCGCTCACCGGACCGTTTCCCTCAGCCGCCGTGATTTCCTTCTGACCATCGACCGAGATCTTGATCGTGGCGTGTGCCGAGCAGGGCAGGTCCTTGTCCTTCTCGATGGTGACCCGGAAGGCCTCGAGGTCGAAGAGCGGCCGGTATTGGTCTGTGAACCGCTGCAGGAGCAATTTGAAGGAGCCGTCGGCCGTGTCGAACTGATACCCTTCCTGTTCCATTTTTTTGATCTCGGCCACAATCTTCTGGGCGTCCAGACCGTTGCCATTCAACTCCACCCCGAGTTCCCGGGCCTTGTATTCGATGTTGCTTCTGCCGCTCATGTCGGAGACGAGCACATGGCGCTTGTTGCCGACCCACTCCGGATCGATGTGCTCGTAGGCCTTCGGATTCTTTCGGATGGCGCTGACATGCACCCCGCCTTTGTGGGCGAATGCGCTTCTGCCGACAAAAGGACGGGAATTGCGAGGAATCATGTTGGCCGTTTCATCAACGAAGCGGCTCAGGCGTTTGAGTCGGGTCAGATGCGCTTCGGGAACGCAGGGAATTCCCATCTTGAGGCAGAGCACCGGAATGATGGTCGTGAGATCGGCGTTCCCACAGCGTTCCCCGAATCCGTTGATCGTTCCCTGTACCAAATCGGCGCCGGCCTCGACGGCCGCAAGAGAATTGGCCACGGCAAGTCCGCAATCGTCGTGGGCGTGGATGCCGAGATGGACCTGACGGCCGTTCCATGTCGAGAGGATCCCTCGAACCACAGCCGCCGTTTGGAAAACGCGGGAGGGAAGATTGCCGCCGTTGGTATCGCAGAGAACGAGGCCGTCCGCTCCGGCCCGATAGGCGGTTTCGAGGGTTTTGAGTGCATAATCGGCATTCTCGTTGTACCCGTCGAAGAAATGCTCCGCATCGTAGATCACTTCCCTGCCTGCAGCCTTCAGCCAGGAGACGGAATCGGCAATCATGGCGAGATTCTCTTCGAGGGTGTTGCCCATGATTTCTTCGACGTGGAGGGGCCAGCTCTTGCCGAAAATCGTCACGACCGGAGCCCCGGATGCAAGAAGTGCCTTCAGGTTCGCATCGTCTTCCGGTGCGATACCGGCCCTTCGGGTCGATCCGAATGCGGCAATCTTTGCATGCTTGAAGGAAACCCGTTTTGCCAGCTCGAAAAACTGCATATCTTTCGGATTGGAACCCGGCCATCCGCCCTCGATGTAGTGGATGCCGAACTCATCAAGCCGCATGGCGATAGACAGTTTTTCCTCGGCCGTGAAACAAACGGCCTCTCCTTGGGTGCCGTCCCGAAGCGTCGTATCGTAGAGAAGCAGAGCGGTCATAAGATGTCCTCTGTTGCAGAAGTCAGGAGTCAGAAGTCAGGAGTCAGAAGAAAGGCGGATGACACCTGATTTCAAGGAATCAGGGAAAGCCCCCTTTTCCGTTTTCGGAAGGGCGGCCGAAGGGAACCGCCCGAAAAAGACGATTCATCGCTCGTCACGCATGAAGGCGACAGGATCATCATCACCCCGGTTGACGAGCCCGTCGCAGCTGACTATGCCTTTTTGCGATTTTCAGGTCGCAGGGCCCGAACGGCCTTGCCGGCCTGCCACATTTCCGAGTTTCGGATGGCTGCCAGTTCCTTCTCCAGCTTTTCACGGTAATCGACAGTGCTGTTGGCCTCGATCACTCTCCTCGTTTCCTTGCCGGAGACGACACTTTCATAGAGTTCATCGAAAACGGGGGCTACCGCATCCCGGAACCGGGGTGCCCAGTCGAGGGCTCCCCGCTGAGCCGTCGTGCTGCAGCTGGCGAACATCCAGTCCATGCCGTTTTGGGCGACCAGTCGGATGAGGCTCTGGGTCAGCTCCTCGACCGTTTCATTGAAGGCTTCGCTCGGGCTATGCCCATGCTTTCGAAGCAAGGTATACTGAGCTTCCATGACACCGGCCAGGCATCCCATCAGGACACCGCGTTCTCCTGTCAAATCACTGTACACCTCCTTTTCGAAGGTCGTCGGGAACAGGTATCCAGAGCCGATGGCTACTCCGAGGGCCAAAACCCGATCGGTTGCACACCCGGTGGCGTCCTGGTGAACGGCGTAGCTGGCGTTGATGCCGCTGCCATCGAGAAAATTCGTTCGAACCGTTCGGCCCGATCCCTTGGGAGCGACCAAAATCACATCCACGTGTTCAGGCGGAAGGATTCCCGTCTGATCCCGATAGACGATGCCGAATCCGTGAGAGAAATACAGGGCGTCTCCAGGGTTGAGGCACTGGCGTATGGTCGGCCACATGGCCACCTGCCCGGCATCGGAGAGGAGGTACTGGATAACGGTGGCTTGTTTGGCGGCCTCCTCGATGGGAAGGAGGGTTTTTCCGGGGATGAACCCGTCGGCTACGGCTCGTTTCCAGGATTCGCCGCCTTCCCGCTGCCCAACGATGACCCGAATGCCGTTGTCACGCATGTTGAGGGCCTGGCCCGGCCCTTGCACCCCGTAGCCGATCACGGCCACCGTTTCGTCTTTCAGAACCGTGCGGGCCTTTTCCATCGGGAATTCGTCCGCTGTCACCACATCTTCCACCACACCGCCGAAATCGATTCTTGCCATGGATTGTCCTTTGAATCATGTAGGTTATTTATTGATATGCTTACGAAAAATAGAAGTACTGCCTGATCCGACACCTTCTGCAGTCGCAGGAATCAGATGAAATGGATCGTCCCGGATGATCATCCATCGAAATGGTTCCAAGTCTTTGGAGGTTCGATCTCCTGTTGTCACATCCACCCTACCCTCTTTTCAGTCAATAGGGCGTTCAGGAACGAAGCCGGGAAGTGCCAAGGTTTCAAAAAACGGTTGATCAGCCGGATGGAGCATTCAGCCTACGCTTCGATCAAGGAGTTTCGCCAAGGAGGCCTTTCAATGAGCAGTCATCCGCTTTCCTTCTGACTTCTGCCTCCTGACTTCTGACTCCTGCCTCCTCATTTCGGTTCCCGAAACAGGGCCACAGTCCCGGTTCGCGCAATTTTCTGGATGCCGATGGGCCGGAGCAGGTTGAGCATGGCACGGATCTTGTCCTCGTCTCCGGTCACCTCGAGAATGAAATGTTCGAGGCCTGCATCCACCACCTTGCATCGAAAGATGTCTGCGATCCGGAGCACTTCCGCCCGCTGTTCGGCCTTTGCATGCACGCACACGAGGGCCATCTCCCGCTGAACGGCCTTGTCCGGGGTCATCCGCCGAACCTTGATCACGTTGATGAGTTTACGGAGCTGTTTTTCGATCTGTTCGATCAGAAGTCCGTTCGCCCGGGTCACGAGCGTGATCCGGGAAACCTTGGGGTCCATCGTCTCCGCCACGCACAGGCTGTCGATGTTGAATCCTCTGCCGCTGAACAGGCCCGCCACCCGGGAGAGCACACCCGGCTGGTTGTCCACCAGCATGGTCAACACGTGTCTGGATTCTTCGTTTGTTGTCATGGTTCCTTCCTCATCGCTGGCGCATTACACCAGAAGCATTTCGGTGATCGGGGCACCTGCAGGCACCATCGGATAGACGCACTCCTCCCGATCCACCCAGAAATCCATGATGGCCACCCGCTTGCTCTTCAGTCCGGCTTCGAGAACGGATTCGACTTCGTCGGGCCGTGTCGCCCGAAATCCATCTGCACCGTAGGCTTCGGCAAGCTTCACGAAATCCGGGGCATGGCTCATGTCTGTGCAGGCGTATCGCTTGTCGTAGAACAGCTCTTGCCACTGCCGGACCATGCCGAGATACCGGTTGTTCAGGATGACGACCTTCACCGGCAGCCCGTACTGCACGGCTGTGGCGAATTCCTGGCTGTTCATCTGGATGCTGCCGTCGCCAGCCACATCCACGACGAGACAATCGGGCCTGGCCATCTGGGCGCCGATGGCTGCCGGAAGGCCGTATCCCATGCATCCCAGGCCGCCGGAGGTCAGAAAATGATCGGGTTCATCGAATTTGTAGTATTGGGCCGCCCACATCTGGTTCTGCCCCACTTCGGTGGTGATGATGGCCTTGCCCTGCGTCAGGCGGTAAAGGGTTTCGATGACGTATTGGGGTTTGATGACGTCGTGCTGCTCGTAACGAAGCGCTCCTTTCTGACGCCAGAATTCGATCTGTTCGAACCAGTCCTTCCGTCGTTCGCACAGATCCGGCGGGACTTCGGATGCCATCAGGCGGTTCAGATGGCTCAGGGTGATCCGGCAATCGCCGACCAGGGGAACGGTGACGAGAACGTTCTTGCGGATGGAGGTCGGATCGATGTCGATGTGAACGATCTTGGCCTGGGAGGCGAAAGCGTCGGTCTTTCCGGTGACCCGGTCGTCGAAGCGCACACCGACGGCAAGCAGTAGATCGCAGTGGCTGGTCGCCATGTTGGCCGTGTAGGTGCCGTGCATGCCGATCATGCCGAGAGCGAGCGGATCCGACCCCGGAAAGGCCCCCATGCCCATGAGACTGGTCGTGACCGGAATTCGGAGGTTTCTGGCGAGCTGGGTCAGTTCTGAGGCTGCCTTCGAGAGGATGACCCCGCCGCCTGCGAAGATGAGGGGGCGCTGGGCTTCCCGAATGAGGTGAACGACTTTTTCGAGCTGCCAGGCGTTTGGGTGATAGGTCGGGTTGTAGGACTTCAGGCGGACCTGCTCACCTGGCTGAAACGTCGTACGGGCCTTGACGACATCCTTGGGAATGTCCACCAGGACCGGTCCCGGTCTTCCCGATTTGGCGATATAGAAGGCCTCCCGCAGAATCCGCGCCAGGTCTTCCACCCGCTTGACCAGGTAGTTGTGCTTGGTGCAGGGTCGTGTGATGCCGACGATATCGACTTCCTGAAAGGCATCGTTTCCGATGAGATGGGTCGGCACCTGACCGGTGATGACCACGATCGGGATCGAGTCCATGTAGGCCGATGCGATTCCGGTGACGGTGTTCGTCGCTCCGGGACCGGAGGTGACGAGGCATACGCCGACTTGTCCCGATGCCCGGGCATATCCATCGGCCGCATGGACGGCCGCCTGCTCGTGGCGAACGAGGACGTGGCGAATGTCGGTCCGGGAAAGCTCGTCATAAATGTCAATGACGGCTCCGCCCGGAAAACCGAAAATCGTATCCACTCCATGTTCCTTGAGCACATCCATCAAGATCTGCGCCCCCGTTCTGGTCCTGTTTTCTGTCATGACGGCATCCTGATACATGTTCATCGCTCCCTTCCTTCGATCCATACCGTGAAAAGACCTGTCGGTCTCCTTCTCAAAACCGATTTCTCTGTTCCGCCGTCCATCTCCTGCACGTTGCAGACAATCAACCCACGACGGCTCCCCTGCTGGCGGATGCCACACTGCGGGCATAACGCGCCAGATATCCGGTTCGGATACGCAGCTCGGGTTGCTGCCAGGCGGCTTTGCGGTCTGCGAGCTCCTCTTCCGAGACGAGAAGCGTCAGGGTTTTTGCCGGAATGTCGATGCGAATGCGATCTCCCTCTCGAACGAATGCAATCGGTCCTCCCTGCATGGCTTCAGGGGATACGTGTCCGATGGCTGCCCCTTTTGAGCCGCCGGAAAAACGACCGTCCGTGATGAGGGCCACCCGACTGTCCAGCCCCATACCGACAATGGCCGATGTCGGGCTGAGCATCTCCTGCATGCCGGGTCCTCCCATCGGCCCTTCGTAGCGGATGACCACGACATCCCCAGGCTGGATCTTCCCGGACAGGATGGCCTCGCAGGCTTCTCCCTCACTGTCGAAGACCCGGGCCGGGCCTTCGTGGCGCATCATCTCGGGCAGGACAGCCGATTGCTTCACCACGCAACCTTCGGGTGCGAGGTTTCCAAAGAGGATGGCCAGGCCGCCTTCTTCATGATAGGGCGCATCCACGGATCGGATGACGGAAGGATCTCGGATCGTGCTTGCTGCGATGCGCTCTGCTACGGTCTGTGCAGAGACAGTCATGCAGTCGAGATGGATGAGTCCTTTTCGGGAAAGCTCGTGCATGACAGCCATGATGCCGCCTGCTTCGTTCAGATCCTGAAGGTGGTGCGGCCCTGCAGGACTGAGGGAACACAGGTGGGGGGTGGTGCGGCTGATGGCGTTGATGGCATCGAGATCGATGGGAACGCCCGCCTCATTGGCAAGCGCCGTCAGATGCAGGACCGTGTTGGTGGAGCAGCCGAGGGCCATGTCCACCCGGAGGGCGTTTTCAAAGGCCTTCGGGGTGAGAATCGATCGGGGGGTGATCCCCTTCTCCAACAGGTTCATGATCGTTCTTCCGGTCCGCTTGGCAAGCCGCATCCGCTCGGCCATGACGGCCGGAACGGTTCCGTTTCCTGGAAGGGCCAAACCGATGGCTTCACTCAGGCAGTTCATGGAATTGGCCGTAAACATCCCGGCGCAGGAACCGCATGTCGGGCAAGCCGCATCCTCGATGGATGCGAGCTCGGCTTCGGTCATGCGTCCGGAACGCACGGCACCGATGGACTCGAACACCGTGATGAGATCGATCGGCCGTTTGGTTTGGTTGCAGATTTGCGTTCCGGTCAGCATCGGTCCGCCGCTCAGCAGAATAGCCGGCAGATCGAGCCGGGCGGCTGCCATCATCATGCCCGGAACGATTTTGTCGCAGCTTGCGACCAGCACGAGGGCATCGAGGGCATGGGCCCGGGCCATCACCTCCACCGAATCGGCGATGAGCTCCCGGCTGGCCAGGGAATACTTCATCCCCTCATGATTCATGGCAATGCCGTCGCAGATGCCGATGACCCCGAATTCGAGGGGGGTGCCGCCGGCGGACAGAATCCCTGCCTTCACCGCATCTACGAGCGGGTTCAGGTGAACATGTCCCGGAATGAAGGTGTTTGCGGAATTGGCGACTCCGATGAGCGGCCGTTCAAGCTCTTCGTTTGTGAATCCCATTGCCTTGAACAGGCTTCGATGGGGGGCTCGTTCAATGCCTCGGGTGACCGTATGGCTTTTCATGTGACATCCTTTGGGTTGGAAAGACGGCAAAAAAAAATCCGTTATCAGCCGGGAAGCGGCTGATAACGGATTTTCTGATGAGCGTCGAGGTGTTAAAAAATCAGACCATTATCAACCGCTTTCCTCGTAGGGAAGGAGAATGCCCCCTACGAGGACGATAATGACGATCAGGTTGATCATGGCAAACAAAGAATTCATCGCAATTTCCAGATTTCTCTTGAATGATGGTAGTACCCTACCAGTCTCCTTTTCCGCTGTCAAGAGAATTTCGAAATCGCCATTCCTGAGGGATGTTTGCGAAACCGTTAGTGTTTGGGATTCGCCGATTTCCTGGCTTTGAGAAGATCCACCCGATGGAAGCCTTCCTGAATGAATTGGCGATGGTCCTCGGTTTGATAAAGGCTCTGGGCCTTGCTGAGAAGGGCATCGGCTTTTTCGAAGTTTCCTTCCTGCGCTTCGATGATGGCGAGCCCCACCCAGCCAGGGGCATAGGAAGCATCAAGTTCCACGGCCCGATCGAATTCGAGTCTTGCGGCTTCCCATTTTTCCTTGTCGATGAATTTCATGCCTATCGAGACATGACGAGATGGCGTATCGAGCAGGTATTTCGGAGCCACGGATCTTGGACCGCAGGCCGCCAACATCAACAGCAGGCCGATCGTCACGGCGTAACGGAATTTCACCATCTTGCTCTCCTCTGTCCATTCAGGCAAACCATAAAGAATGCGTGAAATGGAGTCAAGCAGGAATCACCGATTAGGATCGTCAACGTCTTGCGGACTACAAAGCGTCTTCTCGTGGCTTCGGGTCCCAAAGAGCCTGTATGCCTGAAGTCTTGTGCCTCAAACCAAGATCTTTCGAATGAAGCCATGAGAATTTACGAACCCATCACGGTTCACCTGCCGCCGCTCCATCTCAGCTTCGTCTTGACCAAATCGAAATAGTCCTGATCGGGAACGGCGATCATCCGAACCGGATGCCGACTCTTTCGAACGACAAGCCGGTCGTCTTCGCTCAGTTCGAGCCCGGCCTGACCATCGAAGGTGACCATGATGTCCCGTGCTTTTTTCTCAAGGCGGATTTCGATGGTTACGGTGTCGGGAACGATCAGCGGTCGGATGGTCAGGGTGAAGGGGCAGATCGGAGAAAGGAGGATTCCGGGAACATCCGGATGTACGATCGGCCCCCCAGCTGCCAGCGAATAGGCGGTGGAGCCGGTGGGTGTCGATACGATCAGGCCGTCGGCCTTGTAGGTCGTCAGATACTTTCCGTTGATGGATGTCCAGATGCTGGCCAAACGAGCCAGTGCACCCTTGGTGACGACCACGTCGTTCAATACCGTCTGCTGGATGTCTTCGGTGTCCTTTCGGAAAATCGTCACATCCAACCGCATGCGATTTCGTGTCAGAAATCGGCCGGTCACGATGCGCTCGGCTATCTGAAAGATCATCTCTTCGCTGATTTCCGCCAGAAACCCCAGTTCCCCGAATTTCACCCCCAAAATCGGTACATCCTGGCTGCCGATCCATCTGACCGCGCTGAGAAACGTTCCATCTCCTCCGAGAACGAACACGGCGTCCAATCCTTCAGGAGCTCTGTCCTGTTCGGTTTCTGCGGTGCCGGAACCCCAATTGGTGCGGATCAACACCCGGATGTCGCGGTCGGCCAGCCAGGCTGCGAGCTGTTTGCCCAGCCGCATGGCGTTCGGGTCGTTCTTGATGACAATGGCCATGGTTTGCATGAAATCTTCCTGCGGAAATCAGAAATCAGGAGTCAGAATTCAGAAGAAATGCGGATGACACCACCTGCAACGAAAATAGAATCTACGGCTTGCATCCAACGGGCCGTGGAGGATTCTTCGGCACACAGCCGCACCTTCATGGCCGATTCAAATGGATATAAGCCGATGGACGCAGAACGCTTTTGCGGTGACGAAAGAGGATGAAGTCGCAAAACGGCGTCTTGTTTGTCGAGGCCGAACAACCCCAAGTATGTCATTTCAGCGCTGTATAGAAGGATCATCCTGAAATTGCAATCAGTTTTCGCTTGACGGCATGTGCCGCTCTTCTATATAGAAAAAGGATATGATTTCGATTTGCGGATATCAGCTACCCTGACCGTTTACCGGGGTTCCCAGTCATGTTATCCGATAACCCAATCAGATGAGGAGGAGCAGGTGATGAAAGCGAAGAAGATGGGTATGGGTTGGCTTGCGGTTGTACTGGCTGCTGTTGTCGTTGTGGGTATGGGTGGTAGCGTCCTGGCCGAAGATACGCTTAAAATCGGTGTCGCAGGCGCGCACAGCGGGGACTTGGCCTCATATGGCCTTCCCATTGCCAAGGCGGCGAAACTCGTTGTCGAAGAAGTCAATGCCAAAGGTGGGGTTCTCGGAAAGAAGGTCGAACTCGTCGTGGAAGACGATGTCTGCAAACCGGAAGTAGCTACGAACACGGCCACCAAGCTCGCTTCTCAGGGTGTTCCCGTGGTGGTCGGCCATGTATGCAGCGGCGCAACCAAGGCCGCATTGGGCATCTACAAGGCCAGCAAAATCATCGCCATGTCGGCATCCGCCACCAATCCCGATCTCACCCAGAGCGGCGAATACCCGAATTTCTTCCGGACCATCGCTTCCGACGACGCCCAGGCCAAGCTGGAAGTCGATTTCGCTCTGAACACCCTTAAGCTGAAGAAAATCGCTGTGTTGCATGACAAGGGGGACTATGGGAAGGGGCTTGCCGAGTATGCGAAAGGCTTCATCGAAAAATCCGGCAAGGCGGAAGTGGTTCTCTATGAAGGGATTACCCCCGGTGCGGTGGACTATTCGGCCGTCGTTCAGAAAATCAAGAAAAGCCAGGCCGATGGGGTGATCTTCGGTGGATACCATCCCGAAGCTTCCAAAATCGTGAGCCAGATGCGCAAAGACAAGATGAAGACCATCTTCATTTCCGATGACGGCGTGAAAGACGACACCTTCATCAAGGTTGCCGGAAAGTATTCGGAAGGCGTGTATGCCACAGGTCCCAAGGACACCTCCAAGAACCCGATGGACAAGATGGTCCGGGAAGCCTACAAGAAGGCCTATGGGGAAGACGTCGGAGTGTTTTCGATCAACGGCTATGCCGCAACCCAGGCTCTGCTGAACGCCATTCAGAAGGCAGGCTCGACGGATTACGATGCAATCGTCAAAGCCCTTCGGACCGAATACGTCGAAACGCCGCTCGGCAAGATCAAATTTGACGAACGCGGGGACGCCATCGGTGTCGGCTTTTCCGTGTATCAGGTGAAGGACGGCAAATATGTAGAAGTCGTCAATTGACGAGAAGCCTGAACGGTGAACAGGGGACAGGAAGCCAAGCATCCTGCCCCCTGTTTTTTTGAAATGGGAGTTCGAAACCGATTCGATGGAATACTTTCTCGAACTGTTCTTGGGCGGTCTCACCCGCGGCAGCATCTACGCCCTGATCGCCCTGGGCTATACGATGGTGTACGGCATCATTGAGCTGATCAATTTCGCTCATGGCGAAATCTACATGATCGGCGCCTTTACGGGATTGATCGTATCCACTGTCTTGACGGCCTACGGGTTGGATACCTTCGCCGTATTGGTTTTGACGTTGGTTCTTTCGGCGATCTATTCGGCAGCGTATGGATTCACCGTGGAAAAGATCGCCTACAAACCCCTGCGACAGGCGCCTCGGCTCTCTCCGCTCATCAGTGCCATCGGGATGTCGATTTTTCTGCAGAATTACGTGATGCTGGCCCAGACCTCCGATTTCGTCCCCTTTCCTGCGCTCATTCCCGATTTCGAATTCTGGGAGCCTTACAGCCACATCGTAAGCTCCTCGGAGCTCGTCATTCTGATCGCTACAACGGTTCTGATGGTCGCCCTCACCCTGTTCATCCGATACACGCGCATTGGAAAGGCCATGCGTGCCACGGCCCAAGACCGCACGATGGCCATGCTGGTCGGAATCAATGTCAACCGGGTCATTTCCACCACCTTCATCATCGGCTCCTGTCTGGCAGCTTTCGGTGGTGTGCTCATCGCCTCCCACATCGGGCAGATCAATTTCTTCATCGGCTTTATTGCAGGCATTAAGGCATTTACGGCTGCGGTCCTAGGCGGAATCGGAAGCATTCCTGGCGCCGTGTTGGGCAGCATGGTGCTCGGGCTTACAGAGAGTTTCGCAACCGGATATGTGTCGAGCGATTACGAGGACGTGTTCGCGTTTTTGCTGCTGGTCTTCATTCTGATCTTTCGTCCCGGAGGACTTCTGGGGCGTTTCACCACCCAAAAGGTCTGAACCATGCGTTTCTGGTCCGAAGTCAAGCAATCCGTTCTGGTGGCCGTCTGGTTCATGTTTCTCACCTTTCCGATTCTGGTCATCCGGGTGAATCCCATCGAGAAGCTCGTCGTCTGGCGATGGCGCAACCTGTTGTGGATTGGTATCGGGGCCTTCGTTCTGTCGTTTCTGTGGCGGGCGTTGCTGCGCCGCAAAGAGCGGGGAAAACCTGCAACATCCACCGAAACCGCCTGGAAAACCGACTGGGTGAGCTGGATTGCCGCTTCTCCCGGACGCTATATCCCCGCTCTCGGAGTTGTCGGGCTCATCGCCGTCCTGTTTCCCATCGTCATGTCCCCCTACCAGACGAACATCATGATTACGGCCCTGATGTATGTGGTTCTGGGACTCGGGCTGAACATCGTCGTAGGACTGGCGGGGCTTCTCGATCTCGGCTATGTCGCCTTCTATGCCGTCGGCGCATACAGCTATGCACTGCTGAACCACCATTTCGCACTCGGTTTCTGGACGGTGCTGCCGCTGGCTGCACTTCTTGCTGCCTGCTTCGGCGTGTTGCTGGGTTTTCCGGTGTTGCGGCTCCGGGGAGATTATTTGGCCATCGTCACCTTGGGATTCGGGGAGATCATCCGGTTGATCCTCGAGAACTGGAATGAGTTTTCTTTCGGTCCATCCGGCATCAGCGGCATCGCCCGACCGGGATTCTTCGGGGTTTCGATGACCCTGAACCAGGCCATCGTCTATCTCTATTATCTGATGATCGGGCTCACCCTCTTCACCATTTTCGTGGTCAACCGCCTGCAGAATTCCCGGATCGGCAGGGCCTGGATCGCCCTCAGGGAGGATGAAATCGCCTGTCAGGCCATGGGTGTGGACAAGACGAAAACGAAGCTCACCGCCTTTGCCTTGGGGGCTACTTGGGCAGGGATGGTGGGAGTAATCTTCGCTGCAAAGACCACCTTCATCAATCCGGCCAGTTTCACCTTTCTCGAATCGGCCATGATCCTATCCATCGTCGTGCTGGGAGGTATGGGATCGATTGTCGGTGTCATCGTTGCCGCCTTCATCCTGATTCTGTTGCCTGAATATCTGCGGGCCTTTTCGGAATACCGGATGCTCATTTTCGGGATGATCATGGTGCTCATGATGGTGTTCCGGCCACAGGGGATTGTTGCCACCGTCCGCAAGGCCTATCAATTCAAACGCAGAACTCTCTAAAGAGATTGCGATGGATGTCATCCTCGACGTTTCTCATTTGACCATGGATTTCGGCGGACTGCGCGCCCTTGACGACGTGAGCCTCACGATCGAGCGGGGTGAAATCATGGCCCTGATCGGTCCGAACGGAGCCGGAAAAACCACGTTCTTCAACTGTATCACCGGAATCTATACCCCGACTGCGGGCGATATCGTCATCCGGAAGCCCGATGGCGGCAAACGGGAGCGGATCAACGGCCTCAAACCCAATCAGGTGACCGAGCGGGGCATGGCCCGGACCTTCCAGAACATCCGGCTCTTTCCCAACATGACGGTTCTTGAAAACGTCATGATCGGCAGGCACTGTCGCACCCATGCGGGAATTGCGGGCGCCATTCTGCGCGACCCACGAACCCGCCGTGAAGAACAGGATGTCGTCGATCACAGTTATGCCATCCTCGAAAAGATCGGCCTTGCCGATCATGTGAACGATTTGGCCAAGAATCTGCCTTACGGTGCTCAGCGAAGGCTTGAAATCGCCCGCGCTCTTGCAACGGAGCCATTTCTGCTGCTTCTCGACGAGCCTGCGGCCGGCATGAACCCCATCGAAACCCAGGAGCTCGATGAACTCATCACACGGATCCGGGACGAAGAACACATCTCCATTCTGCTGATCGAGCATGACATGAAACTCGTCATGAGCTTGTCCGACCGCATTACGGTCATGGATTACGGGAAGAAAATCGCAGAGGGTACCCCCTCCGAAATCCGGAACAATCCGGTCGTCATCAAGGCTTATCTGGGGGAAGACATCGATGCTTGAACTCGACCGCGTATCCACCTATTACGGAAGCATCCAGGCCCTCAAATCCGTTTCCATGAAGATCGAGGAAGGGGAAATCATTACGTTGATCGGCGCAAACGGGGCCGGGAAGACGACCACCTTGATGTCGATTTCCGGTGTGGCTCCTCCCCGCACAGGCGAGATTCGGTTCTTCGGAAAACCCATTCATACGATGAGCCCGGATGACATCGTCGGGCTGGGCATCTGCCAGGTGCCCGAAGGAAGACGGATTTTTCCGTATTTGACCGTCACCGAAAACCTGGAAATGGGGGCGTTCCTGAGAAGGGATAAAACCGAGATTCAAAAAGACTTGGCCTACGTGATGGAATTGTTTCCGATTCTGGCTCAAAGGCGCAACCAGCCGGGGGGGACGCTGAGCGGTGGGGAACAGCAGATGCTCGCCATTTCGAGAGCATTGATGGCACGACCGAAGCTGCTTCTCCTCGATGAGCCGTCCCTGGGGCTTGCACCGCTCGTCGTTCGGCAGATTTTCGACATCATTCGAAAGATCAATGCCGAAAACCGGACAACCATTTTCCTGGTCGAGCAAAACGCCAATCTTGCTCTTCAGGTGGCACACCGCGGATATGTCATGGAAAACGGCCGGATCACCATGGAGGACAGAGCGGCTGCGCTCTTGGCGAACGAGGATGTCAAGAGAGCCTATCTGGGGATGTGATGTTTCAGGACGGGTTTTTGTGGGATTGCCTACGGGCATACGGCAAACCCAATCGAATTCGGCGTTTCGACGGTTTTCAAACCGGCTGAAAATCCGTTTCTTACAACCACACAGTGCGGCGGGGGTACACATGTTTCGGAACATCGCACAACGATTCGGGATCTACTGGCTGGGTGTACTGATGGTGATGATAGGTTTCTGCGGGAGTTCCCCTACATCGGTTCAGGCCGGGGAGTCCAATGTGGCGATAAGCCCGAACTTCAGTACCTTGGGGATCGGCGCCGATCTTGCCGTTCGGGTGACTCCGATGCTGACGTTTCGGGTTGGTGGCAATACGTTTCCTTTTTCGACAACCGGAACGGAAGGGGATATCGAGTATGATATCGACGTCACCTTGCTTTCCGGAAAGTTTCTCATCGATGTTCATCCCTTCAGCGGCTTCTTTCACATCAGCGCCGGTGCGCTGGTCAATGGAAACAAGGCGGACCTGACGGCCCTATCGGCTTCGACCTATACCATCGGTGATGTCAGCTTTCCGGCGTCCCTGGTGGGGAATCTAACGGGAACCGTCGATTTCAACGGATTCGCTCCCTATGTCGGCTTTGGGTGGGGAAATCCCTTTGCTTCTTCCGGGAACTGGAGTTTTCGATTTGAAGGCGGCGTGGTGTTCCAGGGATCGCCCAATGTAGCGCTTGCTGCCGATGGCCCGATATCGAGCAATCCGCTTTTCTTGAATGAGCTGGAAAAAGAACGGCAGAAAGTCGAGGACGATATCGACGAATACCAATATTATCCAGTTCTATCCCTGTCCGTTTGTTATCGATTCTGAAGCTGATCGGAAAAGGGATGTCGGAACGAGTCTGACATCCCTTTGTACATCGTCTATCCATTAATAGGCTTTGAAGATTCCGCTTCTAATGATTCGAACCGGGATGCCTTCAAGATGATCTGGAATCATCTTTCTGTATTTGGCAGGCTGATCTTTTTCGATATACACAATAAAGGCTGGCTCATCCCCTGCTTCCGACATGCCGATACCGACGCCCGATACCCCTGTGATCGATAGCAGAGCATCTTCATGCCGGGATTGGATGTCTCTGAGCAGGCTTAGGGACTGCCTCATATCTACTCCCTCATCCAGCGTGTCTGAAGCAACAAGGTTGTTCGTATGAATGGAAACCCCGAGTGTGGACAACACCGTTGACATGGGAGAGCCGACGGTGTTGGTATCGCTGCCGGCAAACAGCAGGGCGACGGGTCTCAAGGTTTGAGAATCCAGGATTGCCGATCCGGAATCTCCGGAGTCCGAAAAGGTACCTGGCGTGATGCTGATCTGGTTGACGAATTTCGCTTTTCCACAGCTTCTTCCATAAGAGACCCGTAACGAAACGTTCAACGCCTCAACAGTTCCGCTGGTCACCCCCGTCGTGCGCCCGCTCTTGGTAACTGTCTGACCCACCGTTGCTTCCATTGCCGGAGCGGTAGGCATCCCGATACCGAGGATGTTCGAACTGGCCCATTGTGCGGAAGTCTCCGCAAGGGCTGCATCCATCAAATTTTTTCCCCGAAAACCCATTTTGATGGGAACGAACGTATTGACAATACCCACCTGGTAGTAAGGATCATTTCCTGGATCGGCTCCAATATCCAGTGTACCAGGCTGGATCGTCCATGTCGTTCCAGGGTCGGCCGTTCCGGGACAGAGATCCGGACCTGTTGCGCCTAATACATGGTTGTTGCTCAAGATATACAATTTGGAAGGATCGCTGGTTTGATACACCAGGAGCCCGGCTGTACCTGCATAGATGTATGGATTGCTGGGGGTGTTGCCGATGGAAACCCCCATGGGAATGGGCCGGGAAAACCAGGCTGTAGGGTCAGTTGCTGAAGAAGTTGCAGCGAAGCAAAGGACTGCAATGATGAATGGTATGGCCCCTCTGTAAAACTTTCTGTTCATTTGTATCCTCTCTTTCAATTCATTGTGGGTTGGAAACATGCCTTACGAATTCAGACAGATTGAGGCAGCAAAGGTTCTCAGCAAGAAGAAGAGGAAAACATGCCCAATTTCTGCGCTGAAAGCCGACATTCGAAAGAAATGCTCTCTGATTATGAATATATCAATTCCAATATGCCGTATATCAAAATGCTGCAGATCGCAAGAAAAGATTCTTGATGTCGGAAAAGTGGCAGGATCTCCATGAATGACCGTACTGCTGTCCTACTGATGAACGAAAATTAGAGGACGCCCTATCTCTGGATGGCAGGCCTGGTATTGATCGAAGGATGTGGCATTTCTCAGGCCGTCGTGTTTTGATCGAAAACCCCCCTGTTTTCTGTCAGCATGCCTCCTTCCATCAGATCTTCCATTGCAGATAAATAATGAGCTTTCGATATACCGGGAATCATTTGCAATCGATCGATTTGACCCAAAATGACCATGTTCTGCATCCGACTGTCGGTCAGTTTCGGGTCTCGGACGATGAAGACACGAACCCGTTTTTCCCGGGCAGCATCTTCGATGGTTTCCAGGCCAAGGGGTTGATCTTGTCCCAGCCGAACCGGAAGCGGCTGCCAGCAGGCATGGTAAAACAGCAGGGTCGATCCAAGCTTCTGCATGTATTGCAAGGCGCGGAAGGCTTCGTGGATTTCCAGACCGATCACAAGGTCTGCCTGTCCTTCCGGAATCAGGGGCGAAAACACGTCATCTCCGATCCGCAGGTGAGAGACCACAACGCCCCCGCGCTGCGCCAGCCCGTGGGTGTCCACGGCCTTCACCCGGAAACCGGCATGGTCTGCGGCTCGCAGCAGAACCTCGCTCAGCATTCCGATCCCCTGGCCGCCGACACCGCACATATACACATTGAATCCCATGATCCCTCCTCTTTTGCGAAACGGTTACGACGCCTCGGATGACGGCACGATCTCCGGCTTGCGGATTGCACCGGCTGGACAGGTCTGCACACAGCTGCCGTCCCCAATGCATAGATCCGTCTGAATCCGAACGCTTCCGTCCGCCTCTCGAAGGAAACTCGGACATCCGAATCGGGCAACGCATTCATACAGTTTCCGACAAACGCTCGCATCGATGGATACCCGCATTCGTTGAAAACCCGGTTTGCGGCGTTTTTCCCGCATAAACTTCAGCATGCAGGGGTGTCGGGCGATCACGACGCTGAACGCATCGATATCGAGCGCCTTTCGAACCAGGTCCGTCAAAACCGCTTGCTGATAGGTGTCTGTTTCGAAGATGTATTGAACCCCCATTCCTTCGAGAAGGTTGCGGATGGAGACGGCATCGGTGGGTTTGTTGAAATTTCGGCCGCTTCCGGCATGATCCTGATGTCCGGTCATTGCCGTTGTTCCGTTTTCCATCACGATCAGGGTGATCCGGTGCCTGTTGAACAGGACATTGAGGATACCGGGTAGTCCGGCATGAAACAGGGTGGAATCCCCCAGGAAGGCGATCACCTTCCGTTCCGATTGAAAGAGAGAAAGCCCGGATGCAATCCCCGTCGAAGCTCCCATGCACATGAGCGCCTGGCCGATACGGTAAGGCGGCAGAAAGCCGAGGGTATGGCATCCAATGTCCGCAACGGTAATGTCCTTTTCCTGAAGTGCCTTTCCGATGGCGTAGAAAGCGCTGCGATGACCGCATCCCGGGCATAGCTGAGGCGGTCTGGCAGGAACCGGCGGGGTGATCTGCGTTGCGTGAGGCGGGGTTTCCTGCAAGGTTTCTCCATACAAGTCGGGCCATTGCCTTTGAAGAATTCGTTTCACCTTGTCCGGTGTGTATTCTCCAATCCAATCTTCCGTAATCGTCTTTCCATAAATGTGGACAGCGATGTCCTCTTCCTGGGCGATGGTCCTGACAGCCGTTTCCAGAATCGGGTCGAGTTCTTCGATGACATGCACCCGTCGATGGGTCTTCAGAAACGAAGCGACTGCTTTTCGGGGGATGGGATAGACCAGGCCGAGGTTGAGCATGTCGGGTTTTCGGGATGCCGATTGCAGGGCATCCATCGCAGACAGGAAAGGAAGCCCTGCCGTCAGAATGCCCAGTTCCGAATTGCCGTGATCGATGAATTTGTGCCAATCAGCGTCATCGGCGAGGGCTGCGATCGACTGAAGCCGTTCGAGGGCCCTGCGCTTCATGGGGAAGACGGCGGATGCGATCGGTATGTAGGGGCCGTTGGCTGGATCGAAACGAGGGGTGGGGTCCAGGGGGCTCGGGCGATAGGCATCGAAGTGTACCCGTTCCTTGGCATGGCAAACGTGGGTCGTCATCCGCAAGATCACCGGCATGGCCTTGTCTCGGGCAAGTTGAGCGGCGATCTTGTAGTATCGATAGACTTCCGTCGGAGAGGATGGTTCGAAAACGGGTACATAGGCCATCATGGCGAGATGGCGGTTGTCCTGCTCGTTTTGGGAGCTGTTTGCTCCCGGATCATCCCCCAAGACCACCACCATACCGCCGATGATGTTCATCAGGCTCAGCTGAACAAAGGTGTCGGCTGCGACATTCAAGCCCACACTTTTAAAGAATACGGTGGACAGATGTCCATTCAACCCAGCTCCATAAGCGACTTCGGTAGCAACTTTTTCGTTGGTCGAAAATTCAAAGTAGAAGGGGCGCTTTTCGGGGGGAATCGATCCTATGGCCTCAGCGACTTCAGGCGTAGGAGAACCGGGATAAGATGTCACCACCCGAGTTCCCGCTTCCACCATGGCGCGAACCAGAGCCGTGTTGCCCATGACGATTTCGGAAAAAGCCACTTCACGGATCAGCATTTCTCCCATGGATTTCATCGGTCATCCTTTTCTGTCGATTGAAATCGGCCGTGTGGGGTGTTGGCACAGTCCAGATGATCGGAGCCTATCAGAAGAAGTTCCTTTTCTGCAATACGAAATGAAAAGCGGTCAGGCATCAAGCCATGCATGCCGATAGGGAACGGTCTCTTTAAAGAACAACATGTTTAAGAAAACCTGTTGACAAACAACGACAACACCCATAAAGTACATGATAACGATTATCAAAAAGGATGCTCTGCTTTGCTTGGTTGTCCCCCCTCTATTTTCTAAGAAAGATGGGGCGAAAGGTTGCACAAATCCATCCCAATTCCCTCTTTACCCGAAGGAGGGACGAGGAGAAAATTCCCGGGTTTTTGTTCAGGCGCTCAGTGTCCCGACCTATTGTTGTCCGTATAGCCCACTGATCCATCCATCTAATCCTCCAACGAAGGGAGCCCGCTCATGGAAAAGAAGACTGAAGTCGAGAAGGTAGAGAAGAAAGTCAATGTTCGTGATCTCACAATTTGTGAGGCGACCGCCCAGATGCTCGAAAAGGCTCGAAGAGACGGTGTCGAAACCGCCTTCGACAGGGCTGTCAGTATGAAGGCATGTCCGATCGGCGCCGATTCGGCATGCTGCAAGCACTGCGCCATGGGGCCGTGTCGTTTAAACGCCAAGGATCCTTACGGAAAAGTCGGTGTTTGCGGTGCAGACATCGATACGATCCAGGCTCGAAATTTTGCCCGAATGGTTGCCTCTGGGTCAGCCGCCCATACGGACCACGGGATGGCCATCCTCGACCTGTTCCGGGATGTGGTGAATGGCCATGCCAGGGACTACACCATCAAAGACCCGATCAAGCTGGAGAATGTCGCGAAATCCATCGGAATCGACACCGATGGAAAGACCGTTCAAGAAGTGGCCCAGGAACTGTATACCGAACTGGAGAAAACCTACGTCCAGTTGGAAGGCGAAATTCCTTTCGCCAAACGGGTTCCTCCGAAGACACTGGAGACCTGGCGGAAGCTGGGCATCGTTCCCCGCGGGGCCATGCGGGAAATCATGGAAATGATGCACCGGACGCACATGGGCGTGGATCAGCAATACGAAAATATCGCCAAACAGTTTAGCAGAACCGCTCTTGCAGATGGATGGGGCGGCTCGATGATTGCAACCGAACTCGAGGACATTATGTTCGGAACCCCCTCGCCCGTGTGCGTCGAAGTCAACATGGGGGTTCTAAAGGAAAACGAAGTCAACATCATCATTCACGGTCATGAGCCCAGCCTCTTCGAATCCGTTCTGGAGTCTGTGAACGAACCCACCCTCATTCAGGCTGCAAAGAATGCCGGAGCGGCAGGGATCAACCTTGTCGGCATGTGTTGCTCGGGGGCTGAAATGCTCGTTCGTCATGGTATTCCACATGCCGGCAATTTCATGTCTACGGAGGCCGTTCTGGTAACGGGAGCCGTTGACGCCCTGGGTGTCGATGTGCAGTGCATCAAGCAAGGGCTGGCCAAGGTGGCCGAATGTTACGGGACCCTCATGTTCACCACCAATTCGCGCTGCAAGATCGAAGGAGCGACGCATATTCCATTTGACGATCGCAATCCGAGGGCCTGCACCGACGAAATCGTCATTCGGGCAATCACCCGATTTAAGAATCGTCAGAAACCCGTCGAAATTCCGAAGATCGTCAATGTCGGTGTTCACGGGTTCTCGCACGAATACATCAGCTACATGCTCGGAGGAAGCTTCCGCGGCAGCTACACCCCATTGAACGACAACATCATCAACGGCCGCATCCGCGGAGTTGCCGGCGTTGTCGGATGTACCAACCCGCGGGTCAAGCAGGACTGGGTTCATGTCGAGCTGGTCAAGGAATTGATCAAGAACGACATCCTGGTGCTCCAGACGGGATGCTCCCAGATCGCTCTGGCAAAGGCAGGATTGACCGTTCCGGAAGCTGCGATTCTGGCGGGTCCGGGCCTTCGAGAGGTTTGTGAAACGGTCGGTATGCCGCCGGTTCTGGGGTTGGGTGCCTGTGTCGACAACAGTCGTATTCTGGTTGCGGCATCCGAAATGGTTCGTGAAGGTGGACTTGGTGATTGCATTGCCGATCTTCCGGTTGCTGGAGCGGCTCCGGAATGGATGAGTGAAAAGGCCATCGCCATCGGCCAATATTTCGTCGCATCCGGGGTGTTTACGGTCTTCGGAGCGACTTTCCCGATCGTTGCGAATACCAAGTTCCACAAGATGATGTTCGAAGACTTCGAAAAACAGGGCTTAGGGAAATGGGGTTTTGCCGTTGACCCATATGAGATGGCGCGCCTGATGATCGCCCACATCGACAAGAAGCGGAAGGCTCTTGGCATCGACAAGGCAAGAGAGCGAATGCTCTTCGACATGGCCGACAGGCGGAGCATGGAAGCGGCATAGATCGAATTAGAAGGCAAAAAGGAACCCTCTTGCATGCTGAATGTAGCATGCAAGGGGGTTTTTTGTGGTGTGAAGACAGAAGTCAGGAGTCAGAAGTCAGAAGTCAGGAGTCAGGAGTCAGAAGTCAGAAGACAAGCGGTTGAATTCTGTTTTTATGGATGGGGGAGACACCGCCATGAGCATTTATCGTGAAAATAGTGGGCAGTGGGCAGTCGGCAGTGGGCAGTGGGCAGTGGGCAGTGGGCAGTGGGCAGTCGGCAATGTTTTCCGGCCTATTTTCATCCCCGGGGGCGGCGCCTACCGCCATGAGCATTTATCGTGAAAATGCGTGACGGGTGACCTGTAGGGGCGACCTGCCGGTCGCCCTTATCCACGCCGAATTTTCATCCCCGGGGGTGACGCCACCCCGTCATGAGCATTTATTGTACAAATCGTCGGTCAGATCATCCTCTCAGGGAAGCCGCTCGGTTGTTCTTTGAACGGTGAAGGTCAAAACAACAGTTTTGCAAAAAAGTCGGCGACCGGCTGCCA
>Ga0101944_10002927_pt1 | contig 25575 bp, 13 predicted proteins | sample DewCreD2012metaG_FD_75245 | JGI IMG/M metagenome (GOLD analysis project Ga0101944, IMG submission 75245) | Hot spring sediment bacterial and archeal communities from British Columbia, Canada, to study Microbial Dark Matter (Phase II) - Dewar... ... | reverse complement strand
ACGACTACCTGCTGACGGCGGCCGCGGCCCGCGCCGCGATGGAATTGCCAGGCAGCGCCGTTACCAGGGCGCTGGCCGAGGAACTGTCCAAGTGGTCCGTGGAAAAACAGATCCTGGCGACCCAGGTTTTCGGCTGGCGGCGCGACCCGGCCGCCGCTCCGGCGCTGGCCGCGCTGGTCAAGGCGGGCGATCCGGCGGTGCGAACCGCGGCGCTGCGCGCCATTCCGGAAGTGGGCGGCGCCGAAGCCGTGCCGGTGCTGCTGAGTCTTCTCGGCGATCCGGCCGTGGGTGGAATCGCCCGCGAAGCGCTGGCCGCCATCCCCGGCAGGGAGGTCGACACGGCCATCCTGGCGATGCTCGAGCACCAGGACGCCAAGGTTCGCGAGCAGGCCATCGCGCTCGTGTCCCAGCGCCGCGTCCAGGATGCCCTGCCGAAACTGCTGAAAGCCGCCGGCGACGCCGAACCGAAGGTGCGGTTGGAGTCCATCAAGGCGCTCGGCGCGCTGGCCGGGCAGGCCGAGTTCGCCGCGCTGGTCGAGCTGGCCATGAAGGCCCCATCGCCGGGCGAATCGCAGGCGTGGGAAAACGCGCTCGGCGCCATCTGCACCCGCGAAGCCCGTTTCAACCCCTCCGACGTCACCGTCGTCAAGGCGGTGTACGGCGATTTGGAGAACGGTCCGTCCGCCGACGTGTCGAAGAAGGTCCTGGAGTTGATCCAGAGCGGCAAGCTGACGATCGAGGCGACCAACGACCACTTCGGCGATCCGGCGCCCGGCGTGCAGAAGCGCTTCCTGCTGGAGTACGCCATCGGCGGAACGAGCGAGCGCAAGACGGTTGCGGAGAACGAAAGCGTCACGATCACCGGCGGCATCACGCCGGCGGCCTGCGTCGATCCGCTCTGCGCCGCGATGGACAAGGCGCCGAAGGAGATGAAGGTGGCTTTCCTGCGCGTCATGCGCACGGCACGCGGTCCCAAGGTGCTCGAAGCCGTGCGCGCCGCCGTCAAGGATCCCGACCCGGACGTCAAGGTGGCCGCGATCGGCACGCTCTGCGACTGGACCGTCGAGGCGCTGCCCGACATCCGCGAGTTGGCCGCGTCCGCGCCCGACCCCAAGTCCCGGATCCTGGCCCTGCGAGGCCTGCTGCGTCTGATCCCCCAGCAGCAACTGCCCGCCGACCGGAAACTGGCGGAACTGAAGGACGTCATCGCGAAGATCGAACGGCCCGAGGAGAAGCGCCTGAGCCTGGCCGCCCTTAGCAGCATCGCCTCCCCCGAGGCGCTGACGATGGCGATGGCCAGCGTCGCCGATCCGGCGGTCAAGGACGAGGCCTGTCTCGCCGCGCTCGCCATCGCCGAAAAGATCGTGGCCGGCAACGGTCCCCAGGTCGCCGGCGCCATGGAACAGGTCCTCGCCACGGTCAAGAACAAGGCCGCCAGGACCCGCGCGCAGGAACTCCTGGACCAGGCGAGGAAGGCCAGGTGACGCCACGATCCACGCGGTCCTTTCGGCCGATGACCCGCTGAACGACCCGGTGGAGCTGAAGGACCCGATCGCCCAGGTCGAGGCCTCGCGCCCGACCGTCCTGCCGCGCGGCATCCGCCTCGGCTATGGCCGTACCGCGTGGCCCAATGCGCGGGTCGCACGGCTCTTCGATCCTCTGGACTGATCCCCCGCCCCTCCCTCGCCCTTTTCAGACCCTCGAAAATCCTTCGCTGCCCCTGCCGGATCGGGTGTAAGTACCATTAGAACCGCGTGTTCAGTGTGTGAACAACCGGTTAAACCGTGGAGCGAGAGGGAGATCCGGTTCATGAAACGTCGCCAGTTTCTGAAGTCCTCGGCCGCTTTTGGGGCTGGGTTGATGGTGATTCCCAGCGGAACCGTCTTCGGCGCGAACGACAAGCTCGACATCGCGCTGATCGGCACCTGGGGCCGCGCCGATGCGCACGAGTTTTTCCTGAAGAAAGAGAACGTGGTCGCGATCTGCGACATCAATGCCGAGCACTTGGCGCACGGGGCGAAGAAATACCCGAATGCCAAACCGTACGACGACTGGCGCAAGGCCCTGGACCAGAAGGGCGTCAACGCAGTGGTCTGCGCCACGACCGACCATACCCACGCCTTTGTCGGCAATTGGGCGCTGAACCGGGACATGCATGTCTATCTCGAAAAACCGATCGGCAACACGGTCGAGGAATGCCGGGTGGTCCGCGCCAACTACCTGAAACGAAAAGACAAGGTGGCCACGCAGCTGGGCACCCAGCGCCACGAGATCCCCAATTTCAACCGCGTGAAGGAACTGGTTCGCGACGGCGCTATCGGCGAGCTGAAGGCCGCCTACGCCTGGGGCAACCGCCAGATCCGCCGGTCCGGCTATCTGCCGGCCGAAGGCGAACCGCCCAAGCACATCAACTGGGACCTGTGGATCGGACCGTCGCCGATGCATCCGTATAACCCGAAGTACTTCTCCGGCGGTCCGGGCATGAACTGCCTGAGCTGGAACATGTACTGGGATTTCGGCACGGGCCAGGTGGGCGACATGGGCAGTCATACCATGGACCTCGCCTGGAACGCGCTAGATGCCGACCTGCCCACCACGGCCGAAGCCGATCCCAAGAGCGAAAAGTTCAACCCCGAAGTGACCCCGGTCGAGCTGCACACGATGTGGGACATCCCCGCCAACGACTGGCGCAAGGAAATCCGTGTGCACTGGTACCAGGGCGGGTTGATGCCTGAATCGCCCAACAACTGGATCGATCTCCGCAAGATCGACCACGGCGCGATGTTCAAGGGCACGCAGGGCTTCATCGTCTGCGGCTTCGACGGGCGCATCGTCATCCCCTTCGGCAAGGATGCGGACATGGCCTACTACAAGCCGCGCCCCAAGGACCAGGTCATGCCGCCCATGGGCAACTTCCAGATGGAGTGGGTCAATGCCGCCAAGGGCAACCTGAAGACGACCTGCAACTTCGATTACAGCGGAAAGATGACCGAGATGATGATGCTGGGCCTGGTCGCCTACCGCGCCGGCAAGCCGCTCAAGTACGACGGCGCCAAAGGCACCACGGACAGCGCGGAAGCCAACGCCTTCCTCAGCCGCAAATACCGCGACGGCTGGAAGCTCGATGGCTGAGCACCGGCGGTTCTGGAATGCAGTCGGGCAAACCCGCGGGCCCGGGAGCGATCCCGAGCCCGCTTCTTTCCGGTGCGGCCCGCTGGCGTTCGGGCCGATGCCCGCGCAGAATCGCGACCGTCGCCGGTTGTTCGCGATCGACGGCATCGAACGGCGAGGACGGGTGCGGAAACGACCTTCCCGGCATCACCCGGAAACGTCCCGTTCGGCTCCGCACACCGCCGCGGCCACGGCGCAGGCTGCCAGCGCGGCGGTTTCGACACGCAGCACATGCGGGCCCAACCGCACGGCGATCGCTCCAAGCCGCCGCGCGGCCTCGATCTCGTCCGGCGTGAACCCGCCTTCCGGCCCGACCAGAAAACACCAGGCCGTCGCCCGGCGGGAATCCTGGAGGAACTCCACCAGCGGACCTTCGGCGCGCGGGTCCAGCAACGCCGCCGCGGCGCCCGCGGGCAGCCGTTCCAGCAGTTGCGACGGGGTCCGTTCGTCGCCGATGACCGCCACCGTCGCCCGCCCGCTCTGTTTGGCCGCCTCGTCCGCGATGCGCCGCAAACGGTCCATCCCGGCGCCCGCGGCAGCCTTGAGCACCACGCTGCGCGCACAACGCAGCGGCACGATCTCGTCGGCACCCAGCTCCACGCATTTCTCGACCAGCGTCGCCGCACGTTTGCCCTTGGGCCATGCGGCCGCCAGGACGATCCGCGGCCGGTCGCCCGTGCGCCGGGTTTCCGCGCCCGTCAGCACCGCCGTCCGGGCGTCCGCGCCCATCCGCGCGCGCCACACCCGCTCGCCGTCGAAGAGTTCCACCTCGTCCCCCGGCTGCAGCCGCAGGACGCCGGCATGCCGCCGTTCGGTCTCGGGGAGTTCGATCCGCGCCTCCGCCTGCGCGCCCGACAACGAGTCGACTTTGAAGCGTCGCCGGCGGCTCATGTGTCAGGGTCCGTTCTTTCCGTTGCCCAACGCTTCCTGGCCGATCCGCCTGGCGCAATCCAGAAAGGGCGCGCGATACGCGGCCAGATCGGCGTCGGTCGAGCGTTGGGCCAGCCAGCGGGAGAAGACCGGCAAACGATCCTGCGCCTTCGCAGCCTGCTCCATGCGCCGCAGCCAACAGGCCGTCGACTCCAAGGTCGGCCCCGTCAAAAGGAACGCATCGAAGGCCGAAAGCGCGTTTTCCAGACCTCCGGATGCGGTGGCATGGCCCATCAGCGCGCAGGCGGCCCGCCGCGCGTAAAGACCGGCCAGCGGATGCTTGCGCGCCTCGTCCTCCGCCCTGGACCATCGCCGCCAGGCATCGATGGCCGTCCCGGGGAGACCCGGACCGCCCGGCGCGGAGGCCGGCGTCATTCCGGACCGAAGCTGCGCTTCGAGCACCATCGCCAGCGCGCCGCCATCCAGCGCGTCCGGTGCCCGATCGACCAGCGCTTTCTCCGTCTGCCAGTCGCCACGCCAGCGGGCTTCCTGAAGGCGTCTCCGCCAGTCGCCGGATCCCGCGGCGTCCTCCGTTCCGCCGCCTTCGACCGTGACCTCGTCCGCCCGGACCAGCGGCCCGTCCTGCGCGCGGCGCTCGCGCCGCCTGGCCGGTTCGTCGCGCAGGCAGAAAAGCGGATCGCCGCACAGCACCACCCGGCTCGGCCCGCCCGACGGCTGCCCGTCGTCCCGGCGGAAGGCCGCACCCCACGCCGCACCGTCCCGCACCGCGGCGGCCCAGCGCACGGGGGCCGGCCAGGCGCGCGGGCTTCCGTCGCCCACGCCGCCACCGCACCAGAAAGCGCCGCTCGACAGCGCACGACCGCAGAGCGTCTCCAGGCTGCCCGGATCATTCGCCGCGCCGGGCTGCAGGAAGACCATCGCCGCCGACCGCCCAGGCGGAAGATCGTCGGCCACCCATTCGCCGCCGGCCGTCCGCACGAACCAGAAGCCCTCGCCCCGCCAAATTGCGCTTTCAAAACCGCCGGAGGTCCCGGGATCCCACGCCCTGCGCGGCATCGGGATCGCCCGTTCTCCCATGCCCCGCGCGGCCGCGGCCAGGTCGTCGTCGGATCCGCCGGACCCTTCGCCCACCCACGCCGCCCCGTCGGGCCTGAGAAAAAGCGAACACGCGGCCATGTAGGCGCTGGCCACGCGGCCGTTGGTCAGGCGACCGGTGAAGGCCAGACGCCCGCCGTCCTCGGCCCGCCCGATCCAGTCGTCCAAGGCCAGGGGAACGCCGTCCGCATCCACATACGTCAGGGGAAAATCGCCGGCCAGCGTCACGAAACACGCTCGACCCGCGCGCGGAAGCTCCCAGGACGCCAGGCCCTCCTGCACGCGCCGCGCCAGTTGGCGGGCGCGCGCCGCGGAAATCGCGGCCGTCTCCCCAGCCGCTTCGTCCGGAAGGATCTCGAGGCCTTGGAACCGGCCGGCGGCCAGGGCCAGCGCCCCGGGCCACGTGCCCGCGCCCATCCGCACAAACACCACGCCCTGCGGATCGTCGTTGAAGCCCTGCAGCCGCTCGCGCAGCAGCGCGCGATCCACCCGCGCCGGTGCGGGCTTCGCGCCATCCGCCTTACCCCAGCTCATGTGGAGCGCGCGCAGCACGTCGTCGGCCTGCGCCGGCTTGACCCCGGCCGCCGGCGGCACGACGATCGTGCGCGCAGGCCGAAACTCGGCGATGAAACGGGGCGCGCAGAGGTCGTCCTGAAAAAGTACCGGAAAGAAGGTCTTCTCGTCCCAGCGGCTGACGGCCTCCAGAAACGAGGCCTCGTCGCCGACCAGCACCACCGCATCCAGCACCTCGCGCCTGCGCCAGCGCGAGCGCAGCGGCGAATCCTTGCCCTCGGCGGCCCAGCGCTGGCGCACCGCCGCACGCAGCAGAATCGGGCTCTCGCCGTTCCCCGCAGCACGTTCGGCCAGCTTCCACCAGTCCCGGGCCTGCTGAGCGCCCTGGCGCCCGGCAACGACCTCGCCCGCGCGCAAGGCCGCGCGCGCCGCGGCGCGCCCGCGAGGCGCATCGCGCTCGATCTTCCTGAACAATCTACGGAACTCCTCCTCGCGTCCCCACCGCGCCACGGCTTCCGTCAGCAGCCCGACAGAACGCAATGCCGTACGCTCGTCCGTCTGCTCGCCCAGCATCTCCCGCATCAGGACCTGCCCGGGTTCTTCGCCGGCGCCCCGGGCGGCCAGCGCTTCGCGCAGCCGCTGCAGGCGCTGACGCAGGGCGAGATCGACTTCGGTGGAGAGTTTCGCGGCAAGCGCCTGGTGGGCCGGTTGCGCCAGCAACCCGACGGCACGCTCGGTCCGCCCTGCGTCGACCAGGCGCTGCCAGGCCCGGCGGACGGTCTCGTCCCCCGCCCCACCGGCCTCGGCGCGCGTGGCCAATTCCTCCAGCGGCCGCACCTCTTCCATCGCCCGCTCGATCCGCTCTCGCAGATCTCCGCGCAGGTCGGGAACCGGCACCTGCGCGATCAGGCGCCCCTGCACATCGAGAAGAAAGAGTCCCCCCTTGCGGCACTCGGGATGCCCCTTCAGCCCCTCTTCGTCATTCCAGACCGTCGCGATGCGGACACCGGACATATCGGCCACGTCGCCCAGCCAGCAGGCCGCGTCCAGCGTGGCCACGTCCTGGGGATTGCGCACCAGCAGCAGGACCGGACGACGGTCGTCCTCCGCACGGTGCAGGATGGCGTCCACCTCATCGCCGCATCGCGCCTGCACGCAGAGCGACGGCAAAGACAGGAACAAGAGGATAACGCGCAACTCGGACGACATGGAGACCTCTCGACGAACCTGCGACAGCCCGTCCACGGCGAGGCTGCCCTTTCCCACGGAGCGGAGCCAAGGGCATGTTCGATAGCCCTCTCGCCCGCCGAGTGGTGGGAGTATGGAGGTTCGGGGAAAGACTGCCACTGCATTTCCCCGAACCGCCGTTCCAGAGGCCCGCCCAGACCCGGGTTTGGGCGGAAATGCTCCTCCCGTGCCGCGTCCGCATGCGAAGACCGGCTGCAGTACCGCGCCAGGCTCTTCTTGCCTAATAGGCGTCGCCGTATATACGCCTTGGTATTGTACCGTGCCCCATCATCCGCCTGCCGAAACAAGGAGCCTCGACCGATGGCCTTCCATCCCGAACGTTACCAAGCGATGCAGTACCGGCGTTGCGGAAAAAGCGGTCTGCTGTTGCCCGCCGTGAGCCTGGGCGGTTGGCAGGCGATCGGCGGCTACCGCGACGACGAGATCTCCAAGCGGATCTTCTTCGCCGCGTTCGATCTGGGCATCACGCATTTCGATTTCGCGAACAACTACGGACACCCGGCCGGCGCCAGCGAGGAACTCTTCGGGCGCATACTCAAGGAGATGCCGCGGCACGAACTGGTCCTCTCCAGCAAGGCCGGCTACCGCATGTGGCCCGGACCCTACGGCGACGGCGGCAGCCGCAAGTACCTGGTCGAAAGCTGCGAGGAGTCGCTTAGGCGGCTCGGCATCGACCACGTGGATATCTTCTATTCGCACCGCTTCGACCCCGAAACGCCGATGGAGGAGACGCTGGGCGCGCTGGAGACGCTGGTGCGCCAGGGCAAGGCGCTCTACGCCGGCATCAGCAACTACCCCGACCCGCACTTCTCCCGCGCGGTCCACATCATGCGCGAAAACCGCTGGGCGCCCGTCACGATCCATCAACCCTGCTACAACCTGCTCAACCGCGCCCCCGAACGGGACGTGCTGCCGACCGCCGGCCGGGAAGGCGTCGGGGTCATCGGCTTCTCGCCGCTCGCGCAAGGCCTGCTCACCGACAAGTACCTGAATGGCATCCCGGCCGATTCGCGCGCCGCGGTGGCCAAGGGCAACGGCGCGATCGGCGCCCAGCGCATCACGCCCGAGCTGGTGGCCAAGATCGGAAAACTGAACGCCGTGGCCCGGCGCCGCGGCCAGTCGCTGGCCCAAATGGCGCTGGCCTGGCTCCTGAAAGACCTCCGAGTGACCTCGGTGCTCATCGGCGCCAGCAAACCCGAACAGGTCGGCGACTGCGTGGCCTGCCTGAAGAACGCCAGCTTTGCCCAGGAAGAACTCGACGAGATCGAGCGAATCCTGGCCGGGTAGCGCGGACCCGGTGCGCTTCACACCTCCAACACGCTGCCTGGCCGGTCCTGCCGCGTGACGAAAATGGCGGTGCCGCTGCGTTGCCCCAGCGCCTGATTCGCCGCGCGGTACGCGAGTCGGGGCAGGTTGCACTCGCGGCTGAGGTGCAGCAGGACGATCTGCCGCGGGACCCGGTCGTGCGCCCGCAGCGTGGCAAGGGCTTCGGCGGCCTGGCGGTTGGAAAGATGTCCGTAGGGGCCCAATACGCGTTCGATGAGGTCGGCGTGGCGACGGCTGTTTCGTTCCATCTCTTCGTCGTGGTTGGACTCGATGGCCAGCAGATCGACGTCGCCGACGGATTCGGTCAGCGCGGGTGTCCAGTGGCCCAGGTCGGCCAGATAGGCGACGCGGCGGGGGTGACCGTGTTCGCCGTGGAATTCGAGACGAAAGCCGAAGGTCCTCGGGCAGTCGTGCGGTACGGGCAGAGCACGGGCCTGCGCGCCGCCGGGCAGTTTGAAGGGGACCAGCGAATCATAGGTCTTCACGAGGCCGGCGGCGACGAGTTTGCGGAAGTGGCGGCGTCCGTCGAGCTGGGCGGCATGCGTCGTGTGGCAGAAGAGGGTCACTTCGTGCTCCAGGCAGGCGCGGACGGCGGTGGCGCGGATGTGGTCCTGGTGGGTATGGGTGAGCAGCACCGCGTCGAGCGATTCCCAGGCGGCGCCGGTTCCGGCCATCCGTGCGGCGATTTCGTCGCCGGAGAAACCGCAGTCGATCAGCAGGCGCGTGTCCGGCGCGACGATCAACGTGGCATTGCCCGAGGAACCCGAGCCCAGGACGCAGAGTCGAACGCTCATGCTGCCTTCGGCTCATACCGGAGCGCGGGTGAAAAGCAAGGCCGCGTCTGCCTCTACGGGCATGCCCCCTACAGGCGTGTGCATGCCCGCGACTGCAGATTCCGGCAAGGCAAGTCGCTTCGACTTGTCGCGAGCAGCGCGCATCGCGAGACAATCATCAAGCGTGGTCGCAGGCGGTTTCTCGCAGAAGACGTGTTTGCCGGCTTCAAGCACGGCCACGGCGTGAGCACGGCGACAGCAGTTCCACGAACCGATGAAGACCCATTCAACCTCCGTGTCGTGGTCGAGGGTGCGCGGTGTGGCGTGGATCCGGACCGCTTCGCCGTAGGCCTCGCGGGCCGAACGAATGGCTCGCTCGTCAGAATCGCAGACCGCGACGCCCCTGAACTGCTTTCCCATGCCGGTGATGCACGAGATCACATCGCGAATCCGCCCGCTGCAGCCGATTACACCGAGACCGATGGCCATGTCCGTCTCCTTTTAACCCCAATACCAGGGATTTAAGAAGATAAGAAGAATGCCCCCCCATCTTGCCGACACAGAGTTGGTGACCAAGCCAACCGGCAAGAGGAGAAGCGTTCATGAAAAGGATCGTCCAGAGGCACGCGCATCTTGAGGGCGCAAGGGATGTTTTCGTGGTGGAAGCACTTGCGAAGGAACTCAACCCCGAGTGGGTTCGGGACGTCCTACGCGAATGCGATAGGGAGTCGATCCGGGAACGCCTCCTGCCAGCCACGTTAGTCGTGTGGTTGGTGATTTTGCTGGGCCTATTTCGGCGGGAATCGTACTTCAACCTGTTGGAGAAAGTAGATGGAGCCTTGTGGACTTTTCAGCATTGGCCCAAGGGTCCGCCAACAACCAGAGCGCTGACGAAGGCTCGTGACCGGTTGGGTGTGGAACCGATGAAGAAACTCCATGAGCGTGCCGCTCGGGAATGGGTGAAACGCCATTCAGGATTGCTGTTTCAGGGGCGACGCGTATACGCCTGCGATGGCTCTACGTACAAGACGCCCGACACGGATAAAAACGCCCGCGCGTTTGGTCGTCCGGGCGCCAGTCGTGGCCGTGCAGCCTATCCCCAGATGCGTGCGGTGACACTGACGGATGTCGGCACGCGCATCCGCGTTGCGGAACGACACGGCCCCTATGGAACGGGGGAAATCCACCTGGCGCGCCGTCTCCTGCCTGAAATCCCGCCAGGCTCACTGGTACTCTTCGATCGGAACTTTCTGGCCTACGATCTTCTTTGGGATCTGCACCGTTCTGGCTCAGATTTTGTCGTTCGCGTCAAGGAAGGCGTACGTCCCCGTCTGGTTCGACGGATCGGACCCGGTGACGCGATTGTTGAGATCGACATCCCGAGACAGCCCTACCGCAAGCAGCGCCCCGACATGCCAAGGACCTGGCGCCTGCGGATGATCACGTATCGCCCTGAGGGGTCCTCAGAAACCTTTCGAATCTTTACCACGCTGCTGGATCTCGAGGTCCCCAGCAATGAACTCGCCCAACTCTATCACAACCGGTGGGAAGAAGAGAGCGCCACCGACGAGTTGAAAACGCACCTCTGCGATGGTTCCACGGTCAATCGCGCGGTTGTGTTTCGAAGCAAGACCCCCGAACGCGTCGAGCAGGAGTGGTATGGTCTTCTGTTGGCTCAGAATGCGGTTCATGCCACGATGGATACCGCGGCGGCAACGCACCAGAAATCCCCTCGCCGTCTCAGTTTCACCTCGGCCTTGGAGCGGGTGCGTGAAGCCGTGTACGAAATGTCCCGCCTTCCTACCCATCTCCTTTTCCGCCCCTACCGAGCCATGCTCAAGAAGATCCTTCGCGCTACCGTACCCCTACGCCCCAATCGCAAAAATCCTCGATGCGTCCGAATCAAAATGTCAAAGTATCCCTTGAAGGAGAACCGACATGTGGCTTAAGTCCCTGGTATTGGGGTTAAGCCGTGTTGAACTATTCTGGCGAGGCGGTGATGGAGCGCAAGCATAGCCCGGATTGGCTCCCAAACAGAAAAATCCAGGCGCCAAGCCTATGTCACATAACATTTCATGGCATTGCATTATGACTGGAAAACTGGAGTCAAGGTAACGGTTGCTCCATTCGTAGCTTCACCAACCGCTGATTTCCGCTGTCGTGTACCACCGCGCGCTCTCCGCGGGCAGTGATCACCTGCGGCCGCGTCAAATCGGTCAGTGACGTGCCGGCCTTGTCGAGTGTGCCGAACGAGGCAATCGGCTTGCCAGACGCAAGATCGAAGGCCAGCACGCGATGACGTTCCGTGTCGGAAACCCAGAGCCGACCGGCATCGGCGCAGATCCAGATCTTCGATCCGAACCGGGCCGCCGCGTCGCCACCCCACGAGTTCCAGCGGCGCGTCTCCTTCCAGTGGGCGCCGTCGCGCGCGAACTCGACCACGTTCCCGTCGGCCGCGGCCAGGAGCGATTCGCCCTTCATGGCCAGCGACGTCCACTCCTTGAGCGGCGCGGTCGTCTGCAGCGAAACGTCGCCCCGGTTCGCGCGCCATTCGCCGTTCGCGGCGATCTCGTAGGCCTGCGCGTTTCCCTTCGGCGAGAGGACCAGCAGGGTCAGCTTGCCGTCCTGCTTGAAGACGGCGCTCCCCGCCAGGTCCTTCGGCAGGGTGAAATCCTTCTCGTAGCGGAAGGTCTTGACCTCGCCATCCGGTTTCCCGGCATACAGCGTCGGCTTGCCCCACAGTCGCCCCGGCGCGACCATGAGGTCGTTCTCCAACATCGCGGCCTGTCCGATGCCGGGGTGTTCCGGGCTGTTGACGCCATCGCGCAGCGGCGTCCCGGGTCCGTCGTTCCACGCCCAGCGGCCCGCGAAGCACCAGACGTTTCCGTCCCGGTCGAGGCCGAGGCCGCTGACGGTGGGCAGCGCGCCCAGGCGCCGCACGATCTCCATCTTGCGAACCTCGGGATCCCACGAGACCAGGTGCAGGACGCAGCCCCAACCGCTGGCGGCGTAGAGGCGCGGGTTGACGAGTGCCAGTCCGCGCGAGTTGCTGAGTTCCGAGTTCTGCGCCAGATGTCCGATGAACGAGCCGGATGCGCCCCCCAGGACCACGCCCGGCGCCGGCTGCAGGTCGGCGTCGAAGCGTTTGACGGTTCCGTGCCAGGCGTGACCGAACCAGTGGCCGTCGATCAGCTGCGGCCGTTCGCCCGGTGAAGGCTTCGGCCAACCATCGGTCGCCAGTTTCCCATCGGCGAACTTGTGAATCTTCCATTCCGCATGAAGGTAGACCGTGCCGTCCGGGCCCAACTCGATCTCGGAGAGATCCTTCAGCTTGGCGGTGCCCAGTTTCTCCAAAGCGCCTGACGTCGGGTCAAGCATGCTCAGGTCGCCGTCCTTCCCCGCGATCGCGACGCGACCGTTGACGGCGTTCGAGGACAGGCATTCGGCGGGGATCTTCAACGCCTGGGCTTCGCTCTCCGACGGCGCATGGACGTCGATCGTGTGGATCTGTTTGCCGAGCAGAAGCACGATCCGCTCGCCGGCGATGGCGATCTTGTCGATTCGGTCTTCCTGGGCAGGAATCCGATAGCTGGCCATCTGCCGCCCATCGAGCGCGTAACGGTTCAGCCGGCCCTTGCCCGCGCGATCCCAAAGCGTGCCAAAGCGGTCGCAGGCAACGCCCATGCCGCGAGTCGGCGAGTCCGCGAAGCGCACGAGTGTGGGGCCCTGTTCGCCCGAGTTGCCGAGTATCCCGTCGCAACGGAGGTCAGCCGCGGTCGCCGCAGCCATGCCCAACACCGAGGCACAGAGGAGGCGCAGGGTCCACAGAGGGACGCCCCTGCTGCCCTTCACGATCGCCGTCCTGGGCGGTCTCCGCGCACCCTCCGTGTCCCGGCGTTCGAGCCGGACGCCGGCCACGCGGAATGCGCCGTCGCTGCAGGTGGCGAACTTCGGCCCTTGGGGCTGGATCCGGGGAAGAGGTCTCATCTCATTCGCCTCCCATCTTCAGGCTGCCCCACAGATTCGGCGACAGCATGATCTCGCCGGGCACGTCGTTCACCAATCCCGTGGCGGTGTTGGACCAGTAGGAGCGCAGTTGATTGACGGTGCCTTCCGGATCGCCGTAGATGACGCCGAAGTCGGCCTTGAACTTCCGGCCGGCGACATCCTTCAGGCCGAGGTCGGCGAGCGGGATGGCGGCCTCGACGCGGTAGCGGTCCTTTTCCTTCGCGACGGCGATCCTGGCCCCGTCGATCCTGCGCACGACGTCCACCGTTTCGCTGCGCCACGGGCAGGTGAACGTGACGGGGTTCTTCGCGCCGGGCACGCGGTGCCGGTAGAGCACGGCCAGCGGCTGGCCTTCGAAGGGTGCGATCAGGAGGCGCAGGTCGCCCGGAACCGGGCCGCGGCGGTCGGGCGGCGCCCCGGGGTCGGTGCCGAGCTGCAGATCGACGGAGTCGCCGGTCTTGAAGAGCGTCGTCCAGTCCTTGCCGTTGTTCGCCCACGGCGATTCGTCGGCGACGTCGTAGAAGAGGTAGAGGTTCTCGGCGTCGAAGCCGCATTTCACCTTGACGGGGAAGCGGCCGTTGCGGTCCCAGTCGAGCGTGGACTCCCTGGGCCAGTCGTTCTCTTTTCCGTCGATGAGGAGCGGTTTGCCCACGGGCTTCGCGACGGCGTCCTTCGGCTTCTGCGCCTCGGCGAGCCGGCGGGCGCGGTTGCGTTCGGCGGCGGCCAGTTGCTCGGGGCTCACCCGGACCGTTCCCTCTGCGCGTCGGGCGTCCTGGAGCCCGTGGAGGCGGAAGACCCGGTAGCCGTCGCCGCCGGTCTGCAGGTAGTAGTCGCCGTCCTTCCCGCTCCGGGCGAAGTACCCGCCGAAGCACTCGCCGCCGATGTAGTACGCATCGCGCGAACCGCCCAGGCGGACGTCCTTGAACATCTCGTCGACGTAGAGGCCGTCCGAGGTGAGGGCGAAGAAGCGCCCGTGGTTGCCGTTGACGATGAACAGGTCCGATCGGTCGTCCAGCCGCGCGCAGCCGAGGAAGAAGAGCGAGCCCTGGAGGACGCCGGTCTCGGGCAGCGGCGCGTTGTGCGAGCCGTGCACGTTCGACCAGCGGTTGGCGTACCGCCAGAGCAGCCGGCCATCCGGTGCGAAGCTCTTCATGTACGGGTCCGAGTTGCAGATCAGGTTTCCGAAACGGTCGACGGTCGTCTCCACCTGGCAGCCCGGCAGGTCGATGGGCACGCCGGCGGCGCAGGCATCGTTCAGCCGGGGGTAGTGGGGCGCGCCGGAAGGGTGGAAGCCGTCGGGCTGGAGCGTTACGATGACCGTACGGCCTTTCACGCGCGCGGTCAGCCGCAGGGTCAGATCCATGAAATCGTGTCCCCAGTAGCCGCCGGCGAAATCCTCGGCCTGCGTCGAGAAATCGAACTCGCCGGCCTGTGGCCGCCCGTCGCCGTCGGTGTCGACCCACAGGACGCCCGGGCCCTTGTCGGCATGCCTGCCCTTCCGGTCAGGGTACGCCTTGTCGAAGGCTTCGATGAACGCCTCGGGCGGACGCCAGTCGAGCTGGAAACAGTAGCGGTGCGTCGAAGCGATCAGGGCCAGGTCTTTCAGCGTGCCGTCCGGGCGCAGTTCGCCGATGGTGGTCATGCCGCCGAGTCCGATCAGGAAGGTGCGGCCGTCGCGGCGCAGGAAACGGTAGTGCATCTGGCCCCACGACCCGCCCAAGACGCTGAGCGGTGTGGCGGTCTTCTTTTCGAAGTCGAGCTTCCATCGGCATCCGTGGCCGATCCAGTGGGTGGGGTCCTGGTCGTCGAAGCCGGCGTTCGGTCCGCCGTACGGCGGGTTGCCGAACTTTTCCACGACGACTTTTCCGGACGAGAGATCCCACGCGAGCGCGCGCTTGGGGTTCGTGCGGTTTTCCGCGACCCACAGCCGGCCGCCGGCCACGGCGAGGCCGCGCGGGTTGACCATGCGCTCGGCGTCGTAGGCACCCGTGTACGCGCCGCCGGGTTTGCCGATGGTCTTTCGTGCCGCGCCTTTGGCGTCGAAGGCCTGGATCGTGCTGGTCGTCGCGTCCGCGACGTAGAGGGTGCCCTTCTCGTCGAGCGCCAGGCCGCGCGGGTCGAGTTTTCCCGCGGCGATCAACGTGGTCGGCTTGCCGGCGGCCGGATCGATCTTCACGACGGCACCGTCGCTGACGGCGTAGATGGCGCCGCCATGGGCGGTCAGGGCGCCGGGGCTTTTGAGGTCGATCCGGCCGGTCGATCGGCCCGATTCAGCCTCGACGATCAGCAGCGCATCCTCCTTGCGGCTGGCGATGTAGAGTTTTCCGTCCAGGAGCGCCATGCCGCCGAGGCTCATGCCCTTCTTGAGCGCGGGCTTCGCGGCGCCGGGACCCCATTCGTGATCCTCCAGTTTCAGGAAGCGTTTTCCTCCGGGGTAATCCCGGATGCGGCCATCGGCGATCTCGAAGCGGCTCAGCGACATGAAGACCTGGTCTTTCCAGTCCGGCTTGTCCTTCCGGATGTGCTGTCCCCAGGCCTCGCCGTCGTGTGCCGCGTAGAGGTACTTGTCGTCGGCGGCGATGGCGATGGCGTCCATGCCGCTGCCGTGGATCGGGTTGTAGCCGCAGAGGAACGCGCCCTGCAGGTCGACGCCGATCATGGCGAAGCCGCCTTCGGTCATGGCCGCGGCGAAGAAGACCTGCCGGCCGTTGGTCGTGGCGGCGACGAAGTGTTGGTGGTTGCTGCCGAAGGGCTGCGTGAAGGTCTCGTTGCCGTTGCAGAAGGACATCAGATATTCCGGTCGCAGACCGGGGTGATGCAGGCTGCGCCAGCGGTATTCGCCGGCCTGGACCAGTTCCCCGTCGTCGTCGAGGCCATCCCAGTACAGGGTCTGAGGACCCTTGCCGCGTGCGGCGCCGGAGAGCAGGTTGCGGATGCGGCGGCCCTGGAGGTCGTCGATCGCGACGGTCGCTTTTCCGTCCATGGGCTGTTCGAAGTCGATCGCGATGCGCGCCTTGCGGTCGGCGACGAGGTTTTCGTACTCCTTCAGATCGAGGGTGCACCAGGCGGCGGGGTCCGAAGCCAGTCCGGCGTGGGGCGCCCCGGCATCCGCGTGCAGGAAGCGTTCGCGCAGCCGATCGGCGCCGCCCGGTCCGCCGGTCCAGCGCACGGCCAGCGCCATGCGGAGCTTCGTCCAATCGTCGGGTCCGTCGACGAGGTCCATTGCGGTCACGCTGAAGTGGTAGCGGGTGCCGTCCGGCGTCTTCTCGACCCGGGCCTTCCGTTCGTCCAAGGCGACCTGCTTCGCGGCCGCCAGTCCCAGGTGAACGCCCGTCCCGTTGCCGTCGGCGGCGAAACCGGCGACCTCGATCGCGATCTGCAGACCGCTCCGGGACTTTCTGAGCGCATAGGCGACGCGCGGCGTCGCGGGGCCGGAGACGACGACGAAATCGTCGGGGGTGAAGGTGTCGGCGGCGTGGGTGCCGAAGGCACAGAGAAGAAACGCCGCGACGGGCAACGGACGAGGGATCATGGTTCGCCCTCCGTGTTGCCCTCTCCCCAACGCGGGAGAGGGTCGAGACGAGCGAAGCGAGTCCGGGGAGAGGGGCCACGGTCCGGAGTCACCCGCTCCCGGTCTTCGTGCTTCGCACTCCGGTCCGCCCTCGTCCCGCCCAGGGGGAGGGCGCCACGACATCCAAAGCGCCGCGGAAGCGGCACGCTCCGAAGATCTACTCGAACGTCAACGTGCCCCACAGCGCCGGCGCCAGCAGCGCCTCGTCCGGCACGTCGTTGGTGTTGTTCGTGGTCTTGTTCGACCAGTAGTTCCGCGAGGTGCACTCCTGGCCCGCGCTGTCGCTGCCCAGCACGCCGAAGTCGCCGCGGAGCGTTTTGCCTTTCAGCGAATCGATGCCGAGCAGTTTCAGCGGCACCGCGGCGGTCACGGCGTACCCGCCCGGGCAGGGTTTCAAGGCGAGGGGAAAGGACACGGTCCGCACGCGGTCGAAGTGGATCGTGCGCCAGGGCGAACTGAAGGCGACCCGTTCCTCCGGCTTGGTGTCCGGGACGACGGCCTCGTAGAGCACGGCCAGCGGCCGGCCCTCCTTCACCGTCAGCAGCAGGCGCAGATCGCCCCTGGTCGGTTGCTCTCCCTTGGCCTCCGCGTCGGCGCGCAGCATCAGGTCGACGCCGTCGCCGGCGATGAACATCAACTGCTCGTTCTGCCCTGCATTCTTCAGAGGAGAACTGTCCTGGACCTTGTAGCCGAGATAGAGATTTTCGGCGTCGTAGGCCGCCTTGATCGTGGCGACCTTCTGGTTGCCGCTCTGGATCTCGATGACGTGCTTGTCCATGTCCCAGGCGTCGAGCGAACCGTCGCAGGGCAGGGGCGTCATGGCGGCCTTGACCGCATACACCTTCGGCGCCATTTTCCTGGCGGCGCGGCGGATCTTGATCTGCTGCGCTTCCGCGACGTCGGCTTCCGTCATCTGCGCGGTCGCGCCGAAGCGCTTGAGCGAATCCAGTCCATGGAGCTCCATCACGATCGCCGCGGTGCCGCCGCCGACCGTGTAGTACTTGCCGTCGTCGGACCTGCAGAAGCCGCCGCCGAAACTCTCGCCGCCCGCCGTCATCGCGTCGCAGGGCATGCCCGGTGTGGCCTGCTGCGGGACATCGAACCAGCCGCGGCAGTCGTTGTAGAGGCTCTGCACCCAGAGGCCGTCCTCGGTGAAGATGAAGTTCTGGCCCAGGTTCCCGTTCAGGTAGAAGACCTCGCCGATCTCCTCGTTCACGAACGCCGTGCCGTAGATGCTGCTGGGGCCGATCAGCAGGCCGGGCGCGGGGGCCGGCGCGCGGTGCGAGCCGTGGACGGAGACGTAGTCGTTGGGATAGGTCCAGAGGAATTTCCCGTCCGGCGCGATGGCGGCGAGCGGCGACTGGTTCAGGTACAGCCGCCCGTCCCTTCCGGTGGCCAGCATGCCTTCGCCGCCCAGATCGCCTTGCGGCGCGATCTTCGTGGCGTTTTCGAAGGAGTAAAGCGGCGTGCCGTCGGGCGTGAAGCCCTGGGGCTTGAAGACCTGGAGGTCCTTGCTGCCGCGCAGGGGGATCGTGACCGTCAGGTCGCTGCCCATCGCCTGGCCCCAGTAGTAGCGGCCGAAGCGCGCGGGACGGGTCTGCATCTCCTCGGGTTGGGCCTGCCCGTCGCCATTGCGGTCGACCCAGAGGAACGCCTTGCCGAAGTGCCCCTGGAAGACCGGCTGTTTGAACTTCTGGTTCCACTCGCCGACGCCGGGATCGTCGAGCGACCTGCCCTCGCCGACGTTCCCGAACTCGGCGACGTGCCGCCACGAGCCGTCGGGCCTGCGCAGATAGATCTTCACCTGGCCCGCGTCGCGCGCGGTGCCCGAGGCCTGGATGTACTCGCGGCCGTCGATCCTGGCGAATTTCAGCACCATGAACATGCCGGTCTTCAGCGCGTCGGGGAGCGTGAAGATCGGGCGGAAGGTCTGTCGCTCGTAGTCCAGTGCGTATTCCACCATCTCGCTGAAGCCCCGTCTGCGATCGAACGGGTTGATCTGGCCTCCGGCGGCGTAGGCCGTGGTGCCGATCAGATCGAAGGCCAGCCTGCCGTCCGGGGCCCAGACGCTGGTGCGTTTGGGCTGGTACGATTCCTCGGCGACCCACAGGCGTCCCTGGCTGTCGAGGGCGATCTGCGCGGGGCGGTGCATGCCGGTCTCGTCGAAGGCGCCTTCTTCCCCGCGGCCGCCGACCTTGCCGATCGTGCGAAGGACCTTTCCCGTCGCGTCGAAGACCTCGACGCACTGTTTCGCGCCGCGCTGGGAGACGTAGAACTGCCCGTCGGCGCCGCAGGCCAGGCCCTGCGGTTCGTCCAGGCCTTCGAAGAGCTTCTGCAGCGAGCCGTCCCCGGCATTCACCCGGTGGAGCGCGGTGCCGGCGGCGAGGTAGAGCGAGCCGTCCGGCGCGTAAGCGCAGGCGGCCATCCGTTCGGGGAAGTCCTTCCACTCCTTCAGCGTGTCGCCGGTCTCGCTGTCCAGGATCAGGAAGCGGCGCTCCCGCGCGACGATGACGGCCAGTTTCCCGGCATGCCAGGCGATGGTACGGACATTGGGGATGCCGTCCTTGGGCGCGATCTCGAGGTCGAGGACGTCCTTGCCTTCGGCGTCCCTGCGTTTCCAGGGGGCGTACTTGCCGGTGGCCAGTTCGCAGCGCCAGATGGTGAAGCGGCCGGTGCCTTTTTCGTCGCCGTCGCCGTTGGCGATCCAGAGGATCCTGCCGTCGGTGGCGAGCGAAATGCGTCCGCCGCCGAAGGCCGCGCGGTTGGCCATGCCCCACTGGCGCTGACCGGCCAGGTCCACGCCGATGAGGTGCTCGCCGGCCTCGCCCATCGGGCAGGCCAGGGCCATGCGGTCCTTGCCGGCGGCGACGGCCTGCGGAGCCGTGTGGTCGCCATAGAAGGCGCCCTTGCCGTCGGCCGTCTTCCAGCCGGGCTTGCCGGGACTGGCGTAGGATAGCGCGTAGGTCAGGCGGAGGCCGTCGTGGTAGAGCCCTTTCACCGTGTAGGTGCCGGGCGGGAGGATGTTTCCGCGGTCGTCCATGCCGTCCCAGACCTCCTCCTGCGCGCCTTTGCCGCGTTCGGCGGCGGCGAGGAGGTTGCGCACGCGCCTGCCGCCCGCGTCGTCGATGGCCAGCGTCACGCGGGCCTCCTTGGGCAGCTCGTACCGGATGCGGACCGAGCCTTCGGGTTTCTCCTCCGCGAGCGCCTGTTCCCACGGGGGAACCGGGAGCGCGAGCCTGCCTTTCTCCTCGAGCTTCACCTCGCCCCAGGCGTCCTTGGCGGTCCAGAAGAACTCGCGGCTGGTGGCGCCGTCGGCGAGGTTGTCGGCATAGCGGTGGACGGGCCAGTCGGCCTCGCCCCACAGGAGTTCGATGCCGCAGCGGAAGCTTTCGCCCGCGGAATAGACCTTGCCGTCGTTCGCGATCAAGGGCCAGGGGAGCTTCAGCTCCTGCACGTAGCCGCGGCCGTCGGCGTCCTTGAGGAAGGCCATCTCGGCGCCTTCGTCGAGGACCCAGCCCTGCTTGCGGAAGAGCTTCTTCTCGCCGCCGCCGAAGGGCTCGGTCAGGCTCTTGCCGTAGTCGATATGGATGAACGGCTCCATTTCACGGGCGAAGCACCAGGCGGTGACGTGGGAAATGCGGTTGGTCCTGAGGCGCAGTTGCACGCAGTCGCCGGCCCAGCCCTTGTGCGCCTGGAAGCGGGGATCGTGCGAGTTGCCGATCGGCGTGGGGTCTTTCCAGCGGATGGAGACATAGAGGCTGTTCGCGTCGTACATGAAGGCGACGCGGCCCGAGTAGATGTCCTTGAGCGACTGGACGTCGTAGCAGATCAGCGCCTGCCCCGAGAGGTCCCAGTCGTCGAGCTGGCCGTCGATCTTGACGGGGCCGGGTGCGGGGACGGCGCGAAGGCCGTGGTTGTCGGTCTGCATCGACCAGGCTCCAAAGGTGTGGACGAGAACGACCGTGGCGATCGAAAGTGCGCGCAGCATGAGACGCTCCTTCGTCAGGCACTCAGGGCGGGAGCGGCCTTGCCATGGGCCACTTCCCACTCGAATTGCGGGTGGATGGTGAGGCATTCGGGCGTCGATTCGCCCTTGCGCTGGCGCGTCATCAGGTCGAGCGACGCCTGGAGAATGCGCGGGATGTCGTACCCCAGGCGCGCGACGGGCAGGGCGCTGGCGGTCGGCGCCGGGAAGTTGCAGTGCGCGACGACGTCGAGGTCGTCCGGCAGACGCAGACCGGCCTGCAGCAGCCCCGCGCACGCGTTTTCGACCAGGTTGTCATCGACGATGACCAGGCCGTCCGGGCGGTCGGCGGGAGGCGCGCTGACCAGCAGTTGCGTCAGGTGACCGGTCCACTCCCCCAGCGTCGGGAGACTGATCTGCGTCCAGGGCGGCCGGTAGGCGAGCCCGCGCGCAGCCAGCGCGTTTCTCAAGGTGCCCGGCAGGTCCGCGACGAAGCCCGGCACCATCAGGAACGCGATCCGCCTGCGGCCGCGGGCGACCAGCCGATCGATGGCGCGCTCCAGGAAGTTGCGGGCGCTGAACTCGACGGCGGTGACGCCGGGCGGTCCGGGAGGCGACATCAGGGCGAGACGCGGGAGGCCAGGGGTGGTCAGAAGCGGCGTGCCCTCGACCAGAAACGGATTGGTGACGAAGAGGATGCCGGCGAGGTTGCCGATAAGGACCTCCTCCGCAAGCCGTTCGTAGTCGCCGCCAGTGCGCTGGCGATCGACGGCGATGCGGATGTCGATCCAGTGCGTGCCCGCATCGGTCAGGGCGCGTGCCGCGGATTCGAGCACGGTCCAGAAGCGGACCCACGGTTGGCTGCGGTCCTGCGGGAAGGCGAGCACGAAGCGGTGCAGATGCGGGGGACGATCGACGACGAAGGTGCCTTGCCGCGCGCGGACCGCAACGAAACCTTCATCGATCAGGCGCTCGCAAGCGCGTTGCGCCGTGACTCCCGTGGTCTTGAACCGGCGGGCGATTTCCAGGTGCGTGGGCAACTGGTCGCCCGGTTTGAGGCTTCCTCGGAGGATGCGCGCACGCAGGTCGGCGAGAATCTCGTCCTGTTTGACCGGCGGTCTGCGTTTGACTTGCCGCTCCATCGTTCGTCGTGTCCTCGCGATCCCTGACATACTTTATATACACTCAAATATACATTTTGCGTTCAAATTAATATGGTTTGATTTTGGACGATCAATTCTATCTTAACTATATTATTCAAAACGGGTTGCGTATATTCCATTTGAGGGGTTGATCTTTCTGAAAAGAAATAAAAACAAAGGCCAAGAAAGGCGCTGAGTGCGAATACAAGTGGTCTATTCTCGAAACGGCATGGCGGTTTGTGGCGGACCGGCAAGGCTATTGGGAAATCTTGGAACCGTTACACAGGTATGGGGTACTTGAAACAGTCGGCGCATTTCGCCGAGCAGTTTCAGCCAACGGATCAAGGGAGAACAGGGACATGCGGAAGAATGGCCTTTCGAGGCGGAGGTTCATTGCGGGCACGGCGGCCGGATTCGCCACGGCGATGGTGTTGCCGCGGAGCGTATGGGGTGCGAACGAGAAGCTGAATGTGGCCAGCATCGGTTGCCAGGGGAAAGGCGACAGCGATTCGAACGACATCGGGCGGTCGGAAAACATGGTGGCGCTTTGCGACACCAACCAGAACTGTTTGGACAAGAAGGGCGGTCAGTTCCCGAATGCGAAGAAGTACAAGGATTTCCGCAAGATGTTCGACGAGATGGGCAAGGAGATCGATGCGGTCACGGTCAGCACGCCCGATCACACGCACTTTCCCGCGTCGATGTGCGCGATCCTGCAGGGCAAGCATGTCTTCTGTCAGAAGCCGTTGACGCACAACATCTGGGAAGCCCGCATGCTGGCGAAGGCGGTCAAGGAGAAGAAGCTTTCCTCGCAGATGGGCATTCAGGGGCACGCGAACGAAGCGGCGCGCCTGGTCTGCGAATGGATCTGGGCGGGGCTGTTGGGCGACGTGACCGAGGTCCACTACTGGACGAACCGGCCCGTGTGGCCCCAGGGGCTGGACCGGCCGAAGGAGGTGCAGCCGGTTCCCGCGAACCTCGACTGGGACCTCTGGTTGAACGTGGCCCCGCAGCGTCCGTACAACGGCGCCTATTGTCCGTTCAAATGGCGCGGCTGGTGGGATTACGGGTGCGGCGCGATCGGCGACATCGCCTGCCACGTCATGGATGCGGGCTTCTGGGCGCTGGATCTCCGCTATCCCAAGTATGTCTCGGCGGAATCGTCGGGATGCAACGACGAGACGTTCCCGAAGTGGTCGATCATCACGCTGGAGTACGAGGCGCGGGGGAATCTCAAGCCCGTCAAGATCGTCTGGCACGATGGCGGCAAGATGCCGCCGATGCCGAAGGAGATGGAAGGCAAGGAGCCGAACAGGGAGTGCGGCGCGATCTTCTACGGCACCCAGGCGGTGTTGACGCACGATTTCTACTGCGGTTCCTGCCGCATCATTCCCGAGGCGCGGCACAAGGAACTCCAGCCGACCAAGGTGCCCAAGACGCTGCCGCGTTCGGCGCCGGGCGGGACGATGGGTGAGTTCATCAAGGGCTGCAAGAACGGCGGCGACGCGAAGGGCGCGAACTTCCAGTATGCCGCGGCGCTGACCGAGATGGCGCACCTCGGCAACCTGGCCCTCAGGGCCGGTCCGGGCAAGAAGGTCGAGTACGACCCGAAGACGATGAAGGTGAAGAACCTCCCCGAGCTGAACAAGTACATCAAGCGCGAACCGCGCAAGGAGTACGCCGAGCTCTACAAGGGCGACGACGTGCTGCCGATGCCCACGCCGGACGGCCTGGGCGGAACCAAGGCCTGATGGCGATCCGCAGCCGGATCGTTTTCAAGAAGAGACGGGACGAAGGGGCGCTCGAAAGGGCGCCCCTTTTTCGTATGCCGGAAGGCCCGGCGCTCCGGATCGGGGAGGCCGGTCTTGCATGCGTTTCCCGCTTCATTCCAAACAGGCCCTGAAGAAACGGACCGCGGGCCGGCGATGGACCGCCATGAAACGATGCGGGGGATGCGGCGCCGCGGTCACTTCTTCTCCCGGGCCTTTTTCTGCTGCTCCTCGTACAACTCGCGCTCCTTGCGCTTCTTGATGTTCGGGTCGCGGTTGAGTTCGAGGTAGACCTCCTTGTTGCCGGGCGGCAGGTAGAAGCGTTCGGCGTCGCCGGCGAAGAGTTCGTGCATCGTTTCCTGCCAGAGGCGGTCCTGGACGACGGCCGGGTTTTCGCGGTACTGCCGCAGGCGGCTTTCGAAGGTCTGCGATTCGCGCTGCACGGCCTGCAGGGTGCTGGCCGCGGCGCCGCGGGCTTTTTCGATGGTGTCGTAGGCTTTGCCGGAGACGCGGACCGGCAGGCTCAGGGCCGCCAGTTTCTGGCGCGAGGCCGCATCGGTTTCCCCTTCGACGACCGCCTTGAAGGACTCGCCGGCGGGGGCGCCGTCGAAGAAGGCGGCGAGGGCCTGTTCGAGTTGGGCAACCTTCGCGGCGTCGTTGCGGCGCAGCAGCCGTTCGTAGTGTTCGATGGCGGCCAGGATGACGGGATGCGCCTCGCCGGCGGCTTCGCCCAGGATGCGGGCCCGTTCGGTCTCGGCGGCGATGATGGCCTGGTTCCGCGCGGATTGCGCCTGGTCGACGGCGAGGAAGGCGCTGCGGACGGCCAGCGGCGCGGTGTATTCGGTCAGGCTCACGTTGGCGATCAGGATGCCGCTTTCCATTTCCTGCAGCGCGTTCTGCATGCGGCTGCGGGTGCCGTCCCAGTTGACGTTGCCGAGGTAGAACTGATCGGCGGTATGTTCGGCGGCGGTGGCCACGATGGCGCGTTCGGCGACGCGGCGCAACAGGGTTTCCGCCTGGGCGATCATGCGGCGCGGGTTGTTGCTGGCGCTGACCGTGCGGATGAAGTCCGCGGCATGCTGTTCGTCGACCTGCCAGGTGATGGTCCAGCGGCCGTGCATGATGTTCTTGTCGGCCGTGAGGAGGAAGCCGTCCCGGTCCGGATCCAGGCCGTCCTTGGAGACGGGGAGCTGGTCCAGGGGTTTGCCCCGGTCTTCGTCCCTGACCTGGAACCAGAAGGTCTGCGAGAGGTCGAGTTCGTTGGGCGTGACGGGGATCCGGATGACGGTGTCGATGGGTTCCGGCCAGGCGAAGTAGGGTCCGCCGGGGGTGTAGAACGATTCGCGTCCTTCCTGGGTGACCAGTTTGCCGAACTGCAGGCGGAGCGCCACTTCGCCGGTCTTCACCTTGAACATGCCGCTGAGCAGGAAGACGGCGACGAGCACCAGCAGGAGCAGGCGCAGCAGCGCGAAGCTGACGCGCAGGGCATCCGCGAGGGAACGCTGGGCCGCATCCGGCGCGGGGAGGTCGCCGTCGTCGGCGGGCGGGCGTGTCGGTTCGAAGTCGGCCATGTCTACGGTTCCCGCGTCGTGGGCAGCGGCTTTTCCCTGGCCGCCTTGTTGAACAGGTCGAAGGGCGCCGTCTGCGTATCGAGGATGAAGGTCGTGTTGCGTTGGAGCGTTTTCTTCAGCGCCTCCAACTGGTTCAGGTAGATGGCGAAGGCTTCGTTCTGTTCGAGGCCGCGCAGGTACTTGGCGGTGTTCTGGATGGCCTCGCCGCGGATGTTCTCGGCGTGCCGGGTGGCGAAGGCGAGGATGATGTCACGGTCGCGTTCGGCGGCCGAACGGATTTCCTGGGCCTTGGCGCTTCCTTCCGAGCGGGCGTTCTGCGCTAGGCGTTCGCGGACGGTGCGCATGTGGTCGAAGACCTTGGGCGTGACCTGCTTGTGCAGTTCGAGACGGTGGATGCCGACCGTCACGATCTCGATGCCGTAATTCTGCGGGTTCTTCATGTCGTGGACCAGCTTTTCCCGGATGGCCCGTTCGGCTTCGCCCAGCCTGCTCTTTCCGGGCGCCGGGTTGACCAGGTCGTCGAAGGCGTAGCG
>Ga0101944_10002925_pt1 | contig 25598 bp, 23 predicted proteins | sample DewCreD2012metaG_FD_75245 | JGI IMG/M metagenome (GOLD analysis project Ga0101944, IMG submission 75245) | Hot spring sediment bacterial and archeal communities from British Columbia, Canada, to study Microbial Dark Matter (Phase II) - Dewar... ... | reverse complement strand
GTCCTCCACCTTCTCGCCCGTGCCGATGTAGCGCACCGGCACGCCCAGTTCATCCCGGATGCTGAGCACCGTGCCCCCGCGTGCGCTGGAATCCATCTTGCTGAGCACAAGACCCGTCACGTTGATGGCGTTCAGGAACTCCCGCGCCTGAGCGATGGCATTCTGCCCGGTGGTGGCGTCCAGTACCAGCAGGGTCTCGTCCGGCGGCCGCCCGGCGGTCTTCTCCACAGTCCGGACGATCTTGCGCAGCTCCTCCATCAGGTTGGATTTCGTATGCAGCCGTCCCGCCGTGTCCACAATGACCACGTCCGCGCCGCGGGCGCGTGCGGCGTTGATGCCGTCGAAGACCACCGCCGCCGGGTCCGCGCTGGGCTGACCTTTCACGATATCCGCTCCCACGCGACCGGCCCAGATCTCCAGCTGCTCGATGGCCGCGGCGCGGAAAGTGTCCGCCGCGCACAGCAGCACCCGCTTGCCTTCCCGGCGGTACAGGTGCGCCAGCTTGGCGATGGTGGTGGTCTTGCCCACGCCGTTGACCCCGGCGACGAAGATGACCGTGGGCGGCTGCGGGCCGTAGACCAGTCCCTGCGGGCCGTCCGCTCCCATCAGCTCGCAGATGATCTCACGCAGCCCGGCCTCCACCCCCTCGGGATGGGCCTTCGAGTCACGCAGGCGCTGAAGGATCTTCGTTACCGTCTCATAGGCGACGTCGGCGCCGATGAGGGCCTCCTCCAGCTCTTCGGCGGTGTCCTCGTCAAGGACGGTCTTTCCGGTCAGCTTGCGGGCGATGTTCTTGAGGGCTCCAAACAGCCGCATTCGGGAATACTGCTCCTCACGGATGATGTCCGCCGACATCCGGCGGCGGGGCGCAAGATGCCGCCCCGGGGATGATAGTCCGCCCCCGCCCCCCGCGGCAAGGGGATAACACTTCGGTGAATCTGTGACCTGTACCCCATACTGATGGCCCAGCCCGTATCTACGGGAGCCAAGCTGTGCTCTTTCTCTACTTGACACTGGCCCACCATTTGCTAGAATGGATTCATCTTGCGTTTCTCTTAAAGGCCGGGCTTGTTACCATCTCGGCCTAAATGTAGCTGCGACTTCTGAGAGGGCCAGTATTACCGGTGCCACACTCGCTAGTCACGGTTCAGGGCGACATCTCGACGACGGTGTCCTATCTCGGCCGCACAGCTCTCGCCTGAGTCGCACATTGGTGCCGGGCGTGTATCGTCAGGGCTTCTGCATAAGCCCGAAAAAGGGAGGTAGAGAAATGAAGTATACGCGTGCTTTTCCCGTATTTTTCTTATTCCTGGTCGCTCGTTCTTGCGGCTCTATTGCATTAGCGGGAGAAGCCTCCACTTTCTCTCCGGCAGAAATCTCGGCGCTTTATCGGACCTCTGTAGTAGTACTATACGGCGGACCCTCAGCTGATCATATAACAACGCTCGGCACGGGTTTTTTTGTCTCGCATGATGGCCTTTTGGTGACAAACTATCACGTCATAGCGCCGGTGAAGCACCTAAAGGTTAAGCTTTCAAATGGAGACATCTTTGATAGGCTCAAGGTCGTAGACTATGACGAGAGGCGTGATATTGTAGTACTGAGTGTTCCGGCATATAACACTAAACCTGTTCCGTTGGGTGATTCGGATACGGTTTCTTCGGGTGATAAGATTGTTGTCATAGGGAATCCTGAGGGATTTGAAGGTAGTGTCACCGACGGAATTGTGAGTGCCATTCGTGTGTCCGAAAAGGGATATCGTCTCATTCAAATTAGTGCACCCATATCGCCGGGGAGCAGTGGCAGCCCTGTATTTGACGCCAAAGGAAAAGTTATCGGCTTGGCTGTCGGTACTGTTAAGGAGGCTCAGAATTTAAATTTCGCTGTTCCCGTGAACTATGTCCGTCCTTTGATTACTTCTGAGAACAGAATACCTTTTGAGCAGTTTGTGAGTTCTGTCGCGGGAGTGTCAACCCCATCAAATAGCGGAAACGCCGCTGCTGAGGATGGTAATACTGGTCTGTGGTGCGGAAACTTCGTAGTAGCTCTTCGTGATTTTCTGCAGGGACGAGACGTTGTTTTTGCCGGGTGTATGGATACTTTTGACTCGGCGAGGACTATGGCACCTGGCCAAATCAGTATTAGTCCTTCCTTGCACATAAGTCTGGAGTGCTTTCGAAGGGCAGAGCAACGTCTCGACGCGTCACGGCCGCGGGCGGAGAAGGCTCTCAAACTGCACGAATCGTTCCGGAATGTAGTGCGCCTATACCGCGAGGCGGCAGAAGGCTACGTTGCTGCTTTTTCTTTGGTTGATCCGGCGCGAGGCTGGTCGGAGTTTAACAAGGTCTATGCTGCGGCCAACGCGAAGGAGCAGCTCGGGTCGCAAGACTTGTTCGCGATAGATGGAGGGTTCCCCTTGGGGGTTTTGCGTGTGCTTGAGGAATGCTGCCCTAACCTGGAGGGGAACTTGCCTACCTCAGTTAGGGACTTGGGCTCAATGTGGCCCAGCGTATTCTTGGGGTTCAATCCATATTGGTCTAAGGAACGGCCAGTAGTGCTGAGCGTGAATCCGGGGGGACCGGCCGATCGGGCTGGCCTGAAAAGAGACGACGAGATTCACAAGATAGGAGGTAGTGCACCAATCAGAAGTTGGTCTGCTTTCAGTGAGGCAATGCAAGGAAGAGAACCAGGCGACGAGGTCACCATTGAGGTCCTTCGGAAGGGGGAGGTAAAGCGCTTCAAAATAAAACTCGAACGGCCGTCATGGATGCAGTAGCCGGGTTAGTGTCTGTCGACGGTGCACGGGCGACAATAATGGGGTGGCGTAGATTCCTGTATAACCTGAACAACGGGATTCCTGCCGGTATGGGCTATCAATGCTTGGCTCGGGTGTCTGGCACTGGCGGGGCAGGATGCGGGCAGACGGCGGCAGAAGTTCTCTGCGGGGGATCGCCCTCCCGAAAGGAACCGTTGTCCGATGGAGAATGCGCTTTTCGTGGTGTGCCTCGGAGCGGCTATGTGCCTGCTCACGGTCTCTTCCGGAGCGGCCCAGCAGGGCTCTCTGGAGAAAGTCTGCGGGGACCTGAAATTCCCGGAGGGGCCGGCCTGGGACGGCAAAGGCACGCTCTACTTTTCCAACTGCTCTGTTGACACCATCTCGCGCCTTGGCCCGGACGGCGCGTTCACGTTCGAATGGCTGAAGGGCTCGGAGTCGCCGGAGAAGTCCCCGTTCCGGAAGACCAATGGCATCACGGTACACCGGGACGGCTCCCTTTTCATTTGCGATTACGGTCTGAACGCCATCGTCCGCGTTGACCCGCAGACGAAAAAGGGCGAAGTTTACGCAGACCGTTGCGACGGGGAGCCGTTCAAGGGTCCGAACGACCTGGCCTTCGATCCGCCCGGAAACCTGTACTTCACCGATCCCGTCGGCTCCGGGCGCGACAATCCGGTGGGGTGCATCTACCGCGTGGAGGCGGGTACGCGGAAAGTGACGCGCGTTGCCACCGGTATGGCCTTCCCCAACGGACTGGCCTTCACGGCGGACGGCGGTTACCTTTACGTCTGCGAGTCTCAGCAGAACCGCATTGTCCGCTTTCCCGTCAAACGGGACGGGTCGCTGGGGAAGATGGAGCCCTTCGCGGATCTCTCTCCCAATGGGCCGGGCGAGCCGGACGGAATGGCTGTGGACTCATTGGGCCGTCTGTGGGTCACGCACTTCGGGGCGCACTCGGTGTTGATCATCGAGCCGGACGGCAGGATCGTCCATCGCATTGAGGTGCCGCATACGGAAGGGAACGGCCACGGGCCCACCAACATCGAGTTCGCCGGACCGGACCTGAGGACGGTCTACATCACGGATCCCGGATCGGCTGCGCTGTTCCGGATGCGTTCGGAAGTGCCCGGCCTGCCACTTTTCTGCTCGCCGATGGACCGCCGCGGAACCCAGTGACGCGGGAAACTGACCCATGAGTGCCCCTTTGACCACTCCCCGGCGTGACGGGTTCCGGATGCCGGCGGAGTGGGAGCCGCATTCCCGCTGCTGGATGGGCTGGCCGTTCCGGCCCGATGTCTGGAGGGAGGAGGCGCGCCCTGCCCGGAAGGCTTTCGCGTTGGTCGCGGAGGCGATCAGCGCCTTCGAACCGGTGACCGTCTGCGCGCCCCCCGCCCACGCAGACGAAGCCCGCAGGATGCTTCCGGACCATGTGGAAGTGTTCGCCGTCCCCTGCGACGACGCCTGGCTGCGGGACACCGGCCCCACGTTCGTGACGGATGGCCGGGAGCTCCGGGGGGTGGACTGGGAGTTCAACTCCTGGGGTGGCCTGCTGGCGGAGTGCCGTAACGACAATGCACTGGCCGGGCGCATCCTGCGCCGCGTAGGAGCTCGCGCTTACCGGCCGGGTATCGTGATGGAGGGCGGCTCCTTCTCCGTTGACGGTGAGGGGACTGTTATCGCCACCGAAGAGTGCCTGCTGAACCCGAACCGCAACCCCCATCTGTCGCGCCAGCAGATCGAGGAGACGCTGCTGGAATACGTGGGTGCGCAGAAGATGATCTGGATCCCCCGCGGGATGCTTGGCGATTCGGACACCAGTGGGCACGTGGACAACATCTGCTGTTTTGTCCGGCCGGGGGTGGTGGCCCTTGCCTGGACTGGTGATTCCTCCGACCCGCGCCACACCGCCTGTTCCGAGGCGGAGCAGGCGCTCCAGACCTCCACCGACGCTCGCGGCCGCGCTCTCCAGGTCGTGCGCGTTCCGCTTCCGCCTCCCCAGACCGTCTCGCCGGAGGAGTGCCGCACGCTCCCGCTTGCGAACGGACAGCCCATTCGCTCGCCCGGACAACTGCTGCCTGCCAGCTACATCAACTTCTACTTCGCGAACGGCGCGCTGATCGTGCCCGCCTTCGGGGACCAGGCGTCGGACGGCGCGGCGGCGGAGGTGTTCGCGCGTCTGTTTCCGGACCGCAAGACCCAGATGATCCCTTCGCGCGAGATTCTGCTCGGCGGCGGCAACATCCACTGCATCACGCAGCAGCAGCCGAAGGTGGCTTGACCGGGTGTTATCTTTTGTGATAACTTATCTTGAGGGCCGTGAGTTTGGGCAGCAGATCCGGATTCCGTGTCCTTGAGTATCTGGCACCCGGTGGCCGCAGTCCTTTTGCGGAGTGGCTTGAGCGGTTGCCGCTTGCCGCCAGGGCGCGCGTTCAGGCGCGAATCCTGCGTTTTGAGATGGGCAACCTGGGCGATTGGAAAGGTGTGGGCGGTGGAGTGCGGGAGTCGAGGCTTGATTACGGGCCGGGATACCGCGTGTATTTCGCCTGCGCGGGCAATGACCTGATTCTACTGTGCGGAGGGGACAAGACCACCCAGAGCCGCGATATCGAGGCTGCGAAGGCCTTCTGGAAAGATTACAGGAGAAGTGAAACGGATGAATGTCCGTAGCCGGGATTGGAATGAGGGGCTGGCGCAGCAGTTGCGTGACCCGGCTTTTGCGGCGGAGTTTGTGAAGGCCGCGCTGGAGGAGGGGATCCCGCTCCAGGCCGCGCTGGGCAAGCTTGTGCGTTCGGTGGGGGTCAAAGAGTATGCCGCACGCGTTGGGATGGCTCCACCCAACCTGGTCAGGGCTCTCGATCCTTCGCGCAACGTCACTCAGGAGACTCTGAACCGCCTGCTCCGCCCGTTGGGGCTGCGGCTATCGGTGGAACCGATAGCCGAGGACCCGGGGCGCGCGGCGTGACCGGCAGCAGACTAGATGACGCGGTTTCCCGCCGCCTGAGCGCAACGTGACAATCCCGGGACAGGTCCAGTTACGCCGGCTCGCCTTCGCTTCTGGGGCGGCGGGGCTCCTCTGGTTAGGGTTGGCCCTTGCAGTCCGGAGCGGTCACACAATGCCGCTGGATCTGGCCGTCAGCCGGGCCGTGCAGAGTGTGCAAGCGCCCTGGCTGGACTCCTTCGCTATCGGGGTGACATTTCTGGGCGCTCCCGGCACCGTCATCATTTTCGCCTTTGCGGGGGCTGTGCGGTTTCTCATCCTGCGCCGTCCTGTTACGGCTCTGATTCTTGCGTTGACCGCCTTCTCGCTCCCGTTCAGCAACCTGCTGAAGGCGGTCGTCTCTCGTCCCCGTCCCGATGAAGACCTGGTCCGGGTCGTCGTGCCCGCGGCAGGCGAGTCGTTTCCGTCCGGGCACGCTCTGGGTTCTCTGGTGTTCTACGGCTGCCTGTGCGCCGCTTTCTGGCAGGAGCTGCCGCGTCACGGACGCATCATCGCGGCCTGGGCGGCGGCGCTTCTGGTGGTGGCCATCGGATGGACGCGGGTCTATCTGGGCGTGCACTGGACCGGCGACGTCCTCGGCGGCTGGCTGGCCGGAGCCCTGCTGCTGAGCGGCATTCTGGCGCTCTCGTCCCGCCTGCGGAGGCTCGCGAAGTGGCGGACCTGATCGCGCGTCCGCCCACGGTATCCCGCCCTTTGATTATCTGGGACACGCAAGGCCGATGGCCCGCCGGGGAGCTGGCAGATTTTCCAGAAAAATCCTCCGGGTCTTATTGACAGAGATTATTCTCTGACCCTATACTGCTACCGGTAGTCGCTGGCAGAACGGCCGGCGGAGCGTCAAAGATGAGCATCCGGAGGAAAACGAGATTTGTTCGCGTGACCGGATGGCTGGTCCTGGCTGTGCTGACATACAGCCTGCTGGGGATCGGCCTACACACCCACGCGTACGAGCCCTCTGCCGAGTGCTCCGGCTGCCGCACGGCCATCGCCAACCCTCACTCGGACTACTGCGTGTTTGTGGAGCTGGAAGGCGCGCTGGGCGCGTCGGATCTGGTCTCCTTCGCGCTGCTTTCTCCGTCCGGTCAGTGCCAGACGGTTCTCCCGGAGCCGCAGCAGCGCTGGACGGACGGCGCCCTTACCGATTACCCCGGCCGATCCCCTCCCGCCTTCCTCTGACAGACCGGCCTCCGAGGACGGAGCGATTCTGAACTCCGTATGCCGCCCGTCTTGTCCGCTGGCGCGGGCAGGAAGTTCCGGCTCTTCCGGTTGGATGCCCTTTGCTTCTTGAAGGGTCGTGCAAATGCGGTGGCAACTCCTCGCGACAGAGATCCCCGGAGGCATCAAGCGCAGCTTCGCCGGGCTCACGGGGCGCAATCCGCGCCAGCCCGTGCGCCGGAAATGCGAACGTTCAGAGGGGAGGCATAGAGATGACAAGAGTGCTCAGAGTCCGCCGGTCCCTGCGGGACCGCGGGGGATTCACGCTCATCGAGCTTCTGGTCGTCATAGCGATCATCGCCATTCTGGCGGCCATCCTGTTCCCCGTGTTTCAGCGGGCCAGAGATTCCGCCGTGCGGACGAGATGTCTGTCGAACATGAAACAGATGGGGTTGGCGTTCCGGATGTACGTGGATGACAACCGGGATACCTACCCGCCGTCCGATCACAACGACCAGCGCCTCACCTGGCTGGCCGGCCTGCAGCCTTACAGCAAGACGGAGCTGCTGTACCGGTGTCCTGCGGACACCAGCACCAACTGGGGAAGCGCGCCCGGGACGCGCCGCACCAGCTACGGCACGAACTTCTACTTCACTCCGGCGTCTCCAGGGGACGAGCCGGGCATCAACGGCTTCATCAGGGATTCGATGGTGGCAAACGTGTCGCAGTCCATCTACATCTGCGAGCTGCGGCGCAACGCCACATCGGACCACGTCCATCCCTGCTACTGGCCGTTCCGGATCCGTCCCCAGCAGGAGGTGAACCAGAGTGCTCACCGGGGAGGCAGCAACTATGTCTTCCTGGACGGGCATGCGTGCTGGATGAGGTGGGAGGAGACGTGGCGTGACGACAGGTCCATCAATCTCTGGGACCCCTACTGATGGCCACAGAAAAGGAGCACCTGAAAGGATGAAATACGGTTCACTACTGGCAGCTCTTTTGTTCTTCGCTATTCCGGCTGCCCACGCCGATGAACACGAGCACTTTACCGGACACATCGGGGTGGATGTCCGCGACGGCTCGTTCGTGATGGGACGCTTCTACAAGGTGGACGGCGTTCCGCATTTCGATGAAGACCACAAGGTCTTCCCGGTGGAGCTAGAACTGGACGACTCCCTGGGTTACTGGATCTCCAACGAGCCGGGCTACGCCGGGTTCTGGAAATACAACGCTAACCCGGTGGACCTGGTGGGATTGAAGCTTGGGATCGCCTTTGCGGATTCTGTCTGGAAGTGGGACGGTTCCGGGTTCGCGCCGGCTGCTTCGGAGCGGCTGCGCGTGATCAATCCCAACGGCCCGGGCTTCACGGAGAGTGGCTCCGGTCCTGTCGCTCCCGCCTTCTGGTTCACGGTCGGCTCCGACAACTGGTGGCATGACCACGTGCCGGTCCGGCTGATCTCCACTGCGGGCGACCCCAATTCCCCGTCCGACGGCATCTACCTGGCTCTCCTGCGCATCCAGAGTCAGGACGGTTCCATAGGCCCCTCGGATGTTTACGCGGTGGTCTTCAACAAGGGACTGTCCGAAGAGGAGCACGAGGCCGCGATGGACTGGGTGGTTGAAAACGTCGTACCTGAGCCCGCCAGCCTCACCGCGCTGGCGGCCGGTCTGGCCGGGCTGATCGCGATGCGCCGGCGATCCGCCTGAGCCTGTGCCGAAGTCCGGGGCGTGGCTGTCTTCCCGGGCCGCTGCTCCGATAGCGGGAAGGCGGTCCCGCCCCGGGCGCTTCCGGATAAGGAGGTTGATGAAAAATGTTCAGGCTCTTGACACTGGCTGCCGTCCTGACACTGGCCATACTTGCGCAGGCAGGCTTCGCTCAGCACGAGCATGACCTGCACTTCGGCATCCTGGGCGGCCGCATGGCCGTTGTGGAGCCGGACACGTTCGAGGTTCCCAAGGTACTCTACTTTGACGGGGAGAACTATCTGCGGGATCAGGGCCTGGACGGTGTGCTGGTCTTCCTGCCCGGAGGAGGAAGCTACTGGCAGCTGAAAAGCTTCACCTGGAGACAGATCTCCATCACGCCGGGACTTACCATCGGCAACTGGTTCGGGGTTGGCAGGCCGGGATTTGCCAACCTGGACGACGGAGCCAACCGGCATCTGCACCGGCTCGTGTCCGCCCGGCAGCCCGGTACGTATGTTTTTACCAGTTATCTTCACTCAGGAAGAGACCATCTGGGCAACCCGGTGCCGGATTCCGAACCGTTTACCATGATCTGGGTGACCGCCCGGAACAACAACAACGACGCCCCGGCATACGCCGCTGTTGATCTGCCCCTCCTGCGCAACTTGCCGGATACTCCTCTGTTCCCACTGGAGAACGGATGGGCGGGGGTGGAGTTGTCCGGGCTGGTGGTGTCGGCGGTGTTCCCGTCCGGGTTCTATGCCCAGACTCCCGGCCGGACGGGAGGTGTGTTCGTTCAGGGCGGGTCCGGCACCGCTCCTGGAGATCGAGTGACGGTTCGCGGCTGGCTCTCCACCCGTGGCTCGGAAAGGGTGGTGCTTTTGAATGAGCCCCTCGAAAAGACTTCATCCGGCGCGCCGCCCCGGCCGCTTTCGGTTCGGTGCTCCGCTGTGGGGGGCGGCAGGATGGGCAAATATACCCCGGGCACGAAGGACGGGAAAGGCATCTCCAATACCGGTCTGCTCATCCGGGTGGCCGGGGTGCTTCGCTCCGAAGGCAACAGGCTGTATGTTGACGATGGCAGTGCGCCGGTCAACGACGCCGCATCGGTGCGGGGTTTGAAGGTCTCCACGGAACTGCTCGGTTCGCCCGTGGTCTTTCCCCCCGCGGGCTCGTTCGTGGTGCTCACGGGCGTGAGCGGTACGGAGGAGACATCCGGCGGCATCATCCCGGTGATCCGCGTCCGCGGGCAATCGGATATCGTTATGCCGTGAGCCGGCGGGCCTCAGCCCGCCGGCTGCTCCGTCCCCTCGTTGAGGATGGCAAGGTGTTTCGTGTATTCAAACACCCGGTTCCGCTGCCGCGTCGTGACCTCGCGCGTTATGCCCATCTGCTCCAGTGTTTTTAGTGACTTATTGACCGTTGGGAATGACAATCCTGTCCGGCGGCACAGTTCAGGAACCGTCAGCAAGGGGCGTTGGCGAAGGGCCTCCAGAACCGCGCGCGTGCTGGCAGAGCCTCTACTACTTGCCTTCAGACGAGCGAAATCCTCTTCAAAGAGGGCAACCAGTCTCTGAGCGGTGTAGACAGCATTGTCCGCAGTGTGCGCTACCCCCTCAAGGAAAAATTCCAACCACGCCTCCCACTCGCCGCGTAGACGGACATCATCCAGCAGCCGATAATAGTCGCTGCGGTGTTCCTTGAAGAAAAGGCTGAGGTAGAGGAGCGGCCGCCGGAGTATTCCCTCGTCGTGGAGTACAAACGCTATCAGGAGGCGTCCCAGGCGGCCATTGCCATCCAGAAACGGATGGATTGTCTCAAATTGGACATGCGCCAGCGCCGCGCGAACCGCAGATGGAAGTGTGCCTCGTCCTTCGTGAAGAAACCTTTCCAGCGCTGCCATACACTCTGGGACAAGTTCCGGCGGAGGAGGGACGAAGGTGGCATTTCCAGGACGTGTGCCTCCTATCCAGTTCTGGGTACGGCGGAAATCCCCTGGGGCTTTCTCGCTTCCGCGTCCGCTGGAGAGCAGTTTCGCGTGCATCTCACGGATCAGACGGTTGCACAGCGGAAATCCTTCCCGTATCCGTGCGATGCCGTGCTCCAGCGCGGCGACGTAGTTACAAACTTCCACTACGTCGTCAACCGGGATGCCGGGCACCTCGGCAATCTCGAAAAGTAGCAGGTCTGAGAGAGAGGACTGAGTACCTTCAATCTGGGATGAAAGAACAGCTTCTCTCCGAACGTAAGTGTAGAGAAAAAGCTCGGGATCTGGTAGAAGAACTCCTACACTGTCCAGACGACCCAGGGCAAGGTTGGCGCGTTCCAGCAAATTGAGCAGCCGGTGTCCGAAGTGCAGCGGTGGCTGCGGCGGCAACGGGTCAGGAATGAATGCCCGGATCTCCTCGCCTCCAGCATTTGAGATCTGGTATCGGCCTGTCGGGCCTCGCTCCATTGTGGTGCCATCGTCTCCAATTCAAGTTTCTTTAATAGTGTACCCTGTTATTAAAGAAACAGGCCCTTCGCTTTAACAAGAGGCCCTGCGGAGGGGTGGGGCTCTACTGCCCGGCTTTCTTCAACTGAACCTTCAATCCTGCCTTCGGACCTTCATTTCCGCAGCGGTCCACCGCCGCGATGGCGACGGCATACTCCACCTCATCGGCTCCGCTGAGCTGTAGCTTCGCTTCCCGGTAGGCTCCGGGGAGCACGTGTGTCTTCCACTGTCCTCCCGGGCGGGTGTAGAGCACCCAAAGGAACGGCCGCTCCTCGTCGCCCGGCTTCCAGCGAGCGGTGACGCTGAGGCCGTCCGGCTCGACGGAAAGCTCCAGTGTGGGCCGCGCCGGCGGGCGGTCGTCCAGCCAGGTGGACGCCGGCGGAAGCGCCCTCACCGCGTAAAGCTCCTTCAGACCGTCCGCCAGAGCCTGACTGCGCTGCAATGCCTTGAAGCTGAAGTGCACGTTTCCCGAGGCTCCCTCTTGCTGCCGCGTCACGCGCACCTGCTCCAGAATCTCACTGACGGGCCAGTCCTCCAGCACCTTGCTGGTGAAGTTGCCCGGCCAGATATGCCGGCCCTGCCTGTTCTCCTGCACCCAGTATCTCAGAAGCACCGGATAGCTCTGGGCCCGGGACTCGATCTTCCAGTAGAGCTGTGGCGTCCAGTAGTCCAGCCACCCTTCGTGGAGCCACTTGCGCGCGTCGGCATAAAGCTCCGAGTACTGGTCGAACCCCTGGATGCCCGGAGGGCAACCCGGCCGGTAGATGCCGAACGGGCTGATGCCGAACTTGACGTGCGGCTTGACCTTCCTCAGCTCGGTGTATAGCCGCCGGATGAATGCGTTGACATTTTCCCGCCGCCAGTCGTCCCGCGAGAGTGTGCCGCCTCCCCTGCGGTATTCCTGCCAGCTCCGCTCGTCCGGAAAGTCCAGGATCTTTCCGTCCGGACCTCTCTCCTTGTAAGGGTAGAAGTAGTCGTCAATGTGGATGCCGTCCACGTCGTATCGGCGCGCGACGTCCAGCATCACGGCGATGGAATGGTCCTGCACGGCCTTTTCGCCAGGGTCCAGCCACAGGTATTTCCCGTACTGCTTCACCAGCTCGGGGCGCTTCTTGCTGATATGGTCCGCCGAGATCGCGGACTTGCCCTGCGGATGCCGCGCCCGATACGGGTTGAACCAGGCGTGCAGCTCGATGCCTCTGCGGTGCGCCTCCTCGATGGCGAAGGCCAGCGGGTCGTAAAACGGCTCGGGAGCCTTGCCCATCGTCCCTGTCAGAAACTCCGACCATGGCTCCAGGCTGGACTGGTACATCGCGTCGCACGCCGGGCGAACCTGGAAGATCAGGGCGTTCAGGTTCAACTCGGCGGCGCGGTCCATAATGCGCAGCAGCTCTGCCTTCTGCTCATCCACGCTCAGCCCCGGCCGCGATGGCCAGTCAATGTTCGCCACCGTGGCGATCCAGGCCGCCCGGAACTCCCGGGGCGGCGCAGGGATAGCCTGCAGCTCTTCATCCGTCAGCGGCACGCTCTGCGCGCTGCACCCGGACGTCAGGGCAAGAAGCAGCAGGACGAGGGTCGTGAGTCTGGCTTTCAGGGACTTCATCGGCGCACCTCTTTCAGCATTACCGGACTGCCCCGCACGGGTTTGCGCTTCGGGCGGGGCGTTGCGGAACCGTTACCGCAGTGTTCGCCGTCCGCGGCACGCGTTTCCTCCTGGGGCCTTCCGGCAGGTCTTGCCGGGGCTCTGCCGCCGACGGGTCAGTATTTATACCTGATTTGAGCCCGGAAAGGTATATTCCGGTCCGCAGCGGTGTATATTTGTTATCGCCCTGTTACGGAAGTGTCTTGCCCGGTGCAGCCGGCCGGCATTGACATAAAAGCGGATTGCGGCAATCCAGCCTGCTGCCCCCTCATAACAGGGGGCGAAAGAAAGGAGAACGGGGCCTGCCAGAGACTGCGGCACGTCTGGCAGGTCCCGCCCTCTTCCGTGAGAGGGGGCGGGAACAACCAGGATCGCTTGTCCCAGCGACCGGAGCAGTGAGGGGTAAAACCCCGGCAAGTTCCGGGCAGGGTGGGAGAGCGAAGCGAGCCTGCCAGGTCTAACCTTGCCCGGACCTGGCAGGCCGTCTTTTTCAGGGGATGAGCCGGTTCAGGCGCTTGCCAGGGCGGCCTTCACGCAACTCTCCAGCGTTTCCAGACCTTCCAGCAGCACGTCGCGCTGGATGTTCAAAGGAGGGTTCACCTTGATGGCGCCGCCGCCCACACCCACCGGCGCGAACAGCATCACTCCGGACTCCACGGCGCGTCGCACCACTTCGAACGCCAGGTCCGGATCCGGCTCGGTGGTTCCCGGCCGCACGAACTGCAGCGCCATCACCAGACCCGCACCGTCCGCCCGGCCGATCCTTCCGCCGGAGGCCGTCATCATCCGGGCGCCCGCATCCAGCAGATCACGCTCCAGCTCTCTTGCGTGCTCAACCAGCCCCTCTTCCAGAATGACCTCGATGTTGGCCAGGGCGGCGGCCGCACAGACCGGATTGGCGGAATGGGTGGAGGTCATCTCGCCCGGCCCGTAAAGCCCCATCATCTCATCGGTCCCCGCCACCGCGGAAAGGGGCATCCCTCCCGAGATTCCCTTCCCGAAACACGCCAGGTCCGGCACGATTCCGTAATGCTGGAACCCGAACATCTTGCCCGTGCGGCCGAATCCCGCCTGCACCTCATCGAAGATGAGCGCCGCGCCGTTGGCGTCGCACCAGGCCCGAAGCTCCCTCGCATACTGCTCCGGCATCAGCTTCGCGTTGCATCCCTGATAGGTCTCGCTGAGCACGCCGGCCACCTGCCCGGGACGCACGCCCTTCTCCGCAAGGGTTTTCTCAAACAGAGCGAACGAGGTGTCCAGGCAGCGGAAACCATCCGGATAGGGCACCTGCACGAAATCCGGGCATCCGCAGCCGATCCACGTCTTCAGGGCAGGGATGCCTCCGGCAAGCTGCGAGCCCATGGTGCGGCCGTGGAAAGCGTTGTCGAAACCGACGATGACCCTGCGCTGTGTTTCTCCGCGGGCCACGGCGCGCGTCTTGGCCAGTTTGATGGCGCACTCCACCGCCTCCGATCCCGTGGTGAGCAGGAACACCCTGTGCAGAGGCGGCGGCATCAGGGAGCTGAGCTTCTCCACCAGCCGGGCGCGCACATCGGTGGGGAAACAGTAGGCGTGATACAGGTGCTTTTCCGCCGTCTCGCGGATTGCCGCCACCACCCGGGGATGATGGTGCCCCACACTGGTCACCAGCACTCCCGAGCTGAAGTCTATCCACTGATTGCCATACGGGTCGCGGATGAAGCTGCCTTCACCCGAATCCCAGATGATGGGAGGCTGCCCGCCCATGGAGCGGGGCTCGGCGTCGCGCAGCTTCTGCAGGATGGGGATGGACTCCGGAACGGGGATGGGAGTAACGATGCGGCGATACGCGGTCTCGATGCGCTCGACCTGACGCGGTTCAAGCGGAAATTCTCTGGTTGCCAATGACGGTCCTCTTCTGCGGTGTGTGTGAAGCGATGATGCCCACCCGTTTTTTCATTTCGACTCCTGGACCCGGCTCTCCTGCCTCAGCCCGTCTCCGGGTCGCACCAGCGGACGATGAGCCGGGCCAGAGCTCGCGCCGCGTCGCGGATCTCCTCCAGCGCCACTTTCTCCGAAGCCGAATGGGCATCCCGCAGGTCGCCCGGCCCGAAAACTACGGTAGGGATGCCTGCCCGGTGATGCATCAAGCGGGCATCGCAGGACGCCAGATAGCCGGAGATCTGCGCCCGCCCGCGTACCTCCTCCACCTGGAGCGCAAGCAACGCGGGTAGAGGATGGGACACGTCCAGGGCGTAGGGAGCGTTCGCCAGGCCATCGAAGCGGATCTCAGCGTTCACGCCGTGGCGTTGCCGGGCCTTCTGCACTGCCGACTCCAACCCTGAGCGCACCTCCTCCAGCGAGGCGTTCGGAAGAAAGCTGACAGCACCCCTGGCCTCGGCCGTGGCCGGGACGGTGGAGGGCCAGTCCCCGGCGCGGACCTCTCCGATATTCACGTGCACCGGGCTGGGATCAGACGGAAACAGGGGGATATCACGGGAACGCTCGACCAGCTCCTCGCCGAACGCTCGCACCTCCGCCAGCACCTTTTCCAGGTCCTCGAAGGCGCTCCGTCCCTCCCACCAGCGTCCCATGTGGGTGGCCTTCCCGCGGACCAGGATTCGGAACCACAGCGCGCCGCGATTGGCCGGATGCACCTCCAGACGCGAGGGCTCCAGCACCACGCATCCGTCTGCCCGCTCGCCTGCCCGGATCCAGGCCAGTGTGCCGTTGCCCCCGGCTTCCTCCTCCACCACGCTGAGCCCCACGCACTCGCCGGACGGTTCCAGCCCTGCTTCCCGGACCGCCAGCATCGCAAGGCAGATCGTGACCACCTGCCCCTTCGCGTCGCAGGCTCCGCGTCCGTGAATGATGCCGTTGTCCCTGCGGGCGGCGAACCCGGAGGGTGCCTCGGGCGGAACCACATCCATATGGCTGTTCAGGACCAGAGTTTTCCCTCCGGCGGCCCTCCCGATGCGCATCCGCACATTCGGTGCGTGACGTCCGTCGGCCTGGCAGGGCACATAGTCCGGGTCACTCTCCAGCTCAGCATCCGCCTCCTGCAGACAGCACTCCATACCGCGGGTCTGGAGCCACCGGAGCAGAGTGTGTTGCGCCTCGCCCTCCGAGCCCGCCAGCGAGGGGATCAGGATGAGCCTCTCCAGAAGCCCGGCCGCATCCTCCAGCAGGTCGTCAATGGCGCGGTCCAGGCGCTGGCCGGCCTCCCGTGGTTCCTCTGTGGTCATCCGCTCCGGATCTCCTGCTCCAGGCGGTCCAGCTCCGCCCGGATGTTCTGGAGCCGCTGAAGCGCCTCCGCGTGCGGACCGGCCGCGTCCCGCTCCTTCTCATACTCGGCCTTTGCGGTTTCCAGGTTGTTCAGCACCACGGCAATAAACAGGTTCACCACCACAAATACCGCGATGACCACGTAGCTCCCGTAGAATGCCCATGCCCACGGGTGCTCTCCTTCAGTGGCGCGCATCACTTCCACCCATCCCTCCAGAGTCAGGATCTGGAAGAGTGTCATCAGCGATCGCGCCAGCGTCCCCCAGTGCTCCGGGTCGTCGTTGTGGAACGAATGATAACCCAGCACCCCATAGACATAGAGGAGCAGCGAGAGGAGCAAGGTGACGTGTCCCAGTGAGGGGATGGAGCGCAGCATCGTCGCCACAATGAGGCGGAGCTCCTCTGACACCGACACCACGCGCACCACCCTCAGCAACCTCGCGATGCGTGCGATATTGGCGAAAGCTCCCGTCTGAGGCAAAAGCGACGCGGAGACGATCAGGAAGTCGAAAACATTCCAGCCGTTGGCAAAGAAACGGTGGTAGCGCGGCCCGCAGGCCAGGATGCGGATGACGATCTCCACCACGAAGATGACCTGAATGGCCACGTTGATGGTGTGGAACAGATCGCCGAAAGCGCTCATCAGCCTGGCGGAGGTCTCCAGACCCATCACCACGGCGGTGAAAACGATGACCCCGAGGATGGCGTTCTGGAACAGCCGGCTTTCGGCGATGCGGCGGCAGAGTCCTGTCATCTTCAGTTTTCGGGATTCCTTTCCGTTGCCCGGCGGACGCCGGGAGGTTTCAGAAAGCGGCCGCTATCCGTGGGCCGGTTCCGGGGATTCCTTCCAGGCTGCGGCGGCCGCCGTCGAAAGGCCACCGCCCGAGCTGAACGCGACAAGGGCCCACGCGCGCGCCGGATCCAGCAGGAAGGCATCCAGGAGCAATACGTATGCCGTCGCCGCGATGATCCCGATGGCGGCCCCGGCAACCCCTCCGCTCAGCAAGTTCTGCCGGAGGAACCGGCCGGATGCCTCGGCCGCGGCAAGACCACCCCCCAGCGCCCCCAGCAGGGCGAAGCCGGCCACGCACCATGCCAGAGCCGGTGTCTGGAACAGGCTGGCGGGACCTCCGGTGGCCATCAGATAGACAAGCCCGGCCAGCGCTCCCAGCGCCAGTCCGGCCATACTTTTCAGGGTCAGGAGCCCGGTCCGTTCGGAGCTGAGGGAAACGGACGGGGTGGGAGCGTGCCGGCCCGTGGCCTGGAATGCCGCTTCCAGCGGCTCGGCTCCCGGCCGCGAGAAATGTTCCTCCAGCGTGCGGTACGCGTGGATGACGCGCTTGAGCTCCTCTTCCGCGCCATGTCGTCCGGGATTCAGATCGGGGTGGCAAGCGCGGACGCGCCGGCGGAAAGCCTGCCGGACCGACTTTCTATCCACTCTGCCCCTCAGCCCCAGGACTTCATAGCACTCGCTGAGGGGCATCGGGCGATGGTTTTTGTTTGTCTCCTTTGCCAACAGCCTCCACCCGGATGCTTGAGGTTCGCAACTTCCATTTTACCAGCTATCATCGCACGGCGATAAGGCCTCTTGCGGGGGAATAGAGAGAATGCTCTCGTGCGGACAAAGAGACCGGTTCCGGCCGGGCGGGTGTAGTCGCCCGCAGGGGGGCTGTCCGTCGTGTCAGACGCCGGTGGAAGTTCTACGGCATAAGCCCGGCACGGAGGGAGCGGTAGATCGCCGCGATCTCCTCCAGCGGCTCTGAGAAGGCTCCCCGGTACGGCGTTCCCCGCTTCAGCCACTGGTAAAAGGCCTTGTCCCGTCCATCGCGCGCGCTGTGGATGGAGTTGGCCTGCACGATGAACAGATCGCTGGAGAATCCGGCGAACACCTCCGGGCGCGCCGTCTGCAGCATCAAGCGGGCGGCCAGACGATTCCGGCCGGCGGGCAGCGGCATATTCTTCGCGGCATCGTCATACCCTGGATACTCGCCTCGCTCCGTGGGAGCGTAGTCCCACGCCACTGCCACCAGATCCCATGCCACAGGCCGCTGCTGGTTGTTGCGCGCTTCCAGCCACTGCTTCAGGGTGCCCGCCCCGAAGCCCGGAGACATCCAGTCTTCGTTCGTCTTGCCGTGGCAGAGTCCGCTCCAGGTATCCTGCACGGCCGATGAGAACGGCGGCGCGATCGGCTCGTCAGGCTGAATGCCGACCCGCATCAGTCCGTCGGGGTACTCCTCCGCCATCACGCGGAGCAGCGGTCCTGCGTCGCGCAGGTGCTGCACGTCATACACGGCCGCCATGCGTGGGTTGACCGATTGTTTGAAGAACCGCAGGAGAGATCGCAGCTCAATCGGTCCGAACACCGGCGTCTGTTTACCGTCGTACATCAGAAGCACCAGTGTGGGCACCAGTTCCACGGCCGGAGGGCAGGCACGGCGCCAGGCCAGGAAAACCCGGCGTGCCTCGGCCGGGAGAACCTCGCGATGATAGATCAGATACAACCTGTTCGCGCCGTAGTGGCCGCACAGGAGACGGGCGGCGGCGCGGATCTCTTCGTCAGCCGGTGGAGGGCCCGCTGCCGCGTTCGGGTGCCAGTAGCCCCGCACGATGCTCGTCCCGAGCGTCGCGCTCACCCAGTAAGAGCGCTCCAGCGTTCGAAGACGATCCGGCGGGATGCTCTCTGCGCCGGTGCGGCTTAGAACGCAGGCGCTCAGCGCCACTGCCAGCAGAGCGACGTGCAGCAGAACGGGAGTTCGCTGAGAGAAGCCTGAATAGCCGGTTGGGCTGGACAAGCTGTATGTGCCCGGCTGGCCTCGGGCATACAGACGTCTTACTGGCAAAGGATACCTCTTTCCACCGGTTGATGCGCGCCCTGGGTTCTGGTTTGCTATCCCCATCGTCTTCGGCTATTATGCAGTGCCACTGCATGATAGCCGAGACTTTGCAATGTATGTGCCCCGGACTCTAGAGAACTACGCAAGACAGGCAAGCGGTCAGTTTCCCGTCCTGATGGTGACCGGCGCGCGGCAGGTTGGCAAGACCACCTTCCTGCGCCATATCAGCGAGCCGGATCGCACTTACGTTTCCCTGGACGACCCTGTCCTGCTGGATCTGGCGAGGACCGATCCACCGCTGTTTTTCCAGCGCTTCCGTCCTCCGCTGCTGATTGACGAGATCCAGTATGCGCCTGAACTTCTTCCTCACATCAAAATGGAAGCCGACCGGCTGCGGAGACCGGGTCTGTTCTGGCTCACCGGCTCCCAGTACTTCCATCTGATGAAAGGGGTGTCTGAGTCGCTCGCCGGGCGGGTGGCCGTCTTGCACCTCATGGGACTGTCCCGGCGGGAGATGCTCGGCAGGGGCGATGCCGTGCAGCCTTTCCTGCCCCCATCCGAAGCGCCCCCTGATGCAGACCCGCCGGACAGTGTGCCTGACCTGGAAACTCTCTACGAGACTATCTGGAGGGGCGCGTATCCGGCGGTGGCGTTGAACAGGCAGATGGACAGGGATCTTTTTTACAGCTCCTACGTCCAGACCTACCTTCAGCGGGATGTGCGGCACCTGGCCAGAGTGGGGGATGAGATGGCCTTCCTGCGATTTCTTCGTCTGGCGGCTGCCCGGACAGGCCAGCTTCTGAATCTTACGGACTTTGCCAGGGACGCAGGGATCGCAGTGAATACAGCCAAAAGCTGGTTATCCATTGCCCAGACATCGGGAATCGTCTACCTGTTGGAGCCGTATTCCAGCAACCTGAGCAAGCGACTGGTCAAGACTCCCAAGCTATACTTCCTTGATACAGGGCTATGTTCATATCTCACCGGATGGACCACTCCACAGACTCTGGAGGCCGGAGCGATGTCCGGGGCCATCCTTGAGACCTGGGTCATCTCGGAGATTCTGAAGACTCATCTGCATAACGGCAGACAGCCGTCTTTCTTCTACTACCGGGACAGGGACAGGAGGGAGATCGACCTGCTGATCTTTCAGGACGGTGTTGCCTATCCCGTGGAGATCCGGAAGACGGCGTCCCCGTCTGCCCGCGACGTATCGGTGTTCGAAACGCTGGGACGGCTGGGCGTGAAAACGGGGCCAGGCGCTCTCATCTGCCTGGCAAGGCAGTCACTGCCTCTCACGCGCTCCTCCTGGTGTGTACCAGCGGGGATGCTCTGAGATGGGAGACCGGGCTCACCGCCACTCGACGGCCACGATGTCCTGCACCTCGCTGAGGCGGCCCGTCAGCTCCGGGATGTCCAGACCTCCAGGACGATACACCGAGATGGCAAGCGTCCCCACGCCACCGCTCAATCCCGCGGATGTGCCCGCGCTGCGCACCTCGATGCCCATGTCGTCCAGCAGGTCCACCACCTGGCGCAGGGTCTTCTTGGCGTTGGTGCAGGTGACGAACAGCTCCCGGGAGTCCCTCCATCCCTCCAGATAGCGCTCGATCCGCCGGATGATGGTCAGCGTGGTCCAGATGACCACCGTGGCGATGAGCGCCGTATAGATCATCCTCCCGCCCAGCCCCACAGCAAGCCCGACGCCCGCCACCGCCCAGAGGGTGGCCGCCGTCGTCAGACCGCGCACTACACTGCCGTGATGGATGATTGTCCCCGCTCCCAGGAATCCCACACCCGTCACGATCTGCGCCGCGATGCGTCCCGCATCCCCCGTGGTCCCGGCGACCTGCCGTGAGGCAATGGTGAAGAGCGTGGCTCCCACGCCCACCAGAATGTGCGTCCGCAACCCTGCCGGGCGGCCGTGGAGCTCCCGTTCGAATCCCACAATGCTTGCGAACACCACGGACAGCACCAGTTGTCCCGTGACGTTCAGCAGATACTCCCAGGTTGCCATCCGCCGCCGCTCCTTATCCGCTCCCGGTGAGGGAAGCGTTCAGCGGGCCGCCGCTTCGGCCTCCGCCGCCGCCCGGTCCAGTTCCGAGATGAGCGCGCGCCGCATCGCCTCTGTGCGCTCCGCGATATCGGTCACCGCCACCTCTTCGCGCACGTCCCGTCCGCGCACCCGCAGCTCCACCCAGCCATCCCGCGCTCCACGCCCCACCACAATCTGCAACGGGATGCCGATCAGGTCGGCGTCCTTGAATTTCACCCCGGCCCGCTCATCCCGGTCGTCCAGCAGGACAGAGATGCCGGCCTCCTGCAGCATCCCGTAGACCTCTTCAGCCACCTCGATGTCCTGCGCCGCGTTCAGGCAGACCACCGTCGCATCGAAGGGAGCCACCGTGGCCGGCCACAGAAGCCCGTCCACATCGGCGTTCTGTTCCGCGATGGCCGCCACCGCCCGGCTCACCCCCAGGCCGTAGCTTCCCAGATAGACCGGGCGCTCCTGTCCGGCCGCATCCTGAAAATACGCTCCCATCGCTTCACTGAAACGGGTGCCGATCTGGAAGATGTGCGCCATCTCGATACCGTACAGCGCCTCCAGCTCGCCTCCGCAGCGGGGACAGGGATCCCCGTCGCACGCCGCCCGCAGATCCGCCCACAGATCCACCTGAAAATCGCGGCCTGCGTTGACATTCAGCACGTGAGCGTCCGTCTGGTTGGCCCCGGCCACCCAGTTTCCACCGATCTGCAGTTCGCGGTCGGCGATGATGCGCACACCCTCCAGCCCTTGCGGACCGGCGAAGCCCACCGGCGCCCCGGTGATCCGCTCCACCACCTCGGCCGGTGCCATCTCCACGGCCACCCCGCCCAGCGCCCGCTCCAGTTTGGCCTCGTTCAGATCCCGGTCTCCCCGCACCAGTGCGGCCACCACGTCTCCATCCTGCGTGCAATAAAGCAGCGTCTTGATCAGCTTTTCAGCCGGCACCTGCAGGAACGCCGTGACCTCCTCCACAGTGCGCATCCCGGGAGTCCGGACCAGCTTCAAGGGGTCGTCCTCGATGGGCTCGGCCGGACCAGGGTCGCCAAGCTCGCAGCGGTCGGAATCCGCCGCATATCCGCAGGAGTCGCAAAGGAAGACCAGGTCTTCGCCCGAGTCTACCAGCGTCACGAACCGGTGGTTCGTGCTGCCGAATCCGTCCGGGTCGGCCTCCACCGTCACAAAGTCCAGGCCCATCCGCGCCAGCGCCCGCGCATAGGCCACCCGCATCTTGCCGTAAGCCCTGTCCAGGCAATCCTGCGACGCGTGGAAGCTGTAGCAGTCGTGCATCATGAACTCGCGGCAGCGGAGCACCCCGCCGCGCGGCCGCGGCTCGTCGCGGAACTTGATCTGCACCTGATACAGCAACAGGGGAAGCTGGCGGTAGCTGCGCACCTCGGAGCGGATCAGGTCCGTCGCCACCTCCTCGTGCGTCATCCCCAGAACCAGATCCCGTCTGGAGCGGTCCTGCAGCCGGAACAGGACGTCCATTCCCGTGCGCCCGGTCTCCTCCCAGAGTTCCAGGGGCTGCAGCGCCGGGAAGAGCACCTCCTGCGCTCCGGCCCGTTCCGACTCCTCGCGTACCAGCGCCGCGATCCGCCGCAGCACACGCCGCCCCAGAGGCAGCCAGGAATAGACGCCGCTGGCCAGCTTGCGCATATAGCCCGCCCTCAGCAGGAGCCTGTGACTGATGAGCTCCGCCTCTGAAGGGATCTCCCGCTGGGTGGGTATGAACGCCTGAGAGTATCTCACTTCGCCCCCGCCTCGGCTCCGCCGGTTTCCACCTCGACACGCGCGCCCCGTTCTTCCGGAGCCTCATCCCGTCCGGGTGTTCCGGAGAGGTCCATCTCCACTGCCACTTCGCCGCACGCTTCGAAGAACCTGCATTTGAAGCAGTCGCGCCAGATCTTCTGAGGGAACCGCGAGCGCGGCACCCGGCGGAACCCCAGCTTCTCGAAGAACTCCGGCTTCAGCGTAAGGGCAAACACCCGCGTGATGCCCAGATCCCGCGCTTCGCGCAGGCACTCCAGCACCAGGGCACGCCCCAGTCCGCGTCCCTGATAGTCGCGGCCCACCACCAGTGAGCGGATCTCCGCCAGGTCGTAGTCCATCACGTGAAGCGCCACACACCCGCAAAGCTGGCCATCCTCGCACGCCACGTGGAAGTCGCGAAGGATCTCGTAAAGCTCGTCCTCGGACCTGTGCAGCATCTCTCCCAGGTCGGCGTGCTCGTTGACCAGCCTGGCGATATGGGGCACGTCTCCGGCTCTGGCGCCTCTGATCTGCATACCGTGCATTGTCTCCTGCTCTCGCGCAGAATGCAAACAGCGGCCGCGTGCGACGCAGCCGCTGCCCGGATTCCCTCCGGCATCCTCCGGAAATCGGCGCGCGGGCTACTCTTTCCGCGGCTCCTCCCCGTCTCCGGCCGCAGCAATCCTCTCCACGTGGCGCACCAGTTCGTCCACCATCTCGCTTTCCGGGACCTTCCCGAGCTGCTCTCCGCGCGCGAAGATGAGCCCGACACCGCCCCCGCCCGCCAGCCCCACGTCGGCCATCCTCGCCTCGCCAGGGCCGTTCACCACGCACCCCATGACAGCCACACGTAGCGGCCGGGACGTCTTGATGTGCTGCAACCGTTCCTTGACCGCCTCCGCCGTGCCGTGCAGGTCTATGTCGCAGCGTCCACATGACGGACAGGCCACGATGGTGATGCCCCCCTCACGAAGGTCCAGGCATTCCAGAAGCTGTTTGCCCACCCGGACCTCTTCCACGGGGTCTGCCGTCAGGGAGACCCGGATGGTGTCCCCGATGCCCATCGCCAGAAGCGCCCCGATCCCCACGCAGGAGCGGATGGTGCCCTCGAAAGGCAGCCCGGCTTCGGTGATCCCCAGATGCAGAGGATAGTCCGTCAGCTCCGCCATCATCCGGTAGGCCGCGATGGTCGTAGGGACCTCGAACGACTTCAGGGAGATGACGATATCGTGGAATCCCTCTTCCTCCAGAATGCGCACCTCGTCCAGCGCACTCTGCACAATGGCCTGCGGGGTGGGTGGTCCATAGCGCTCCGTATCCAGCGATCCCGCGTTCGCTCCCACCCGGATGGGGATCATCCGCTCCTTTGCGGCGCGCACCACCTCGCGGATCTTCTGCGGGTCCCGGATGTTGCCGGGGTTCAAGCGGAGCTTGTCAATGCCCGCCTCAATGGCCTTGAGCGCCAGAATGTGGCTGAAGTGGATGTCTGCCACCAGCGGCACCGGAGACTGGCGGCGGATCTCGGGGATGGCCTCCGCGTCCCGGTGATGCGGGATGGCGATGCGCACAATGTCTGCCCCCGCCTCCGCCAGCTCGTTGATCTGGCGCACAGTGGCGTCTATGTCATGGGTCTTCGTGGTGCACATGGACTGGAGCGCGACCGGAGCATCGCCACCGATCCCGACTCCGCCCACATTTACCATCCTGCTTTTGCGTCTTTGTATCATTATGTCAGGCCCGCCTGCCCGGCCTGGATGGTCCGGACGGGTCAGCGTGTCGTCTTGAGGTTACGGTTTGTTGAAATACAGCGTGGTGATGTCCTTGGCCAACACCAGGACGATGATCACCGCGAGGGTCGCCAGTCCCACCACCAGAGCGGTCTGCTGCGCCCGGGCGCTCAGGCGCCGCCTCCGCACCGCCTCCACGCTGAGCAGCAGCAGATGTCCTCCATCCAGCACCGGGATTGGCAGCAGGTTCAACACCGCGAAGTTCAGGCTCAGCATGGCCGTCAGGATGATCAGGTCCGCCGCCCCGCGTTTTGCCGCGTCGTGCGTGGCGTTGATGATGGCCAGCGGTCCGCCCGCCTCCTGCTTCAAACGGCCAAACGAGCTGATGACGCCCAGAAGCTGGCGTACCATGCCAAAGCTGATCTCGGTGCCCTTCCGGATGGAGTCCCACACTCCCAGCCGCTGGATCTCTGCCCCCGGGGTGAACCCCAGCCTTCCCACCACGCGGGATCCTTCCCGGTCGCTGCGGCTTGTGGGATAAAGGGTCAGCAGGCGGCCATCCCGCTCCACCACCACCTTGAAGGTCTGGCCGGGACGGGAGCGGATCTCGCGCATCATCTCCTCGCCAGTCTCGATGCGCTTGCCCGCGATCTCAACGAACCGGTCGCCCGGCTTCAGCCCAACCTTCTCCGCGGGAGATCCGGGCTGGACGGATACCACGGTGGGCTTGCCGACAGGCAACCCCGCGGTCATCCCGATGGAACAGAAGATCAGGTAGCCGAACAGGAAGCTGGCCAGGGGACCGGCAAAGATCACCCCCATCCTCTTCCAGACGCTCTGCGCGTTGAACCCGTCCGGCGGCGATTCCTCCCCCGGGTCCATTCCGGCGATCCGCACGAACCCTCCGGCGGGTATGGGCCGGATATTGTACTCTGTGCCGCCCCGGCGGAGCACCGTCCACTTCCCGGGACCGAAGCCGACGGCGAATTCTTCCACCCGCATTCCCGCCGCCTTGGCGGCCAGGAAATGCCCCAGCTCGTGGGCCACCACCAGCGCCACGATCGCCGCGATGACCCCCAGCACGGGAAGGATAGTTGAAAGGGCTGAGCCCAGGAAGGGAACGGATTCAAACATCAGTCGGACTGTTCAGCTTTCCTGCGAACGGCGGTCTTTCTCCCCGGAGCAGCGGGGCGCGCCGTTCACGCCTGCTCCTATGATAGTCCACT
>Ga0101944_10002923_pt1 | contig 25605 bp, 22 predicted proteins | sample DewCreD2012metaG_FD_75245 | JGI IMG/M metagenome (GOLD analysis project Ga0101944, IMG submission 75245) | Hot spring sediment bacterial and archeal communities from British Columbia, Canada, to study Microbial Dark Matter (Phase II) - Dewar... ... | reverse complement strand
TAAAGGGGATTACGAAAAAGCCGTTCAGGACTATACCCGTGCCATCGATTGCAATCCCCAGTTGACTCGTGCATACAACCAGCTCGCATGGACCCTATCCGTCTGCCCCAACCCCAAGATTCGAAACGGCAGCCGGGCGGTCGATTTGGCCAAAAAGGCGGTCGAGCTCGAGCCGAGTGCCTATCACTACGACACGCTGGCTGCAGCCTATGCAGAGGCTGGTCAATTCAAGGATGCCGTCAAGATTCAAAAACGCGCCCTTCTGATGCAATTGACCGAAGGAAGGACCCATGCGCTGGAACGTTATACGGAGAGGCTTCGCTCCTATGAGGCCAAAAAGCCATGGCGGGAACGCAATGCCGCAGGCATGCATCAGGCCGAAGCTCCTTCCGGTAAAACGGGGCCGGGCCCGATCACCATCACCGCCATGGCCGCCGTCGACACGCCTGTCGAGAATCCTTCACCTGCTTCAATATCCCCCCCTCAGGTTCCAGATCCTCAGAAAAAGGAACCACCTGAAAGATCCCCTTCCTCCAAGTCGGAATCCCCTGTGCAGCGTCAGGCACCCAACGAAACGGCCTCAAAACCTACAGAGAAGGTTGAAACATCGGTTCCGGCCGCCTTGGCCTCACCCACTAAAGGCATTGGTATCACACCGTTTTCCATCATCATTGGGGCGAGCCAATACAGACAGAAAGCCTACCGCATCGCCATGAAGCTCCGGTCCAAAGGGGATGCCCCCTTCATCGTACGGGAAACGGATCCAATTACCGGAGAATGGTATAAAATTTATTTAGGGAATTTTTCCAGTGCGCTGGAAGCCTGGCACTATATCGACACCCGTCTGAAACACCGGTTCCGGGATCCACAGATCGCCTATCTGCCGTATGCCGTCATGCTCGGAAAATCTTCTTCGCCATCCGAAAACCGGAACCAGGAAGCGATGTTTATGTCGAAGGGATATTGGGTATATGCTGCCGACGACCCGAAACGTCCAGGCCAAAACCGGCTCCTGGTCGGTGCGTTCGAGAAGGATGCCCAGGCGCTGGAGCTTGCCGGAAGGCTCCAGCAAGCTGGAGAAAACGTACAGGTCGTCTTGAGATGACCACCCTTCCAAAAAACAACCGGGCGGAGTAGAACACTCCGCCCGGCAGCCAATAGAACCATTCTGTCCCTTGGTACATCCGGGATGGATATCCCGGATGTACCGAATGTCAATCCACCCTCGGTCTTGGCAGCATGCCCGCCCGTTCGGCGATTTCGGGAACCTTGTGTTCCCATTCGATGGCCATCAGGTGTACGCCCGCAACACCCCTCATCGACTTGAATTCTTCGATTTGTTCACAGGCGATCTTGATACCTTCTTCGGCCACCTTTCCCTTCTCCACCCCCTTGAGCCGTTTGATGATCTCATCGGGGACATCCATGCCCGGGACCTTGTTCTTCATATAGTTGGCCATACCGACGCTTTTCATCGGAGTGACACCTGCCAAGATGTACACTTTTTCGGTAAGCCCCATGTCATTGGCCATCTGAATGAACTTGCGGAATTTCTCCATGTTGTAGATGCACTGGGTTTGGATGAAGTCCACACCTGCAGCGATTTTCTTCGCCAATCGGTGAACCCGCCATTCGAACGGATCCGCAAAAGGGTTCGAAGCCGCACCGATGAAGATCTTCGGTGGATGTTCGATGTCGGCGCCGCTCAAAAACTTACCCTCGTCCCGCATGCGCTTGACGGTCTGAATGAGCTGCATGGAATCGATATCGAAGACCCCCTTCGCATTCGGATGATCGCCGAATTTCATGTGATCACCGGACAGGCAAAGCATATTCCGGATGCCGAGAGCATAGGCACCCAGGATATCGGCCTGCATGGCCAAGCGGTTTCTGTCCCGACAGACCATTTGGTAATTGGGCTCGAGCCCTTCCTGAAGGGCAATCAAGGATGCCGCCCAGCTCGACATGCGAACGACTGCCGTCTGGTTGTCGGTGATGTTCACCGCATCGACAATTCCCTTGAGGTATCCGGCCTTTTTTCGGACCTCGTCGGCATCCGACCCTCGGGGCGGTCCGAGCTCTCCGGTAAAGGCAAAATGACCTGCAAGCAGTATTTTTTCGAGATTGCTTCCTGATTTCATGATATCCTCGTTGGTGTGAAGGAACGTTCCGCTCGGGTTTACGCCTTCTTTTCCGGCTTCTTGTATCCAGGCTGGATCAGGGTCCGCGGAACCTGATTGGCCCATTCCGTCGGCTCGGCCAGTTTCATGATGCACTCGAGACGGTTCTGCTTCTTGAGCCGCTCGTAAATCATGTACCAGGCGCAGGGTTGCTCGGAATCGATTTCACAGCTTCCTTTGTTGGTGCCGCCGCAGGGACCGTTGTACAAGCCTTTGGCGCACATGGTAACCGGACAAATCCCCCCCGTCCATCCCAACACACAGCTCGAACAGGAGCGGCATCGTTCTTCGTACCAACCTACGTCCTGGTTGACGCCGATGAAGGTCGTATCGACGGCAGGCAGAACCGGGATGTGCGGATAGCGCTCCGCCAGGAACTGAATCCCAGCGCCGCAAGCCATGGACAGCAGGGCTTCGTAATGGTCCACTTTGGAATCGAGCGCAGCCAGATATTCTCGGTCACACTGCCGCTCGATCGTGAACCCGTCGATCACGATGGGATCGTTGGCAAGCTTGCGGGCCATGTCGATTTCGGCGTTCAGAACGGAAACTTCTTTCTCCCCGCCGGTGAGGCAAACGGCCACGCACGTCCCACAACCGACGTTGAGGATTTTCTTGTACCCCTGGATGAGGCTCTTGATCTCATCGAAGGGCTTTCGTTTGGCAACGATCATGCTTCCTCCGAAATCCCTTGCTGGGAAAAGGCGACTGTTATCCTCCTTTCCCCGGCAATTTGCTTATAGGCCGACCTCGGCCAGGTCCGGTCCCAAATAGGCCCGTTCGTTTTCACCCAGAATGCCCATCGCCAAGCAGATGATCGTCCACAGATGCACCGTGTGCCATCCGCCCTCATAATGCTCGTTCAGGTCGTGAACCTGGCTGTGGCAATTGTGGCATGGCGTGATGCAGTATGAAGCCCCGGTTTTCTTGATCTGTTCGGCCTTGAGGCGCCCATAGTACCGTCGGGCTTCCGGATAGCCGGATTGGAGGAACCCGCCCCCCCCGCCGCAGCAGTAATTGTTCGATCGGTTGGGGGTCATGTCGATGAAGTTTTCTTCACCGACAACGGTTTTCACGACGAAGCGCAGATCTTCTGCAACCGGATCACCAAAGGACTTGCGGACGAGCTGGCAAGGATCTTGAACCGTAAATTTGACCTTGAGTTCCTTGTTCCAGTCGGAGTTGACCTGGAGCTTTCCTTCCCGGATCCACTGGGCATAGTATTGGATGATGCTGTTGATTTCGAAGTTGTAGGGGATATTGAATTTTTTCAGTCCGGACCGGACTGCAAAGAGTTCGTGCCCTCACTCCGTATTGAGCCAGACCTTGCAGCCAAGGTCTTCCACGGCCTTCACTTTGGTTCGGACGATGTGCTCCCAGGCATCGTCGTCGGCCAGGAACATGCAATAATTTTCGGCAGCCCATCCCTTGGTGCCGTACGTCCAGTCGGCGCCCACCTTGTGCAGAATCTTCCACAGGGGAACCATTTCATCGGGTTCGGTGACCGGCTCCCTGGAGTTCTGGTTCAGGAAAAATTCGGCGCCGTGCTTGTTGACAGGCGCTTCCAGATCTTCCCATCCGGGCTGGTTTTCGCGAACTTCGTTCAGCACGTCTTCGACCACGAACTGAAAATCCTCTTCCGACGCCCCCATGGCGCTGCAGGTATCGTGTTTTAGCGCCATATCGCAGGATCCCAAAATCCCCTTGGGTTTCTTGTCTCGCGGTCGTCCATGCTTTCGAACATTGAAGACGAGCTGCGGAATGTCGATTTTCATCGGACACACATAGATGCAGCGCTGACACATCGTGCACATCCAGGCCCAGTCGGAGCTGAGCAGCTCCTCATCGAGCCCCAACGCGGCCATGCGCAGGAATTTCCGGGGATCCATGTTCTCCAGACCCGATGCCGGACATCCCGAGGAGCACGCACCGCAGGTCAAGCAGAGGTTGAGGTTCCCGCCCTCGGGCAGGATCTCCTTGACCTTGTCCATAAAAATGCTTTTTTTCTTTCCTTTGAGTCGAATCACTTCTTCTGCCATCATGCGCTCCTTTTTCAGGAATTTACCCATTTCTTCAAGGGATTGGGTCCAAGGGACTTGATGTGTTCCGTCATTTCCCGGGCATAGGCGGCAAACGTCGGCCCTTCACCCGAAGACAGGTTGTACATGCGGACACGGTCCCCTTCGAGCCCGACCTCTTCCAAAAGCCGTCTGACATGGTTGACCCGTTCCTTCGCCCGGAAATTGCCTTCCTTATAGTGGCAGGTTCCTTCCAGACAACCCACGACATAGACGCCGTCGGCTCCTTTCTGGATGGCACGCAACAGATGTAGCACATCTACTTTGCCGGAACAAGGCACACGAATGATTTTCACGTTCGCCGGGTAGTCAAGCCGCATCGAACCTGCCAGGTCCGCAGCCGAATACCCTCAATAATCACAACAAAAAGCGACGATCGTCGGTTCAAAATCCGCCATTACATCCCTCCTGCCAGCAAGGCATCGATTTTACTGGTTAATTGGTCATCCTCATAGAAACTGAGCTGAATCGTGCGTCTGGGACAGATCGAGGCGCACACGCCGCAACCATGGCAGAGTGCCTCGTCGATTTCGATGACCTGCTTTTCGGTGTTGAACACCGGGACCCCGAAGGGACAGGAGCGGACGCACGTGAGGCATTTGACGCAATGATCCGTATCGACCTTGGCCGTAATCGCCGAAAGCTTGATGTGGCTCTTGGACAGGAAGGTCGTTGCCCGGGAGGCCGCAGCCTGAGCCTGGGCGATGGTTTCGGTGATCAGTTTGGGACCATGGGCCGTTCCGCACAAGAAAATGCCTTCACCCGGCATATCCACGGGACGCAGCTTGACATGGGCCTCGATGAAGAAGCCTTCCGGGTTGCGGTTCAACTTCATGATGCCGCAAAGCTCGCTCGTTTCTGCAGCCTCCACCCCGGCGCTCAGGGCCACAAGATCGGCCTGGATGGCAACCGGTCGGTTCAGGATATGGTCTTTGACCTGCACCACGATGTCTTCGCCCTGCTTTTCGACAACAGGCGGGTGGGTTTCGTCGAACCGGATGAAGATGACCCCTTTCTGTCGGGCCTCGGTGTAATAGTCTTCCATGAGGCCGTAGGTGCGGATGTCCCGATACAACACGTAAACCTGCACCTCCGGATCGCGCTTCTTGATGGCCAGAGCGTTCTTGATGGCGTTCTGACAGCAGATCCGGCTGCAGTTGGGATTGTCTTCGTTCCGGGAGCCCACACACTGGATCATGACAACGGAAGAGAGCCCGGCTGTGCCCTTCTCTTCGAGGATGTCGGAAAGCCCCAACTGGGTGGTGATTCTCGCATCTTCCCCGTAAAGAAATTCCTTCGGCCGGTACTCGTTTGCGCCCGTCGCGACGATGATGACCCCGTGATCGATGGTGCGGCTTTCCCGATCGAAGCCCGTCTCGACACGTGTCGTGAAATTGCCCTTGTATCCGGCGAAATCCACCACCCGTGCCTCTGTCAGCACCTCAATCCGCTCGTTGCCGCGAACCTCGGCGATCAGATCTTTCAAATAGGCCTGAACGTCGCCGCCCTCGATCGTGTGGTGCAGTCTTCGTGAAAGACCTCCCAATTCCCGTTCCTTTTCGATCAGAAAGACCTTGAAGCCCTGTTTGGCGACACCGAGGGCTGCATTCATGCCGGCCACTCCGCCGCCGATGACCAGCGCCTGCTTGTTGACGGCAATGACCTTTTCCCGGAGCGGCTTCAGGGTGTCGGCACGGGCGACGGCCATACGCACGAGGTCTTTGGCCTTCTGGGTGGCGATGGCAGGGGTCTTGGAATGAATCCAGGAATTGTGGTTCCGGATGTTGGCCATCTCGAAGAGATACCGGTTCAACCCGCAGGCCTCGAGTGTTTCCATGAACATGGCTTCGTGGGTTTTGGGACTGCAGGAGGCCACCACCACCCGGTTCAGCCGGTGTTCCTTGATTTTTTCCTTGATCTTGTCTTGGGTATCCTGGGAACAAGTGAACAGATTGTTGTCCGTATAGACGACATGCGGCAGCGTGGCGGCATACTGCTGAACGGCAGGTACGTCGACGACACCGCCGATGTTGATCCCGCAGTTGCATACGAACACGCCGATGCGGGGTTCTTCACCTTCCACATCGACTTGGGCGGGTACTTCCACGGTGGGAGTATCGGTTCCCCGAGCCTCCGACAGGGCGGCGCCTGCCAGGCAGGCTGCGGCGCTGGCTTCGGTGACGGAGGATGGGATGTCCTTGGGTCCTTGGAACACCCCACAAGTAAAAATACCCGGTCGCGAGGTTTCGACGGGTTTGAAGGGATCGGTTTCCGCAAACCGGTATCGGTTCACGGTGACGCCGAGCCGGGCCGCCAGATCCGAAACGCTTTCAGGAATCTGCAACCCTACAGAGAGAACGATCATGCTGAAGACTTCTTCCTGGATCGTTCCGGCATCATCCATGTACCACACCCGCAGATCGCCCGTGTCGGGAACTTCGGTGATCGTATGGATGCGGGCCTTGACGAAACGGACACCGTCCTTGTCTTTGGCGCGCAGGTAGTACTTTTCATAGTCCTTGCCGAAGGAGCGGATATCCATGTTGAAGACGGCGCAGTCGAGATCGCCGTGGGCATGCTCCTTTGCAATCATGGCTTCCTTGATCGCATACATGCAGCACACCGACGAGCAATAGCCGTTTCCGCACTTGTTGGTGTCTCGGGAGCCGACACACTGGATCCAGGCGATCTTCTTCGGCTCTTCCCGATCGAGCGGACGACACAGATGCCCCCTGTAAGGCCCCGATGCGCTTAGGATTCGCTCGAACTCTTCGCTTGTAACGACATTGGCATATTTTCCGTATCCCCAGAAATCGAGTTTCGACGGATCGTATCCCGTGGAGCCCGGGGCAAGAATGATGGAGCCGACGGTGAGCTCCGTGGTCCGCTCGACATCGTCGTACTGGATGGCCTTGGCGATACAGACGTTTTCGCACAAGCCGCAGCCGATGCAGGTGTCTGTGTCGATGCCGAAGGCCAGGGGCACGGCCTGGGGGTATTCAATGAAGGTGGCTCTGCGGTCATCGAGATTCTTGTTGTAGCGGTTGACGGCCGTGACAGGGCAGTGTCTGGCGCACTCACCACAGCCCGTACATTTGACAGGATCGATATACCGCGGATGGTTGACGAGGGTGACGGCAAAATTTCCCGGATCACCCGCTACGGACTGGACTTCGCTGTTGGTGACGATCTGGATGTTGATGTGCCGGCCGACCTCGACCAGTTTGGGCGAGATCACTCACATCGCACAGTCGTTGGTGGGAAAGGTCTTGTCGAGACGGGCCATCATGCCGCCGACCGTCGGCAGCTTGTCGACAAGATAGACGAAGTAGTCGGAGTTGGCGAGATCGAGGGCCGCCTGCATACCGGCGATACCGGCGCCGACCACCATGACGGACCCGCTGATCTTTCCGGTTTCTGGTTTCATGGGATCTCCTTGGAAAAATGAAACGTTGGATGGGCGGTCACAGCAGACCGCCCATACGATGTCGAAACCTGCATCGGGCGACCCCAATGGGCCACCCCTACGATATGGGCATTACAGCGCCGCAAACACCGGCACATGGTGCTCATGCCCCTTGAATTCGACCATGTTCGTCTTTTCCATATCTGCAAGCAGATAGGAAATCCGCCGCAGCGGAAGACCGATCGCGCTGGATATGGCACGAACGGAAGTATGCCCGGCGATGATGGCCTGGCGAATGAGATGTTTCTGATATTCCCGTTCGAGGGTGGCGTCCAGGACGGCTTCGAGCTTGGCCTTTTCCCATTTGCGGCCGTAAACGTCCCCGCGCTGCAGCAGCTTGAGCTCCTTTCCAACGAGCCAACGGATCTGCTCGGTGTCGAGGGTGGCTTCTACAGCCTTGAGCTGAAGATCGAAGGCAGCGGCATCGAAGGGTCCCTGTTCCTGAATGGAGGAAATCACTGAAGTGGTGAGATCGACGAAACGCTGGGCTTCCGCAGACGATACCCAGGCGATGTGGAGCCGGTTCCTGCCGATACCGGCAAGATCCAACAGCTTCTGGGTCAGGAGCATCTTTTTTTCGGCTTGAAGATTACCTTCCAGGTAATGACAGTCGCCGAAATGTCACCCGGCCACCATGACGCCGTCACATCCGGCGCTCAGGGCTTTGACGACGAACAGCGGATCGATGCGGCCGGAGCACATGACCCGGACACTGCGGATGTACGGTGGATACTGCAGACGGGATACGCCTGCCAGATCCGCTCCGGCATAGGCGCACCAGTTGCACAGAAATGCGACGATATTCGGTTTGAATGGTTCCATGACAATTCCCTTCGACAAGAAATGTTCCGGATATAAGGCCCTACGCTCGTGGATGATGGAGATGGTTCAATTCGCTACCGCACACACGGCCGCCAGAATCTGCTCGTCCTTGAAATGGAGCATTTCGATGGCCTTCTGGGGGCAGGTGGCTGCACACAGGCCGCACCCCTTACAAGAGGCGGAGATGTTCTTGGCCCGGTACCCTTTGCCGCTCTGATCTTCCAAAATGATGGCGCCGAAGGGGCAGACTTCGGTGCACAGGCCGCAGCCGATGCATGTTTCGACATTCACCTTCGAGACGAGCGGTGATACGGTAATGGCATCCCTCGAGAGCACGGTAGCCGCTCGGGCAGCAGCAGCCATGGCTTGGGCGATGCTCTCCTCCATGCTCTTCGGATAATGGGCAAGCCCGCAGAGGAAAAGCCCGTCGGAGGCGAAATCGACGGGTCGCAGCTTGGCATGGGCCTCCATGAAGAAGTTTTCGGCATTGAGGGGCAATTTATAGAACCCCGCAATGTCCTGATTCGGCGAAGGCTCGATGGCTGTGGCCAGGTTCACGAGATCGGCCTCGATGGCCATGTTCATTTGCAGGATGGGATCGAAGACTTCGACGAGAAGACCGTCGGCCGTTTCGGTGACAACCGGTTTTCGATCCAGGCTGTATCGAATGAAGATGACACCGAGCTCCCGGGCCTTCTTGTAGAGCAACTCCCGATCCCCGAACGTGCGGATATCCCGGTACAGGATATAGACGGAAGTATCGGGCGATGTTTCCTTGATGGCGATGGCCTGAGACACAGACGCCGTGCAGCAGATCCGGGAGCAATAGGGGCGTTTCTCGTCCCTGGATCCGACGCATTGAATGAAGACGACACTTTCGGCGCCTTCGAGGAGTTCCGGATGGTTTTCGATGTCGTGCCATCGGGTCACCCGCCGAGACTTGCCGTAGAGATATTCATCCACATCCGCCGCCCTGCCGCCGGTTGCGACAATGACCGCACCATGCTGAACGGTCTGAAGCCCCTGAGGGGTCTGAACTTTCGTTTCGAAATTCCCGACGAATCCGAAGGCATCCACGACCTGGGCTTGCCGCAGGACGGTGACTGCAGGATGGGCCTCGACATCTGCGATGAGCTGCCGGACAAAGGCCTGCGCATCTTCCCCGTGAACCGTTTTGTGAACGTCGAGCGCCGCACCGCCCAGCCGCTCGCTCTTTTCGACGATGACCGCAGAAAAGCCCTGCCTGGCCAGACTCAGGGCAGCCGTCATGCCAGCAACCCCGCCGCCGATCACCAGGGCATTCTTGGATACAGGCACCGAGAGATCCGCGATGGGCTCAAGCAAAGATGCCCGCGAGACAGCCATCCGAACGAGGTCTTTCGCCTTCTGGGTGGCTTCGTCTTTCTGGGTGGAATGGACCCAGGTGCACTGATTGCGGATATTGGCCATTTCGAAAAGATAGGCGTTCAGCCCGGCGTTCCGCAGGGTTTCCTGGAACAGGGGTTCGTGGGTTCGGGGGGTGCAGGCGGCAACCACCAGCCGGTTCAGCTTTTCCCGCTTGACAATCTCGACCATCCGATCCTGCGTATCCTGGCTGCAGGCAAAGAGGGTGTCTTCGACGTAGGTCACATGGGGGAGTGTTTTGGCATAGGCTGCTACAGCAGGCACGTCGGCAATCCCGCCGATGTTGATACCGCAGTTGCATACAAAGACGCCGATTCGGGGGGCTTCACCCGCAACGGGGATCTCCTCGGGAAAGGTCTTCTGCTTGACCAAGGTTCCCCGGGCGGATGCCAGTGCAAAGGAGGCCTGGCAGGCTGCGGCACTGGCTTCCATGACGGACTGGGGAATGTCCTTACAGCCCTGAAGACTTCCTGCGACATACACCCCGGGTTTGGATGTGGCTACCGGTCGGGTGTCCGTTGTCTTGACGAAGCGGAAGGGATTGAGCTCGATGCCGAGGACTTCGGCCGTTTCCACGGCGGATTTGGCAGGCTCCATGCCGACGGAGAGCACCACCATATCGAAATTTTCTTCGATGCGCTCACCGGATTCGGTGACATACACCAGGTTCAAGGTCCCGGTTTCGTCGATTTCGGTGATCGTATGCACCCGGGATCGGATGAAGCGCACCCCTTCGGCCTTGGCCCGTTCGTAGTATTTTTCGAAATCCTTTCCATGGGTTCTCATGTCCATGAAAAAGATGGTGGGTTGGAAATCCGACCCGAGATGTTCCTTGGCGATCACCGATTCCTTGATCGCATACATGCAACATACGGCCGAGCAGTAGGGATTGTCGCACCGGTTGAGGTCCCGAGACCCCACACACTGCAACCAGGCGATCTTCTTGGGCTCGACGCCGTCAGAAAGGCGCTTCACATGTCCGCCGAAGGGGCCCCCGGCGGACAGCATCCGCTCGAACTCCATGCTGGTGAGCACGTTGGCGAATCTGGCATGCTGGTAGTTGTCGAACTTATCGGGATTGAACGGCTTGAAACCCGCGGTCAGGATGACGGAGCCGACGTTCAGGGTGATCTCTTCTTCCTTGTCGTCGAACCGGATGGCCTTTGTCGGGCAGAATTTTTCGCAGGCCTTGCATTTGCCCTTGCGGAAATAGATGCAATGTTCCCTGTCGATGGTGTATTTGAGCGGAACGGCCTGTGCGTAGGGAACGTAGATGGCCTTTCGTTTGGACAGTCCTTCGTTGAATTCGTCCGTGACCTTTGCCGGGCATTTTTCGGCACAGGTACCACAGGCGATGCACTTGTCCATATCGACGTAACGGGGGGATTTTTGGATGGTAACGGTGAAATTGCCCTCTTCACCGGAAATGGAGGTGACTTTGGAAAGGGTGAGCAGTTCGATGTTGAGATGCCGGCCGACCTCGACCAGTTTCGGGGAAATGATTCACATGGAGCAGTCGTTGGTGGGGAAGGTCTTGTCGAGCTGGGCCATCGCCCCGCCGATGGCCGGCGTTTCTTCGACAAGATAGACAAAATACCCGGAGTCCGCCAGATCGAGGGCGGACTGCATCCCGGTGATGCCGCCGCCCACAACGAGAACCGAACCGATTGTTGTGTTCATCTGCTATACCCCTGTATGGTGGTTGATGGAACAGCGGAACGGATGCCCAAAGAATGGTGATGCATCGTCCGCGATGCGCTTTCGGCATATAAAGAAAGTCCTTATTGCCAAAGATCGTTACGGGTGTCAAGGCATTTAAACAGGTGTAAGCGTGAGGACCGGAGAGAGGGAGAAGAGAGAAGGTCAGAAGGTAAGAAGATGCGAAGATGGGAAGATGAGAAGGTGGGAAGGTAGGAAGATGAGAGGGGGTCCGGCGCAAGGTCATGCGAACGATAGGGAAATGCTCATGGCGATGGGTGATCGCCGCCCCCGGAAATGAAAATGGCTGCCCGTTACCCGTCACTCGTCACTTGTCACCCGTCACGCATTTTCACGATAAATTTCCATGACGACGGGTTTTCGCCGCCCCCGGAAATGAAAATCGGCCAGAAAATACTGCCCACTGCCGACTGCCCACTGCCCACTGCCCACTGCTCACTGCCGACTATATCCGGATCGCCTGCGAAGGCGTTTCCCGTACCCAAAGGAAAATCGGCTGGGACTGTGATTCTCCTTGCCTTTAGTGGGGATTTCTATTAAGAAAAAGGTATCATCGTGAATGGAGATGGGCGTTTCGAATCAGAAATCGGAGGATGGCTTTGGTTCTTCTGACGGCTGAATCCAAACGCTTCCTTGCAACCATCGCCTTTAGCCCATAGCCCATTGCCTAAAACCCCAAAACCCATATCGGTTAACTCAAAACCAAAACAGGCCTTTCCGTGATACGCATCACTCTACCCGACGGCTCCACCCGATCCTATGAAGCCCCGCCTACCGGACTGGAAATCGCTGCTTCCATTTCTGAAAATCTGGCCCGATCCGCAGTCGCTGCCGAAGTGAACGGCCGCGTGATCGACATTTACCTTCCGATCGAAGCGGATGCCAGCGTTCGCATTCTGACGCCCCACGATCCGGAAGCCCTTGAGATCATGCGCCACAGCGCCGCCCATGTCATGGCTCAGGCCGTGATGCATCTCTACCCGAATGCGAAGCTGACGATCGGGCCGGTGGTCGAGGACGGGTTCTATTACGACATCGACATGGAGCCGGTTTCCGAAGCCGATTTCCCCAGGATCGAGGCCGAGATGCAGAAAATCGTCTTAGCCAAAATCCCCATCCGCAGAAAGGAAATCTCCAAGGCCGAAGCCCTCGAACGGTACAGAAACGAGCCTTACAAGACCGAACTCATTTCGGATCTGCCCGATGGCACCATTTCCATTTATGAACAGGGGGATTTCGCCGATCTCTGCCGCGGGCCCCATGTGCCGCACACGGGATTCGTCAAGGCCTTCAAACTGATTAAGGTTTCCGGCGCTTATTGGCGGGCGGATCAAAGCAAGGCACAGCTGCAGCGCATTTACGGCACAGCATACTTCGACAAGAAAGCCCTCAAGGACTATCTCACCTTTCTGGAAGAAGCCAAGAAGCGTAACCACCGCAAGATCGGCCTGGCCCTCGATCTCTTCAGCTTTCACGACGAGGCTCCTGGCATGCCGTTTTTCCATGCCCGGGGCATGAACGTCTGGAACGCCCTTCTCGACTACTGGCGCATGGAACACCGCAGGGCCGGATATGTCGAAACCAAGACCCCCATCATGTTGAACCGAGGGTTGTGGGAGCGTAGCGGGCACTGGGAGAATTACCGGGAAAACATGTACACCACGGTGGTGGACGACACCGAGTACGCCATCAAGCCCATGAACTGCCCGGGGGGCATGCTGCTCTACAACAGCCGGCCCCACTCCTACAAAGATCTGCCCATCCGGGCGGCCGAGATCGGTCTGGTGCATCGGCATGAGTTGAGCGGCGTGCTCTCCGGCCTGTTTCGGGTTCGGGCCTTCCATCAGGACGACGCCCACATCTTCATGACACCCGACCAGATTCGGGACGAGATTCTGGGCGTGCTGCATCTGGTCGAAAACATTTACAGCACCTTCGGGCTGGGGTTCCATCTGGAATTGTCCACCAGGCCCGCCAAGTCCATCGGAACGGACGCCCAGTGGGAGCAGGCCACCAGCGGTCTCAAAGACGCCCTCGAAGCCTACGGAAAACCCTACCGCATCAACGAAGGGGACGGCGCCTTCTATGGCCCGAAAATCGATGTGCACATCAAGGATGCGTTGGGCCGCACCTGGCAGTGCGGAACCGTTCAGCTGGACATGTCGCTTCCCGAACGCTTCGATCTGGGCTATATCGGCCCCGACAACCAGCGGCATCGGCCTATCATGATTCACCGGGTCATCTACGGCTCGATCGAACGATTCTTCGGTATCCTGGTCGAGCACTTCGCCGGAAAATTCCCGCTGTGGCTCGCCCCGACCCAAGCCATCCTGCTTCCGATCAACGACGATCTTGCCGGCTTTGCCCGGGAAACGGCCGCTCGCTTCGAGGAAGCCGGGCTTCGGGTCGAGGTCGATGATCGAACCGAAAGTCTCAACAAGAAGATCCGTGAGGCACAGCTTCTCTACATTCCCCTCATTCTGACCGTCGGCTCTAGGGAGAAAGAAACCGGAACCGTTTCGGCGCGCACGCTCGATGGGAAGGTGCATGCCGCTATGAGCAACGAATGCTTTTTGACGACCGTATTGGATCATATCCGGAAGAGAACGTTGGATTTGAACATTTTTTGATGCTGATGCGGAATTCGTATCGTGAAAACGGTCGTGCTTGAGGTTCGATCATTGGCCGATTCCCTGGCAGATGCAACCCATGCGATGCATACCGGTCAAGGAGATGTCGAGACCCGAATCGGCTTTGCCACACCTGAACTGCTTTGGCAGATCTTGACGGCAAATCGATGGGAGTTGCTGAAAGGATTGTGCGGTGCAGGACCGATGAGCGTCCCCGAAATCGCCAGAAAACTTGGTCGTAACATAGAGGATGTGAACGCAGATACGATGGCTTTGTTAGATGCCGGATTGTTGGTTCGTTCTCCGAAAGGAATCGAATTTCCTTTTGACGTCGTCAAAGTCGCCTTTCTTCTAAAAGCTGCATAAACCGAATGCAAAATGAAGTCGTACACAATAGCTTCTTTGCGAAACACGTAACAATTCGGATTCGTAGAGGATCAAGCAATGGCGGATGTACCAAACCTGTTCCCTTATTTTAAGGAGCCCTGATACCATGAGTACCCATGCCCTGACGATCAACGGGAATGCGTTTTCCTTCGAGCCGGGCGAAACCATTCTGGAGGTTGCCCGCAGAAACGGAATCGACATCCCCACCCTGTGTCATCTGAAACACACGACGCCGACGGGCGCATGCCGGATCTGTGTGGTCGAAGTCAAAGGCGCAAGAACCTTGCTCGCTTCCTGCGCAACCCCTGCAGCAGACAACATGGTCGTTCTGACCGAATCGCCCAAGGTCGTCGAGGCCCGCAAACAGATTCTGCAACTCATGCTCGCCTCCGGAAACCACAACTGCGCCATCCGCACCGGAAACGGCAAGGACTGGACGGCCTTTCAGCTGAAAGTTCAACAGGAAGACAAGAGCGAAGAGCTCTGCCCGGTATGGGGCGATTGCAGGCTTCAGGATTTGGCCTATCGCTACCAGGTGACCGGCGAGGCGTTTTCTGCGACCCCGGTGCGCTACCCCATCGAAGACGTCAACCCCTTCATCGTTCGGGATTTCTCACGCTGCATCCAATGCGGCCGTTGTGTGCAGGCCTGCACCGAGATCCAGGTCAACAACGCCATTCATTTCGGATACCGGGGGCCTGCCAGCAAGATTGTGGCTGCAGGCGATCGGCCGCTCAAGGATTCCGATTGCGTGTTCTGCGGGGAATGTGTTCAGGTGTGCCCTGTGGGCGCACTCGTCGAAAAGAATGTCCGCTACAAGGTCCGGCCCTGGGAAACCCACGCCGTACGGACCACGTGCGCCTATTGCGGCGTGGGCTGTCAGATCTATTTGCACGTCAAGGACAACCAGGTCGTCAAGGTGACGGGCGTCGAGCAGGCACCGCCCAATTACGGCAGCCTGTGCGTCAAGGGTCGTTTCGGCTTCGATTTCATCCATTCGCCGGATCGCCTGAAAACCCCGCTCATCAAGGAAAACGGAAAGTTTCGCGAAGCCTCCTGGGACGAGGCCCTGAACTACACGGCCAAACGTCTTGCCGAAATCAAGGACAAGCACGGGCCGGACAGCATCGGGGTGTTGACCTCCGCCCGGGTCACGAACGAAGACAACTACATTGCAAACAAGTTCACCCGGGCGGTGCTCAAAACGAACAACATCGACCATTGTGCCCGCCTCTGACACAGCTCTACGGTGGCCGGGCTGGCCGCCACGTTTGGAAGCGGTGCCATGACGAACAGCATCGGAGACGTCGAAACCGCAGAAGTCATTTTAATCACGGGTTCCAACACGACGGAAAACCATCCGGTGATTTCCGCCTACATCAAGCGGGCAGTCACCCGCCGGGGGGCGCGGCTCATTCTGGTCGATCCGCGTCGTATCCCCATTGCAGCCTTTGCCCACAAGTGGCTGAGACCCAATCTCGGAACGGACGTCGCCTGGATCAACGGCTTGATGAATGTCATTATCGCCGAAAATCTCTACAACAAGTCCTTTGTTTCCGAACGCACCGTCGGATTCGACGAATTGAAAAAAGTTGTCGAGAAATACACTCCGGAATATGTCGAGGCGATTACCGGTATCCCGGCCAAGGATATCCGGGAGGCTGCCCGGATGTACGCCACATCGAAGGCTTCGGCCATCGTGTACTGCATGGGCATCACGCAGCACACGAGCGGCACCGACAACGTCAAATGCCTCGCAGCCCTGGCCATGCTCTGCGGTCAGCTCGGCAGGCCAGGCACGGGTGTGAATCCCCTTCGCGGCCAAAACAATGTCCAGGGCGCCTGTGACATGGGAGGGCTGCCGGATGTCTACTCCGGATATCAGAAGGTGATCGATCCGGAAGCCCGCAAGAAGATGGAAGCCGCTTGGGGTGTTTTGGGGCTTCCCGAAAAACCGGGACTCAAGGTCACGGAGATGATCCCTCTGGCCCATGAAGGAAAGCTCAAGGCCCTCTACGTCATCGGAGAAAACCCGCTGGTTTCGGATGCCGATCTCAACCACTGCGAAAAGAGCATCGCCAAACTCGATTTTCTGTTGGTTCAGGACATTTTCATGACCGAAACGGCCCAGATGGCCGATGTCGTCCTTCCTGCCAAATGTTTTGCGGAAAAGGACGGCACCTTCTCCAACACCGAGCGCCGGGTGCAGCGGGTTCGAAAGGCCGTGGATCCGCCAAGCGACGTCTGGGACGACTGGAAAATCATCGCTGAAATTTCGAGACGCCTCGGCTACAGCATGGAATACGAGAACAGTGAAGCCATCTTCCGGGAGATCACCCAGGTCACTCCGTCCTATGGCGGCATCACCTACGAGCGGATCGATCGGGTGGGGCTGCACTGGCCCTGTCCCAATGCCGAACATCCCGGCACCCCGATTCTGCACAAAGATGCCTTTCCTATCGGCAAAGGGGTCTTTTTCGGAATCGAGTACCGGCCGCCGGCCGAACAGGCGGATGATGAGTATCCGATGTATCTGACAACGGGCCGCGTGATCTATCATTACCACACCGGCACCATGACCATGAAAACCGAGGGATTGATGGACAGAGCTCCGGAGTGCTTCGTGGAAATCTCTCCGCAGGATGCCTTCCGGATGGATCTTGAGGAAGGAGATCTCGTGTCCGTATCCTCGAGACGTGGTGAAATTCAGGCCCGCATTAGCATTTCCGAGAAGGCCGTCACCGGAACCGTGTTCATCCCCTTCCATTACGCCGTTTCTGCGGCCAACCGCCTGACGAATGCAGCCCTCGATCCGGTTTCCAAGATTCCGGAGTTCAAGGTCTGCGCCGTCAAACTGAAGAAAGCCGCTTGAAACCGGCAAGGATCTTCCTGAAGGCGGGTCGGGAAAAATCGGTCTTCAACCGGCATCCGTGGATCTTCACGGGTGCCGTGGACCGAATCGAAGGAAATCCTTCTTCAGGCGAAACCGTCGTGGTAGCGACAGCAGGCGGGCAGCCGCTGGCTGTCGCCTCCTACTCCCCCCTCTCCCAGATCATCGCCCGAATCTGGAGCTTCGATCCGGATCCAGAGAGGATTGATCGGAAGTTTTTTGAGAGGACCATTTGTGCCGCTCTCGAACGGCGGAAGGCTGCAGGCTTCGATCTGAATGCTCCACAAAGCGCATTCCGGCTGCTCTTTGCAGAATCCGACAACCTTCCAGGCGTCATTGTCGATCGATATGCCGATGTCCTCGTCTGTCAGTTTTTGTCTTCCGGCGCCGAACGCTGGAAAACCGACATCGTTTCGGTACTGAAAGAAGCGGTGCCATGCACCGGCATTTTCGAGCGCTCGGATACGTCGGCTCGGATGAAGGAAGGGCTTTCGGCATCCGTCGGTGTGCTCTGGGGCGGGATTCCGGATGAAGCGATTCCGATCACAGAAAATGGTATCCGCTTCCTGGTCGATATCCGTCAGGGCCACAAGACAGGCTTCTACCTCGATCAGGCCCAAAACCGCAAAGCTGTCGCCGGCCATTGCACCGGAAAATCGGTTCTGAACGCCTTCTGTTATACGGGGGCCTTCGGCATTTATGCACTTCGGGAAGGCGCCCATCGGGTCGTTCAGATGGACGCATCGGGCCAGGCATTGGAAACGGCCCGCATTCATGCCGCAATGAACGGCCTTTCGGAGAAAGACCGGTTGGAGCATGTGTGCGCCGATGTGTTCGAGGCCCTGCGGCGGTTTCGGGATCGGGGGGAAACCTTCGATGTCGTGATTCTCGATCCGCCCAAGTTCGCAGAATCCAAACATCAGGTGGAGCGGGCCTGTCGCGGATACAAGGACATCAATCTGCTGGCCGTGAAGCTCATCCGGCCGGGAGGAATTCTGGCCACCTTTTCCTGCTCCGGCATGGTTCCTCCTCCCCTCTTTCAGAAAGTCATCGCCGATGCCGCCTGCGATGCCGGCAGGGAAGCCCGGATCCTGCGCTGGTGCCATCAGGGGTTGGATCATCCGGTAGTGCTTTCGTTTCCAGAAGGCTTGTACCTGAAGGGATTGATCTGCCGGATCGAATGATCGTGTATGGAAGCCATCGACATCCTCAACACCGTATACGCTGATTTGCCCAAGGTGCTGGATCTGCTGCTGATCCACGGCCGGATGGTGGGCAACAAGGCCATCGACATTGCAGACCGCCTCCCCGAGATTCCGATCGATCGGGATTTCGTTCTCGAGGCTGCCCTGTTGCACGACATCGGCATTCGGGAATGCCATGCCCCCACCATCGGATGCTTCGGAACCCTCCCCTATGTGCAACATGGTATCGTCGGAAGACGGTTTCTGGAAGAGCGGGGGCTTTTTCGCCATGCCCTTGTCTGCGAGCGGCATGTGGCCATGGGGATCGACAGAGAGGAAATCCGCGAGCGGCGCATTCCTCTTCCCGATCGGGACATGGTTCCGATCACCATCGAAGAAAAGCTCATCTGCTTCGCCGACAAATTTTTCTCAAAAGACAAGAATCCCGAAGAGGAAAAGTCCATCGACAGCATCCTGCAGGGGCTTTCCCGCTACGGAGAAAAACAAACCCTTCGTTTTTTAGAATGCTGCAAGCTGTTTCGATATCCGAAAACGCCTTAACCTTGTCTCACAGGAGGCCTGCCGATGAATCACGACGTGAAGGTCCACACCCTTGCAGCCATGGTCGCTTACCAGAAAGACGCCGTTGTCAGCAAAACCCTCGTGAAAAAGGACGCCGGCACGGTCACCCTCTTCGCCTTCGATGCCGGTCAGGGACTGAGCGAACACACGGCTCCCTTCGATGCCATGGTGCATGTGCTGGAAGGTGAGGTCGAAATCGCTATTTCCGGAACACCTTTTCGGGTGGCGGCAGGCCAGATGATCGTCATGCCCGCCCACAGCCCCCACGCCCTCAAAGCCGTCACCCCCTTTAAGATGCTTCTGATCATGATCCGGCAATGACCTCAACCTCAGTGGGCAGTGGGCAGTGGGCAGTGGGCAGTGTTTTAATGCCTATTTTCATCTCCGGGGGTGGCACCCGTCGCCATGGTCATTTATCGCGAAAATGCGTGACGGGTGACGAGTGACGGGTAACGGGCAGCCATTTTCATTTCCGGGGGCGGCGAAAACGCGTCGTCATGGAAATTTATCGTGAAAATGCGGCCGTCCACGCGTGGACATTAACCTTGGCGTTTCGGGCGCGCCAGCCTCTTGCGCAGGCCACTCCCGGCGATCTATCTCCTGTTCGGCGGGAAAGCCATCAAAGATACTCCATCTCCTTTTTTGACGTTCATGTCTCCCGAATCAGGTCCAACCGCACCGGTAGCGCTCTCATCCAAGGATAGCCGGATAAAGGATCCGGATGATCCATTCGGGTGATGGCATTGACATTGACCTCCGCTTCACCGTGGATCATGCAGAGGCTGTCTTCTCTCAAGCATTTGGATCGTCGAGCCTTCACCACGAGGGATCCAATCGCTGTGTGCATGCATACACGGTTTCCGGATCGAATACCGAGTTTGTCGGCCGCTTTCGGATGAATGAGCAGGACCGATTCTGCAGACCTGGTTGCGAATTCCGGAATGTTTCGGAACTGGCTGTGCTGAAAACGGATGCTGCGATTTCCGCTGCTCAGCCAAAAAGAATTGTCCTGCCAGCTGTCGATCGGCAAATCCATCCGACTTGGACCCCAGGATGGGACGATTCGGTTCGGAAACGATCGATCCAATACCGATGGGGCAGTTGATTCATATCGAACGACGGCGGCCGAACTGGCAAGAAGCTCCTCCAATCGCACCCCGCTTCCTTCGAGTCGTTCCTCAATGGCTTCCTCATCGCTATTCCAGGGAAACCGATCCTGTAATCCCAGACGCTTGGCCAGCTCAAAAACAAACGTCTCTGTGGTCAACCCGGTTCTTCGGGTGACAACAGGTCTTACGAGCCCTAACAGGGAATGACCGGACGGACCGTAATCATGGAGTTCCATTGTCTCCAAAAAATCGGCTGCCGGCAGGATGAGATGAGCCAGTTGGGCGGTCTGTGTCATGAAGAGATCGAAAACCGCCAGAAAGGAAAGCCCCTCCAACATACGTTTCTGGCTGCCCGTATCCGGGAATGTGCGCATGGGATTTCCGCCGGCGATGACCATGGCCTTGACGGGATAGGGATCGCTGTTCAGGACGGCATTTTTCAAAAAAAGTGCCTGTCCCTCCCCCTTGAACGCGACGAAATGCGGTGTCTCCCGCTTTCCGATGGGATGAGGCATTTCCGAATAGATGCCGCTGCCTGGAAGTGCTCGGAGCCTTGCTTCAAGCCGTCGTCTCGGTCTGTTCGAATTCAACACACGCTGTAGCCATGCAATCGCGCGAATCGTCTCAACACCGCACGGATTCAATTCGAGCCCAACTCCTGGACAGATCCAGACCGGAAGATTTCGGAACAACAAGTCGCACGCCTCATCAAACCGTCTGCTTTCAACTCCGGTCTTACTGAGCCACGTATCGATGGACCGATGACGCAGGAGGTCACCCATCGAAAGGAAGGTATTTCCTTGTGGCATTTCAATGCCGCTTTCGATGGCACGACTGAGGAAGGCGAGGGCCAAGAATCCGTCCGTTCCAGGGCGAATCTGCAAGTGAAGGTCAGAAAGGCGGGTTGACGGCGTGATCAAAGGATCGATACCGATGATGGGAGTGCCCTTTGCGGACGCGTTTCGCAGCCTCCGGAACAGCAACGGATGGGTGGCGAAAGGGTTTGCGCCCCAGATAACGACGGCGCGAACCGTGTTCAGATCAGGCTCTTCGAGACGGATCCCTGCCAGTTGGTATCCCATATCGAGGGCTGCGTGACAGACACTGCTGACGCTCATGAAATTTGGTGTTCCGAAGGAGAAGGCAAGATGCCGGAACAGGGCTTTGTTTTCCTGGTGTTTGAGGGCTTCTCCCGTATAGAAAACCACACTTTCGGCACCATCCATCGATCGATGCCGCAGTAGTCGGGAAGCAAGCACATCCATTGCCTCATCATGAGAAAGGGGTTTCCAGCCTGCTTTCGTCCGAAGAAGCGGCCGAGTAAGCCGATCAGGAGATGAATGGACGGTGTTGTAACGTTTCGCTTTGAAGCAGATATATCCCCGGCTGATTGGATGATCCGGATTTCCTTCGAGCCGAACGCCTCCTGAATGTCCTGTCACAAGAAGTCCGCAGTTTTCCCCACAAATTCGGCATAAGGTTGGAAAACACCCCCGGATCATCGTTTACTTCCTTTCAGTATACTGAATTGGCCGGTTCCTATGATAACCTTTATGAATTTGATCTATTCCATATCAACTTGTATAGGACTATCTCGCACAAAAAAGCAAGGACGGATCGGTAGTCAACATGACGGAACCAAAAGGTGCGGACAGAAAACGATTCATCGAAGTTCGTAACCTACATAAGGCTTTCGGACATATTCAGGCTCTGCGGGGTGTAGATCTCGAGATCCGTACGGCCGAGGTATTGGCTATCGTTGGAGACAACGGCGCCGGCAAATCGACCTTGATCAAGATTCTCTCGGGCGTTCTCAAGCCAGACAAGGGAAGTCTGCTGATCGATTCCATTGCTCACGAATACCTGACACCCAACCAAGCCATTCGTATGGGCATATCAACGGTTTACCAGGATCTTGCTTTGATCGAGGGAATGGGGATAGCCGAAAACCTCTTCCTGGGTCGGGAAGAAACTTGGGGTCCTTTTCTGGCCAAACGCCGGATGCAGGAGATCTCCCGGAAACTGCTGGATCGACTTCAGGTGAATGTCCCATCTCTCCATGTTCCCGTTGGCATGCTATCAGGTGGTCAGCGGCAGTCGGTGGCTGTCGCCCGAGCCATTCACCAGGGGGGCCGACTGATCATTCTCGATGAGCCTACGGCTGCTCTCGGTGTTCGAGAAACCGCCCGTGTTCTCGATCTCATCGATCTGCTTCGAAAACAAGGCTATGGCGTCGTTCTGATCAGTCATAATCTCCATCATGTTTTCACCGTGGCAGACAGAATCGCTGTCATGCGCCATGGACGGGTTGCCGGTCTGATGAACCGAGCTGATATCCGACCAGATGAAATCGTACAAATGATCACAGCAATGCCCGGACAAGAGCCATCATCCAAGGATGATCTCGTTATGGATTCCATATGAGCGGCCGTGCAAGCACGTGTACAGATTCGATTGCCCAGCGTTCGAAAAGGATCTTTTCGGTTGCAGCAACATCTCAGGTGATGATGGGCATCCTGCTGGTGGTGACTGTTGGCTACCTGTCTCTCAAATCGCCGTATTTTTTCTCCTGGAGCAATTTTCACAGCATTTTGGATCACAGCAGCCTTAATGCCATCATTGCCGTCGGCATGACATTCGTTATCAGTGGAGGTGGAATCGATCTTTCGGTCGGAGCGATTGCGGCCCTTTGCGGGGTGATCATGGCGGTGCTGATGCATGGGAATTGGGGATGGCAGATCGTTGCCTTGTTGGGAATCGCTGCCGGTTTCGGTTTTGGGGTGATCAACGGTTTGGTCATAACGACCTTTCGGGTCAATCCCTTCATCGTCACCCTGGGTACGATGTCCGTCATGCGGGGGATGGCTCTGATCATCACGGGGGGTATTCCGATCTACAATTTTCCCCAAGGGTTTCTCTGGTGGGGCAGCGGCCATATCGGGCCGATCAACCCGCCGATGTTGGTTGCCTGCTGCATCGCCTGCCTGGGCGCCATCCTATTGAACACCACGCGATTTGGCCGCTACACCCTTGCCCTTGGCGGCAGTGAAGAATCGCTTCGGCGCTCCGGGGTCAACCCGTCGGTTTACAAAGTATTGGTTTATGGCTGCTGTGGTTTGACGGCAGCTATCGGTGGACTGATTGTCACAGCCCGACTGAACACAGCGGAACCCCTTGCAGCTACGATGTTCGAGCTTGAGGCCATCGCAACGGTCGTTTTGGGCGGAACAACCATGAGCGGCGGAAATGGAACCATCCTGGGCACCGTCCTCGCCAGTCTGTTGCTGGGGATTTTACGAAACGGGCTCGTCATCTTAGGAATTCCCTCGTATTACCAGCAGTTGCTTCTCGGTACGATCATCCTTGTGGCTGTCATCCTCAGCGAATGGAAAGCATCCGGTAGGAGGTAGCCCTCTTCACCATCGACACCCTTCACAACCAGAAAGGAGAGATTCAGACATGGGACATCGAAAAAGCTTCTGGGTGGCAGCGTTCTTGTTTTCCGTAGTTTTCTTATCCCCCATTTTCATGGCCAATGCCCAGCAACCGGTTTCTAAAAGTCAGGAAATGGAAGAAACCCTCATGAAACAGCTCGCCCCCATGCCGAAACTGCAGACGGGCGATCGCATCGGTGTTCTGGTGATTACCCTGGCCAATCCCTACTGGGTGGGTATGAAGAATGCGTATGAAGCGGCCGGCAAACAGTTCGGGGTCCAAGTGGAGGTAATGGCTGCTCCGACCGAAGGGGACACCAAGTCACAGCTCGAAACACTTCAAGCCATGGTGGCCAAGAATTACAAGGCATTGATTCTCTCCCCAATCGAACCGTTCAACCTGGTTCCCGGTGTCGTTGCTGCAAACAAAAAAGGAATCAAGGTCATCAATCTTGGCCCTCCGATCAACCTGGAGTCCGTCGAGAAAGCCGGTGGTCGGATCGATGGCCGGATTACAGTCAATTTTCAGGAGCAAGGGGAAAAAGGGGCATCCTATATAGCATCTCGACTCGGAAGTGAAGGAGGTGAAGTGGCGATCATTCAGGGAATCCCCGGAGCCGGACAGAGCGAAGGTCGAACAGCCGGAGCTCGAAAGATCTTTGAGAGTACACCCGGGATCAAGTTGGTAAGCGTCCAACCGGCGAACTGGGACCGCAATACGGCCTACAATGTGGCCCGCAACCTTGTTCAGGCCCATCCGAACCTCAAGGCGATCTTCTGCTGTAACGATGTCATGGCCCTTGCCGCAGCCGATTCGCTTGCAGCTGCAGCCCAGCGCAAGGATCGCATCATCGTAGGCGTGGATTTCATTCCTGAAGCAAAGGAAGCCATTAAGGCCGGCAAACTGGATGGCAGTATCGCCTACAGCATTCCGGCATATGGGAAAGCCGCCATCATTCTGGCACTCAAGACGATCCAGGGCCATGAGATTCCCAAAGCCGTCTATTCCCCGCTGGCGCTCGTTACCCGAGAAAACATCGATCAATACATGGATTTTCAATGACCCCATCCCGACAGCCCATTGACTTGTACGAAGCTTCATGGGAAATTCCCGGCCATCTGCCTGATCCGGTCATTGCCGTATCCGTTCCTGCAAGAGATGCGCAAACCCTGGTCCCCTGGGCCATGTCCCATCGTTTTGCAATCGAATACACACCCGATATCTCAGGAGTGGAGCGGATTTCGGATCATCTGAAAGCCTCCCGCAGCATCGGCGTTCCGGAACGCTTTCACGGTCGCTATTACGGATGGGATATCGGTCATCCCGATGATGCCGTGTCTTCTACGGCCATGAACATTCACCGACAAACGTTGAAAGCGTTGCAGGGCTGCTGTCCGACAGTGGTGACGTTTCATCTGCATCTGTGCTGGGATGAACCGTTCGATTCCGAGAAGGCCGTGGACAACCTCTCCCTGCTTGTCGAAGAGGGAAAGCGATATGGGGTGACTGTCTGTATCGAAAACCTTCGAGATGGAGAAGCCAGTCACCCGGAAAGCATCCTGTCATGGTCCGAACGCTCCGGCGCCGGAATCACCCTGGATATCGGCCATGCCATCTCCTGCCCCAGGGTGTGTCGGGGCGAACTCAGTGTGCAGGATTTCATCGATCTCTTCGCCGATCGCCTTGAAGAAGTCCACATCTACGGCTATGAATCGGACC
>Ga0101944_10002922_pt1 | contig 25612 bp, 10 predicted proteins | sample DewCreD2012metaG_FD_75245 | JGI IMG/M metagenome (GOLD analysis project Ga0101944, IMG submission 75245) | Hot spring sediment bacterial and archeal communities from British Columbia, Canada, to study Microbial Dark Matter (Phase II) - Dewar... ... | reverse complement strand
ACGAGGGGTCGTTGCCGGTGGTTCGGGGAGTGCGGGTGTCGCGGCTGAACGCGCCTTCGAGCATCCGTGTGAACGACTTCGTGACGGTGACGGGGATCTCCTCGATGCGCCGAGCGGGTCTGTCCTACCAGTTGGTGATCCGTCCGCGCTCGTCCCTTGACTTCCAGGTGGTCACCCACGCCGAGGGACCTTAACAACGGCTTGCGTCTTCTGTCGCCTGTTGACTGGGTGGAGGAGCTTTTGCGGAAATCCTTGACCCGGCGCGAGGACAGTGGTAGGATTGGCTAACTATCGGCCCGGCCGGAGCCGTCGCCGTGTCTTGGAGAGGTGAGAAATGAGGGAGGACGTTGTCAGGGTGTGTAGTCTGGTTCGCCGCGCAATTCCGCGACGGGTGATATCAATTCTCGCGATGGCATTGGTGCTTGCCGGAGCTACGACTGCTGATGAGACGAACTGGACTATACTCATAACGGTCGGTACCGGCACCAACTTCACCGGTCCCGACTACTTTAACGGTACCCGGCTTCAGATGGGTACCCGTTCCACTGCCACAGACGGCCCTGAAAAGGATGCTATCGATGGCTACCCTGCCTTCCAGGACGACCCTCTGAACGACAGGGCAAAGGCTGCCTGGTATCGCACTGACTGGGGCGTGGACAAGAACTTCGCCGCCCGCGACTTCAAAGCCCCGCTCCAACCGGGTAAGAGTAAGGTGTGGAAAGACCTGCTGGTGTGGGCGGATCCGAACTATCAGCCCAGTACCATCACAGTGTTTTTCTACACGCCCCAGAGCTCCCTGGCGCCGAACTCGATCGCTGGATGGCCGGTGAGATACTTGGTGGAGCTGACCTGGGCCCCGGCTGGCTACAATGGACCGACCTCGTGGATGCTCAATATGGTCCCCGACACAGGTACCAACCGTCTTATCGGGTCGGTCACGCTTCCGGTTCTACCGGGCGCGAAGATTGCCAACCCGATCTCCGGCGACGGTCCCCTGGCAGCTACGCAGGTTGGCGGTTACCGCCTAACCGTGGTTGTGGGCTACCTCGACCAGAATATGGAAGGCCCGCTCTTCAACCCGTCTAACGGGCACTATTACGAGTTTGTCAGGAGGCTTTGCAGATGGAACGAGGGAAGGCTGTTCGCTGAAGAAAGGGTATTAAACGGTGTTCGTGGGCATCTTGCTACGATCACAAGTTCCGAAGAACAACAGTGGGTGGCTGAGAAGTTAATGACATTATTCCCGAACGTGGGGGAGTGGTGGTTGGGTGGCTACCAGGATACAACAGCTCCTGACTACCGCGAGCCTGACGGTGGATGGAGGTGGGTGACCGGTGAACCTTGGTCGTTCACTGTCTGGGGAGTCGGTGAGCCAAACAACCAGGGCAAGGAAGATTATTTAGAAATCCTTGCAAGGGACGGGAACTACTGGAACGACGTCCTAGATTCTTACAATGAGGGGTTTATTGTAGAATATGAACCGTATCCTGACACCACCCCTCCCACGACGCCAGTAGTGACCGACACCGGCCGGTTCACCTCCAGCGTTTCGGTTCTGTCGGCGTCGTGGAGTTCCACGGACCCTGAGTCCGGCATTGCTGAGTATCAGTATGCCATCGGGACGTCTCCCACGGACCCGGGGAGCGGTTACATCATTGGCTGGAAGTCGGCCGGGACCGCCACTCAGGTCACGGAGACGGGTCTGAACCTGCAGGAGGGTGTGACGTATTACTGGTATGTCAAAGCCCGGAACGGCTACGGTCTGTGGAGCCTGGTGGGTGTGAGCGATGGCATCAGTGTGGTAACGAAGGTTGAATGGCCTGTAAGTGATGGAGGGAATGGGCATTTTTATCAGGCTGTATCGGTTCCTATCGGAGTTCGCTGGAACGAAGCGGATGTTGCGGCGCGCAGAGCGGGGGGACATCTTGTCGCCGTATCGTCCGCTGAAGAGAACGAATTCATCCACCAGCTGATCAGGAGCACACCCACACTTTGGGTTTCCCTTAACGGCTTCGTAGGACCGTGGATGGGCCTGTGGCAACCCTTTGGATCACAAGAGCCAAGCGGCGGCTGGAGATGGGTCACTCCTGAGCCGGTGGACTTCACCAACTGGGCATCCTCGGAGCCGAATAATGCCGGTGGCTTTGAGGATCGGGCCTGTTTCTATAGCCTGTCTAACCCGGTGGATAGCGCCACTTGGGCCGATTTCCGTAGTGACGTATCTCCCCTGCCAACCGGATTCATCGTGGAGTATGACCCGGCTTTTCAACAGATATATTTCAATGACTTCGAGACAACCGTGGGCCCTGGGTGGTCAATTGGGAATGTCCAACAAACACCTGGAACTGGTGTGCATCCTCCAGATCGATTTCTTGGCCCTTTCGGAAAAGATACCGTAACACTGTTTCTTTCTGACCTACCCGAACACTCATTAATAGAAGTTCTTTTCGACCTATATATTATAGGCAGTTGGGACGGCAACGGAACGCAATGCTGTGGTCCCGACCTCTGGGAGTTGCGTGTCGATGATGAATCCATCTTGCTCACATCATTTGGTATCTGGCCGGAGGCAGGGTTCAATCAATCATTCCCGGCAACTTTTCCTAATGGTAACTACCCCGCGCGCACAGGATCTGCCGAGGTCAATACTCTGGGCTATGATGCCTTTTGGGGTGGCGATTCCTCTTATCGTCTCTGTTTCCGGATTCCCCATGCGGGACGCACGCTGCGGCTGCAGTTTGTAGGGGGAACCAGTCAAGCCCTGTACGACGAATCTTGGGGCATTGACAATGTAGGGGTCCGGGTGTTGCTCAAGGAGCCCACCCTACCATCTAAGCCGCTTGTGAACGACACCGGCCGGTTCACCACCAGCGCTTCGGTTCTGTCCGCGTCGTGGGGTTCCACGGACCCTGAGTCGGGCATCGCTGAGTATCAGTATGCCATCGGGACGTCTCCCACGGACCCGGGGAGTGGATATCTCGTGAACTGGAAGTCTGCGGGCCCGGCGACGCAGGCCACAGAGACGGGTCTGAGTCTGCAGGAGGGTGTGACGTATTACTGGTATGTCAAGGCCCGGAATGGTTACGGCCTTTGGAGCGAGGTGGGAGTGAGTGACGGGATCACGGTGGATGGTACCGCGCCGGAGACGGTGATCACATCGGGTCCTGTTGAAGGTTCGTTCTCCAGCCTGGCAGACGCCGCGTTTGGGTTTGCCGGTTCCGACGGTCTGACGCCGGCCGGTGAGCTCAGGTTCCAGACGAGGTTGGACGGCGGTGAGTGGTCGGATCCGGTGGTGGCTTCGTCCGTGACATACAGTGGACTGGGAGCGGGCCAGCATACGTTCAGTGTCCGTGCTGTGGATCTTGCCGGGAATGTGGATCCGACGCCGGCGACAAGGACGTGGACGATCGATGTAACGCCGCCAGGCGTCCCGAGTGTGGCGACGGGCAAGGTGAACGCATCCACGACGATCTCGGCGACGGCGGCTGCGGTGGACGAAGAGTCGGGGATCTCCGGGTTCGAATACGCGGTCGTGTCGTGTCAGGATGTCAGTGGTGTGACTTGGGTGAACGGGGGCTCTGGGCCGGACCTTGTGATCGACGGCCTGTCCCTGACACCCGGTGAGCGTTACTTTCTTGCCGTGCGTGCTGTCAACGGGGCCGGTCTGGCCGGGCCTGCGGGTTTTTCCTCTTCGTTCATCGCTGTAGGGGAACAGATCCTGCACGAGGACTTTGACGGTGTGTTCGAGACGGTGGACTGGCCCCTGAACAACGGGGCCAGTGCCCTGGACACCTCTCCTGTGGGCAAGGCCCGTGTGCCTCGTGGGTGGGCCTACTACACCGGTGACTGGGGCAACTCCATGGGTTACGGAGAGGTGGACTCGGAGCGGGGCGGCAAGGCGGCCCTTCTTTGGAGGATCCGTGGCGACGGAGCTCTTGCGTCGCCGCCTGTGCATCTTACGCCGGGCCAGTATGTGCTGAGGTTCTGGGCGTCGAGTATGGGGGCTCGCACCGGTGGGAGTCCCAGCCCGGTCAACAACATCTACCTGGAATGGGCGCTTTACGGGGTGGGCAGAGAGATGCCGCAGGATGGCTGGGAGCTTGGAGGCCACGCCGGGCACAAGTCCCCGCTTCCTCAGGGACAGAGCTTCGGCTGGACGGAGTTCGCGGTGCCGTTCACGGTGGAGCGGGAAGATGACTACCGGGTGGCCCTGTATCTTGGGGCTGTCGCGGGAGAAGGGGAAGAAGGGCAGGCGCTGATTCTGGACGATCTGTCGCTGTATCGGGCGGGGCAGGGCCTGAGCGTGACGGGTGTGACCGCATCTTCGCTTACGCTGAACTGGGCCACGTCGCGCCCGGCTGAGACCCGGGTGGAGTGGGGGACTCAGTTCGGTCTTCTGACGAACACGACGACGGTTCCGGGAACGCGCACAAACCATTCGGTGACGCTTGGGCAGCTTTCGGCCAGCACGCAGGTGTTCGCCCGGGCCTACAGTCCCTCCGGAGCCGGGTGTGACTTGGGCTATGAATCCTATCTGGTCTCCTATACGAAGCCCTCATCCACGAGCATCGTGAACCCGAGCTTTGAAGGTTCCGTGTCGCCCTGGAGGCAGTATCGGACCGGTGTCGGTCCGTGGCAGAGTTTCTGGGGGATGAAGCCTCAGTCGGGAGGGTTCTTTGTTGCGGTTGGCGGTTCCGACAGGCGGGTGAACGCGGCGATAATGCAGCGTGTGAAGGTGACCCCCGGGTGGCGCTACCGTGTGACGGCTTGGGGGAACACCTACGTTCAGGGTCAGGCTGCACAGTCCACCCGCTGCATTCTGGTGGTGGATCCTGAAGGGCGGGCGGATCCGTATCGTCAGGACTTGCCCTCATACTCGGTGTCGACGCAGGGAACGTGGCAGAAGATGGTGGTGGACGTGGATGCCACCGGGGACGTGCTTTCCATCTTTGGTGTGATGCAGCAGGACTACCGCGCTGCGATGAACCTTGCGGGTTTTGACAACTTCTCCATCCTCGGGGACGGTTCACCGCCCTCGGTCCCGCTGGTGGTGGATGACGGGGCTTATCTCGGGAATACCCATACCCTGAGGGCCAGCTGGTCCTCTGTGGACGCGGAGACGGGGATAGAGGAGTACCGCTATGCCATCGGGACATCCCCGACTGATCCGGGCAGTGGGTATGTGGTGGGATGGAAGTCCGCGGGGACTGCGACACAGGCCACGGAGACAGGCCTGAACCTGCAGGACGGGGTGACCTATTACTGGTATGTCGTGGCGGAGAACAGGGTAGGTCTGGTCAGTCCTGTGGGGGTGAGCGACGGCGTTATGGTGGACACGAGTCCGCCTTCCCGGCCGGTCGTCACGGATGAAGGCGCCGCAACGTCGGAGGGGAGTCGGCTTCACGCGTGGTGGTCTTCCTCGGATCCCCACTCCGGGGTTGTGGAGTATCAGTATGCCATCGGGACTTCTCCGGCGGATCCCGGGAGCAACTACGTGGTGGGCTGGAAGTCGGCAGGTCAGGCCACGCAGGCGACGGAGACGGATCTCAGCCTGTCCGACGGCGTGACCTATTACTGGTATGTTCGCTCCAGGAACGCAGCGGGTCTGTGGAGCGAGGTGGGAGTCAGTGATGGGATCACAGTGGACGCAAGCCCGCCTTCCCGGCCCGTTGTGACGGACGAAGGGGCCGCCATCTCCGACGGGACGCGGCTTCACGCGTCGTGGTCTTCGTCGGATCCTCATTCCGGCATCGCTGAGTATCAGTATGCCATCGGGACCTCAAATACGGACCCGGGGAGCGGTTACATCATTGGCTGGAAGTCGGCTGGGACCGCCACTCAGGTCACGGAGACGGGTCTGAGTCTGCAGGAGGGTGTGACGTATTACTGGTATGTCAAAGCCCGGAATGGCTACGGTCTGTGGAGCCAGGTGGGTGTCAGTGACGGTATCACGCTGGACCTGACCTCGCCGGATACATCCATCACCGGTGGGCCGTCTCCGTCATCGCTTGGCCGCAGCCCTGATGCCACCTTCACGTTCGCGGGGACGGACAACCTGACACCGCCCTCCGGCCTGCGCTTCCAGTGGAGGCTGGACGGCGGTGAGTGGAGCGCCGCTTCCACGGAGACCACGGCCTATCTGACCAACATTGCAGATGGTGTGCATACGTTCCAGGTCCGGTCGGTGGACCTTGCGGGCAATGCGGATCCCACTCCCGCGTCGGTGACCTGGCGGGTGCTGGTGGGCTCTCTGCCGGTTGAGGCGAGTGGCGCCGGCCGGGCGAAGCTGCAGGCGGATGGAGTGGAGCTGCTTCTGACCGGGTGCGTGGTGACTGCGGCTCCGGGTCAGGCGGCGGCCGGCCGGGCGTATGTGGAGAGCATGGACCGCTCGGCAGGTCTTGCCGTGTTGACGGACCTTGCCCTGATGGAGGGTCAGGTCATCGAGGCGGTGGGCCGGATGAGCACGAACGTGGACGGGGAGCGTGTGCTGACCCAGCCGTTCATCCGGGTCATCGGGCAGACGCAGCCTCTTGAGCCTGTCTGGTTGACGCTTGCGAACGCGGCGGGAGGTCCGTTTGCGCACAACGCGGTGACGGGCGCCGGTCAGCGGGGAGTGACGGATCCTGCGGGGCGGAGCCTGAACACGACGGGCCTTCTGGTGCGGGTGAGCGGCTGGGTGTCTGAGATAGACTCGAGCTTCATCTACATCAACGAGGGGTCGTTGCCGGTGGTGCGCGGCGTGCGGATATCGCGCCTCAACGCGCCTTCGAGCATCCGTGTGAACGACTTCGTGACGGTGACGGGGATCTCCTCGATGCGCCGAGCGGGTCTGTCCTACCAGCTCCTTCTTCGTCCGCGCTCGTCCGCGGACTTCCAGTTGGTGACCCACGCAGACGAGCCGTAGCAGATCAGGTCAATCCTCCCTCTTCATCTCCCGCCCGCCCCGAACGGGGCGGGCTTTTCCTAGCCGGGCGGATTTGTGGCGCAAAACCGAACACTGGGGAACACGCTACCCAAGTACTTTGTGAGAAAATTTCAGAGGCCCCTTGACACGATGGCACATCAGCCTTAGCATTATTTATAGGGATGGTAAGGGTAAAGAGCCTCCGGGCTTCCGCGGGAAGCTTTCACGAGGTAGGAAACACATCTTTCTCCCCTTTCTTCCTCCCTTCGAAGTGTGCGTATGCTGTTGTCGCAAACAGGGCTGTGCTTGGCCGATGACACGTGCCGAATGGTTCGCAGACAAAGACCGCCAGAGGTCCCAAGGCTGCTTTGGGCTTTTGCACTTTTGGTGCTGTGAACCTCGCTTCACGTGCTCTGCGGGAATAGCATTGCTGGGATGGCGGGACTATGATCTTGCCGCCGAATTGGAAGAGGCTGACACAGGGTGGCGGCCGAAAGACCGTCAGGCTCTGGCCACTTAGTGTAGCGGTCCGGCCCTACAGAAAGGTGATGGTGTGGCTAAATGCAAGGGAGAATGCTGAAGGCCTCCGTGATGAGGCTCCTCGTTTCGGTCGTGTTCATTTTGCCGGGCTTTTCAATAGCGGGCTATTCGAAACAGTTAGATTTCTTTACAGAACGTCTCGAGCACAGCAGCGTCAACGCTGCTGCCGAGCTGAAGCATTTCCTACCCTCTGCCAATGTCAGGCGCTTGCGGCCTGTTGATATAAACCCGGCGCTGTCTCAGCCCGGCCAGGTGCAGGAGGGGGACATCATCGTTGTGAATCCATTCCCGGGCACCCGGTTTGAAACGGCTGTCGAGCGGGTCGCCATCTATGCCGGGCGGACCGTCACTATGCGCGCCAGGCTTCGGGAGCACAAGGAGGGATACCTGCTGGTTTCGACCACGGATGGCCGCACTATGGCTTCCCTGGAAATTCCAGTCACCAAGGAACTGTATGCTATCGTTTCGAACCCGGCTGGCCCGGGACACTATGTGGCCGAACTGGATCTCAGTGAACTAGATGTAGTTGACCGCCCGGACGATGCTCTCGTGCCGCCCACCACAGAGGAATTGGCACCTGCGTTCGACCCGTTGCCAGCCTTCTCTAATACGCCCTCGAATGCTCTATTTGATGTCATGGTGGTCTATACGCCCGCGGCCAGAGCGTGGGCTGGCTCAGATGCCCAGATTTCAAATGTCATCGCCCTGGCGATGGAAAGAGCTCAACTAGTCCTGGATAATAGCCACACCGGAGTAGCTCTGCGTCTGGTTCACACCGCTGAAGTTCCGTATGTGGAAAGCGGAAACTCTTCCGCGGACCTGATACGCCTGACTGCCTCCCCGCAGAACAATCCGTGGGGCGATTACTGGGAAGGCTACTACATACCGGGTTTCATGGATGAGGTTCACACATGGAGAAACCTGTATGGTGCCGACCTCGTCGTTTTGCTGACTCGTGTAGAAGACACAGGTGGTGTCGGGTGGTTGTTGAACAGCTCTTCGGGGAGGCCTGATTATGGTTTCTCCATCACCAGGGTTCAGCAGGCTTCCTGGACCTATACCAAGATTCATGAGATCGGCCATAACCTGGGCTGTCACCACCATAGGGACCAGCTTGTGCAGCCTGGCCCTGGACTGTTCAGCTATTCCTCCGGTTGGCGATGGGCGGGAAACGATGGTGGGCGCTACTGTTCCGTGATGACATACGAGTCAGGCCAATACTTTAGCGATGGGATAAATCATACCACTGTTCCCTATTTCTCCAATCCTGATGTCCTCCATTTCGGTGTACCCACCGGGAATCCGGTCTATGCTGACAACGCTCGTACAATCAGGGAAGTCAAGAGCGTAGTAGCGAATTACCGACCTCATCGCACATTGCCACCCCCAAGTCTTGATCCAACCGGAGGCGAGTTCGATGGTCCCGTGCAGGTAACCATTAGTTGCCCTACGCCAGGCGCCATCATCCGCTACACCACGAACGGTGTGGACCCTACAGTGAACGACCCCGTCATCGCCTCTGGTGGGACCATACTGGTGAACCGCAGTCTCACACTGAAGGCCCGTGCTTGGCAGACGGGTCTGGAACCGAGTTCTGTTACTACTGGAGAATACCGGCTCATTACGCAGGCTCCCGTGATCAGCCCGGCCGGAGGCGAGTTCACTACATCCATCAACGTCACCGTCACGTGCCCGACATCGGGCGCCGTCATCCGCTACACCACGAACGGGCAGGATCCGACGGAGAGCGACCCGGTGATTGCGTCCGGCGCCTCGATCCTGGTGGACCGGAGCCTCACGCTGAAGGCAAGGGCCTGGAGGGCGGGACTGGAGCCGAGCGCTGTGGCGTCCGCCACGTTCACCAAGGCCGATTACATTACCATCGGCACGGGGACAGCAAGCTGGGATTTTCCCTTCCATACCTACTACGAAGATGCCCGGACCCAGACCATTTACCTTGCGAGCGAGATTGGCAGGGCGGGCAGGGTCACGTCGCTGGCCCTTGATGTGACCACCATTCCGGGACAGGTGATGAACAGCTTCACCATCCGCATGAAGCATACCGCTCTGAGCCAGTATGGCCAGGCCGCGTGGGAATCTGGCGGGTGGACGACGGTGTATCAGGCGAACGAACTGATTGGAGGGACGGGCTGGCGGAGGTTCATCTTCCAGACGCCGTTTGACTACAACGGTGTGGACAACCTGATGGTTGACTTCTCGTTCAACAACGGTTTCTGGACCAGCAACGGCTTCTGCCGCTATTCCACCCCGGGGGGCAACCGTTCCCTCTACTTCCAGAGTGACAGTCAACACGGTGACCCCTTGATCTGGTCGGGGACCAGTCCGGCGCCGACCCTGAGCGACTGTGTGCCGAACCTGCGCCTCTGGCTGGAGGCTACTGCCGTGCCGGAGACGATGGGTGTTGGTGATGCGAAGCGGTCGGTGGACCAGACTCTGGTGGAGGTGAAGGGTGTGACCGTCTCCGCGGCGTTCGAAGGGTTCTTCTACACCCAGTCTCCGGACCGCAGTTCGGGCATCCGGGTGCAGAAGGCGGGGCATGGCCTGACAGCGGGGACCGTGGTGGACGTGGTGGGGACCTTGAAGACCAACGCGGATGGTGAGCGCTACATCGAGGCCTCCTCTGTCGTCACGAAAGGCACGAGCGCGGCGGTTCCGCTGGATGTGATTCAGAAGAACATCGGCGGCGGGGCTTTCGGCAATCTTCCTGCCGGGCAGGCAGGCATGACGGGGGGTAGCGGGCTGAACAACATCGGCCTGCTAATCCGGACGACAGGAGTGGTGACCGCCATTGCGCCGGACCGTTCGTGGCTGACGGTCTGGGACGGCTCGGCGGTGAAGGACGCGGCCGGCAATGACGGCGTGCGTGTTTGGGCTCCGGGACTTGTAATGCCTGCCGCCGGCGCGTTCGTGACGGTGACTGGCGTCAGTAGCTGCCAGAAGGCGGGCGGGCAACTGTACCCGCTGCTGCGCGTGCGCACGCAGGGGGATATTGCCCAGCCGTAGGATAGGTATTGTTCGCTGTTTCCCTCTTCATCTCCCGCCCGCCCCGCTGGGGGGCGGGCTTTTTTCGTGCGGGGGAGCATCTAGCCGGGACCGCCTGACCGTAACCGCCTCTGCCATCTTGACATCGGGGGTGGAGGGGAATATACTGGGCGTGTGGAAGCGAACAGATGTTCGTCTATACCCGGCCCCCCAAAAGGGTCCGCTGAAGGCTCAAGCGATGCACACCGTCGGCTACTTCTACATCCGCAACCTGTTCTTCGTGCAGGCGCTCAGGCTCCACCCGGAGCTGGACGGCCGCCCGTTCTGGATAGAGCGCAGCGGCAAAGTGCTGGCGCACTCCCCCTGCCTGGAGCGGGACGGCCTGCATCCGGGGCTGTCCGCACGCCGGGCCCGGCGCATCGCCCCGCAGGCCCACCGGCTGGAATACTGGCCGGAGGACTACCGGGGAACCCACGAACTGTTCTGCCACATCGCCCATCGCTTCACGCCCGTGGTGGAGCCCCTGAACCCGGGAGAGATCTTCCTGGGACTGCAGGGGCCGGACATGCAGACGGCGCAGGCGCTGGTGGCGGAGGCGCGCGACCTTGGTTTCGAGGCGACGGTGGCGATCGCAGGGTCGCGTCTGACGGCGCGTCTGGCGGGACGCATCCACGGTCCTGGCTGCATTCTTGTTGTGCCCGGGGAGGAGACGGCGTTTCTGGCCAACCGGTCCATCGAGTGCCTGTGGAGTGTTCCCCGGAAGACGCGGGAGCGGCTGGGAAGGATGGGCATCCACCGGGTGGCGGATCTGCAGCGCATCTCCCGCCAGACGCTCATCGCCCGTTTCGGCCCTCAGGAGGGGTTCCTGCTCTTCGAAGCTGCGCGGGGGCGCGACCTGCATCCGCTGCGAGCGGCCTGGCCGCCGGAGACGCTGGAGGCGGAGGCGCGCTTGGAGGGACTGGCGGACCGGCTTGCGCTGGAGCGGCATCTACGGGCTCTGGCGAAGCGGCTGTCGGCGCAGCTGGCGGAAGGCGGGAAGCGGTGCGGACGGCTGCGGCTTGAGCTGCGGGAGGAGGGTTCGTATCTGCCTCTTACGGAGGCGATGGTGCTCGGACCACCTGCATCGGGAGAGAACCGTCTGGTGCTGGCGGCCCTGCGTCTGGCGGGACGGATGAGCGTGCGCCGTCCGCTGGAGGGAGTGCGGCTGGTGGCGGAGGATCTGAGTGCGGCTCCCGTGCGGCAGCTGGACCTGTTTGCTCCGATCAGAGCGATGGAGAACGGAAAGGAGGAGTTCCAGGCTTACCTGACCCTGCGGTTCGGGAGCGGGACGCTGCGGTTCTGCTCCGAGCTGGCGGGCAGCTGGCGCGAGCGCATGCTCGGGTTTCTGGCGGTGGAGGGGGAGAGTTGAGAGTCGAGAGTCAAGAGTTGAGAGTTGAGAGTCAAGAGTTGAAGGTTGAAGGTTGAAGGTCTATAACGGAGAGGCGAGCGATGCCCGGCCTGTCTCCCCGTCCCTGAGCCTACAACCTTAAACCCTAAGCCTTAAACCTTAAACCCTAAATCCTAGACTCTGGACTCTACTCACTCGACTGTTAAGCTTGCTATGGGCCGCCGGGTGCTGTTGGAAGTGGAAGTGGAATGCGGTACGGACGGGACGCCCGCCCGGTTCGTCCGTGAGGGCAGGGTCTACAGCGGGCTGGAGACGGTGGAAAGCTGGCGGGAGTCCGGCTGCTGGTGGGACGGAGAGCCGGTCCGCACGGTGTTCCGTGTGCGGGATCGCAGGGGCAGGGTGGTCGAACTGCACCGTCTCGGGGCATCACTGTTTCCGCTGGAAGGCACAGGGCAGCAGGCGGGCAGGTGGCTGCTCTACCGGATAGAGGACTAGCGAGGGAGGCGGCAGTGGCCGCTGTGGTATCATTACCCATGGGCTCCAGGGAGCCGCCGTCCGGTGAATTTGACATGCGTTACACGGTGAAACTGGTCAAGACTGACGAAGGCTATGCGGTGTGGTGTCCGGGCCTTCCGGGCTGCTGGTCTCAGGGGGAGACGGAGGAGGAGGCCCTCAGGCAGATCCGGGAGGCCATCCGGGAGTACCTGGAGGCAAGCCGGGACCTGGCCCCGGAGGGTGAGGTCCGTTATGTCGAAGTCGGCTGAGGTGGCGTGCCTCTTCTGCCGGGCATAAACCACCGTCAGGCAGTCCGGGCGCTTCAGAAGGCCGGGTTTCGCATCCTTCGTGAAGGGAAGCACGTGGTCATGTCGGACGGCACGCGCATTCTCACCATACCCCGCGCTAATCCGGTGCATGCCGTCACCATGGCGGGAATCGTCCGGGACGCCGGACTGACGATCGAGGAGTTCAAGAAACTCCTGTAAGACCGGCATCCGGCTGCCGGAGATGCGCCATTTCCGTTCACCCAGAGACACTGGAGGGGCACAGTGGGCACGCAAGAAACGAACATATGTTCCTTTTCGGCTCGCGGCAAGGGACCGCAGCCAGGCGATGCCTCCTGCGTTCACCTCCACGTCCATAGCGCGTTCTCGTTCCTGGACGGATGCAGCTATCCGGAGGAGCTGGTAGAGCGCGCGGCGGAGTTGGGATACCGCGCCCTGGCTCTGACCGACCACGACAACCTGAGCGGTGTCATCCGGTTTGTGCGCGCCTGCCAGCAGGCCGGCATCACGCCCGTGGCGGGCGTGGAACTGACGGTCATGGATGACGGTGGCGGAGCGGAGCGGTTCCACCTGACGCTGCTTGCGGCCACACGGGAGGGCTACGGCAACATCTGCCGGCTGGTGACCCTGGGGTATGAGTACGGCGGCCGGCGCACACCGGCCGTCCCCAGGCGCCTGCTGGAGGAGCACAGCGCGGGCATCATCGCCCTGTCCGGCTGCCGGAGGGGAGAGGTTCCGCGCCGTCTGGCGCAGGGACGCAGGGAGGAGGCGCGGCGGGCGGCCATCTGGCACCGGGAGGTGTTCGCGGACGGCTACTTCCTGGAGATGCAGAGACTGCTTTTGCCGGGCGAGATGCGCCTGCTGCGCGCGCTGGAGGATCTGGGGAGGGAACTGGACATCCCTCTGGCCGCGACGGGAAATGTCCACCATCTGCGCCGCGGCGACCTTCCCGCGCACGACATCCTGACCTGCGTGCGCACCCTCACCAGAGTGGACGAGCCCCACCCGGAGCGTCCCTTCAACGCGGAGAGGTATCTGGCGGAGCCCGGCGAGATGCGCCGCCGCTTCGCGCAGTGGCTTCAGGCGCTGGAGAACACCGGGCGCATTGCGGATCGGTGCTGCGGCGGCGTTCCGGACCTCTCGCGTCCCCGTCTGCCCCGCCCGGCCCTGGTGGAAGGGGAGGCACGGGAGTTCCTGCGCACTCTGGTGTTCCGGGGAGCAAGGGAGCGCTACGGGACGATCACGGAGAAGGTCCGCCGGCGTCTGGAGCATGAGCTCTCCATCATCGCCAGACTGGGCTGCGAGCCGTATTTCCTGACGGTGTGGGACATTGTGCGGGAGGCCCGCTCCCGCGGCATCCGGACGTCCGGGCGGGGGTCGGTGGTGGACTCCGCGGTGGGACACTGTCTGGGGATCTCGGATATCGACCCGATCGCGGCGGATCTGCCGTTCGAGCGTTTTATGTCCGTGGAGCGCTCTCAGATGCCGGACATAGACGTGGACTTCCCCAGGGAGCGGCGGGACGAGCTGGTGCGATGGGTGCAGGAGCGCTACGGACGCGAGCACGTGGCGGGTGTATGCACGTTCCAGACGTTCCGGGCGCGCTCCGCCCTGCGGGAGATCGGCAAGGCGATGGGCCTGCCGGAGGAGGTGGTGGGGCTGCTTGCGAAGCGGCTGCGGGGCGCCGATGCGGATGAGATCGCCGATGCGATGGAGCGCCAGCCACAGGTGATCCACCAGCCGTCGCACGCGAAGCGCTACACGCGCCTGTTCGAGATGTGCGCGCGTGTGGCCGGGCTGCCGCGGATGATCTCCACGCACTTGGCCGGTATAGTGATCACGGATATACCTGTACTGGACTATACACCTCTGCAGCCCACGGCCAAGGGCGTGGTGCAGATCGCCCACTTTGACAAGGACGACATCGAGGCCATCGCCCTGAAGACGGACCTGCTGTCGCTGCCCATCCTGGGGGCCGTGGACCACGCGCGCGAGGTCTGCCCCTACGAATCCATCCCGGACGGCGACGAGCAGACCTTCCGCACGATCCGCTGCGGGGAGGCGATCGGGGCGTTCGAACTGCAGAGCCCGGCCCAGCGCGCTCTTCACACCCGCGTGCGCACCCGCAGCAAGAAGGACATCATCGACAGCATCGCTCTCATCCGGCCCGGGCCGGGGATGGGAGGGATGACGGAGAACTACATCCGTCGCCGGCTAGGTCTTGAGCCGGTCACGTATATCCACCCTTCCCTGGAAGAGCCGCTCCGGCACACCTACGGGATCATCATCTTCCAGGAGCAGGTCATCGAGGTGGCCTGCGCGGCGGCGAAGTTCACGCCCGGGGAGGCGGACATCCTGCGCAAGATGATCACGCACGCTCGCTCGCGTCAGGCGATGGAGAGGCTGAGGGCGGGGTTCATGGAGAAGGCGCGGGCAAACGGCCTGTCGGAGGAGCAGGCGGAGCAGGTGTTCCGCTGCATCGCCGGGTTTGCGGGCTACGGGTTTGCCGAGGGGCATGCGCGGGCGTTCGGGGAGATCGCCTACCGGAGCTCGTATCTTCTGACCCACCATCCGGCGCACTATTTCGCCGGCCTTCTGAACAACCAGCCGATGGGGTTTTATCCGCCGAACACTCTGGCGGTTCAGGCGCGCATCCGGGGAGTTCGCATCCTGCCCGTGGACATCAACCGCAGCCAGACCTGGACCACGTCCACGGACGATTCCATCCGTCTGGGGTTTCATCTGGTGAAAGGGTTGTCCAGGAACCTGATGCGGGCGATACCGCCGCAGGCGCCCTTCACGGACATCCGCGACTTCTGCCGCCGCTGCCGCCCTTCCGTGAGAGAGCTGGAATCGTTGATCATGGCCGGGGCGTTCGATTCCCTGCACCCGAACCGGCGCGCGCTTCTGTGGCAGGCGGGGATGGCCGCAAGGGCGGGGCGCCGGGATGAGAGCGCGGTGCAGGGCGCGCTTCTGGATGTCTGGCCGGAGGCCCCCGAGGTGCCGGATTTCACGGAGACGCAGCTGCTCAGCCTGGAATACGGGGCGACGGGCATCACGGCGAACTGCCACCTCGTCTCCCTGCTGCGCCCGAAGTTCGACGCGATGCACCTGCTGACGACCAACGATATGCTCTGGATCCCGCCGGGCCAGAAGGTGCGTGTGGGAGGACTGACCCTCTGTCCGCACACGCCTCCCACGCGCAGCGGCAGACGGGTGCTGTTCTTCTGCCTGGAGGACGAGTTCGGCCTGGTGGACGTGACCTGCTTCGAGGACGTCTTCCGCGCCAGCGGCTATCTGGCGTTCTTCGAGCCGCTGCTCATCGTGGAGGGGACGCTTCAGAAGCGGGGGCTCGGGCACTCCATCCTGGCGGAGCGCGTGCGGCCCGTGCCTAAGACGCTCTCTGCGGAACGCGCCGCGGCCGAAGCGCTCCAGCTCCCGGAGCCGCGCATAAACGCCTCGGCCAGATAGCCGCTTCAGCCAATCCCGAAGACCTCATCCTTCGGAAACGCCTGCAGGAGCGCGTGGGTGGCACACCCTGGCGTGCCTGATCCGCCGGTGGAGCATCAACCAAGACCTTGACGCCTCAGCCGGAGCCCGCCTGCCGTCTTCCTTTTTTCTCCAGCTTGACCTTTCTGACAAGCGAACCGGCCAGGACCGTTTGGATGGCAACGGCAAGTGCCCCCGCTCCCATCCTATCTGCAACCGGCTCCGGGACCTTGTATCGGATCTCGATCTCAAGGTCTTCCGGGGCCAGTTCAATTTTCTCCACCCACGCCGCGAGCAATCGCGTCTTTTCCCTGTTCGTGCCGTCCGGACCTCTGCCCGCGTCAGGTCCGGTCCTGTAATCCCTGAAGTCTGCCCGGCGGCCTCAGTACGTGGGCGAGCTAAGCAGGTAAAAAGACCGGGGTGAAAAATCGCAGAGAATACTTGCGCAGCTGTGTTCTAAGCGGTATCGTTGGAAGGAAATAACTCTACATGTGCTCGAATTGCAGCCACTGAATGCGAGAAGGTGAGAGCTATGGCTGGTCGTGCCGGTTTCAGGATCCTGGTCTGCTGCGCGCACGTGGGGTGTTTGAATGGTTCCTCCACAAAAATGGCGTAGACCATTGAAGAGGGCCGTGCAGGCTATCGGGCAGGAGGGACGAGATGGACAACATCGGCAAGCTGGAAAAGGTGGACATCCGCAAGGTCTGGCCGGCGGAAACGGACTTCACGAAATGGCTGGAGCAGAACCCGGATCTTCTTGGCGAGACGCTGGGACTGTCTGTGCAGAGTCTCACGAGGGAACAGGGAGCCGGCGACTTCTTTGTGGATCTTGTGGGCGAGGAGGAGTCTGGTGGAAAACTGATCGTTGAGAACCAGTTCGGGAAAAGCGATCACGACCACCTTGGCAAAGTGCTGACGTATCTTGCCGCCTTTGAAGCCTCTGTCGCGGTCTGGATCGTGGAGACGCCCCGGCCCGAACACGTCCGCGCTTTTGCCTGGCTGAACGATGCGTCAAGCGCATCTTTCTTTCTGGCCCAGGTTCAAGCCGTGCGCATCGGTGATTCTCCGCCAGCTCCACTGCTGACCCTGATCGTGGGGCCGGGAGAGGCTCGCACCCGGGTCAGCGACATCAAGAAAGAGATGGCTGAGAGCGACCGGTTGAGGCTTCAGTTCTGGTCGGAGCTCATCTCTAAGCTCAAGCAGCGCGGAGACACACTTCACGCGCACCTGTCGCCCCAAGCCAGCAACTGGATCTCTGCGGGCGCCGGGATCTCCGGGTTGAGTTTCAACTATTTCCTGAAAGACTATGGCGCCCGTGTGGAGCTCTATATAGACAGATACGATACCGAGGAGGAGAACCGGAAACTCTTCGACCTCCTGGAACGTGAGAAGGCGTCCATCGAGGAGAAGTTTCAAGGGACGCTGCAGTGGCAGGCGCTCGAAGGCAAGCGGGCCAAGCGCATCTGCTGGACGACGCAGTCGGGCGGTCTGAAGACCCCTGAGAAGTGGCCATCGCTTCAGGATGAGTTGATCGATGCTATGCAGCGGCTTGTCTCCGCGCTGAAGCCGCATATCTCCAAGTTGAAAGAGGCGTGAGTGAGGTTCGGACCGCAAGGCCATCTCCTGCTCCGCAAACCACTTCCAATCCAGCCTTCAGTTTGCTAGAATGGATGTGATGTGCTGAGAGGCTTCGCATCGCTTCTCGCCTTTTCGCTTCAAGGAGGGTTTCGATGTACTATTGGAGGTGGGTTCTGCGGATCCTGGAGGGTCTGGCCTTTGTGGCCGGTCTGGTCCTTCCCCGGAGAGCGGCTGGGAAGAGGCGCTCCCGACCCATTCAGGTCGGTCGGCGTCAGGGCGATTCCACTATTCCTCGGCCCGTTACGCTAGCCCCCGCGTCGGAAGGGCGTTCTTCGCCGCCTGCGGCTGATACGGTTTCCCCGTCGCCGTCCCGATCGGTTGAGGAACGCCTGGATTCAACCAGTGTTTCCAGCGATGGCACACAGACCGGCTCGCACACAGTGGCTGTGCTGGAAACTGATGAGCCTTGGGCTGACGCTTCTGGGGAGCCTATGCCCGCGGAGGGGAGCGCCGGGGAACCACCAGAACAAGTGTCTTCCGCAGCGGGGCAGAAGAAGGAGTTTGAGACAGAGGAAGTCCTCACGCGCGCTTCCAGCGGCAATGGGCAGCAGGCGAAGGAAGGTCAGGAGGCCGAGCATTTATCCGGCGGCATTACGCCGCCTGACAGCATTCAGGAAGTTCACATCCTTCTTGACGCGTCGGCCAAGGATAACATTGAGCGCGGGGAGCCGGATGATGCTGCGGTCGCATTAGGAGAGTTGCTGGCCACAGCCTTTACGGAGACTGAAGCCGATAACGCCTCAGTTGTTGCTCCTGCTGCGGACTCTGTAGCATCACCTGGAGCGATCTCGCGCCCCGTAGACTCGTTTGAAAGTGAAGCCCCCGCAGGGGATTTACTGGACATTGACCGGCCGGCGTCCGGAGAGCCGGACGACGGGTCCGCCGAGATAGACGATCGGTCTGCCGGAGCTGCCCAGTTGCCGGACGAAGACTCGATCACTTCCGAAGAGGAGGCCGTTGCCTTGTCTTCTATCGAGGGCGGCCTGCCATATCCTGCGGCAAGCGAGACGCGTTCCGGCCAGCAGACCCTTCTTGAGCCTGATTCTCCGCCAAGCGATGCCCATGGAACGGGCCAGACTGTCCTGCCCGCGCCTCAGCGGCCTTCCAGGAGGCGGATAGCTCCGGAGCGGCGTGGAGGGGGCCGCTTTGCGCAGGAGTCGCCTGCCGGCAGCGCGCCGGCCGAACGTGAGAGGCGCTTGTCCGGCCGCAAGCCCGGCCTCGTTTGCTGGGACGATGCGGCCCGAGGGATGTGGATGATTGGAGTTGAGCCGCCCGAGACACTGGACGACGAGATAGAGGCGGTAGCCAGGCAGGGCGAAGAACCGCTGGAAGAGGATCTGGAAGGCTCCCGCCGCAGATGGAAGCTGACCGGTCTGTCGTTGCCTGTTACAGTGGAGTGGGAGGAAGGCGACGGATCCTGGATATCCTTGGCCCCTCTTGAGCCGGTCAATGAGTGTCTGCTGTTCAAACTTACACAGTGTTCGCAAAGGGCGGAAGGCCGTCGGGTTCGAGCGCTCACGACGGGGAGCTATCTTCTAACAGTACCGCCTGGTGCGGAGGTGAAGTTCCCTCCCGACTTCTCTCCCTCGGATCAACCTTTGTCTCTTTCAGGCTGGCGAGGCTACCTGCTGCTTGATGCCGCGAGATTCGCCTCTTCGTCCATTCAAGTCAAGCTTGCTAATGGAGCCGCTCAATACTTGCGGGGTGGCTGCCCATACTTCTATCTCAAAGGATTCGAAGGAAGCGATGCGCTTTTGGAGCGATATGGCCCCCTGTTCCATTCGGAACTTCCGCATCTGACCACGGGGAGCGCGTCGAACTGGCAGCAAATCGGAACCGTGGTAGTGGGCCAGGAGGGGCCGGGCCGGAATAAGTGGCGCACGCATTTCACCCCGGATCCGGAAGCTTCGTCTCAGCCACTTCCTCAGCAGATAGACGAGCTGGGTTCTGGCTGGTTTTTTGTCAGACTGTATGACTCAAATGACGACCTTTTTGAGAGCCATCAATTCCGGTACGTCAGGGATCTAAAGGGGGTATCCCTGGACCCCGCTGATCCTTTACTGCCTGGTCCTGACGGTCATAAACCGGTCAGCATTCTCCTCCAGCGCGAGGGGGATCTGCGCGTCAGGCTCGAGGATGGAGCAGAGCATTTGCTGATGGAGTCCTCGGATGAAGGCCCGCGCATCACCGTTCCTCCGCTGCTGGAGCTGAAGGAGGTCCATCTCAGTGTCGTTTGCGGTAATGGATGGGAGGTGCCGGTCTGCCTGCCCATCCAGCGGTTGTGGTGGAGGCTGGAGCAGGGTGGGGGATCGCCGGAGTGGACTGACCGTCCGGTGACGATGACACAGTCACTCCTGCGATCTGCCAGGGATGTCAGGATCCTGTTGCAGATCCCAGAAGGCGCCCGCGATCTCGAGTTGAAGGCCGGCTTTGATGAGGCTTCGGCCCTTGCAGTCACGCGGGCTGGAGGCGAAGCCGCTATTGCCCTCGCCGATTACGCCGGGCATCCCGTGTTAGGGAGGCTCGAGGAGATCCGGCTCTCACTCTGGATCCGCAAAGATGGGACAAGAGTGGGCGAGATCCCGCTTCTGCTGTCTCCGCTTCGGCTTGCCTGCCGGTTCTGCCAGGAAAGATTTGAATCCTGGGAGGGCCTGGAGCGCCACCTAAGAAAAGACCACCTGTGCGAGCATAATGCGGACATGCTCGGTCTATTCTCCCGGGACGTCCCCTATACAGAGCTGGCTCTTCATCAGGGGTTACCCGTGCAGCTGTATTACCGGTGCAAGTACAGGGGAGACAATTCTCAAGAATGCGATAAAATTATACCTGTCTGCCGCGAACACAATCCCACGACCGAGTTTTCCCATCACTGGCAGAGTGAGCACGTTGGCGATCCTCAAGAGCGGATGGAGGTACTGTCTGCCGAAGAGGTCAAAGAACGATTCATGCCGGAGTTGCGTATTCAAAGACAGTGTCAAATCTGCGAACAGCTCTTTTACACGGATAAAACAGAAGAACTGGAACGGCATTTCTCCTGCGCCGTAATATCGGATGCTGTGAGGCGAAAGTTCTTCCATGTCCTCTAGGCTGGACCCACTGCGGCTCTCCAACCAGCTCGACGAGCGCTACAGGCAGTATCTCCAGACGCGCTTCCAGTTCAAAGACCCGCAACTGAGGCGATCCTTTGAATCGCGTTTGAGATCTTCTCCACTGACCAAAGGCCCGTATCTGGAGGCGACTCCGCTCTTTAAGAAGGTGGGTGGTGTTGAATCGCTGTTTCAAGGCCTGCTGGGAAAGGAGGTCGAGCCGGAGTTTGCCCGGGCAGCAGGAGGGGAGCGTGAGCTTTATACGCACCAGGCCCAGGCTCTCCATAGTGTCCACTCCGGACGCAACGTCATCGTCGCCACCGGTACCGGGAGCGGCAAGACCGAGGCGTTCCTGTTGCCCATCCTGCTGCACCTCTACCGGGAGCATCTGGAAGGCAGACGAGAGCCCGGAGTCCGCGCGCTAATCCTCTACCCGATGAACGCCCTGGCAAACGACCAGCGGGACCGTCTTGGTCAGATCTGTCAGCGACTGCAAGAGGAAGGCAGCAGCTTTTCTTTCACGTTCGGGCAGTACACCGGGGATACGCCCGCCGACCTGCACGACGGGCGGCGGCGGGCGAGCGAGCGAGAAAGAGATCGTCTGGCAGGGGAGTTGGTCTTCAGATCGGAAATGACCGAAACCCCGCCCGACATCCTGCTGACGAACTACTCGATGCTCGAGTACCTATTGCTCAGACCTTCCGACTCCCCGCTCTTCGACGGCGGACGTGCGAAATATTGGACGTTCATTGTGCTGGACGAGGCGCATCAGTACCGGGGAGCAAAGGGCATCGAGATGGGGATGCTGCTCCGGCGCCTGAAAAGGAGACTGCGGGAAGGGGGAAGAGAGGGGCCCTTCCGGTGCATTGCCACCAGCGCCACCCTTGCTGACGACGATCCGGAGTCCAGGAAAGCGGTGGCGGCCTTTGCTGCAGAATTGTTCGGCGAACCCTTCCAGGAGCAGGACGTCATCACGGGGGATTTCCTGCCGGTCCCGGAATCGTCGGGAAAGCGACTGAAGCCGGACTGCTATGTTGGACTGCTGGAAGCTCTGGACTCGACTTCCGCTCCAGACGGCAGAGTCCTCGCAGAAGCCGCATCAGAGGTAGGAGTAACACTCCCCCAAGACCTGCCACCGGAGCAGAGCATCGCCAGAATCCTTGAGAGGGATCAACGGAGTGAGGAACTCCGGAGGGCGGTCACGGGCAAGCCGGTCATGGTTCGGGAGCTGGCCGCACAGCTTTTCCCTGAGCTCGCGGCAGACAGGCAAGTCGAGGCGCTGGGAACCCTTGTCACCCTGCTGTGTTCCGCGCGAAACGCACCCGCAGGCACGCCTTTGTTGACCGCGCGATATCATCTGTTTGTGAGGGCCCTGGAGGGAGCTTTCCTGCGTTTCTGGCCGCAGCGAGAGCTTCTTCTGGAGCGGGAATCGCAGAACACGAAGAATCCCACGTTTGAAGTGGCTCTCTGCCACGAGTGCGGTCAACACTATCTGGTGGTGGGCAAACTGCCCCTTCGAGCGCGCGCGGGCATCGTGTCGCCCCCCGTGGTTGACCCGGGCCACCCCGACTGCGGCGCCACGTACCTGATGCCTCTCGACGAAGAGCAACTGCCGGAGGAGGTTGACGACGATCAGGACTCCGGGGCCGGCCGGACAGATGACTCGCAGAACGACGTCCTGTATCTCTGCGGGCGATGCGGAGCCTATCGCAAGGGCGCCCAACCCTGCGATCATTCCGAAGCCGTGGTTAAAGTACTCAGGATCGGCAACTCGGAGCGCACGGATGCGCCGCAGAAGTGCGCCTCCTGCGGCTACACAGGGGGCGCCAGGGACCCCGTCCGCGAGGTTGTGCACGGAGCAGACGGCCCCAACGCGGTTATCGCCACCACGCTTTTTCAGGAGCTTCCCCAAGACAGACGGAAAGTCCTGGCGTTTGCTGACGGCAGGCAGGAAGCCGCCTTTTTCGCGTGGTACCTGGAGGAGACCTGTCAGGACCTGCTTGACAGGCACATCCTGCTGAAAGTGCTGCGCGCCCATTCCGGCGGACCGGCTAGTCTTGCGACTCTGCACGGATGGCTGTGTGCCGAGGAAGGGCAATCCTTCCGTCTCCGGGAGTCCGATGATCAGGCCACCATCCAGCGCAATGCCTGGAGAGCGATCCTGCGCGAGTTCCTGACGGAGGAGCGGCGTCTTTGCCTGGAGGGGGTCGGGCTGGTTCGCTGGACTGTTCAATGGCCCGAGTCTTTCCAAGGCGCAGCCTTATTGATGTCAGCGCCTTTCAACCTCACGCAGCCGGAGGCCCTGGCGGTCCTTGAGGTGCTCGTGAACACGATGCGGCTGGACCGGGCGGTGGACATCCCCCCCGATACCGGTGTGAGCTGGAACGACCTGGGCCTGAGCATCATTCCCAAGCCGTATCACGGCACAAACGGAAACGGGGGGAAGTTCCGAATCTGGGCGGGATCCCGGGCCGTCCGGGCGGACTACCTAAGGAAATTGGCGGAGACGAGCGGCCAATCTTGCTCGTGCCAGGACTTGAAGGAGTGTCTTACCGCTATCTGGCACGAGATGCTGGATGTGGCAAACCGGCTCCAGGACTCCAGAGATGGTCTCCTCAAGCAGACCGGTAACGGCGGCTATCTGCTCAATCCTGCGTGGTGGCGTGTGTCGGCGGTGCCGCCGGACACCCCGCTTTACCGGTGTGACACCTGCGGACGCCTGCAGCACGTCAGCGTGCGGGGAATATGCCCGCGGAGGGGGTGCCCGGGGAAGCTAGGGCCTCTTGCAGGGAAGGATCTTGAGGAGAACCATTACAGGCGGCTCTACGAGGAGGGATTGCCTCGCCGGATGCGGGTGGAGGAGCACACGGCGCAGATCGAGCACGATGAGGCCCGCAGGTTTCAGGATGACTTCAAACGAGGAGCCATCAATGTGCTCAGTTGCTCCACCACCTTCGAGTTAGGGGTGGATCTGGGGAACCTGGATGCCGTCTTTCTGCGCAACGTTCCTCCTGAGGGCTTCAACTACACCCAGAGGGTCGGCCGCGCAGGGCGGCGTCCGGGCTATCCCGGATTCGCGGTCACATACTGCCGGCGCTCCTCTCACGACCTGTATCACTTCGCGGAGCCGGAGCGTATCCTGGCCGGAAGCATCCGTCCGCCGGGTCTGGAGATGACGAACCACAAGGTCATCCTGCGGCATATCGTGGCAGTGGTGCTTTCGGCCTTTTTCCGGAACCATCCGGACCGGTTCGCCAATGTGAAGGCTCTGCTGGGAGACATGCTCGCCCCCCGGGCGGCGGACGACATCGAAGCGTTCGCCCGCCAGATGAGGCAGAGCCTGGAAGGGAGCCTGGCCGGCATCGTGCCGCCTGCGGTCTGGAGCAGCCCGGACCTGGCGAATGGAGAGTGGATCCGGCGCGTGGCCGGCTGTTGGAAGGAAGCCAAGACTCCCGGCGAGGTTACCCACGAAAGCCGCCTGAGGCTGGCAGAGGCCGAGGCGAAGGGCGATTACCAAGCGGTACACGATCTTCAGGTGCAGGCGGCTTCGGAGGAAAGGCAGGATTACCGCACTGCCGCCTGGGCCAAGCGGCGAAAGGAAACGCTGGAGAGAGAGGACGTTCTCTCCTTCCTGTCTCGAAAAGCGGTCATCCCCAAGTATGGCTTCCCTGTGGATGTGGTGGAACTGGACCTCCAGCAGGACAGGCAGAACTATGCTGGCGTCCAGCTTCAACGGGATCTCCGGCTGGCCATCGCGGAGTTCGCGCCTTCCGCGAAGGTCATGGCGAACAAGAGGGTGTGGCGTTCCTACGCTCTGAAGCGTGTCCCTGACCGGGAATGGCCGCTCTATTGCTATATGCGCTGCACGCAGCACAATCTGTTCCATTACTGGCATCGCGGAACGCAGCCTGAAAAGCCGGAGCGGTGTTGCAGCCAGGCCAGAGAGGGCGTGATGGTTGTGCCACTGTTCGGATTCATCGTCCAGCGGGGCCATTCCGAAAGCCCCTCCGGCCGGACGGAGCGCCTTTTCACCACACGGCCCTATTTCTGCGGGTTCATCGGACCCGGCGCGGGCGAGGAGGTGGACTTCGGGCCGGTCAGGATCAGCCAGGCCAGGCCGGGTCAACTGGTGGTGGTCAACGAGGGCCGCAAAGGCGCCGGTCTGCAATTGTGCGGACGATGCGGAGCGGCATTCCCGGACAGGCAGTCGTCGCACAAGACTCCTTATGGGAGCCAATGCGACGGACAGGCCGATCAGAGGGTGGCTCTGGGGCATCTCTTCGTCACCGACGTGGTGCGGCTAAGTTTCAGCAAGCCCGTTCCAGCGGCGCCTTCCGGGTGCGACTTCGGGCCGTCTCTGGCGTATGCGCTGGTGGAGGGTGCCGCCGAGGCGCTGGATGTGGCCTCCAGCGATCTGCACTGCGCACTGGGCGCCCGGGATGTCCCGGACGCGGATGCGGGCATCTTCCTGTATGATGATGTCCCGGGCGGGGCGGGTCTGGTGGCGCGGCTGACGGAGCGCCGGGTTCTGTGCGAATGTCTGGAAGCGGCGCTGGAAAGGGTGGACGGGCGTTGCGGCTGCGGAGAGGATGCCAGCTGCTACGGGTGCCTGCGCAGCTACAGGAACCAGTTCGTTCACCAGAGTCTTGTGCGCGGACCGGTCCGGCGCTTCCTGAAGGACGTGCTGAGCGCTATGTAGACCGGGCCCGGAGATTGCTGCCGGCCTCAGTTTTCTCCGCTTTCTTCTGGCTGCTCTTCCAGCAGTCTGCGGCCTTGTTCGGAG
>Ga0101944_10002919_pt1 | contig 25655 bp, 35 predicted proteins | sample DewCreD2012metaG_FD_75245 | JGI IMG/M metagenome (GOLD analysis project Ga0101944, IMG submission 75245) | Hot spring sediment bacterial and archeal communities from British Columbia, Canada, to study Microbial Dark Matter (Phase II) - Dewar... ... | reverse complement strand
TTATACAGGGGCACAGTACGACATTTGGACGGACTGTCCGCGCGACACCAACTATGACGGTCAATGTGATACAGGGGGGTGCCTGGCATTGAGCAGTGGATTCGGCGTCGGGGGTCAGTTTTTTTTTCGCTGTATGAACTCGATTGGCCGGATGGAGATGATTTCATCCCTACACTCTATGTCGACGCCGGGTTCTGTTCCGTAATTCCGACGTGCACTTGGGACTGGTGTAATGAGACATATAGCGCGTGGTATCCTACCGTCTATTCGACAAACACGAATATCACCGCAAATGTCATTATGAAGTTCTGGTACGCGGAGTTTGTTGACTCCAACGGCTATTGTGAGCAGCTCCGCTATCAGGATCCACAATACAACTGCTACTAATAGAGGAAGGGAAAGATATGAGTGTCACATCAGTTATGGTCGGCTCGACTTTGGCGGCTACTATCGGGGTGATCTCCATATCTGCTGCGGAGTTGCGTGTGCAAGTTACAGAGAGCCGCACGTCCGCTCCGGTAAAAGCCGTTGTAGTAGCCGTGGGCGCCTTCCCGCGAGTCATCAGTGGACTGACGGATGCTACGGGTAGTGTGGTGCTGCAGCTACCATCGCTGGAAAAAGTTGCCATTGCTGTTCGTACGGATACACATGGCATTAAGTGTATAGGGTCCGAGAGGATTCAGGGCAGTTCAGTCTCGGTCACGATGACTCCTTCCATTCGCGTGTATGGTGTAGTAACTGATGCGTCGGGCGCCGCTGTCGCCGACGCTACGGTCAGTACAACCTATGAGGTGCAGCCAGAATGCAGAGTGAGGTTCGACGTCGGAGCCCCCGCGGCCCGGACGAACGAGCGAGGCGAATATGTCGTTCGAAATGTCGACCTCGAACGGAATGCGCTATTAACATTCCAGCATCCTTTTTTGAAAGGAGTGACGGTAGATAAGTCAGCCTTTTCAGAATCAGACCGAATGCAGCGCCGCAAGGAGCTGAACGTTCGGCTTGACAATCGATAACAAGGACTGTTCAGAGATCGAGTGGGCCTCTCACAATTGCTTGCATCGCTTACAAGATTTTGCGACGCTTTCACTTGGAAAGTCCGGAGCTCCGTAGAAAAGTAGCGACTCTCCGCTCTCTGCCTTGAAACAGGCAGCAGTCTTCGAAGAATTGACCTAGTGCCTCCTTCGTCATCGAGGACCAGACCACGTCCACAAGGGCATCTTCGGTGAAAGCCAGTTCCCAATCGTTCATCAAGAAGAAGGTGATCGCTGTGTTCGCTGCCACGCGTTTATTGCCATCCACGAAGGGATGGTTCCGACAAATGTCGAACAAATAGGCTGCCGCCAGGGCCGGGATGAACGGGTCCAGGAAGCCGGACGAAAAGGTGGCCTGCGGTGAGCGATGGCAGACTCGAGAAGTTGCAGGTCTCGGACACCGGGAGCGCCACCGTAGCGTTCGATCTGCTGGCGGTAGATCTCCAGCACCTCATCCAGGGAGAGAAACAGCGGTTCCACGAGGATCCTGAGGCCCGCTATTCTGCCAGCCGCTTGAACGCCTTGCCATACCGCTCATGCGCCCACTCCTGAGCAGCGTTAAATTTCTCGCGGCGCGAAACCGGCGTGGCAGGAGCAATGATCAACCGCTGAGCATCTGTGCTGATGTCCAGCGGAGTCTCGGCGTCGATCTTGAGCAGATCGAGAATGGGCCGGTCGATGACCAGCGCCAGGCTATTCCCGTGCTTGGTCAGTTTTTTCACCATGGAAATCTCCGTCAGTCCAATGGTATCACAATGTAGTAACCACGGATTCTCTGTCAATCGTCTCGCTGGCGAGTTCGAAACTGTCCAATCGGCCCACCTTTCTCAACCGGGCTGTCAACGAAACCGGAGTCGTCAACGGAGAAACCGGAGAGTTCGAGGGGTTCAGAGAGGCCAACGAATGGAACCATGATGGTTGAGCGCGCTGCCCGGTTGGAGGCATTTCCAACTGGAGAACCGCGTCGAAACGCAAGTATCCGCGCATGTTTGGGATACGGGCGAGACGCCGGGCATCGATGCCGTCAAGCGAAACGGAGCGGCGGGCAGTTATGGTTTTGGGGTGTGGCTCCCCGTCGTGGACGCGTTTCGAACTCTGGTGGTTTATCCGCAGCCCGCCGTCAGAGCATTGTTCACGGAGCTTCAGGGGCTTGCGAGGTGTTGACCACGCCGTCGTAGGGCGTGGAAGGTGTGGTTGACCACTGGCGACCACGCCTGCTTCGTTGTACGTTCTGACTATTGCCAAGGTCCAGGTGGCTCGCAAACCGGCCGCATCGGTTCTCGCTGGCGCTCCTGTTGGACCGCCCGTATCAGAAATCGAATGAGCACCGGTCCGATGGCACGCGGATTACCAATGACCTTTTCTATCTTCTCTGTGTGGCTGGCGCCGGGTATTTCACGCTGCCCATAAACTTGTGCAGACTCATCCCGATAGAACTGATCGCCAGCACACGGCTCCGGCTTCGTGGCCCGTTGCCCACCACGCCGCTGCTGCCGGCGCCGCAGGTGGAGGTCGAACTCTGCCCTGCCCTTGTCATCCGCTGGATGGCGAAAACGCTCATCACGGGTGTCAAGCGGGGTTTGACGTGTAGTCGAGGTCGAGCTTGCCGCCGGGGCTTGCCGGGTAGACTTTGACCCTCTTGTGCTGCGCAACCGAAGCGAGGGCTATGTCGTCGGCCGGCAGGTCACCAGCGGCGCGCTGCGCACCAGAGTGAGCACCACGGCAGCCGCCATCACACGCGGGCGGGTGGAACTTGCACCGATTCCCGGGTGGCTCAGGACGGCAACTCCGGCTCCAGTCGGGTGCGCCGGGGCCAGCCGGCGGCTTTGAGGAGGTCGTAGCCAAGCGATAAGAGCCAGAATGTCGTGAAGACGGAGGCTGCGATGATGGTTCGACTGAGGGCGGGGAGAAGGATGGGGCCTCCGACCGCAACAATCCCGGTAAGACCCGTAAGAATGCCCAGGCGCGCCGATAGCCGGCTGAACCGCCCTCCCGGCATGACGAGGCCAGCAATCAGGATCGCGACAGACAACGTCAGTGTGTTGTAGAAGAACAAAAGACCGGAATCGGTCACGGCGGAAGGGTACTCTGCAGCAGCGACGATAGCTGCTTGCTGAAGTTCATTAGATGCCCGGGCGTACTTGCCGCTGAGCGCGAGGAGCGCGGCATAGTTGGTCCAGGTGACGGACAGGTCCAAAATGACGAACAGTGCAACACAAGCAGAGGCGGTCGCCATGGCGTACCTCCTGGCATGCTGCAGCGCTACATACAGTGCCGCCGCCACCACCGGAAACAACAAGTCGGTCACGACGGAGAGCCAGAGGATTGCCTGCCAACTCAAGGTGTTTCCGGCGAAGTGCACCAAGCGCGCCTGCGTGTCATGGGGCGGCGCTCCCATCCCGACGTACAAGACCACGATCGCGACGTAGCCGGACGCAATCGTGAGTGCGGCCACGCCGCCGAGGCGCCAGATCAAGGTCGGATTCATGCGAGGAGCCCTCCTCCAATCGAGGGCCCGTGCGCCCGCTTCCGGCAACGGTTCGAACGCCGATATGGCCGGACGGAAGGGTCTCTGCTCAAGCTTCTGGCTGATCGCCGATCGAAGAGCGGATTATTACGGCGAGCAACCCTGTAGCGTTCCGAAGACGACGAGAGACCCGGTTCGGCGCTGAGGCAGGCGTATGCGACGAACCTTCCAGGCCCTGATGCAGCTGAGATCTCTTCCGGAGTGGGGTTCGGGGTCAATCGGGACTCTCCTGGCTTCTGCCCGCATGGTATTTCGGCACAGGGGGAACTGTCGTGACGGAAATGTGACCCCGTTCTCTTTTACTGGGACAAGCCCGCGCTCACACACCCCGCAGCCTGAACTGCCCCCGACGGGGGACCGTCGGCGTGACGACTGGCAACAGTCTGTTGCGAAGGCGGCCGCATGACACAACCAGAAGCCCCCGACCGGGTGGATGGCTGGTTTTCGTTGGAATCCAATGGTCACGGATCGGTCACGACTTCATGCCGGCTTGAGTCGGATCATTTCGCATGGAAAGACCATGACTCTTCAGAGAGGTGACGGATGAAGGCGATAGCTTTGTGCTTCTTGCTGGGAACAAGCCAGCTGGTGATCTACGCGGCGCAAGCTCCGCCAGCGGCTGCTCCGGAAGGCTCCGCCGCGCAAGCCGAAACTCGCGTGCCGTCAGCGCGCGAAGAGATGATCGACATCATCGGCAAGGCCCGAAAGGCCGATTATGAGGGCGACCAGAAGGGGATGGCGCGCGCCTACAGCAGCTTGGAGAAGTTCCTGGGAGTTGCGGATCTCGCTTCGCGCGCACGCTACTGGCGCGGGTTTGCCCAGTGGAGGCGGGCCATCAACGGGTTCAACGACAACGTGCCGGAACCGGAACTCGAATTGGACCTGACGCTGGCGATGGAAGAGTTCGAGAAGGCGCTGGCGGCCGACCCGGCGTTTTTCGACGCGCGGATCGGCCTTGTATCCGCACAAGGCTATTGGATGTTCCTGCACCGGAAGGACAAGGACAAGGTGCGCGAGTTCTACGAGAAGAACATGAGCAAGTACCGGGAGGCCGCCGCCCTGGGAGCGGACCACCCCCGGATGCTCTGGGCCCTGGGGCCGACCTACTTCGGCGGAATGCCGGACCACGCGGGCGAGCAGAGAGCGATCGACACCTACCTCAAAGGGTTGGATCTGATCCGAAGGCCCCATGCCGCGCCGGCGGACCCCATCGAGCCTTCCTGGGGCGAGCCGGAACTGCTCATGATGCTCGCCTGGTCTTTCAACAACAAACAGACCCCCGATCCGGAAGTGGCCTGGAAATACGCCCAGGAGGCACTGGCCTTGGCTCCGAATTGGCATTACCTGCGCGACATTCTTATGCCGCAGATTCAGGCGCGGCGGGAGAAATAGCAAATGACGCGGCGAGGCCAGGAGGGCGGTTTATACATTCCGGCGGGTCAACGGGAACGACTATTGTCTACTACTGCAAGGCTAATGATCGGAGCCGCCGCCTCGGGAGTCATCACCTTTTCTGTAGGGCCCGATCTCACCTCCTCCATCTCAACGCAGTCTGCTTTAGAGGGCGGTTATCGGCGGAGATCATCTCCCTGGCGCGTACTCCAGGACTGGCAGCCACGGTCCATCTCGTCTTGGTCCGCATACCGGAATGGCTTGACGGCGAGACCCGCACCTTGGCTGTGGCGCGCGATGGAAAGGCGAGTCCGAACCCAACTACGATCGTTGCCGGCCGGTCTGCCGCTTCGGAGACGGACCAGGGGACAACCGCTATCGGCGGGAGTGGGAAAAAGCCATGAGCCGACCTGAACTTCAAGACCTTGCCCTGCCGCGCAATATTACCCCAAGGAGAGCGCCCACCGCCGCACGGTGGCCGCGCGAGGATGCACGCGATATGAGTAACTTGCAGGAGTGGAAGATGCGGACAACTGGAAAAACGAAGAGTTGGCTGATGGCCGGCTGTGTTGGCGTCGCTTTGGCCTCGCCCTTGTGGGCGCAGGTCAACCCGGCAAGTGCCTCTGCTTTCTTCGCCGAGGCGGATGCCCTCTGCCGGAAGGACGGCGGGAGATTGTGGGGAGTCTCCCTCTGCGGGCCAATGGTCTTCGCCGACGCGGCCACGGAAACGCTGGCCACGAATCGCGAAACGCCCGCGGCGGCGCGCCCGGCCACTTTGGGCTTTGCGAACGCCGTTACCGAGTGGGGCGGCCAACGGTGGAGCACCTATGTGTGGCAAATGATCCCCTCAGGCAAGCAGGCGCGTGGCCGGCTGCTCATCCACGAGTTGTTTCACCGGGTGCAGCCGGAACTCGGCCTGTTGATTCCCGATTCCCCCAACGACCACCTGGACACCTCGGAGGGGCGCTACTGGATGCAATTGGAGTGGCGCGCCCTGGCTGCCGCACTTCGTCAGAAAGGGGCCGCGCGCGCCGCCTCCGTCTCCGATGCCCTCGCCTTTCGCGCCGCGCGGCGCGCCAAGTTTCCCGGTGCGGGCGATAGCGAGCGGAGTCTGGAGATATCCGAAGGGCTGGCGCAGTACACGGGTACCGCGGTAGCCGCCGCGACGGCAGTCGCCGCCATCGAGGACGCTGTTCAACAGCTGTCGGATGCGGCGCAAACCCCGAGCTACGTGCGCACATTCGCCTATTCGTCGGGCACGGCTTACGGCCTGCTTCTCGACTCCGCTTCGCCGGGTTGGACCCGGAGAATCCGATCCAGCGACGATCTCGCTGAACTACTGCGCCTGGCTACCGGCTGGGAGCCGGCCGGCGACGCTGATTCCGCCGCGGCCCGCTACGGAGGCCCTGAGCTGCGCACCGCTGAGAGAACGCGCGAGGCCGAGCAGAGACTCCGCATTTCCGCCCTGCGGCAGAAGTTCGTCGACGGCCCCGTGCTTGTGTTGCCGCACGCCAGGACTTCGACTTCGATCACCACGGGCCGTGTTGTGATTCCCGGCGCCGGCACAGTGCTGCCTAAGTTCCGGACCGTGGCAGAGTGGGGAACGCTGGAGGCCGAGAATGTGCTGATTCCACCCGACCGCAACAAGGTGGTAGTGCCGGCGCCGGCCCGGCCCGATACGCAGCCCGTCACGGGCGAAGGGTGGGTCCTTCGGGTGGCCGAGGGATGGAAGATCCAGCGGGCGTCGCGCGACGGTGATTACGAGCTCGTGTCCGCCGCTTCACTGCGACACTGAGCTGCGGGACTCGTCTATCGTTGCAACCTTACGACCGGCGGTTCCTGAAACCAGCGTCCTCCGCCAATGATCAGCCAATCGATGGGGAATCCTCCTTCGTGGGTGTAGACGAAGCCCAGCCCTTTGGCATCGGGTGGCGCCTCGAAAGTCCGGGACGTGTTGATGGTCTGCCCCGGTTGCACTCTGGTGTCGTAGGGAATGTCGGTTGGCATGGGGATGGGATCGTACCGGCGTTTCGATGCATCGGTCAGGAACCCGACCGTTCCCTTCTCGCCCATGGGCTTCCGCTGCGCCCGATTCGTCAAGCTGATGCCGACCACATAGCGCCGGGAGGGCGCGGCGCCGACCCACTCGGCGGATGTCACCGTGATGCACCAATCGTCGAAGCACTGCGGCTGGCCGATGGAATACTCTTGCCGGGGGATCGCGAGCGATGAGAGGATGACGATCGCCATGTAGACCGCAGCGACGGAGGCGAGACGGAGTAGCAACCTGCTGGCGTGGCCTCGCCCACCCCTGACCAGGAAGACAATCCAGCGGACCAGGCCGGCCACCAACACCAAGCAGAGGAACAGGAAGATCAGCTCAAACATCAACAACCTCCTCGGCCGAATCGGCGCAGACTCAGGGAATTTGGCGCGGATCGAAAGGGCTGGGACCGGCACTCACGAGTCTGCGTTCCCAATGCCGCACCGATATTATTGCCGGCAAGGCCGCCCTTGTCGTGACGGAATGGTGACGCCGGGATCCTTGTCAGAGCGGCACGTGGCTAAGGAATCCGCGCGTAAAAGATGTTGCTTTGATTCATCCCGTGTTCAAAGACGACTCGATCACCGCGTGGTGACCACGCCGGATAGAACACCAGGGCCGCCAAGGAGTGAAAGTTGGTAATCCGTTCCGTGTGGCCCGTGGTGCGGGAAGTCCAGTAGACGTTCCAGGCGCCTCCGCGCATCGCCGTATAGCTAATCCTGTCGCTGCCGGGCAGGAAGGAGAACGGCCAGGCAAAGCCTTCCTCCTTGGTAACCTGTTCCACTGCCCCTCCGTGCGCGGAGATTACACCGACGTGAGTCGATCGTCCGCGGCTGAGTTGGATGGATAGCAGCGTCCCATCCTGCGACCAAGCCCCAACTCCCGCGCCTTCCCGGTCGAAGGTCAACTGAGTCTCCTTGCCCGTGGCGACGTCCATCTTCCACACGTTCATGACTGCGTTGGACTCTCGCTGATATGCCACCTCTCGGCCATCGGGCGACAGCCGTGGCAACTCCGCGCCGGGGGGAAGTGAGGCAAGCTTCTTCGTGGTTCCGCCCGCGAGGCTCAGGGAAACCATTGAGCCCTTGCTGCCTCGGTAGGACGGATACGCAAGGAAGTTCCCCGGCGAGAGCCAGGTTGCGAAATAGAAGTCCGCAGGATCGCTTGCCAACACCCTCGTTTCCCCAGTACCGAGCGATAGCAGCGCAAGGTTATTCAGCACGCCACGGTGTCGGGCCCAGTAGGCGACCTGAAGACCATCGGGTGAAATGGCCGGTGTGGTATTCCGCAACTCGCTGTTCTGGGTCAGACGTTCGGCAGGGCCGCGCGGGAAGCCCGTACCCGGATCGATGGACACCGACCAGAGTTGCCCGGCGATCGCCGCGGTAGACCAGGCGATGGACTTGCCGTCGGCGGCCAGAGAGATTCCGTTCGGGCTGGCCAATCCCAGCATCACCAGCATCTCTCCTGATCTCTTGGACCCCTTGAACTTGCGGATAGAGAACTGCCCCTGCTCCTCGCACCCAGCAAGGACCTCACCTTGCGGAAGAAACCGCGGCCACATGCAATCCTCGGACTCATCCGCCAACCGCCTGTGGACTCCGCTTTCCACTTCAACCGCCCAGAGTGTCGTGGTGGCGGTCTTCGGGACGTAAGAGGCAAAGGCGATGGACCTGCCGTCAGGCGACCAGGACGGCGTTGTGTGTTTTCCGGGGACCTTTGCCGCAGAGCTAACCTGCCGGGGCGTACCGCCGCTCGCCGGCACAACCCAAATAGTCGACTCAGCCGACGGCATGATGTCGCCCGTCGCCATCGATACCGACCCGGCCGAGCGGAAGGCGATCCAATGGCCGTCCGCCGACCAGGCGGGCATAGACCCGAACGTGGAAATCTGCCTAGGCATGCCGCCGAGATACGGGACCACCCAGACCCCTCCTCGCGCCAGGTCGTGGTAGGCGATGAACTTGCCGTCTCCGGACCATGCCGGGTTAACGCTTCCTCCGCTCTTGTGCGTGACTTGGACGTCTTCGCTGCCCGTGAGCAACTGCCGTACGAACAGTTCCAGTTGTCCGGTACGGTCCGAGACATACACCACCTCGGCGCCGGCAGGCGACAGCGACGGTTGTGCGTCTAGTCCGGTGCCGGTTGTTAGCTGGCGCGGCTGGAGCAGGACGCGATCCCGCATCGAGGAAGGCTCTCCTGCCCACTGCCGGACAAGCAGCGCTGCAACCGCAAGCACCACCAGTAGACTGGCACCGGCTATCGCCCACAGGACCCTGCGAACTGTGGGCGGGGACATTGGCGACTCCTCCGGCGGAATGACCGGGGCGGCCGGAGCCGGGCCGTCGGTGAGCAGTTCAGCCACAAACCTGTAGCCTACCGTCGGGATGGTCTCGATGTAGCGGGATTGACGGGCGTCGTCGCCTAGCGCCCGCCTCAGCTTGACCATCGAACGCGTGAGCGCGTTGTCGGTCACGGCCACGCCGTTCCAGACCGAATCCACCAGTTCGTCCTTGCTGATGACGCGGTGACGGTTCTCGATCAGGAAGATCAGCAGCCGGAACACCTTTGGTTCGAGATCCACCGCTTTCCCATCGACGCGCACAATCTGCCGCGCGGCATCGACGTGGATGTTGGAGAATCGATAGCAGGCCGCCGGTGTCTGCGGGTCAGACAATACTCTTGAGACCTCCCATCTCTCAGATAATAACACCGTTCCGGGCGTCTTCCCGCGGAGCGGACCGCACGGCTTATCCTATGCTCTGGTGGACGAAACAACGACGCCCACCTCTCCTAGTACGAAACAGGGCATTGATTTGTTTCGGCGCCTGCACATTTCCTGCGGCCTGGCAACCGGGCTTGGGCAGGCGTTTCGGCGTCCTGACCTGACGTTCCCCGTGACTTCCCTCGGACCTCAAGCAGGTCACCAATCGGTCACGACATACGGGGCGGCGGCGGCGAACATGGTTCATGCCCGGCAGAGCCCTTGCGAGAACTGAATGACCCACACCGTCTCCCGCACAATCTTACTGACGACTCCCTCCAGGACAGTCTGGGAGGCTCTCACCGACCGGCGAGCAATGCCGTCCTGGCGCCGGGATCTGCTCCGCATTGAGCGCGTCGCTGATATCGCAGGACACGAGGCGTGGTTGGAGTCCACCCGATTCGGACGCGTTGTGTTCGAAACGGTCGAGTGCCAGGCTCCCAACCGGTTGGTCCTGCGCATCCATCATCCACGAAAGGCGTTCGAGGGCACCTGGACCTTCGTCCTGGACCCGGCGCCGGGGGGCGCGCGCCTCACGATCACGGAATCGGCAACGATTCACCACCCGCTGATGCGCATCCTCGGCCGCTTCTTCGATCCGCGGCGCACCATGACCCAGTACATGATGGACCTCGCGCGTCACCTTGGAAGTCAGGCCCGGTTCCTGGATTAGGACGGCCGAGGACCAGCGGAATTCGACAAAGCGCCGGGGCTTTTCGCGGGTACTTGCGCCTCACCCGTAAACATTCGGCATGGGAACCCCAAGCATCCGGAGGTACAACGTGAGCTGGCCTCGATGGTGGATGGTGTGCACCATTGGGGTTTGCAGGAACACGATCGCCGGAAAAATCAGCTTGTCCCTGTAGTTGAGTGTCTGAAGAAGGCGCTCGGGCGTGAGCGAGCCAAGGTCTCCGGGGAGGTCGCGGAATCGCCGCCTATACCAATCGGCCACCTCACGCGTGCCGGTCAACTCCTCCGGCATGACCGCCAGCCCCGGCTCGAACTCGCCGTGGACCATGCCTTCCAGAAACCGGATTCCTACGGCGGCGATGTGCCATGCCAGCTCCCGAATGCTGCGAGCGTCCTTTGCGGGCCGGCATCCCGCCGCCTCGGGAGGCGCCGCGCGCAATACCGGCACGGTGAGTGCATGCTCGCGAAGGATCCAGGGCACGGCGAACTGCTGGAGATGAAAACAAAGGTATTGCGGATCAACGCTCATGTTGTGGCTGAGCCTTCCTGACCGAAGTTGTCCACGAGTTGCGCGGCATCGGGCCACTGTCCGCCCAGGAAGGTGTCAATGCTCCCGAACACCAACTCCGGCGCCTCGATCCACGGCACGTGCGCCGCTTCCTCCACTGTAGTCAGGCGTGCGTTGGGAAGCCTGGCGGCCCACTCGCATGCCGCCCCGTAGGGGGCGTTCCGGTCTTTCCTGCCGTGAATCAGCAGAACCGGCGCGCGGATTCCTCCCAGCGTCTCTTCGGAGAACTGCAACGCCCGCAGAGAAGGATACAGATTCGTGATCCAGTGATGCATGAACGCGCGTTCGTTCGGGATGCCGCAGGTTTCCCAACCCAGCCGGTCGGCATCGGCGGACTTTCCCACATAAAGCATACGCATGAGCTTCCAGGCCTGCCTGCAGTACCGCTCTGGTTCCATCGAATCCCGCAGAGACTGTAGTTTCGCGTACGATTGGCGAAACTCGGCCGCGACCTCATCGTGGCAGCTCAGTTCGGGAGGATACACCTTATCCGCCGCCGGGCCGGGGGCGCCGATCAGCACCAGCCGCTCGACGCGTTCCGGGTTCCCGATGGCAAACAGGACGGCGCTGATAGCCGAATAGGAGTGGGTGACCACCGAGATCCGCTCGCAGCCGAAGTGAAGCCGCACCCGCTCCAGGTCGCTCACGTCGTGAAAGATGCCGCGTCCGACCAGCCTCGGATTGGTCAGGGAATCGGAATGTCCGCGGTTTCGCCAATCGACGAAAATCGCCGTGCGGCCCATGGCGATGCGTGAGAACTGGTCCATCAGGTACGTGGCATGAGGGATCACCACCGCGTTCTCGCCGGTTCCTAGCCTGCGGCAGAACAGCCGCACACCCGGTTCCACCGTGACGAGTTCCCCAACGGCCGGCGCCCGACTTGGATCTGCCATGATTTCCAAACTATCCGACCCTGCGCCGGGAAGTCATGACCAGACTGTGACTCCGCCAGAATTGCACGACGAAGGCCACGTGGCCGCAACATGATGCGGAGTTGTTCTCAGTGGTTTCCCCGGGGCCTCCGCCCATTTGTACTGAGTCGTCATCCCGTCACCAATCCATCACGACCTTCCCGGTGTCGGGCTGGCCAAATGGAACTTCAGTCGACCACAGCAAAGACAGAAGGCCACGGTAGAAGAGGGACCTCAAATGCGTACTACCCCATTCACGGCGGCATTCTCGCTGGCGGCGCTTTTCTTGACTGCCATTACGACGCCTGTTGGAGCGGCTCCGACATGCGCCGCCGGACAGTGCCTCGCGCAGTACTACCCGAACACGTCTCTGTCAGGAACGCCCGCCCCGGAGCGCTGCGAGGCGGTAGCTCCGAGCTTCAACTGGGGAAATGGCACACCGGTCGCCGGGCTACCCGTCGACTCGTTTTCCGCCCGATGGACCGGTTCACCGATTCTCAACGGCGGCAACACCACGTTCACCGCCGTCTCCGACGACGGAGTCCGGCTCTACGTGGATGGGACGCGTATCATCAATGATAATTGGACCTTCCATGCGATGACCACGAACTCCGTCTCCCGGACCTTGGCGGCCGGGACTCACGTGGCGGTGTGCGACGGCTTCCTCGGCAACAGCGCCGTTACCAATTACAGGATCTACCGCGACGGGCTCCTGTGGAACACGGTGGCTGGAACTACTTCCCAGGACACACTGGTGTCTTCCGGCGTGACTTACACCTACACAGTGACGGCGATTGATGCCCCGGGAAACCAGGGACCCGCCTCTGTTCCAGTGACAGTGACGGCGCAATGAGCACTCGACCCGGCTGGCCGGCGTTGTTGGTCGCCTGGCTGGCCATTTGGGCCGAAGTCTTCCCGCCTGCAGCGGCCGAGCCCGCGGCTGACGTGTTCGTCACCCCGGCTCAAACGAAGGTGGATACGGCCATTCCCGACACCGTATGGCGGCATTTTAAGGATACCGGGGACCGCCCACTGCGCTCCTTTTCGATCGATCTTAACGGAGATTCGATCCCCGAGAAGCTGGTGCTGAACGAGTATCTTTGCGGGAACGGAGGCTGCCCTTGGGCTGTCGTCGATGTGCGCCGCGGAACGGTAATCGGGAGTCTCTTCGCCAAACGGATCTTGATCCAGGCGAAACGCCAGAATGGCTACCGGCCTCTTGTCTGCGAATCGTCGGCTGGGCAGGCAGGGAACATTCGCCAGACCTACAAGTTCAGCGACGGACGCTACAGGAATGCCGAGTCCGGCGCCCGGCGCGGGACCGGAATGCAGGAGGGACTTCCTTCAGGCGTACTCCGGCGCGAGGATATCGGTCACGACACAGGGAACTGGCCGTAATCGACCATCCGTTGGCAGCCGCCCCAGTCGGAGTTCACAACACCATCCTGACCGTCGCGAGAGCCTTCAGTCTGACGAAAGAGCCGCGCCCAGTCGTCCTCTACTCAGGATAAGCGCGCCATTGAGGGCGGAACATCCCTCAGCGCATCCGGTCGCAGATGGGCGCAAACTCCTCCAGATCGATCACGTCTCCCGGAGATCGTAGAGCGCCAAATTCGGGGCCCAGCGCTTCGAGCCCCTCCTCGCGGGTTTCCAGGAAGCCGACTAACATCTGCGTCTGCCGACCGAATTTCTCGATCTTCACGACGTAGCGGTAGGAGCCGCGCAGCTCGGCCAGGCGACGGATGCTACAGAGCAAGAAGAACGATAACCCGACTGAAGATCCGGGCGACCGAGTCTCGATGCTGAGGACAGACACGCGAGGCCGCCGTTCTAGTTCCCGAATCACAATGTCCATCACTGGCCTCCCGGATGGGGTGTTCGTTGCCGCAACTATTTCTTTAGAGGCCGCCGCGAACAGGGGAGCAGGGCGCAGATTGGCCCGCGCTTCCACCAGATCCACCATCCGCCGGGCCTCCGAAAGTTCGTGCCCCGCGGCCGCGAGTTTCTGACTTGCTTCCACGCGGCGTCCAGCCTTCAGCAGCGTGACAACCTCGCTTCGCTGCCCGGCGGGCAAGTCCGCTACGGCCCGTTGCGCCCGGTCTTCTTGTGCCGTCCGCTCCGCAGCCGCCTTCCGCTCGAGCGCCAGTGCTTGACGTGAGGGACATGGAAGAACCTCGTACCACCGTCCGGCCTCCGCAGCGGCGAGCAGGACCACTGTAGTGCCGCTTCCCGGCCGTCCTTCGAAGTCGATCTGAACCTGATGTGTGGGCCGAACCGGGTAGTCGAGGCTCCCCGGTTGCCAGGTCTCCGCCAGTGTCTGCGAAGACACCGTGAATTTCACATCGGGGATGATATACTTCATCTGGCGGGAGAAGATCCAGGAGAAGTACTCCTCGGTCTGCTGATTGATGCAGGCCCGCGTTGCGGGGTGAAGCAGCTCCAGACGGCGCTGGGCGGAGCCGCTTTGGACGGCCTCGACGAAAAGACGGCCGAGCATCTCCAGCCCCTCCCCGCCATCGGGTTGCGGCTGCGCACCAATGCGGAGGAAGAACAGTGCCAAGAGGCCCCCGGCAAGTGGGCGAAAAGCCACGAGGCTATGGTAGCATCCGGAGTCAGATTCTGTCGTGACCAATGGTTTGCCGCTTCAAGGTCACAAAATGGTCGCCTTTCCGGCCAGAACTCCGTAGCCGGCTCATGGAACACTGGTTGCTCAGGAGAGAATAGAATGGAACTTGGCGCGTTCTCTGTCAGCCTCACGGTCAAAGACCTCGACGCATCTCGCCGTTTCTATGAGAGCCTCGGCTTTCGGGAGTTCCATGGGGATGCCTCGCAAAACTGGCTCATCCTTAAGAACGGGAACCATGTCATTGGACTATTCCAGGGGATGTTCGAGAAGAACATGCTCACATTTAACCCGGGGTGGGATCAGGATGCCCAGCCACTGAGCCAGTTTCTCGACGTCCGTGAAATTCAGAAGAGGCTCAAGGCGCAGGGCGTTACCCTCTTGCAGGAGGCAGATGAATCTACGTCCGGCCCGGCCAGCCTGATGGTAGTCGATCCGGACGGAAACCCAATTCTCATCGACCAGCATGTCTGATTGGCGGCCAGGAAAAGGCATGGAAGGACTTCCTTCTGCCCTCGGCGGACAGGATCACCCCCGGACATTCCTCTTGGGAGAGCGTGCGCGAGTAGACATAGGTCTGCATGCCGGGCATTCCCGGGCCGCCGGCGCTGCCGCGCACGGTCTCGTAAGAACGACGGCCCATCAGCACGGTGTCAAACGCTCCCATGAGGACTGCGAAATCCAGGTCCGGGTCCATGACAATCCAGTCCGTCTCGCCGTTCGGACCGGAGACCTCGGTGACCCAGGCCGAAGCGCCGCCTCAGGCTGGGCCGCGTTGACGCGCGGACACCAGCCGGGAGAGAAGATGCGGAGATAGATCGTGGCCTCGTCGCAGGCGGTTTTGGTCCGGCTACGAGGTCGTAACATTCCGGCGTTACCTCTGCCATGTGGTCGCGGTGGTCGCGGTGGGTTGGGAGGACGAGAATTGACTCAGAAAGACGAAGTGATGCCTCAGCACTCAACCCGCGAGCGAGTGTGGGCATTCGCCGAACTCCTCTTGGGGGCAGCCATCGTCTACGCCGCAAACGTCTTGAAGCTATTGCCAATCAATGAAACACCTTGGCTGCTGGCTACCGCATGGATCTCTCTCCGGCGCCGCAAGACCGGATGGCGGACGCTGGGTTTGCGTTCTCCCGGGAGCTGGCGAACCACCTTCGCCCTTGCGGTCGCGGCAGGGGTTCTCCTCCAGTTGCTGAGCGAATACGTGACCGAGCCCTTGCTCTACAGGCTCACCCACGAGCGCCCGGATCTTTCTCAGTTTCGGTCGCTGACCGGCAACTTGCCGGCAGCCGCAGGTATGCTCTTGCTTGTCTGGACCTTGGCAGCATTCGGAGAGGAGATCGCATACCGGGGGTTCCTCTTGGAGAGGGCAGCCTCGACCATAGGTGCATCCATCAGGTCATATGCCCTCGCAGTGTTTGCGACAAGCCTGCTGTTCGGCATAGGCCACTATTACCAAGGGCCGGCAGGGGTTGCTGGTTCAGTGGTATCCGGCCTGACCTTCGGGGCGCTGTTCCTCCTCAGTGGTCGCAATCTATGGTTGCCGATCCTGGCTCACGGGATCTCCGACACGATCGGTCTCGTCATGATCTATTACGGCTTTTACAGCGGGGACCTGTAGCGGGCGGAGACAAGGCGCGCTACGGGGCCAACCCGGGGGGAGAAGATGCGGAAGCTAGATCTTGGTCTCGCGGGACTGCTGGTGCTGTTGGGCTGTATACACAACTTCGTCGCCGCACCGATGAGCTACCACCGCCTTACCACGCAGTCGCTTTGGTTCGTATCCGCCGGCCTGGCGCTTTGGTATGCGGGATTTAGCGACATCTTACGGGTTCACGCGAACGCTGGCGGGCGCCTTCTCCTCTGGTTGTGTGTCGTGACGGCCGGACGAAGGACATGGCAACGCTGGCGAGCGACCAGAGCGCCTTTCCGGAGGGCAGCAGGAGTAGCGACGACTGTCTCCGCTCCGAGCTCTCCTGCTGACCGGGCGACCCCTCGCGGCGAATAGGGAGCTGTGGTGTTCGAGCGAGTTGTTTTCCAGTTTGTGGATGCGATCAACTCCGGCGACGTTGAAGGCTTGTGTCTCCTGATGACAGAGGATCATGTATTTGTCGATTCTGATGGGTCGAAGACTGCGGGCCGGGAGGTCATGCGGAAGGCTTGGTCCCAGTTTTTCTCAATGGTGCCCGGGTACCGCATTGAGATCGAGGAAACTCTTTGCGTCAAGAACATTGTGGTCCTGGTAGGCGTCGCGAGTGGCGGAAACAGAATCGTCGAAGACGGGCTGGCCCGGCACTCTTGGGCCGTGCCAGCGGCCTGGAGAGCGGTTGTGGAAGATCAGCGCGTTGCCGTGTGGCAAGTCTATGTCAATCCTGAACCGATTCGCGCAGCCGTACGTACCTAAGTTGGGCGTGCGGCGTCTTGGCAGATGCGATTCTGCCATTGGCTCGGCGTCACTATCGTGGGGGTCGAGGCGTCGAGTATGCGCTCAAGGGCGTTCGGTTTGTCGTTCAAGTCATCTAGCTTCGCCTGTTCCACGAGCAGCCTGCCTGACAACGCGGCTTCCCTCGCCCGCAACGTAAGCTCTCCCGTGCGCGGCTGGTCCAATGTATCCCAAAGAAAGATTCGTCAGCAACAAGCCAGTCCCAACACCTCCCAACACCTGCCCGTGCGTGGTAGTTCTTATTGTAAAGATGATCAATGCAAACGATGCCTCGCAGCCGTCCTGTCTTGGGCTGATCGGCGGCCTCGGTCCGGGCGCAACCGTCGAGTACTACCGAGCACTGGTGAAGGCCCACGCCGAGCGGCAGATCCCGCTTCGGCTGCTGATTGCCCACGCCGACATGAACTACAGTATTTCGTGCATCAGGTAAGAGACGGCGCAATTTCGGCGCTGGCAGGCTATTTCGTGGACCTGATCGGCCAGCTTGCGGCCGCCGGCGCACGAATCGCGGCGATCTCCGCGGTTACACCGCACATTTGCGCGAGGGCACTCGCGGGCATCTCGTCATTGCCACTGGTAGATCCGATTCAGGAGACGTCCAGGGAGCTCTCCGGCCGGTCGTTGAAGATCAAGCACCAGACGAACGGGGGGTGAAGACTGTTCCTGCCGTGCCAGAGGACGGCTATGGATTGGTGTAGAGCAAGATGTATCCGAGGGTTGTCCCATCTCGGTTGTTCACTTTGATCACGCCAGGCCAGCCGGACGGATTGCTGGCGCCCATCAATTCGGCGAAGCGGTAGCCGTTGCCGGAACCGCCGGCGAGGATGTGAACTGTTAACCGGTGGGTGCCCAGGACCGTTATGTCCTTGAGAAGGAACACGAAGGGACGGACGACGAATGCGACTTGTGATGAGCCTTTGTTTCAGCGTCTTGATGGCCATTCCTGTGATCTGTCGTGCCCAAGTCCCGCAGATGACGCGAGCGCGTCAGCAGGTCATCATCGAAAAGACGCTCGATCATATCAGCGCGAACTACGTCTACTCCGACCGCGCGAAGGCGGTCAAGGACGCAGTTCACGAGAACGTCCGAGCCGGCAAGTACGACGCCCTGACGCAACCGGACACTTTTCTAGATGCGCTCAATCGCGACATGCAGACGGCTGCAAACGACAAGCACCTCAGGGTCATTCACAATCCGCGCATGGCTGCGCAACTGAGGAAGGAAGCCGCGGGAGTTGCGGACGCCGCGCCCGAGTTCCTGGCGATGCTCAAGCGCGAGAACCTCCGGCTGAGAAGGGCCGAGTCTCTTGACGGCAACGTCGGATACTTCAAGTTCGACAACTTCGTCGAACTGAGATACGTCAAGGATGCCTTCATCGGAGCGATGAACATGCTACACGCGTCCGCAGCCCTCATCCTCGACTTCACGGACAACGGCGGGGGCTCGTCGGAGACCGCCGACCTGCTACTCAGCTATTTCCTCCCAGAGGGGACTCGAATTTCGGAGTCTTGGAACCGCGTGACGAACCAGACCACAGTTTCGACGGTGACGCGATCCCCCGACGTGAAGCCGCTACTTGATATTCCCGTCTACATCCTCGTGAGCGACCGGACTGCGTCGGCGGCGGAGGCTGTGGCATACGCTCTCCAACAGGCAAAACGCGCCGTCGTTGTCGGCACGCGGACCAAGGGAATGGCCAACGCAGGACAGCATTTCCTGATCGACGACGCGCTTTACGTCATGGTTCCCACAATAATCGTCCGGAACGCGGTGAGCGGAACCAACTGGGAGGGTGTAGGCGTCATCCCCGACGTTGATGCTCCACCCGGCAGGGCACTCGAGGTAGCCATGGCTCATGCACTTAACCGGCTCGCGGATCGGGAACCCAGCGAGGGGGAGAAGCGGCGCTTGCGCTTCATGGAAAAGGGCTATGCGGCTGCCGTATCCCCGGAACCGATTCCGGTTGGACTCTTCGAAGCTTGCATTGGGCACTACAGACAGGGGCAGAAGGTAGTGCAGATTGTACGCCAAGAAGATGGACTATTCTTCGTGAATGGGGACCGCGGCCGCAGAATGACGTACTTGCGCAATCGGACCTTTGCGGTTGAAGGACGGCGAGACTACAGGGTGCAGTTCCACATCGAAGAAGGGCGGCCGAAGCGCTTGGACGTGCTCTGGTTCGACGACACGGCGGACGCGTATCTGCGAACGAGGTAGACGGCAGGGAGACCTGATGGCGCCATACGAAGAAACCATATACATCGTCGCGATCCTGACCTTTGGCGCGTTCGTCGGGTGGCTCGTCGCGCGCTACGCGACTGAGCGAGCCCGTGAGCGGGAGCGCCGTGCACGCGTCGTAGAGGCCCAGATCGAGAAGTTCGCGGAAGCCCGCGACTTTGTTGCTTTCGCCCAGAGCGAGGCGGGCTTAGCATGGATTCGGGCCGACTCAGGCGAGAGTCGGGTAGCGAGGGGGCTGCTCATGCTAGGCCTCGCTGGAATTCTGTCGCTGTTCCTTGGTCTCGCGCTCCTGGTCAACTCCGCGTGGCTATCCCGCGCTGCCTCAGCCGCCGACATGCTGACCGATAAGTGGTGGGGGACCATGCTTGTGGGGCTCGGCGTCGCGTGCCTAGCCGCCTTCGCTCTCCTCACCCGGCTCGCCCGGGCGTGGGGGCTTGGCCCACCTCGTTCGGACAACAGCAGAGCCGATGGGAGATGACCGATTCCGACGCCGAAGGATTCTATGCTCGCACTTACCCCAGACTCTGGGCGTATCTCGTACGCACAACACGCGAGCGGGAGCTGGCTGAGGAGATCGCGCAGGAGTCGTTCGTGCGGCTCTTTGCCAGCCGAGGTGTTGTGCTGCCGGAGGTTGAGCGCCGTGCGTACCTGTTCCGGATCGCGGAGAACCTGGTGCGCGACACAATCGAGCGCCGCGCCCGCGAGAGGGCTACCCCACTCGGGTCAATTACAGAGCCTCCCGCGCCCGCACCTTTCGAACCAATCGGCACTCACGTCGCCGAGGCCCTGGCTGCCCTCGGCGAGCGTGATCGGAAACTGCTCTGGCTGGCATACGTGGAAGAGTGGAGCCACCGCGAGATTGCCAATGTGCTTGGTGTTGGAACCGCGAGTGTCAAGGTACTCCTCCACAGGGCCAGGCATCGGTTTCAACAACTTCTGGAGGGAAGCAAACGCCATGAACAGTGAGTATGACCCGATTGCTGGGGAGATTGCCTCCTTGGCGCGGAGCACGCTGGCCGCCGTACCGGCGCCGAAACCATTTGTGGTCATCCGGATCCTGGCGGAACGCCGGCATGCCGAGATGGCAGCCCACAGGGTACTTGTCCTGCTAACGCTTGCCAGCCTGGCGCCGACGGCAGTCGTTCTGGCCGCCTGGGCGCTCAGTCCAGATCCCGGCGCTGCCGCCCGAATGGCGGGTGCGTTCCTCACGCTCACGCTCATTCCCTCGATTGCGGCGGTCGCACGAGCGGCGGGAATGCGCCGGCCGGCGAACACTTGGCGGCTACTCGAAACGCGGCGCGCTGCTGCCGGCTGCAACCTTTTCATGAACAGGAGACGGATGTGACCCTGCTCGGGATCGCCCTCGCCTACGCAATCGCCGTGTCGCTGGCGCTGGCTCGAAAGGCGCCGGTGGGGCGGCGGTCCGCTTCTGGAAGCTTGGCCGGGCAGGCCGGACTGCGCCTCCTGGTCGTCGGGGCTACGGGGGGCACGGGAAGGAAACTGGTCGAACAGGCCCTCCAACGTGGCTACCACGTCACGGCGCTTGCTCGAAATCCCTCCAAGCTCGAAATCGCCCATCCGCACCTCACCGTAATGCAGGGCGACGTAATGGACTACACTTCGCTGGAGCCCGCGCTGCGGGGTCAGCACGCCGTGGTTTGCGCGCTCGGCCACAAGCGGTGGTTCAGCACCAACCGGATCCTCTCAGAGGGTACACGGAATTTGCTTCGGGCCATGGAAGCCCATGCGGTCGCCAGGTTGGTCTGCGAGACTTCGTTGGGCGTCGGGAGCAGCAGCGGCCGGATGGGCCTGTACTACACGTTCCTGGTCATTCCTTTCATCCTGCCACTCTATTTCTACGACAAAGTAAGACAAGAGAAGGCCGTCGCGGCCAGCCAAGTGGACTGGGTGATCGTCCGGCCCGGAGCGCTGACCGACGCGGCGCCTCGCGGCGTCTATCGGCACGGCGCCGGTGTCGGAAGCTTTCTTTGGACCGTGAGGATCTCGCGCGCCGATGTCGCAAGTTTCATGCTGGACCAACTGACCGACGATCGGTACTTAGGCTTGGCAACGGGCGCCTGCTGGTAGCGGTCGCAACTGTGGTTTCCGGAGGCGCTACTCGACGCTTTGAGGAGAATCGGAATGAACGCTCTCTGCTGGCGCTCCAATGCCTACCGGTTGAGCCAGCGTCATGCCGGTGCGATGATGCGACAAGTAGAGGATGGATGCACCTATGCCGACAGATTCAAATGTCCAACAGGCCGTTCCGTTTTTCGCCGTTTCGAACATGGAGAACTCTCTGCGGTTCTACGTTTACGGGCTCGGTTTCGGCATTGCCGACAAGTGGATAGACGAAGGCACGGTTCGCTGGTGCCGATTGCAGCGCGGAGACGCCTCATTGATGATCCAGGACTTTCGAAGGGACGGCGGAAAGTCCTGGTCACCCAATGGGCCACTGGGCCTCGGCGTATCGGTGATGTTCCTCTGTCGCGATGCTCTGTCGCTTTACCGTGAGTTCACGGCGCGAGGACTCACGCCGTCCATACCGTTCGTTGGCAACGGAATGTGGGTCACCTCCCTGCGCGATCCCGACGACTACAGCGTCGAATTCGAGAGTCGGACGGATGCACCCGAAGGCACCACGTTCGACGAAAAGGCGAATGATGTCACGGAATAACTGGGGCTTGCGGCGGACTCCGCTCCGCGCCGCAGCGCAACCGCTTGGCCGACCGGCCGAGTTCGTTGGTTCGCTGGTGCTCTAAGGGAGGGCTGAATGGCGATGAGGCAGGAAGAACGATCCCCCGAGGCGACCAAGCGGCTTGCGCGGGTCGCGGGCGGTGTTTATGTGGTCCTGGGTCTGGCCACGGCTGTTGGTTTCTACCATGCGCCGCTGGTCGGCAGCGACCTCCACGCTCTCGCGCAGGGCATGATCAGGTCTGAGGTTCGATTTCGCATCGGGGTGGTGATGGATCTGCTGTCGACCGTGCTGTCGGTACCATTGGCGTTGGTGCTCTACCAACTGCTGAAGTGCGTTGACAAGACGAAAGCGTTCTTGATGGCCCTGTTGCTGATACTTGCGATGCCCATTTCCTTCGTCGTCGCGCTCAACTACGTTGCGGCTCAGTGGCTGTTGAGCGGAGCGAGCGTGGTAGCGGCCATCGGCACTGGAGAGCGGGAGGCACTGGGAATGCTGTTCCTCCGTCTGCACGAGCACGGCGTGCTGGCTGTGGAGATCTTCTGGGGATTGTGGCTGGTGCCCTTTGGCCTGCTGGTGAAGAAATCCGGTTTCCTCCCTCGGGTGCTCGGCATTCTGCTCGTCATTGCCGGGGTGGCTTATGTAGCACATAGCCTCGTCTCGCTACTGCTGGGTGGAGCGCGCTTCGTGCCCTACGAACGCGTGACGATGTTGGCCCGTGCGGCCGGAGAGTTCCCGATTATGCTGTGGCTACTCATCAAGGGAGCGGACGCCCGCTTGCCGCGGCCACCTGCCGCAATCACGAATAACCGTCGTGAGTGACGGAAATCGAGGACCCGGGCAGGGAGCCTTCGGCTGAGAATGGAGGTTGAGTCAATGAGAGAGAAGGGCTCATTGCTTGCAGCTTTACTCGTGGCACTCGGACTGACTGGCATGGTGCTCGCGCAACGCGTAAAGGAGGATTCTCGAACTATGGAACGAAACGAACACGACTACGGAAAGCCGAACGCCAACGCGCCTCAGGAGTTGCATCAATTCGCCTTTCTGCTCGGCAAGTGGCGTGGCGAAGCGAAGCTGAAGCGGGAGGACGGGACCTGGGACCTCCTCAATGCGTCGTGGGAAGGACGCTACATTCTGGACGGGTACGTGATTGCGGACGAATACCGAATGACGACACCCGAGGGCCAGCTTCTGGTGCTTGGTATCAATCTTCGCACCTACGATGCAAAGAAGAAGGCCTGGAATATGAAATGGCTGAATGCACTGTCCGGGACCTGGACCGACCTGGGACCGGAAGAGCTGGGAGGAGTTGTAGCCGATGGAGCTGCCATCTCGTACTGCATGAAGGAGCCTGTCGCCCGGCACGCACTCACCCGCGCAACGTACGTCAGGATCTCCGCCGATCGCTTTACCTGGCGCGGAGATAGGTCCGATGACGGGAAGACATGGGAACAGTTCCTGGTCATCGAACTCCACCGCGTCGAAGAATAGCCACGCATGTCACTCATGCCAACTAGGTCCCTTGGAACCCCGTCTACGTCAACTCGATGCATGCGGCGCGCGGCGGAGCACGTTTTAACTGTAGGGATTCCGGAGAAGCTGAACACTCGTTCCAAAGGTCACGTGAAGGGAGTTCCGGGATGATCCCGAACACCATCGTAGCGTTGCTACTCTGGCAAGTTGATTGCGCAAGAACTGTTCGACTTCGTCAGGAGAGACCTTCCGGTGCAAAGCGCAGGAAGAATGCCACCAGCGAGGAAAGAGGTGCGGGGAAAGAACGCCACGTCCTGTCCTCGCATCGGCACACAGAGGCCGGAGCGCGAGCAGCGCTCCAAATCATCGAAGCGGAGGACGGTATGCCTGACCATGTGATCAGATCAACATCAACTGAGCGGGCGGTTGTAATTTCACCAGATATGATCAAGTGGACTCCGATCCTAGATGGTGCTGACGTCGGCATACTCTCGGGCGATCCGGATTTGCCTGGAGGAGAGTACGCAGTTCGGTTTCGCACGTCTCGGGAAATCAGAGTTCCCCCCCACTGGCATCCAGAAGATGAACATGTGACAGTACTGCAGGGATCGTTCTCTCTGGGCTTTGGTGCTGTCTTTGAAGCCAGCTTGTTGAACAGCTTGCCGCCGGGTTCATACGTCTGTGTACCGCGGCAAACGAAGCACTTCGCTCTCTATGGCGTAGGAACGGTTGTCCAGGTGAACGGGATCGCGCCTTTTAAGAGCATCTATGTGAATCCCGCCGAAGATCTCGGTGACCGGATACCGCGGACCACGTAGCGTATTATTGGTACTGCTGATCTGCTTAGTCGGATTCCAGCAACGGCTTAACACCCACGAAGAGATCCAGTGGATAGTCAACATTCGAATGATGAAATGTCAGGTTGGTCGCAACGAAGCCTACCTCCCGCAACAACCGCAGCCACTCCGCACGCGGGAACAATCCCCCTACATGTCGGTCGTGTTCAACGCGAACGGACCCGGAGGAGTCGCGCAGCAGAAATGCGAAATCCAAAAGATAGGCGTGATCGGATGGATCCGGGTCCCAACGCCACGCCAGGTAACGCATGCTCCGGTCCGCTCCATCATGTCCGCCGTCCTCAGTGCCCGGTCGAAACGTTTCGGCAACGTAATCGGGCGCGAGGAGGAGCGCACCTCCTGGGCGGCAGTGATACAACGCGGTCTCCATCGCTTGGCCAAGATCGCGGAGATCGACCATGTAGAAGATCGCGTCCTGGATAAACACACGGTCGAACTGGCCGCCTGCACCCAGTCGAAACGTCCTCATGTCGCCCTCGTGGTGCTCACACTCGGGATTGAGCCTACGGCTGTGAGCAAGCATGCCCTGAGAGGGATCAACGAGGGTCATCTTGAACCGTCGCTTCAGGAAGAAAGCATTATTGCCGCCCCCACTGCCAAGTTCAAGGACCGTCTTCGCGGGAGCATCACCAGATTGAGCCAGGTGCCCACCGTAGATCGCCGCTGCTTCTTCGTATTCCGCAGGCGCCGACATGAGCGGCCACCATTCCGCCAGCGATTCGTACAGCTTGGTCTTCATCTGGTAATTCTCGCACCGTTCCTCCCGCCTGCTGAAGTTGATCCGGGCCACTCCCGGGCCACTCTCGGTCTGTGACCGCCTGCGGACTTCGAGCGAAGGCGATCAGCGCTCCCATCTGATGTCGATGACGATTCCGAAGCGGGTTCGAAGCCGAGGTAGAGCCCTCCGGTCGGTCGTTGAAGATTAAGCACCAGACGAATGGGGGGTGAAGACTGTTCCTGCCGTGCCAGAGGACGGCTATGGATTGGTGTAGAGCAAGATGTATCCGAAGGTTGTCCCATCTGGGGTCTTCACCTTGAGCACGCCCGCCCAGCCTGAGGGGTTATTGGCGGCTCCGAGTTCGGCGAGGCGGTAGCCGTTGCCGGAGCCGCCAGCCAGAATGAGTTCTCCGTTGGCGGTGAGTTCGAGTAGCGTGCTGTCGGCGAGGTTGGAGCCGGGGCCGTGGATCTTGAGGGGTGAGGTGGTCGAGTCCGTCGTGGCGATGACCGTCGGGCCGGCGGCCACGCCCGACGCGAGGTGCGGCGTTTGTGACGCCCAGGTGCGGGCGTAGGCTTTCTGTGGGTCGTTTCCCTGCTGGAGGCAGGCGCCCCAGAAGTGGATGTCGCCGGTGGTCCAATCGTCGCCGTTGGCGGCGAACTGGCGGACCACGATCCAGAGGCC